>Ga0310697_10000004_pt1 | contig 334726 bp, 415 predicted proteins | sample 172DNAGHGlowgp2_FD_203883 | JGI IMG/M metagenome (GOLD analysis project Ga0310697, IMG submission 203883) | Sheep rumen microbial communities from Palmerston North, Manawatu-Wanganui, New Zealand - 1728 DNA GHGlow gp2 (v2) (version 2) | ecosystem: Host-associated > Mammals > Digestive system...
AATCTGTTTCTGTTAATCGGAACCCTCTGTATCTTATTTATGTTAAATTCAGGTGTTGATGCCATTAATCAAAATTTTTAATATAAATATATCGAAAATCCAATATTTTTTCGTTTAGTTTAATAATTATTATTAAACTAATGAAAATTATGAGAAAAAATAGAATAAGATTAACTGAATCAGACTTACGAAGGATAGTAAATAAGTCTGTGAAAAAAATATTGAGAGAGTCAAAATTACTTAACGAACTTGATTGGAAAACATATAGAAATGCGCAAGAAAAGGCATTAGAAAGAGATGAAGAATATAAAAATAAATATTGGGAACTTGAACGCAAAATACAAAAGGCTTATGATAATGGAGATACAGATACTGCTAACAGATTAAAGAAAAAACAAGAAGCTATTGTTGGCAAAGGCTCTTTACGTGCAATGGATTTCGGCTTTTCTTCGAATAGAGCATTTAATGACAAATTTTTCAATAAGTCTTACAAGCGATTTAATGATGCAGATGGTAAAACATATGCACCACTTAAAAGTACAGATGACGGGTCATATAGTACACACGAACCCTGGATTGATGGCACTGGAAACATACACGGAGGACGTTTTTTTCCTGGACACGGAAAAGTTGATGGAAAATTTTATGACGATATAATTGGATACGGCACACTTGATGACCACGGAGAATTTGGTTATAACGAAATGAACGGAAATGACAGAACGTCTTTTGATGATGACGAGTTAGAAAAACTTGGTTTCCCACCTGAAGAGATTAATGATATTGAAAAAGCAAGAAGAGAAATAAGGAGATACAGAAATGGTGATTATTATTACAAAAAAGGTGAAGGGTGGGAACTAAACCCAGTAGGGTACAACGGATAATACAATAAAAAGCGTGACATTGTAATTTTGCCACGCTTTTTTTATTTTAGATATACATATCAGGTTATAGGCAATATATCACTTGCATAGCCACTCCAATATTCTGATGATTTATATGTGTTTACACTTTCTGACGGCACATAAAACTTTCTACCAGAAGCGTTATTGTCAAACGTACCAGTTCCTAATGATGGAGGTGCTATCGCATAAATTGTTACACTTGTAAGACCGCTACAATCTTCGAATGCATAACTACTAATACTTGTAACACCACTTGGTATCGTTATACTTGTAAGACCTGCGCACCGATAGAATGCATAATTGGCAATACTTGTAACACCAGTTGGTATGTTTACACTTGTCAAACCGATACAATTATAGAATGCATTTGCACCAATACTTGTAACACTATCTGGTATGCTTATACTTGACAAACTACTGCGACCATTGAATGCACTTTCTCCAATCCTTGTAACACTATTAGGTATTATAGAATTATTGCATCCTTGTATAAGTGTATTTGTCGAAGTTTCAATAATTGCATTACAGTTATTACGTGAATCATATACAGTATTGTTTGAATCAACCTTTATACTTGTAAGACTTTTACAACCATTGAATGCACTTGTACCAATACTTGTAACACCACTTCCTAATGTTATACTTGTAAGGCTACTACAATTTGAGAATGCATTAGTTTCAATACTTGTAACACCACTTGGTATCGTTATACTTGTAAGGTTACGACAATTTAAGAATGCATAATTGGCAATACTTGTAACACCAGTTGGTATGTTTACACTTGTCAAACCAATACAATTACTGAATGCATAATTGCCAATACTTGTAACACCAGTTGGTATGTTTATACTTGTCGAACCGCTACAATATTCGAACGCATTTGCACCAATACTTGTAACACTATTTGGAATTTCGACTTTAGTTACGGTGCTTGCAGAATAAAAAGCATATGACCCGACAGTTGTAACATCATCTGCAAACGTTATTGTTCCAACACCATCCTCAAAGTCGTGCGAAGATATTGTTGTATTGAATGCATTAGTGTGCAATCCAGCTGTTTTCTGCGATGTGGTTTCTGTTAGTTTAGATGGAGCATAGTACATTATAACATTTGTTGGTATGACAGGCTCATCACCCTTTTTATTATAGTGTACTTCGTTTTCCGAGTCGCAAAGACTTACGTTAGGTAACACCGCTGTACTACCAGTTATATAGGATTCGTAATCCTGATGGTTTAAGAACAATTTAATATACTTCATAATTTATTATATTATTTATTATTATAAATATCACGTTTTTTTCATTTCATATATTGTAAGGTCTGGACACATATCAATATATTGTTCGTTATATTTCCTGATTTCATTGTTACTTTCAACGATAATTTGCTTTTTGAAATCAATTCCTTTATTCACAATCAATTTTTCAAATTCGTACAATGTATTTTTACTTTCATTTCTTTCAGAATCGTGAAATAACACTACAGCGTCATCTGTTAGTTTATCAAGTTTAACAAAATCAAGCATTTGTACTCTTGAATACTTAACATTATGATAATTAGAAGGAATAACATCATTCGGTCCGTCAATTAACACAAAATCAAACTTGTCTTGTTTTTCCAACCATTTATCGAAACCGACATATCTTGAACAGTTTCCGTATTCGTCATCGAAGTCATAGTTATTAAGTTCCAACATAACACAGTCTTTCCTCTTATTGTAGCATATATCGTGTTCAATTGGAAATATATCACATTCATTTTCCTCTGCGTATTTTCTGAATATCAGAGTTGACTGACCGCTACCAAGTTCACATATACGTTTCGGGTGCTTACATTCAAGAATTTCTATCATCTTGATATATTGGTCAGGAGTCATTGTTCCTATATCGCAGGAAAAACTGTATTGATTGTAATCGAAGTTAAAAACCATATCAATGTTCTGTCCAGTATTTAACACAGAAATCAACTATTTCCTGTGTTGTTATTCCATATTTATCAAGTGCTATCGGAACTTTTACCATAGGTTTCGTACAAACTTTTTTAATCGTCTCAATGTCCTGATATATTGATATCTGAAAGCCTAGATATTGCAATCCGTTAGGCATAGTTATTTCGGCAGCTGACGCAACCTTAAAGCCATCAACAAGAATGTCATTGTTATCACATCGTGCGGAAGACAATCCTCTTGACGACAAATAATCCCTAACAGCCTTTGAGAAACTATCAGACAGGCATTCTCCACCGTTAAGTTTCCTTGACACATTAAGCAATACATTCCCTTTAACACCAATTATACACCCAGCATTCTTGAATGTTGGCGGCTTTGAGTATGGTATTCCGTGTTCCTTACAATATTCAACATCACAGCATCCGTCAAATCCATAAACGGCTTCAGTCCTACTAAGAACTGTTATATCTGTTTGCTCATTATCATTTGACATCCAATCCTGTAATGTCTTGTGAAACTCTATTAGAGAATCATTAAATCTTATTTCTTCTCTTTCCATTTGTTAATATGTTTTGACGATAAATAGTTGTTTTTTAGAAAAAAAACGTTATTTTTTATAAAAAACATAATGAGTACAAGCATAAAGGATACTGAAAAGGCTTATGAAATACTTAAGTCGTATACAGGAAATAATCCATATATCATATACCTTAAAAATGAGATACTTGTGAAGAATTCAATGCAAATGAGACCTCTTCACATTGATTTCATATTGGATAACTATACAAAAGAGCCGATACCAATCAACAAGATACTCAAAATGGCTGATTATTGGGCAGAAAGGAAGAAAGAAGAATGGGAACTTGACTTTTTGCCAGATAAGTTATATGCAACTTGGTATATTGGAGAAACACAGGGTATGTATATACTTTACGCAAAATATAGACAATCAATGGAGCCGAAAATGATGTTTTTATCTAAAAAAGCGGTTCTTACAGACCTTTTTGTCGAGAGTTATAAGGATTTGCCAATAGATTTCAATAAATATGAGAAGATAAGCGGCAGAAAACTAAGGGATTATCAAGAAGAAGGTGTTAGATTCCTTGTAGCGAGGAAAAAATGCATACTTGCTGACCAAATGGGCGCCGGAAAGACCACACAAACCATAATAGCGGCACTTGAAGGTGGATATGAGCATATTTTGGTTGTGTGCCCGGCGTCTGTAAAGACAACTTGGCAAAAAGAGTTGCAATTATATGTTGATGATAAAGACATAACAATTGTTAATGGTTCAAAATGGGATGATGCGAAATTTACGATAATAAATTATGATATTTTGGACAATTTCTATGAAATTCCAACAGAAACAGTAAAAAAACGGGAGATAAATGTCAATAACAATGGTAATGTGTATTATGAAACCAAAGAAAAAGAGGTTGTTTCACGAAAAAAGGCTATAATTGAGGAATCAATGAGCAAAAGTCAGATTTTTCAGTCAAAATTTGACCTTATAATCATTGACGAGGCACATAGGCTGTCAAATACAACATCGGGAAGGTATAAAATTATGTCAGACCTTGTTAGCAGGTCAAAACCAAGGGGGATTTTCGAACTTACAGCCACTCCGATAACAAACAAGCCGATAAATTTCTTCAATTTGCTTAAAATAATAGGTTCTCCACTGGCAAAGGATTGGAAGGAGTATGTAATGCGATACTGTGATGGAAAATCATTCTTCAAAAAGAATGAAAGAAACGCTTATACGGCAATTTTTCTCAAAAAAAAGGAAAAAAGCAAGTGGGAAGAACTAACATACAATGAAAAACAGGAACTTGATGACTATTTAAATTGGAAATGTAAGAAAATATGGGTAACTGACGGTGCTTCAAACCTTGAAGAACTACAAGAGAAAGTAAAAAGTTGTTATTTGAGGAGACTTACAAGTGATTTTGGCAATATGGTAGAGAAAACCGTTAAATTACTCACCTATGAGCTTACAAACGAAGAAAAAAAGAGTTATGACAATGTTTGGAATGAATATTCAGAAGCAAAAAGCAAGGAAGGAAACGATGACGTTGACAAATTCAAGAAAATAACAGAGGGTGTTATACTTAGACAATGGCTTGCTGACAATATGATTCAAAGAACAATATCATTAGCAAGAAAATGTATTGAAAAAGGTCATAAAGTATTGATTTTCTGCTCATTTGATAATGAAATAGAACAATTAAGAGAAGAATTCAAGGATATATGTGTAGTTCATAATGGAAAAATGACAAACAAAAAGAAGGATGAATCTGTAAATAAGTTCCAAAACGATGACAATATCAAAATTTTCATTGGGAATATTGTTTCAAGTTCTGTCGGACTTACATTAACAGAGGGAACAGTGGAGATTTTCAACAGTTTTTCCTGGGTTAGTGGTGAGAATGAGCAAGCTGAAGGCAGAATACATAGATTAAATCAAACAAAACCAGTTACAATATACTATCAGATTTTCAAAGACACTTTTTATGAGAAAATGTTTGATGAAGTAAGCAGAAAACAATCAGTTATTGACAAAATAATAGTTAGCGAAAAAGAAAAGTAATATTAAATGGATGAAAATCAGTTATATATAGCAATGGTTAGGCGTGTTGGCAAGAACATAGACGGTCAATACAGATATGAATTTATATTTACTGACAATAAAGAGGAATGTTGGGGTGATAACTTTGAGATAAAACCGGCTGGATTATGCAGAGACCTTGAATTGGATGATAAATATGTCACAAAAGTCATAACAGTAAATACTGATATAAAGCTTGACCTTGTTACAGAATGCAATTGTTTCTCAATACAGGACGCAATGGATGGCGTAGTTGCTGTTGCTTATGAGAATATAGACGACTATGAGGAGTTTCCTGACAACGGAAGACTTGTAATACATTTCGGAGAGAAAATAGAGGAGGTTGCAAGGAAAATGGCGATAAAAAACATACTTTTAGAAGAATAGATGGATAATCTTAATATTTTTATTGGTGCTTACAGACCGTTCAAACAAGTGGTTACAAATGACTCTTACAAGATAATAGTTGGAAAGCACGACATCGAGAACAATACATCGCTGACAATGTATAAATGTTCAATAACAGAGGAACTTGACGACAGGTTTTATTCTGAAATATATATGCTGAAATGTCTTGTTGATAAAATTGAACTTGCGGAATATGATGGATTTTGTCACTATAGGAAATATTTCTCATTCCTTGACAACATACCTGATATGGATGAGATATTCAAGGAATACGACGTCATTTGCGCCAAGAAATTAATGTTGAGAAACAGCGTTAGGGAACAATATGGGAGATGCCATTGCAATAAAGACCTTGATATTGTTGAAGGTATAATAAAAGATAAATTTCCAGAATATTATGAGTCATTTGAAACAGTGATGAATAGAAAATGGATGTATCCATACAATATGGTTATAATGAAACGTGATGATTTCAAGGAATGCATTAATTTCATATACAGCGTATTAAAAGAATTGATAAGCATTATAGGCACTGATATAGAGAAAAGAATCAATGACAACAAGGAATGTTATCTTAAAAGACGAGGTCCTAACAGCACTGTTGAATATCAATACAGAATAGGAGGATATATAGCTGAAAGACTTACAAATGTATACATACAAAAGAAATTTTCAAATATAAAGGAATATCAAGTTAAGATTACAGAATCCAAATATAAAAAATCCTGATATTTATATTGAAAAAGACGAAACAAAATGCAAGAATTCTACATAAGAAAAAACAGTGTCCTCCCAATTCTGAGAATGGACTTGATAAATGATGGAAGACACGACTATATGAAATTCCACGAAGCGATTCAGAACTCAACCATAACATTCACAATGGTAAACGCCGAAACCAATCTAACAAAGATTGCAAAGGCACCAGCATACATCAAAAGACGTGAGACAGGCGGTTGTTCTGAACAATATGTCATATGCTACGATTGGAAAGAACGCGACACAAAAGAAGAAGGCTCATATATAGGAACATTTGAGATAACATTCGGTAGCATAAAAGCTGATGATTATACATTCCCAACCGGTAAACTTATTATGCCAATAAGAGAAGAACTGTTGATAACCATTAAATGAAAACACATACGATGAAAATCAAAGATAAACAAATAAACGAAGCAGTTAAGGAAACGATACTTGAATTCGTACAGGACGTTCAAGATGAGAACAATATTGTTAATAATGTTAAATTTACTGATGAAGACCTTGATGTAGAAGGTTTCGATTACTAAAAAAAATGGATGACTCTGATTGTCATCCATTTCTTTGTATTGTATTGTCTAATGCTTTTTCACCACGTCTTACAGCGTTTGCCCATTGTGGGTTCATTATTTTGTTTTTCAATGAAACGTCAATATTACGCTCATTATACCCATTAGGATTATTTCCCCAATAAGATGTTGTTCTTCCGTTTGTTTGTTCATTTCCTCCTTGACCTGCTATACTTGAAAAATAATTACCGTATGGGGCATATAAATTTGAGCCGCCATAATATGGCTTTCGTGGGTCGGCAAAAGTCATATTTTCATTATCACCGCTACCATAAGGTACATTTTTTAAATTATATCCATAATCTCTGTTAAAAGAATTGGTTGCACCGTTTTTCAGTGCATTTTGCTGCTGTGCGTACGCCATACTATTTTTCCCCATTCTGCGTTGCATAGCAGGCGACATTTGCCTATTAGTGTCTTGTGATTTTTGATACGCCGATTGAGCCGTTTCGAACGAAATTTCATTCAGCACTCTTCTTACAGATTCATTTACTATTCTTCGTAAACCCGATTCATTTAATCTAATTCTATTTTTTCTCATTTAAGGTACAAATTTTATTGTTACATTATTCTTGTCAGTTAACAATTTATCCATCAGTTGTTTCCAAGTTGCCTGACTGTTCATAACCTTCCCTACAACAGTATTCTTTCCTACAAGAAGACAACCAAGAGTATCATTTGCGGTGTTTCCTGGATGTATCAATACTCCATCATATCCCTTAACATTCAATATCCTTGGCATCTTATGACCATAAGGACGTGTGTATTGAGCATTCCTTGCCGCATATTTTGGAGAAACAGTATTCATATCAACCTTATATGTTCCATAAGGTATTGCGGTAACGCCATACTGTTTCTTCTTCATAATGTCAGATAAAGACATATCATTGGATAAACCCCTGTCCTTATCCTCTAAAGTATCACAAAAATATTTCCCATTGATATACAATTGACCAATTGTATATTTGTCCTTTTTCCATTTTCTTTTTACTATTAATTCCATAACCTATGTATTTTTTTATCAATAAATAGTATTTATAAACAAAAAAAGGATATAATGGAAAACAATAATAATTTCACACCTTCGACAAGTTGGATGACTGCCAAATATGCTGAAATGAACAGTCAGTTATTCAATGATGAATTGGGTGAATGTGATTTTGGTATATTCACAAAAGGTAGAGGTTCACAAGGTGGTGTGTTAGGATGGTTTAGGATTACTGGAAGAGTAAAGGCTGCACAATTCAACAGAAGAATGTTCAAAGTAAACCCATATGGTGAAAGAATATGGGTTGATTCAAAGAATTTTGTTGATATATGCCGTCCACGTATTGAACTTAATGGAAATTACAGAGGTACCGAAGAGGCATTCCTGGCTACTTTAGTACACGAAATGTGCCATTATCACAACTATAAGGACGGATACATACCAAAACAAGGTCACGGCACAGAATTCAGGCATATTGCGGCAATAGTTTCAAGTCGTTCAAACGGAAGATTCACAGTACAAAGGGTTGCAACAGCAGAACAAATGTCAGGATTGGAACTCAATGATGAGATGAAACAGAAAAAGGAGAAAAGAGCGGAAAACAAGAAACACGCGGTAACAGCTGTATTCAGATTTATGAATGACGGAAGCGTACAACTGACAACAACAAGCAACCAGGAACTTATAGACGCTCTTATGGCAACATACAAGAATTGTAAAAAGGTTGTTACAAGTAATGACTATGACCTTATAACCATATTATTCCAACAAGGATACAAGCGAAATTTCAGGACTTGGAGATATTGGAATGTTGAAGGTAAGGATTTTGTAAACAATCTCAACCAATACCAAACATCGACACTTGAAGACGTTGTTAAGAAAGAGAAGAAGATATTCCTATTGAGAACCAGTAATGGAATAAAGGAAATAGATTACGGAGGGTCAAAATTTAAACTATATTCAATTATAAAATCTATGATACCAAAGATAAACGACGACAGTCTATGGAATTTAATAGACAATAAAGCGAATTATAAAACCGTTACAGAAAGCAAAATAAATACAAGCAGAATAATACGAGAAGTAATCGAAGACTTTATTAAAGAAGATGAGAAAGACGGAGTTATAGATATATTGCCAAATATGAATCTTGGATTATATTCACCAATGGAAATTGAGAACTAATCAATACAAAAAAAATGAGCAATCAATTCAACGGTTGCTCATTTCCTTTAATTATATCATTTTCTCTCTTAATACTCTCCTAATGCTTTCTCTGATTATCCTATTGAAGTTTTCTGTTACAGGTGCGTCATCGTTATTATTCTTACTAAACCTTCCCTTTCTTAAAACATACCTTAAGTTGTCAACTCTGTTATTGTGGTAATCACCGTCAATGTGTTCAACATCGTAATCTTCTATATTACCTTCCGGCTCGTCCAACCAAGCGTCTGCCACAATTGTGTGAATTGGCGGTGTGGTCTTTTGAGATAAACCAGAGTCATCAAATGTATCAAGATGATATTGCATTGCCTTTCTTGTTGGAGCATCATAACCATAAGATATGAAACTCTTATTCGGGTTTTTAAAATCAATCCTACGTATTCTTCCCATATTAGATGCCGCGTGAGAGTTTGTATAGTCACTTGCGCCTCCAAAGAATCTACCAGTATTCTTTACAGGCCTCCACTCTTCTCCTGATATTTCATTTTCAGCATCAGCGAATTTCTTATTTAATTTACGAACTCTATCCAAATAAGCGTCTTCCGTTTCATTTTTCTTCCTTCCGACCGGCTTGTTTTTCTTATTTGCTTTCTTATAAAATTTTCTCGCATTTCTGTCGTATTTCCATTCTTTCGGGTCAAGATGCATTTTTTCTCTGGCATAACCCTCATCTCCATCCCAATAAAACCAACTATCGCCAGCCGTTTCTTTTAAGACATTCTTGACAGCGTTGTTTACTATTGTCTTTATTATATTTCTATCCATTGTATTTTTATTTTTTTTTATAAATATCAGACCATTACAAAAAAAACGCAGGAATTATTCAGTTCCTGCGTTTTTCTTTACAATGTTTCTGTAAAATTCAACCCTTTGTTTACAAACAGTGTCAAGAGAGTACTTGTCTTTCACAAAGTTGTACAAATTATCTTGAAGTTTTTTAACCATATCGGGATTTTCTGCAAGTTTCTTGATATATTTACCCCACTGTTTATGATTCTTACTTGTTTCGACCAACAACGCTGTACCTTCATCATTGATTACTCCGCCTTTCTCAATCATTGACTTCAAGTTGATTGTATAAGCACCGAACTCCTGCGCAATCAAAGCAGTATGTGTGAAACCGGCTTCAATTTCCTTAAGTTCACTCTTCATCTTGTTGAAATCCGTTTCCTTAAGCGGCGCAAGTAATACGTCAACATTCTCATAATGAGTAGCATATTGCGATATATCCCTTGTCCACATTCTCCTATACGGTTCATTTACAAATGGGTCGTCAACACCTTTTGCATACTTCATAAGAAAATCCTTATGTTCTGGACTAATAATTCTATAATTATCAGTTATAATCCTCTCGTAATCACACCATACACTCTCCTCAGGGTATATAGGTCTTCTTGTAACCTCACCTGTATCCTTATTGTATATTGTTCTCGTTCCATTAGTATCAAAACCACACAACACAAGTTGCACCTTGTCAAGTGGTATTTGAAATGTCAGACCCTTCAAAGGTTCTATATCCTTTAGGTGCGAAGAACCGCATATCAATCCAACCCTAAGTCTGTCAGATTTTGTTTTTGGATGTGTATATTGCTCTTCCTCAGGATTTATCGCATTAGGAAATACAAATACATTCTTATTGTACTTTTTCAGCTCATTTGCGTAAATCTTTGTAGTTGTTGTAACATAATCAGCAGCCTTAAGGTGGTTTATTATTGGGATGTGCCATTTTTCCTGTTTTGCACTTAACGACATAGGATGATGGTCTCCAAGGAAGAAATAATCGTCAACATCCACAACAACAGGTATTCCAAGGAACTTAATCGTGTTCATTAAATTCATTTGCCCATCCAATTGTTTGTGTATGTGTATGATATCATATTTTGAGAAGAAATCAGAAGGATTATCCTTTGGGATTTCATACACAATGTCAACTTGGAACTCATCACCATAATGCTCCTGTATATAAACGTGCGGGTCAACAGACCTGAATTTTCCACAACCGTGCTTGTCCGACGGTATGACAAGAATCTTTATTTTATCACTCATAAAATACCTTTTCTTAAAAAATATGAAAAAAATATAAAAAAACAACCATAATTCGTTTTGTTTTTTAAAAATTTTAACGTACATTTACAAAAAATAGTTAAAATATATATCATATGGTCGAGAAAATAACGCAACAAACTGTAAATGACTTCCTTTTCGGACGAGACCCTATGGAACGGATAATAACAATCGAATGTGATTACACTGACGACGAGGTAAGCATAATCTATGTTGACGACAAAGGCGTAAAAAGGGTTAAAAGAGAACCTTTCAAACCATTTGCCTGGGTGAAGCATAGTGCCGCTATACGTATGTATCAAGGTAACAAGGGGACAATAAAGAGGAAGTTAATGGAGTACGGCATATGGGTGAAGTCTTTACAATCAAAGAAAACTGGAATTGATAGACTTGACAACGGATATGTGTATATGTTCTACGCGACAAGAAAGATGTCATTCACACAGTTCCTTTCATTCTTCACAGACGCTGGTACTCCAATATACGAAAGAAAGAAAAAGGGAAACGAACAAAATCAGGGTAGTAAAGAGTTTATGGTTGTCTCACCCGTTGAACAATATATGATTTCAACAGGTAAAAGATTGTTTAAAGGCTATGAAAACTATAACGAACTTAAAAGAATGTCATTCGACATTGAAACACAAGGTCTTAACCCTTTAATTCATAGAATTGAACAAATTGGTATACGGACAAATAAAGGATTTGAAACCATAATAAGTGTAGAGGGTGAAACAGAAGAAGAAAAAAACCAAAATGAATTAAATGCCATAGAACAAACAGTACAAATAATAGCAGAAGAAAAACCTGATACAATATACGGTCATAATTCAGAGAATTTCGACTGGGATTTCTTCATTGTTAGATGTGTTGTACTTGGAAGCAGTTTTGAGAAAATAACATCAAAATACCTTAAATTTCCGATATATAAAAGGAAAAAGGAAACAATATTGAAACTTGGCGGTGAAATGGAATATTTCAAGCCAACAATAGCCTGGGGTTTTATAATATTGGATTCATTGCACGCTGTTAGAAGGGCGCAGGCACTCGATTCAAATATGAAATCCGCCAATCTTAAATATGTCACAAATTATCTTGACTTGAAAAAAGAAAACCGCGTATATGTACCAGGAAATATAATCAGCCAAGTGTGGAATGTAAAAGAAGAAAAATATGCTTTTAACGACAATAACGGAGATTGGTATGAAATCACAGACAAACATAAATTACTTGACGGATATGAAAGAAAATCAGGTAAATATATAGTTGAAAGGTATCTATTGGATGATATATGGGAAGCGGAACAAGTCGAATTAAGATTAAATGAATCAAACTTCCTTGTCGGTAAAATGCTCCCTACAACATTCCAACGTGCTTGCACAATGGGTACGGCTGGCATTTGGAAACTTATTATGCTTGCTTGGTGTTATGAACAAGGAATATCAGTACCTTCAACAGGAGACAATAAACGATTCACTGGAGGTCTTTCAAGACTGCTTAAAACAGGATGGGTGGACAGGATTGTCAAACTTGACTACAATTCATTGTACCCTTCAATCACTCTAACTTGGAACATATCAACAGAACTTGACCAAACGCATATTATGCTCCACCTTCTTGAATATGTGCTTACACAACGAGAGAAATACAAGGAACTCAAAGCAGAGGCCGGCAATGAAGTTGACAGATGGAAAAATATGCTTCAAGACGCGAGAACGGAAGAAGAGAAGAAACATATCAAGTCAGAGATACATAGATGGAAAGCTGAGAAAATGGCAAACGACAAGAAACAATTGCCTCTTAAAATTCTTGCAAACTCATTCTTCGGGTCATTCGGTGCAGCATACATATTCCCATTCGGAGACTCAAACTGTGCGGAGAAAATTACCTGTATAGGAAGAATGTGCCTGAGACTTATGATTTCACATTTCACAAAACTTGGATATATGCCAATAGTAGGAGATTCGTTCACAGCAGACACACCTTTATTTATAAAATATAACGATACTGGTTTGATTGACATAAAACCAATATGTGAATTGATAAATGAAAATAATATAAAAATAGATGGATTGAATAGGGAATACGATTACTCAAAAAAATCATTTAAGGTACTTTGTAGAAGTGGATGGGTAGAACCTGAATACATATACCGTCATAAGACAGAAAAGCCTTTATATGAGGTTTCAGAAGGCGATATGAGTGTTACTGTAACAGAAGACCACAGTTTATTTAATAATAAACAAGAAAAAATTAAACCAAGTGAAATAAACGATGATACGAAACTTGAATATTACGATGGAAAAATTGAACATTCATATCTTAACACCAACATTAAGAGAGTAATTCAAATTGGAAAAATGCTTAAAAATGGTACAATTGACAGAATTCCTGTTGAAATATTGAATCTAAATGAAAAACAAGGAATACAAGCATTCTTGGATGTTGTAAAAGACTTGGACACTGAAAATATGTCTAAAACATTACAAGCAGGAATACAATTTATCAAAAATAAAATGGTATCGAGATAGACGAATTTGTAAATCATATGATATTATTACAGCAATCTTGGGATAGATTATCCGTATGAAGTTTTTGAAGATAAAGAAAAAATTTTGGATAATTGAAATATTTTTATATCTTTAATAGTATTAAAACAAATGTTTAATTAAAAAAATATAAAATTATGTTAAATATCAAAAAAATGGAGGATAGCCAAAACATCGGTGTTGTGTACGACATTTCTCTTGATGGCACGGTAGTGAATGCCCTTGGGATGAATGTTATTAGCAACACCGATGGCTGAATGGTTTCAACTTTCAAATGCCGAAAAGCGAAGATTTTAGATACACAGAAGAACATCCATACATAAGTGATGGTGGAGGAAGAAATAGCATTAAAGGAAAGAAATATACTGGAATAGAAGCTGACGTTGCTGAATTTGAAGATATATTCTTCAATCACCCATTTAACGGTGGAGTTAACAAATTTGGTTTAGGAATAGATGAATTTTGTGATGCCTTAACAGAATATGGGCACGTTAAATCCCTTTTAATTGACTTGGAACTCCAATTTGGACAACAGGGCGCAAGCAAGAATTTATATATGTTCTGTGCAGCGTGAACGACTAAATAAAGGGACGATTAATCAAAAACGATTAATTGATGCGATAGTCTGAACTCTATGGTAACATAGAGAGGGAAACCCGAAGAGATTTCCCCGTTCAATCAAAATGATTGAATCACGCTATATAAACCACGATAGCGGCGTAACAGATTGGTATTCAGTTCTCACGCAAAAATTATGCCGACTTAATGCCTGACGGAAAAACAAAGAAAGTCGGTAATACTATAAAATCAAGGAAAATGTCTGGATATTTGGAGAAATTCATTGACAGTGGTGTTGACTTGTTGTTAAGAGGAAACGGTCATCAATTCTTGGAGAATTATTATTCTTACATTGATGATATATACAATTATCGTATTCCGATAAAGGATATAGCCTCAAAGGGTAATATAAAGAAAACGATTGATGAATACAAAAATGACTGTAAGCAAGTAACAAAGGCTGGCAGCAAAAAGCCAAGACAAGCCTGGTACGAATTGGTAATTCAGAATAATATCAATGTAAATGTAAGTGATACAATATATTACATAAACACAGGTACAAAAAAGAATCATTCAGATGTAAAACGTATTACTCATCAATTTACTCAATATTATGGTGAAGAACAAGAATTGACAACAAAATTAAAAACATCAATATTAAAGGAATTATGCGAGAAAAACAACCTTATTTATAAGGATGTCAAACAGAAGGAAAGAAATGAGATGATAAAACCATATATTTCAAGGGAAGAAGACGAAATTGTATTGAATTGCAAAATGGTTCCGAATGAGATAATAAACAGTGACGATGTTGTTCTTTGCAGTGACGTTGAGGATATGGAATACAATGTTGAGAAATACATTGAGCAATTCAACAAGAGAATAAAAGGCTTGCTTGTTTGTTTCTCACCAGACATAAGGGATTCAATATTAGTTAAAAAACCTTCTGAAAGAAAATACTTTACTGATGAAGAATCACAGCTAGTCTGTGGATATCCAAACAAAGAAACTGACCAAGACACCTATGAGGCATTGATGACACCTGAAAAGAAGGAAATAAGTTTCTGGCTGTCAATAGGGGAAGTTCCACCATTTGTAAAGGAATGTGATATCGATTGGGATAAATTAGTAGAAGAGTATAAAGAGAATAAAAAGAAAGAGGAAACTGAACTATTCCAACACGAAAATGAACAATATCTGAAAGCCTTGGATGAACTGACAGATGAAGATATTGATGAATTTGAAAATGAAGGAACAATACCTAAATCATTGACAGATATTGTATATATGGATTCAGATATGCATTTCTATTTCAAAAACATATCAGAAAAAACAACACCTTCAACAGGAGGATATATATTTGATGACATCAAGAAAATTGAATACGATGTTTCTTATTAAAAAAAAATGAGCAGTCATTGGTTTGGCTGCTCATTTTTTATATTTGCAATTAAACGCCTTGATTTGATAATAATCTGAAATTCAAATCATTAAGTGCTTCTGCTACTACCCTGTTAGCATTATCTAATGCTGTTTCAAGTTCTGTTATTCTTGTTTCCAATGCTGCAATTCTTGTTTCAAAGGATTGAGCAGTTGAATCCAACAAGACATCTGCGTCATTCAACGATGTGGCTGCGCTGATATATGGAGAGCCAGTGTTTGCTGAATAATCGGTTTCAACTGTGACACCTGTTAGAACACCGTTAGATTCGCCCACAGTTACAGTAACAGTTCCGTCGGTAGATACACCTGATGCTGTTGAATTAAGTGTACTTACCTTATAATCAATTGCATTCTGTATGTTTGAAATCTTTGTTCCACCAGAACTTACAGTGAGAACATCACCTGACACACCGTTCCCCGTAACGACCTTTTCAGAGTTTGTGTCAATTTTAACATAAACCTTATGGTCATCTACATATAATCCATCCTTAAATTCGTTTTCGTCAAGTAATGTTTCAATATCCACGTTAACCAAATCATAAGTTCCATCGTATAACAAGTAAATAAAGCACAATGCTGTGTCACCAGTACCAGGAATAACAGTTGGCGTGCCTCCTGAAAGTTCATCATCTGTATGCCCTAAGTATGCTTGATACAAAGAACTGTCCTTCTTTATCTGTATTGCATCTCCAATTTGTGTTTTGGATGTATCTCCACTGTATATCAATCTATATTCCTCACTTACGTTCGCGTCAAGGTTGTCAGTTATCTTGGCGATTTGTAGACCAGATGAAAGAACGCCGTTATTGTCTTTTACGATAGTTGTCCCATCTATATTTGCTTCAACATTAGTTCCGCTAGTACCTGTTGTAACAACAACAGTTTTGCCTGATGATGACAATGTGCTTGCCTTTGACGCTATTTCTGACAAAGCAGATTGTACAGTCGTGCCGGTAAATCCTGATGGAGTCACAATAACATCTGACGCATTGACATTTCCAAGAGTTGCATTAACTTTACCATCAGTTTCTGATACAGAAACAACTACTTTACCGTTTCCTGATACGGTTGCCAAATCCATATCAAGTATGCGCGAATTAAGGTCATTTAAAGCACTTGAAACAACAAGTTCGTTATCCAATATAGTCTCGCTTACTATGCTGATTGCATCGCAAACTCCACTAGCACCACTCAATAACTCATCAGTGAAAGGACGGAAACTACCATCTCCAAGAACAAGACCAACACCTGATATTATTCTGGCAACCATCATCTCGGTATTGTATAAGTTGTCTTGCAGACCATTTACCCTCAAGATAATATTATTATCATTAGTTTCCCTTATTCTAGTTTCTTGTGACAAATCACTTGATAGTGAAGATACTTCACCTGAAATAGTGTCAACATTACCTGATACAACATCAACCCTCTCATTCAAATCATTCAATGCAGACGATACATCTTCTTCATTTTGGATTATAACGTCACTGATAGTTTCAATTGCCCCTATCACACTGTTACTACCACTTACAATAGTACCGCCATCAAAACCATTGAATGTTCCGTCACTTTCAAGACCAACAGACTCTATTATATTGTCAACAACTCCACTCAAAGCATTGTCACCATCAATTCTGTCCTGTATCTCAGTGTCAATCTTACCGCTAAGTACATCGTCAGCATCAATCCTGTATTGTATCTCAGCGTCAATCTTATCATTTAATGAATTATCAGATTCAATCCTTGCGGTTTCCTCATCCTCCAATGCATCAGACAAAGTATTAACAGCACATTCCATTGTTGTACAACCACTTATATACTTGTTGTCAACATAAGGAGCATATCCTATATTAGATTTCCCATCCTCGCCACCGGTAGTTGAGCCTGAAAGACCAACAGATGCGATTATGTCGCTGAATGACTTTTCGATATTGTCAACATCAAGTTCTCCTACATCAACAAGAGAAAGGTCAAGATTTCCGTTCTTATTGATTACGCAGCCGATTATAGCCTCAATTGAACCTGTTTTGGATGTGTATCTAAACAGCACAATCTCACCGTCTGACATACCAGATAATTGTGTGGCTTTAAATGCCTCTACATTAGCCAAAGCAGTGTCACGGTTAGCATAAATTGTGCTACTTCTGAAAAATTGTAATTTTCTTCTTTCCATTGTATAAGTTCTTTTTTTTAATTAAATATCGGTTGGTCAGAAATAAACCTGACCAACCAACACATTTGTTATTTAAAATTCTCCGTAATCAACAGACCCGTCAAAATAAAGACCATTTGTCTTCGCTTCCTTAATGGAGTCTTTTACGTGGATTATCTTCAATAAGTTGTTTATACTTATGTCACTTGCATTGTCAACCTCAACATTCTCAATGTCCTCTGTCTGACTGTAAGCGTGCGAAAGTTTTACATCAACCTTCATACTACCATCATTATCAATTGAGGTTGTTGTGCTGTATGTGCTGTTACCTTGTGACAGTTTGTCAAGTTTGTCGTTGACATTCTTAATCTCCCCATCCAACAACTCATCAGCATTCTTCAATGATGTCGCACCACTTATATAGTTAGCCAATAAGTTAGGTTCATAAACGCCATCCGAATTCAAACCAGCACCAACCTGCGTCCTGTCGAGTTCCTCTTGGAGTGAATCAGACTTTCCTGACAATGAAGCAACGTCAGCGACAACTCCGTCAACCCTTGCATTTGTAGCGGCAACAGCAGCGTCAAGCAGAGCGTCAGCATTGTTCAATGATGTTGCACTGTTGATATAAGTTGAAGCCACATTAGGAGCATAAGTTCCGTCAGGATTCAATCCAGCACCGACCTGCGTCCTGTCAAGCTCCTCTTGCAAAGAACCAGTTGAAGATGTTATTGCGGATATCTCACGCTCAATCTCATTGTCCTTATTCTCCCTTTCAGTTGTTTCCTGTGAAATCAAACTGTATAATTCAGTAAGGGAATCACCAACTGTTGATGAATTGTACTTGATATTATCAGCAGTTCCAATAACCTTCAAGACACCATTGTCGTTTACAAGGATGTTGTTTACATCTGTTGATATAACAGTACCAGCAGATATTATGGTAGAACCGTCAACATCAGTGTATGAAGTCAACTGTATACCTCCAAGATGATTACCTGACTGAACATCAACAGGATTGAACAATTCTGTAACGTCAACATCAGTAGAAGCCGTTGTCGTACCAGTTGAGGTCTCTATGTTATAAGTTATGATGAGTTTCTTATTAGGAGCATCATAATATATACCAGTTATGATTGAACCAGCATTCAAAGGTATATCAACACTTCCATTTGTAGAAGACCAAGTAAGAGTGTTTGTTGCTGGGTTATAAGTCAAGTTAGCACTTGCATATATACCATCAGTATGTTCTGAAATGATATTACCGACCGTATTTCCATCAATCTTAACAACACTGCTTATCACATTTGAAGCATCCTTTACCATTGAAACAGTATTTGTGTCAGAAACAGTTATCACAGCACCACTGGCAGCTTCTTCTATTTCTTGCTCCACTCTTGATATATCAGCAATCCTAGCCGCTTCCTCTGCATCGATTTTGTCTTGTAATGTTGAGGAAACATCAGATATGTCACTTCTAACCTCTGTTATGAGAGTTGACAATGTTGTTTCAGCACCACGGGCTCTTTCAGATTCTGTTGATATTGCTGTTGTGTTTGCGGCTATCAAGTCAGACAGTCTTGAATCCTCTGCTGTTCTTGATGCTGTTTCAGTTGTAATCTGATTTCTCAACAAAGCGTCCTCTGAAGTCCTGTTTGCTGTTTCTGTTGTGATATTATTAGCCAATGTAGTATCAGCACTTTCCCTTGCAGACTGTTCAGAAGCAATGTCGTTTTCAAGTTCCGTGTCCTTATTAACCCTTGCTGCGGTTTCTGCTGACACAGCCTCACGAACATTGGCTATCTCACTTGCACGAAGTGTTGATTCTGTTGTTATTGCAGTATTTAATGCTGTTTCAGCACTAATTGCCCTTGTAACCTCATTGTTCAAAGCTGTTGATATTGTGCTTTCGCTTCCCATAGCCCTCTCAACCTCTGAACTAATAGAAGTCTGTAATGCTGTTTCAGCACCAACAGCTCTTTCTGCTTCTTCTCTTATTGCTGTTTCAAGAGTTTCAACAGCACTGTCAACATTTCCGCTCAATTCAGCAATCTTCGAAGCATTTTCATCTATCTTCGCACCTGACACATACAATGCCTTGCCTGTAACAAGTTCAGCCTCCTGTAATATGTTATCGGCATATTGAGGGTTTGAAGTTGGGGCGATATTTACATCAGATGATAAAATTGTACGCTCACCACGTTCAATTCCCATAGTAACATTATGATTGTTGTTGTCAACATCTATTTCATTTGACAAATCACTCAACGTTACTGAAGTTGGAACACCGTTTGAAGTTGTAAGTGTGAGTTTATGCTGATTATCATCATAATCAAGGTTTACTGTAGCATATATACCGTCAGCATCATCATTGTTTATCTTGATAACATTTCCATCTTTTGCGGAAACCTTAACATTACCCCTTATGACATTGATACCGTCGTTATCAAGACCCATAGTGAGTTTTATTGTATTGGTACTGTCAACACCAACCTTGCTTGCTTCAACCTCCTCTGCAAGTTCATCAATTGAATCAGCATTAGCCTTTATCTGAGCATCAAGTTTGTCATCAGCGTCAGTAAGAGAAGTTGCAAGTTTTATATAATTGGACTCTGTGTTTGCTGAATACTCTCCGTTTTCCTTCAAACCGTCAGATTCAATTACTTTCTCAATAAGTGTCTTGTTATCCTCAATACCCTGATTTGAAACATAAGCTCTACCGGTGTCGTCAATCTCAAATATGTTGTCTGACTTTCTTGAAACATTGATTGCTGCTGTAAGAACATCAGTTCCCTCAATTGACCTGCTCTTAACAAGTGTCATACCGCTAGCGAACGCATTTCCGTCTGTATTGACAGGGTTGGTTTCCCATTCCGTAATCAAGTCACCCATATTAATCTCAACAGTTTTCTCACCACCACCAGTTACAATATAAGTAATTGTGAGAATTTCTGTGTTCTTATCATATGTAATACTCTTGATTCCACTTACAGTTTCAAGTTGTATTGCTGTCTCACCGTTTGTATTGGTGAATGTAAGCACATTCGTAGTACTGTCGTAAGAAAGTTCAGCCTTTGCATAGATTCCCTTCTTACTTGCTGAATCATCAAGGATTATTATATTACCATCCTCAGTTGATATATTGATATCGGCTTTCAAGATATTAGGATTTCCCTCAACAGTTGTAAGTGTAAGGTCAATACTGTCAGTATCCTCTGTTACAAAAGTATTAGTTGCAATCGCACCGCTCAGTTCCTGTATCTGACCTTCAATCTCATCATCCTTAGTTGTTGAGCGTTCAATCTCATTGTCAACCTTTTCAGCCAAAGTATCAACAGCACCTGATATCGCATTCTCTGCCACAATAGCCCTTTCAGCCTCTTCCTCTATCTGTCTTTCCAAGTCACTTTCACTTTCACCAAGTCTGTTGATTGCTTCTTCAACAGTTTCGTTCTGAGTGTACTTGATATTCCAAGCAAAACCCCTTACTACAAGCTCGTGCGAAATCTCTTCAAGTATGTTGTTGTTGACTGTATCCTTTGCGAATATCTTAACATCCGCTGTAAGTATATCTTTACCTGGAACTTGTCTTTGTTTCACAAGCTTAACAGAGTGAGAATCATTGTTGACAATCCATTCGTCAATAATCTCACCCATATCGATATCAACTCTTTGGATATTGCCATTACTGTCCTTATATCTTATAGTAAGGACTTCTGTAACAGGATTGAATGTGATATCCTCAATGAATGAAACAGAGTTAAGTTGATAAGTATATGCCGTTGAACCACCATTTGAAAGACTTGTCGAGAATGTCAGCTTATTGCTGTCCTTATCATAGTTAAGTGATACGTTTGAGGCGATACCCTTATATGTTCCGTCGATATCATACTGATTATATATAATATTGTCATCACTGTCAGAAACCTTCGACTTACCGTCAAAAGAATCCAACACATCCTTAACGGTTGTTTTCTGACCGTTCTTCCAGTATGATATGTTACTTGCCTTTCCATCAACATACAGATACTGTCCATCCTGAGTCTTTGAAAGAATGTTATCAGGTGTTGATAATATGTTTATATCACCGAATAACATATCCTTTTCATCTGACAATTTCCTGTCTCTGTAAAGAAGAACAGGAGTTGATGAGAATCCCCTTTCATCAAGGTATTCCTGATAAGACTTATTACCGTCAGATGTTTCCCACTCTTCTATCAAATCCTTCATTGAGGCAGAAAGAACAATTCCGTCTGTATATGTGAATTTAAGAGTCTCGTCATTTTTGTCATACTTGACGTTCTCTATTACTGGAATAGTGAAAGAAGTAACCTCACTATTAACTTGAAAAGTAAACGTATTTGTTTCATCATCAAAAGTTAAGTTAACATAAGCATATAACCCATTATCATTCTTCTTGATTATGCTGTCAACCTCTTGACGGTTTATGACAACTGTATCATTGAGTTTAACATCACCAGAAAGAAGACTTCCACCTTCATTCTGCTCAACATAAAGAGAAAGTGTTTCACTCTCCTTTGTGACAATCTTAACAATGTCAATCAATTCCTCAATCTCAGCCTCGATTTCCTCAATGTCAGTTGTTATGCCATTGATGTCAATGAAGAATGTCCTGTTATTATTGCTTCCCTGTGTAACACCATCACCGAGAGAGCCAATAGCCAATATTATGTTAGGGTCATTAGAATCACCATATTTAAGAACCATCGGTTCAGCATACAATGACGGACGATTATACCCCTGGTTTTCGACAACATAGTTTATGGCTTCTTCCTTTGTCTGAAATATCTCGTCGTGATGTACAAATTGTAATCTTTTTTCCATCTTATTATTAGTTGTTTAATTTTTTATCAGAATTTGCCGTAATCGCTGTCAACCACAATTATTACGTTATTATTTCCACTGAAAGAAGGTATTTCAACACCCGTATCAGCAGAAACACTTAGACTGTATGTTCCACCTGATAAAACATTACCATAAACATCGTCTATTCTGTCAGAAAGTTCCTCATCAGCAGCAATCCTTTCCTGTATCTCCGTTTCTACCTTGGCACTAAGTTCCTCTATCTTCTCTTCTGTACCGCCAGAAATCTCCTCAATAGCTGACCATATCTCATCATCAGCTTCAGTCCTAGCAGAAACCTCATCTTCAAGTTCTGAACGCAAAGTTTCAATATCACCGCTCAATACTTCATCAGCATCGGTTCTTGCTGAAATCTCCTCTTCAAGCCTCTCACTCAACGATTCAATTTCGCCGCTCAAAGCCTCGTCACCGCTAATTCTTTCCTCAATTTCAGTATCTATTGCAGCACTAAGTTCAGCAATCTTCTCGTCAAATGGATTGCCTACAAGCCTCTGAATTATTTCGTCAACAGAATTGATTGTAAGTTCACCGTCAACGTTTAGAATCTTGTACTCACAAGTGCTGTCAGGGTCCCCAGAGAAACTCTTCACTATTGAGAATGTATCTCCTTCAGAAAGAATCTTCTTCTCCCACTGATTGCCATTCCAATAGTTCATCACATAAACCTTTCTCCTTATTGTAGGATAAAGTGGCTCTGGAACGTCATAATCCTCAAATCTAATGAAGTTCTCAGGACTAACACCCTCATTTCTTCCGAAATCAACATTAACAGAAGTCCAAATCTGATATCCGTGTTCACAATCCTCATTCAATGTAGGCATAAGAACACAAGGATAGAGTTTTCCATTTATGTACTCTGTTTCCCTGAAATTCGAACCGTCATAATCCTTTACAAGCCTCAATGAATAGAAATTGTAAGGACATTCAGCTGCTTGGAACACTCCTGAAGCATCATATTTGAACACCTTTACATAGTAATCACCAATTGGGGATGTCTTTGTCTTTGTCCAAAATACAGCCTCTTCGCCAAAATACAGAAGATTCTTGTTCTTGTCTATTCCATATCCAGCAGGATAAACAGAAAAACCATACTCATTAACACCCTCAGAAGGACATTCTTTCTCTTCTGGTTCATCTTCATCCTCTACATAATAACCAGATGTACCTGTTACATCGTGCCTCCATTTATCAGCGGTTTTCAATTTCTGACCGGCGTACTTTCCAAGTTCAATGTGACAATCATACCTATTGTGTGTGCGATATTCATCACACGGTTCGATTGCATTAAGTATGCCATCCCAATCCATCTTGGTTGGTATCCTCCATTCACCAGTAAGACCACTCTCAATCTGCTCAACACCGAAATAGTTATACAACTTTCCATAGTCGTCTATTTCCTCGATGGTGATATATCTATCACCAAGTTCCTTGCAAATCGGCATTTCCTCACCGGTCGTGATATCAATAATGCCTTTAGCTGGTTTATAGAAACCTGTTTCCATTGCACGGTTTATGCCAAGCGGAGAACCATCTATTCCCTTTCCAATCAAGGTACCGTCAGTTATCACCTCTGTCATTGCAGAAGCCTTGAAGTTCTTCTCTGTCAAGAATTTACCAACAACGTGAGTGTCACCATTATACTTGAATATAAGGTCTCCCTCACAGTCATCGAAAGACACTGAAAAATCCCTTGTGACACCTGAAAGGTATTCACTAAGGTCAACATCAATCATCTTCCCATCATTCCTGACAAGATGCAAAGTCAACGTATCACCGTCAAAAGTTGCCTCCTTGATATCAGCACTCTTCAAATTGAAGAAGTTGGAATCAATTTCGTTAATTGTTAATTTACAATTCTTTGTGACGTCATCGGGATACGGACTCACCAATTTATAATAATAAATCCCTGTCATAATAATTTGTTTTGCCTTATTAAATTATTTTTTTAAATAAATATTTTAAATATTCTGTTTATCCCAATTTCATAGCCATATTAAGCAAAATATAAGTATTTATTGTGTATAAACCTTACAATTTTTATCAAAAATGGCAAAAAAACACCCAAAAGGATATTGGAAAAATGAAAAAAACATTATGAACGAAGCCAAAAAATATTCTAGTAAAGAAGAATTTAAGAAAGGAAATCTAACGGCTTTTCTCGCCTCATATAAATACGGTTTTAATGAAGATATGCCGTGGTTAGTTACTCAAAAACAGCACAAAAAAGGATATTGGACATATAAGCATATAGAAGAGGAGGCATTGAAATATAACACAAAAACAGATTTTTTCAAAGGAAATCAAACAGCATATAGAAAAGCACTGCAATTAGGAATAATTGATGATTTTTTTATCAACAATTATATCGAATATTAGGTGTTTTTTCGTTTATTTTAATAGTTATTATTAAACTGATGAAAATTATGAGAAAAAATAGAGTTAGATTAACTGAATCAGGCTTACGAAGGATAGTAAATAAGTCTGTTAGAAATACACTTAATGAGGCAAGTTTTGTTTCTAAAAATGATAGTGTAAATTACATATTGAGTTCTATATTAAGAGAACTTGAAGATATAACAAATAGCGGATATATCCCATTTGCAAGTCCTTCTCCATCTTCAACTGAACAGAAGGTTAAGGATTATATATATCAGGCTATGTCTTGCATTGAGGCAGCGATAAAATACGACAGACAGTTATATAATCGTTGGTAGATAATAATAATGAGCAATCAAATCAATCAGTGATTGCTCATTTTTATATTATATTCGTGTCAAATCATCTATAATTGTCAAAATAATCGAATATTATAAATATCTTCTTCTTTCGAAATTATAATTTCCAAATATATTCAGATATTCCATTCCGCAATTGTAGAACTTGAACGACTTGAAATATCCTATGAATGACCCTGCGAAATATTTCTCCAATGGATACATCCTATCGTTGTCCATCATATAGTTAGGCAATACAGTTTCCGCAAGTCCTTGTGTTCCTCCACCTATTGAAATGTTATATGGAACACCCTCTTGTTTCTCATACGCTTCCTTCAATGCGTGAAGGTTCAATTTCGGCATACTTCTTGTAATATACACCAGTTTTCCGTCAACATAGAAAAACAGTCTCATTTCAGACATCTGTGGCATAACCCTTACGTGTATTGTATGCCACTCGCAATCGCTTATCACATTCTTGAATGAATATCCCTCTATAATATCTGTCTTGTCTTCTCCTTCCTTATCGCAATCATATGAAAGATATCTATATCCTATCTCTCCGTCGTCAGTTATTCTGAAAGCCAATGCATTGTTATATATATCATCGTAGAAATAATCGTAAGTGTTGTTATTATTGTCTATATACTCATTTATATTATTGACAGTATATCCTGTGCAGGTTCTGTTCATCAATATGAACAAGTTCTCCTTGAAATTGCTTTTCTTTCCAATATAAGTGACCTTATCACCTTCGTTCCAATTGTTAACTGTAAACCCTGTACAAGTCCTATTGAAGAATATGAACTTATTATCAGTGTCGAAACTGAATTCATTTGACACTCTTATATTCAATCCACCTTCTGTCAAGAACTCAAAATCGCTTATGTCAAGTTCCGGTTCAAGATATTGTGTTCCATCATCCATACCCTCAAAATCCCCTATATAATCATCTCCGAATATATCACATTCTGTAAGACAACCATTTTTTGATGTGCTTGACTTTGATGGTCTTACACATCCGCAACCGCACGAACAACACTGACAATATCTATGGAATCTGTAACTTTGAAGTGTGTGTGATTCTTTCTGACAGCAATTGCAAGACACTGTTGTATGCGGTAGTGTCTCGTCTATTATCTTTGGTTTTTGTGGTATGTCAGCGTAATCGAACAATCCGTCAATTATATCGTCACAATTATATCTGTAATATTCTTCTTTATAGTAGTTATAATCAGTGTAATCATCAAGATTGAAATCATCAACAAACTCAACGTCAAGGTCTTCAAAATTGCTTATAAGATATGTTTTAGGGTCTATTTCTCCACCTTCAACATAATCATCCGGTGATAATGTGAAACATTCCTCTCCGTCGTAATGATTATCATAAAGATATATCCATTTATTTTCTGCCCTTGTTCCAATATAGAAGAAAATACCCTTATTGTCAGGATGCGAGTCATTCAATGTCGATTCTGTTTCCATATCGCATTTATTAAGTACAAACTCAAACTCCCACGGTGTATCATATTCCATACTTGAAGGAAGTATCCAATACTTGTCACATTCTGTCTTGAAGAAACCTTGAACAAATCCCCCGTTAAGTTTCATAACACCGTCATTTATTTCCAACGGATAACCGTACTTCAATGTGCTTCCACTTACTGGATGCAATACAAATGATTCTGTGTTAGGAGAATACTGACTGTTTTGATATAGGTCAGAGAACTCCTTGTTGCTTACACGGTCTCTACGGAAGCGTATAAGACCGTTATCAACACCTGTATAGCCAATGTTATACAAAGTGTAATTCTCTTCCGTATACGCGCTTTCCCATTTATAATCAGGAGAACTGTAAACATTGTTCTCATTATCATACGAACCAGGCAACGACAAATCAATGTATGATATCAAACATCTATCATACATATTGTTCATAGAATATGAATATGGCGAGAAATTGTCCTTATTGACAAAAAAATCCCAATATTCGTCCCTGTTTACCTTAATTTTAAGGTTATGATAATTATTTTCTTGTAAATTACCCATAAAAGCACATATTTTTTCACATTATAAATATTTATAAATAGTTATTTTACGCACTTATGAAAAGAATAAAAATCAACGAATCGCAATATCGTATGCTCATTGAGTCTGGTGCATTATTAGATGGCAGTGAGACAAAGAAGGAATTCAACGACACGAATGAAATAGGGGTTACAAACGACACACACGATGTATCAGGTGACTTAAAGAGAGGTAAGCCTGCTTCTTCTGACAGAATTGGCAAGTCTCTTACACCTCAGTCCTGGCCTTACGGCGCAAGACGTGGTGGTGTTGTATATTGATAATTCATTAAAAAACTATTTTAAACGTGGTAATAAACAGAGAATGGGCGATGCCCAATGGAAAGACATTCTCAATAAAACCAATAAAGGAGATTATTGAGAGGTACATTAAGGAGAGTGGTGCGAAGGTTATTGTTGACCCTTTTGCAAATGGAAGCAAAATTGGAACCATAACTAATGATTTAGACCCAGAGTATGATACAGACTTCCATATGGATGCAAATGAGTTTTTAAGGACATTGGAAGACAATTCTGCCGATATGGTATTATATGACCCACCTTATACTCCTAACCAAGTAAAGACGTTATATAATAAACTTGACAAGACTGTTGATTTTGAGTCGACCAGTTGTGGATATTGGGCGAAAACCAAGACGGAGATTGCGAGAATATTAAAACCTGGTGGAATATGCATAACTTGTTGTTTTAATTCAGGTGGTATTGGAAAGAAAAACAACTTTGAGATAATTGAGATATTACTTGTCAATCACGGAAGTATGCATAATGACACAATAGTAACAGTAGAAAGAAAAAAGGAATAATTATGTTGATATTATACGAAGCTGAAAATGATAAGTTGTCAAAACAGACGATTGCCGTTCCAACATACATTAGGAAAACAGCGATTGCCTTAAAAGCTTCGTATCCAAACAAAAAGTCTGATGGCTACAAAAGGCTTTCTCACATTATTGACCCTGAATACAACAAGTTCAAGAAGAACAAATACAACAAAAAACAGGAGAACATAACAAACAGTGATGATAATAACCCTGACAAGGTTGTTAAAATACCGGCAACAACGGTCAAACAGATTGGAAGGGAATTGAAAACACCTTATTCACTTGCAAACAACAAAACCCAGAATATGATTAGGTCTTGGGCTAATAACGCAGTGCAAAAGGAACGGTCAAAAAACAAACCTGTCATACCTGTTAAGAAGACATCAAAGGCGAGTAAGTTAAAGCCGATGGAAACTCCAAAACCCGATACGGTTAAATATGGCGGTGGAAAACTCACATTGGACCATAAGTCTCCAATTACAGTAAATATATCTGAATCACAAGTAATTATGTTATCAGAAAATGTTGGCAATACAATTGACCTTACTGATGATATCAAAAGATATATGTCACTATGCCAAAATGCAGATATATTAAATCCAAATATGTCAATAGAAGCAAGCAATTTACATAAAAAACTTATGTACCTTCTTACCGGTGATGAAGAAGCGCACGAAGATGAAGAATACAGAACTGGTTTTGGAATGTTATTGTCAAGAATAAGACCCTGGATAAAACGTGGCGCAAAATTTATTTTAGACCGTTCAGAATGGGAGTGGAAATGTATTATTGGCGATGATGAGATAAAAGGTGATTGTTGGCTAGCTGGATACGACGTGCTATATAATGATAGAATAATAAACAAGAACTGTCGTTTTACATTTAATAACCAAGAATGGGTGATACCTTTTGAGATAAAGAACGGTATTATACTTGGAGAACTTGATTACAGACCCAGTTCACGTTTTTCAAGTACAGGATATTATCACGACCCGGAAACAACAAAAATATCAAAAGAAGCAGCCTCAATAATAAGGGGAAAAGGTTTGATACCAATAATAATTGATTTCGGAACATACCACGAAAACATATACAAATTATTTGGAGTATTCCCTGAGAAATTTGAGGAATTCAAAAAATCACTTGAAGAGGAAGGTGAAAATGATTTTGTGACAACTGTCGAAAATTGACAGTTTTTAAAATGAAAACTATTTATTATAAATAAATAATATTTAAATTTTATACAAATATGGCAACATATGCTAATGGACAGACCTGTCTTGAAAGGAGAGGTATAGAAGAAAGAAATAATGAAATAGTCAGAAGTGACTATAACATCGAAAACCAATACGGTCCAACCCATCCTGATGCAATAAGCGATGGCGACCCACAAGGTAAAGGTACTGGTCACGGTGGTCATACTGCTTGGTTACCAGACTGTACTCTTCCAACTAATATGATTCGTTATTCCAACTTTGACACAGAACACGGTGGCGGTTCTTATGACATTGAGGGTAGAAACGGTCATAGCGGAAGAAACAAAGCTCTTGCAACATCTATGTACAACAAGGAAAGACCTTATGGAGCAGACCTTGTTAACACAGAGGAAAACATTCGTCAGGGACAGTACTTCGTTTCTTTGAACTATAAATAATCAAAACGATATTGTCTAATGAGTCTGAATCTGTATGACATCCTAAAACAGACATTGACTGAATCTGTTGACCAATCAAGTGTCATAGATGCAATTGATAATAAATACCAGGTGTGGGTTTACTACAGTGATGAGGAGAACCACGCACCTGGTAGACGTCTTGTTGAACCATATGTCTACGGAATATCAAAAGCTGGTAACCCAATAATAAGGGCTTTCGTTTGGAAAGGTGATTCATACAGAGGCGCGCCAAGGTGGGAAACTATGAGACTTGACAGGGTTACATCTTGGAAACCAAGAAAGAATAATCATTTCCAAACAGACCCAAGAAGTCTTGGAGCATTAGTTCCTGGATATAATCCAAATGGTGACAAGTCAATGACATCTGTCATCAAACAAGTCAAATTTGACGGTAGCGACAACCAAACAAGTCTTGACACTGTAAGACAGCAATCTATTGCCACAAAGAATCTTGGAAAGGTTAATCTCAATAAGGCGAAGACAGACCTATACGGAAACCTTCCTTTCAACCAGTACAAGAAGAATGTGTATTCAAGAAACACAAAGAAGAATGATATGGTCGCAAAGAACATATCAGATACACAGAAATCAAGAGAGGAATGGGAGAAGATTTGGCAACAAGTGGAACAAGAACGCAACAATGGTGATAATGAAGGCTATATGGATTACAGGAACGGGCCAATTAATACTGACGAAACTGAAACATTAAACACAGATAAAAATGGCAAGCAATGAACTTATGTCTTCTGCGATGGAAAGAGCAAGAAGGATTATACAAAATGACGCGAAGAAAGATGCAAAAGTAATAATGGAGCGTGCAGCTGACAGGAATAAGATGTTAAACCAAACAGTAAAAGCAAGTGAGTTTGACAATCTTATGCCTTCGTATTCATCGAACCAACCACAAATAATTAACGAAGACCACGGAACACACGGTGAATATCTTGACAATCAGATTGAAAGCAGAATGCAAGCACTCAGGGAATCTGTTAAAAGCCAAGGTCAAAGAAGAATAGAGACACCTAAAAATGTTATGCCAAACAGTAAATCCAAACTTCCAAAGGAGATATTGGAATCATTCGCAACAAATCAGATTGATTACAGCAAACTAAGTAATGATTCTGTACTTGATTTTGTTGACATACAACCTATGGAACAACGTGAGGTAATACAGGAAGAATATGAAGGAGCATCACAACCATCAATCAATACAGGAGTTGATTATTCTTTGATTAAGGATATTGTTGAAAGTACCGTCAAGAAATATATGGGTGCTTATACAAAGAAAATCATAAGCGAAAGCAAGAATAATAACAGTCTTTCAGATTTGAAAGCCATAAAAATGGGAGATACATTCAGTTTCATCACAGAGAACGGAGATGTGTTTGAGGCAAAACTCACATTTAAGAGAAACATACACGAAGGAAAAAAATGACAAAGGAAGTTTTAAAATTCGTAAACAGGCTTGAAGGATTTAAGACAGCAATAAAAAACCTTCACTGGAACGCAAAGAATATGTCACAACATAAACTGTGCGACGATATTGCTGACAGAATAGCAGATTTCCAAGACCAAGTGTCAGAGGTTGAGCAATCAATAACCGGAAATCTGAAATTCAACCGTCTGTCACCAATAAAATACAGGATATCATCACTTAAGAAATTTGTAAAGGACGTTATATCATACACAAATTCATTCTATAAGGAACTTCATAAAAAAGGCGATGATTATATAGGTATGAGAAGTGATGTAGAATCATTTCTAAGCGATATGCAAAGAAATCTTTATCTTGTGAATTTCACATTGAAAGAATCAAAAGTAAATCGAATAGTCTCACAAGTTATCAAAGAAGAAACAAATAGGATTTTGCATTAATATGATACTCACACAAACTTTATGGTGAGGTGGTAATAACCTCTTATTTTCATTTTAAAAAAATGAGCAGTCAGTATAATGGCTGCTCATTTGAAATTATTATCAATATATCTACTTAAATCATTGCAATTCAATTCTATAAGAACATCTGTAAATGCAATATTATTCCATTTGTCAGATAAAAGTATATTGTTTCTATTGTCAATATACCATATTTCCTTGAAATAGCAGCTTAAGACACCAATATCAGGTATCATTTGACTATCTCCACTTATGAACAATATCCTGTTATTATTCAATGTTTTATTAATAAGTCGTGAACTTTTATGAGGATATTTATAAAGTCTATGATAACCAGTTATGTTACTATAATTATCATTGCTTGATGTTATATCATTAAACGACAAATCTTTAAGTTCTTCTTTATCATTAAAACAAGAAATATTGTACTTATATTCTGTTTTTGGGATTAATACAGGTATTTCAAATCCATCTATTATCCTGGTAGATTTAATGAAATCATTCTCATTATATCCAAAATTCAACAAACTATCAAATAAAGGCAACGAGTACTTCATATGGTACTCATTTCTGAAATGATTATGGTTCAATTTATACCCATCATACATCATACCTTTTTCAGGTAATGGTAATTTGTTAATCCCTTCAATCCCATATTCCTTATATACATTATAATTTAGAGGGTATTGAACATATACAGCCTTATTTAAAAGTTCATCTTTTGTCATAATTCCCAACCGTTATAACCTGTCTGTTTCTTTCCTTTATACGCAGCGTCGTAATCCTTTTTAGCAATATCGTACTTTGAATGTGCATCGTTATACTCAGCCTCATCTTCTTTGCTCCAAGTACTGTAGTGCCTTCCACCTATGTTCTTATCTGCGTCATCCCTTCTTTTCCTTGCCTTTATAAATTTGTCCATAGGTGTGTTTGCATTTATTGTTTCACCTTCATACAATGAGCGCAATGCGTTCTCAACCATACGAATTATATGTCCTTCAGTTAATCTTATTCTTCTTTTCATAATATTCTAAGCATATTTATTATTTAAATCGCCAATTATTTTGAAATGCAGCATATCGTGATGTATTATGCTTTGCATACCGTAGTTTATCTTAACATCAACATAATATTTCTGTGGTAACAACATATTTGTGTCAAGAACTGTGAATGTCTCATTCATCGTCTTGTTCATCCTGTCAAAAGGTATTACATCAAGTTCCCTTGTGCCATCTCTGACATACAGCCTCAATTCTATTGAATCAACAGAAGCAGCCATTGTTTTTGTGTAGTTAACCCTTGTTATAACACCAAGTTTCCTTATATCACCCCTCTTTATTTCCTCGTCACTCTTTATTCCGAAAACAGAAGGTGTGAAATCAGGTTCATCCTCAATTGAATTTCCTATGTTGAAATATACAGAAGGTCTCTTCACGGTGAAATCAAGTTCAACGTCGTCAAGTTTAACCCCACCATATGATATGTTTCCCCAAGTATCAAACAACATAGTATCTGGTTCAAACTCTCCGTGAGGTAGTGTTATGTCTATATAATACACACCTCTTGACTGATGTTTAACATCGTACTCTCTCTTAAAACCATAATCATTCCTTACTATACAAGTAGGAACATTGTCCAAATCAGTCAGTTTATCACCAATTGTACTATATAAGTATAATTTATTATTTTTATCCAATACAAAATTAGACCTGTCATCACTTATATAATCATCATAATATGTTTCTACAAACGGTGCGAAGAATGTATTTGTTTTATCAGTAAGAAAACCACAATAATTCTCTATATATGACTCTTTATCGGTTTTATCATACTTAACCCTCTCAAATTGAGGGGAATATGCTATTCCAATACCATAATTTTCAAGTTCCCCTGTAATAAACTTATTAACGACATTTGTTATATCTAAATTAATATTCTCATTTCCAATATCAAAATGCTGTCTTCCAATTATTACAACGCTTCCTTCTTCTGACGAGAAATTATCATATTCCCTTGACAAAGTGTCATTTGAATATATTCCTGGTTCATCCCAATCATAGCCATTACGCGCCTTATACCAGTTACTTCCGTCTGTTGATACAAGTCTTGAAGCATAATGTTTGCTCTTTGTATCATAGAAATCACGGTTAAAGGCTGTTCTGGAATAATCAAATCCCTTACCTCTATCCCAAAACTTTGGTATAAGGAAAAATATTATGTCGAATGACGTTGCTCTTCTTTTACGATTTGAGCCTATGCTACTGAATTCATTACAGTGAAGCTCTGTGAAATCTATTGAACCGGCATTTGTTATCCTCAATGTGTGATGAAGTTTTGACATATCAGGGAATATATTGCTATCAACCATTTCCTTTAATTTTGAATGGTCGAAATAGCATATAATCCTAGACACGTTAGCACCGTACACCAACTCAGCTACTGGGTTGATGCCGGTGTTTAAACTTGAATCCTCAATCAAGGTATTGAACTTATTTATGTATGTTCTATAAATCATTTGTTCTCAAAACTTGCTTCTAATTCACGGTATTCATTTCTCAATGCTCTTCTCTCTCCTTGCCAGTCACCATATTGTGTCATATCCTCGCCATCAATGTATTTTGATGTGAGATAATCCATTTGCTTTAATTCATCCTCTATTTCTGACATCCTCTGTCTGATTAAGTCTTCTTCAGTTTCAACATAAGCCTCAGGTTCTGATTCCTTAATCCAACCATTCTCAATAAGCATTTCATCTGAAGGATTGATGACCTGTGTGTTTCCAACGATTATATAACCATTATACAACACCTTTTCATTGTTAATTATCTTATAGAAATTTTTCATTTGAAAAAATATTTTTTATTAATTATAAACAAAATTCCAATTTATTGTCAATATTGTGGCGTTTGAAGGTGCAGCACTTGTACCGTCAACGTTAAACCATCCAATCTTGATATATGGTGCTTCTTTCCACATAGCGTTTGTAATCTCAAATGTGTCAGTTGATGATACGTGTATTGTCTTGTTATATTTTCTTACACCACTGTCATTACATAAATATAAGCAACATTCATAAGTTGACGATGGGTTATTGAATGTTATTGTTCCTGGAGATAACAGCAACAATGGAAGTGAAGTTGTAACTAACCCAGAACTACTTGCTCCGTGACACTTATTTTGTTGAACGTCGTGTCCAGCCCAATAAACGCCTCCGTTACCCCACATTGGTAAATTCTGATATGTTATAGTGTCACCAGCGTGAACACCGCTTGCATACCTAAATGTGCCTCCGTTTTCAGGAACGAAAAACCTCTTCCTTACCTCATCGTATAATCCTGGTGTTGAATCTGATTTCCTTATTACTGGATATATTCTAGATACATATATGTTTTCTTTTTTAGGTATTGACTTGTTTATACCGTAAAACTCCAGTTCATATATGTGAAATGTTGTGTTCGCATTAGAGTTTCCAATATATCTGTTACACAGGATTCTAAACTTATAATCACTATCGTGATAAGCGTCATTATTGGTAGATGTACGCTCGGTTACATTGTATGTATATAACAATTGAGTTGCGCTGTTAACACTTATACTAATTCTTTCGTCTGCATAACTGTTTTTAGCGTCGGCTGTCTTACCGCTAAACCATCTAATAGTATGTGTTCCTGCTGTGTTACCACTATAAGAAACAAGATAATGTCTGTCACTATCAGCATATGCCGCAATTAACGCATTTTGTCCATTAACACCATAATTATACTCGTTTGAGTAATATATGCTGTATCCACCGATTTCACCGATTGTAATATCAAGGTCAACAGGTCTTTCCTCACGCATAGTGTAAACACAAGTAACCCTCTCATATTCTTTCTGCCAATCATATGGTTCTTCCATTATTAGGTCTCGTCTGTAATAAGGTGGAACAAGAAGATTCTTGTATTCGTGATACTTTCTGAAATTATTACCGTAAAACAATCTAAAATCAGACAATGTTCCCTTTGGAACGTACATTGTGTTACCACTTATATTACAAGTAATTGGAACTGGTTTATGGAAAATAACAGTGTCCAATGTCGAACCGTTAAATGCTCCGTTCTCTATTGTTGATATTGACATAGGTATTGTAACGGCCTTTCTATCTGGTAATGAATTAGCTTTCAAAACATTCACAGAATCTGGCATCGTTAAAACAGTATTTGCAAAAATAAGTTCTGTTCCGTTTGAATTCAGCAACCCATTTTTATCTTCTGTTACAGTAAGTGACTGATGTCCTTCTGCGACCTCAAACTTTGAAGTGATTATCTTTGTCAGATGCGTATTTTGCCAAGTTGAACCTGAGTCTATTACTATTTTTTCAACATTAGTACAATCTACTGATATATTAGTACACCCATTAAAAGCCGTAGAATTAACAACCGCGCCATTATCCAATGTTATTGAAGTCAATGATGTACAATTGTTAAAACAATAGGCTGGTATTGTCAACCCTGTACAGTACTGTAATTCGTCAAGATGAGTTACAGAAGAGAATGGTGACACATCTCCGCTACTCAATGCCCTAAGGACAACATCGTCAGTGTACACCTCATCAACAGTTGAGTGAATCCACCCCTCGTTATGCGCCAACTCTATAAGTTCAGGGTTTGTTTCAGTATCAGCAAGGAACACACCAAATAGTTCTCCTCTTGTTATCGCCCAATCAATATAGTTATCGTCAGAAACTGCTAAATTAACCCTTACTGGGTTTACAAATGTTGAGCCAGACTTAACAACACCACAATATTCTGTTCTTGATGTGTGCGTACTTATGTTAAGTTTGAAAGTATCATTCCCATTGTCAAGGATTGTGAATGTAGGGTTCGTTCTGTTTTTGTCGTCACTGTTCAATGCAGATGGAACAGAACCGTGTATCTTTGGTTTATCCCATACATTAAGTACATTATATCCCCTAAGTATAACCGTTTTCTCATCCCATACCCCACTCTTAATTACTTTCTCAAAGTATATGTCCATACCACTTTCCTGACAGCTGACATTGGTGTTATATGTTAGATATATAACACCGTCAGCCCAGTATCGTTCAGCACCCATATTGTAAAGTTTGAACGGAGTGTTTATAGAATAACAAGAATCGTCTTTAAAGTTTATCGGGATAATCGGTTTTTTATATATTTGACCTGGTATCTTATTTGACCTACTCACTTTTCAACTACTTTAATATATTATTCATAACGTATCATAACACCATAATAATTAGTGCTGCAACGCAATATACTTATCTCATATCTATCTCCAAGTACCAATTGTGGAATTTCCTTCCATTTAATAGTAACACCATTGAATGTTATTGACATCGCATTGGCACCACAAGTGAAGAAACACCTGTATTCACCAATATCATAATCGCCAACAATCAGCGTGAAATCAGGATTAGTAACAGTACCACACTCAACAATCTCCATTTCTGCAAGGGAAATTGAATTTCCTGTACTAACACGATACTTAACATTGAATGTTTCATCAAGATATTCAGCAATACTTAATGCTACAAGCGTATAGTTTCCATTGCTTACCTGATATATAAAACATAAAGCCTCATCGCCAGTACCTTGGGTTATATCTGTATCAGGAGATTCGCCAGAAGCATCAGCGTGTGTCAGATAATCATCAACGTGACCGGCATAAGCCCTTACAAGCGAAGCACCAGATGTTGCGAAATTACAGTCATTTGCGAAATCAGACAGTTTTGTTGGTTTGTCATTCAAATCATCAAATGACAAATTGTTGAAAGCGTTTGATACCGCAGCATTTGATATTGGGTTAGTTGAACCACTATCAAGAACTTGGTCAACAGGAACATCATTTGTCCAAACCCTTATGCCGCCATTTTTATAATAATAAACTGGATGATATATATCTAATTCAATATAAGTATTATTGTAAGTAGTAGCAGTTGAAGCAATACCAATTCCCAAATAAATATATATTTTTCCATCTTCTGTACTTGGCAATTGTTGAACGATAGGCGCGTCTACATCTATTATTGCACTTCCATCAGGCTGTGGCGCACATTTCAAATATGTTGGTAATTTGACAGTTAAATTAGTTGCTAATGGACCAAATGAAAATCCTGGATTAAATGAATCTTGCCTCCATATTACTGTTGCTGGCAAATCACTTCCAGATGCAATAGAACTATTTGAGGTAGTATAAACAATAGTTCCAAAAGGATTGATTGGTCGTTGGTTTGGCGTTCTTGCAGTAGATATATTATTTGATGAATTTACGCTTGCTGGTATCCATTGTGTGTCGTCAGCACTACTAAAATATAATTTATAATATCGTGCAGTATCTGTAACTGTTCTTAATGTTTTATTTGTCCGTAACTCATAGCCTACTGTATCTGTATTTGAATTGTATCCGTAATAATATATCCAACAACCTCCATCAACAAGAGTCGTACTATAAACAAACAAAATAGTGTAATTTATGTTAAATAATGTAGTTACCCTTGATGGGCTACTTCCGGTTCCCATACTTGAATATGCAGGTTTTGCTCCAAGACCGTTAATGTCTATTGTAAACCCTGTTGTAGACGTAACCTTTCCATTCCTCAGTAATACACAAACACCGTCTTCAAGTCTGTCAATTCCAGGAACAGTTGCTGTAAAAGCAGTTGCAGTTGAAGATGTATCAACCTGTCCGTATGGTATACCTATTGTACTTATGTTATTACCACTTATAGCGATACCAGTACTTGCTGATAATTCATCCTGTTTTGCATTCCAAGCACTTCTTTCACTACTTGTTACGTGTACAGAAGAATCTTCTGTATGAGCAGACAAATCATCCGTAACCTCTATTACTCTTGCATCCAAATCAACCAATGCAGAAGCAACAATCTCCTCATTCTCCTCAATAGCAATTGTAATAGCAGAGTTTGCAACAGCATTTGGAGAATCAGGGTCAAGGTCAGGGTCAACAACAGCACTTGCTGTACAACTGATTACATTGTCAGTTATATCTATACCTGTACCAGCAGACAATTCATCCTGTTTTCCATTCCAAACTGTTTTTTCAGCAGATGTTACGTGTACAGAGGTATCTTCTGTATGAGCAGACAAATCATCGTTAACCCCTATCACTCTTGAATCCAAATCTGACAATGCAGAAGCGATTGCCTTTTCATCGTCGAAAATCGCCTTTGTAATAGCAGAGTTTGCAACAGCATTTGGAGAATCAGGGTCAAGGTCAGGGTCAACAACAGCACTTGCTGTACAACTGATTACATTGTCAGTTATATCTATACCTGTGCCTGCCGTTAATTCATCCTGTTTTGCATTCCACGCACTCTTTTCGCTGCTTGTCACGTGTACTGTCGTATTTGACGTATGTGCAGACAAATCATCCGTAACCTCTATTACTCTTGAATCCAAATCTGACAATGAAGAAGCAACAATCTCCTCATTTTCTACTATTATTTCAGATACAATACTCAAAGCACTTGCAACAGAAGAAGCACCGCTTAATAATCTATCACCTGATAATGGCTTGTATGTACCGTCAGAATTCAAGTCAACTGACTCAATTATATTATCAACCTTTCCGCTTAATGGTTCAATGTCTTGAGAACCCTCATCCCATCTCTCCTTATCTTCAGCTGTAACGTGAATGTCTGCGTCAGAAATATGCGTATCAACTTCTCCGCTTAATTCATCAATGTCGCTGTTAAGTTTATTCAATGCAGCAGCGACAATTTGCTCATTTTCTGTGACTATATTTTCCCAATACTTGTCATTTGAAAATGTAATAATCTCATCATTATTGTTCCTTATTGCCATAGTCTCATATCCTTTTGCAAAATTTACAGCAATCTCACCATACTCAATTTGTTCACTGGTTGGTAATTTTGGAGAAGTAGTTCCCCCAGTTGTATTTACAGCACTACTCCTGATGTTAAGTAATTTCTTCCTAGCCATTATCTAATGATTTTTTTAATTTAAAATAGTTATTTAACTTTTTTTCAAAAATAATGAAACATATAACAAATAAATTGCGATATATTTCTCAAAAATAAATAGTATGTAATACAGAAAAATAGCATAAATAGCACAAAAAAATGGGTTGATTTTTTTCAACCCATTCTTCATTATATTAATTGTTTGGAAATCAATTATTCATAGAAGCCACAATCCCAAGTGCTATCCAAATAAAGACCACCGTTTTCACCAGTTGTAATCTGCAATGCATTACCAGTGGCACTTGCGTATTGAGCAGTAGTTTCTGTTGTATTTGTAACTGTGTCAAGTTTCAACGCAACAGTAATTGTCTTACCAGATGTTTCGTTGCCTGCACTAGTTTCAACAGTAACACCATTGTTGCCTGTTACACCACTACCAACATAAGTATTGGAAACAGCACTCAACTGAGTATCAAGAGCAACAATCTCACCCTCAATTGTTGCAGCACCAGAAGTGTAGTGTCCTGTAGATGATGCGTGAGTACCATCAGCGTTCAAACCAACAGCAGTCTCAATAGCGTCTACCTCTGCTTGTAAACCAGAAGATGCAGCGTCAACCTTATATTCCAACTTACCAATAGCTGAATTAACAGTATCGTCACTTGTAACAGCAGATGAACCACTAGCCTTCACATAATCGTCAAGATAAATTTGTCCACCATCAGTGTCAATGTTTATCTGAAGTGTACCATCAGCATTAGCAGCAGTTGAGGCACTACCGCCAGTCATTGCAACGGTAGTCACAGCCTTACCACTCAAGCCGTACAAAGCAGCGTCAAGTTTATCAACTGAATCAGTTACACTTGTAGCAGCACTTACATAATGGTCATTTGTATTAGCTGAATAACCACCGTCAGCCTTCAAACCAACACCAGCCTCAATCTTGTCATCCTGTGCTGTTCTTGCTGTTTCTTCAGCCTTCAATGCTGCATCAAGTTTAACATCAGCATCATTCAAAGATGTGGCACCAGTTATGTAGTTAGAACCAGTATTTGCGGAATATTCATCACCGTTTATTCCATCAACAGCCTTGCGTGCAGCAATCTCTGCTGTCAATGCGCTTGCAGAAGCAAGGTCACTTGTAGTAACAGTAACAGCAGTTACCTTACCATCAGTCTCAACAACCTTAACTGTAACGTGTTCGTCTGCTGACTGACCACTTACATCTGCGTCAAGGGTTGAAACCTTATAATCAATTGCATTCTGAATGTTAGATACCTTAACACCATTTGCACTTACAGAAAGAACAGCACCAGACGCACTGTCGCCAGTTACAACACTTTCAGATGCAGAATCAACCTTTACTGAAACCTCACCATTGTTAACCTGTAAACCATCCTTGAATTCGCTCTCTCTCAAGAAGTCACCAAGTGGAATCTCAACAATCATATATTGACCTTGGTTGTTCAGGTATTCAAGAATCAATACATCCTGACCTGAGCCATCAGTAATTTCACCAGTTGAAGAATCAACGGTAGCACCACTATGACCAAGTTGACCAGTTACAAATGCGCTGTCCTTTGGAATTGTGATAACATCACTTCCAGTGATTGCGTTACCACTTACATCAGTCAAAGTGTAAGTTTCCTTTGTAGTGCCAGTACCTGCGGACTGAACAAGTTTAAGACCAGTTGAAAGAACACCAGTTGAACCGTCTTTAACAACGGTAAGACCGTCAATATTTACATCAATATTAGTACCGGTAGCAGCAGTTGTAACAGTAATTGTTTTAGCTGAAGATGATATTTCGTTAGCCTCAACCTTTGATGCAATTTCCTCTAATGCGGCTTGTACTGTTGTGCCTGTAAATTGAGTACCGGCAGTTACGGTTGTAACGTGTGCAGCAGCGATATCGCCAGCAGTAGCACTAACCTTACCATCTTCTTCACTTACTGCTATAATAGCCTGACCTTCACCTGACACAACTGGCAAATCCATTGCGTTAATCTGACCTTGCAATTTGCCGAGTGCTTCACCAAGTGTATCAGTAGCAGCAACATCTGCATCAGAACCGACTGTATAACCACCAATCTTAACAGAAGTGATTGCTGTACTTGTAGCTGTTATAGTACCGTCAGTTTGAACAACATCAATAACAACGTTATTCTCACCACTTACAGAAGGAGCATCCATACCGATAATAGCATCATCTAACTTCTTGAATGCACCGTGAATTGTGTCAGTACTTGCAAGAATATTACCAGTACCTGCTGTATAGTCAACAATCTGTGCGGAGTCAACATTTGCGACTGTTGTTTGAGAACCAGTCTCACCTGTGCCAACTAATTTACCATCCTTCAACTCGATACCAGTGAAATATTGGTTAGCACCTGCTGTAACATTGCTGTCGAGAGCTGCCATCTTATCATCAATGGCTTTCTCCAACTTTGCGAATGCATCAGCGATAGTGTCGCCAGTTGCAAGAACGCCTGTGCCTGAAGTAGTCTTTGAATAATTTGCAAGGGTACCAAGGTCAACACTTGTAATAGAAACGTCAGTCAATTTACCATCTGTTTCTACAACCTGAACAGTAACACCATTAGTTGTAGCACTTACGGTAGCATCAAGAGCTTTGATTGCATCTTCAATTCCGTTAATGTTATCAAATACAGTAACCTTCGTTACATTACCTTCAGTATGACCGATACCTAATACAGAATAAATCTTACCATCTGTTGCGTAAGTATCACCTTTATACCTTGCCACAATTGGCATACCATCCTTCAACACATTAGGGTCAATGTCTGTGCCAGTTAATTTAGCAATTGCAGCGGCTTTATCTGCAAATAAACCAGTTGTTGTAGCCTGATTTCTAAAAAACTGAATAAATTTACGATTTGCGTTTTCGTTTGCCATTTTTTCTAAAAATTATATATAATTTTATTTTAATATTTTTTTCAATCTTGTTGGCTTGCTTGAAGCCAACAAGACATTATTATTTTTTATTCCACTGAATAAACTCCGAAGTCAAAAACTCCGCTTACTTTTGTAGGGTCGAAACCGAGTTTAACAACAGAACCGTCTTTCTGCACAACAATACCGTTACCAAGTGTTGGGTAAACAGGAATTGTCTCATCGCCTTCAGCGAGTATCACATTTGTAACACCGCTGACACCAATCTCGTCAAGTTGTTCCTGAAGGTCAATCAAAGCCTCTGCTGTAACTTTCTCATTGTTGTTGACAGCAGCCTCAATCTTTGCGATAGCGTCATTGACGGTATCTGTTGGGAGAACCTTCAGTTCTTCACCTGTTCCAAGTTCAATTGGTTGGTAATCTGTAAGTTTGATTACATTACCACCCTGTTCGATATTTATCGAAACACCAGAGCCATCTTCTGCTCTTGTTATAACGCCTTCAGTATCAACATCCTGTGAAGACAATGTTACAGATGTAACAGCCTTTGAGTCAATTGCTTTCTGAATGTTGTCAACCTTAACACCGTCAAGACTTACAGTAAGTACAGGTACATCCTCTGCGCCTTCTGCAATTGAAACAGCCTCAGATGTAGCGTCAATCTTTACCTTTACTACCTTTCCTGTGTGTCCAGGTTCTGAAACGGTCTCAAGACCGTCCTTGAATTCAGACTCTTTGAGATATTCCTCAATATCAATTGCTGTCAAAGTGTAATTACCATCGGAAATTTGATAGATGAAACAAAGAGCGGTTTCACCAGAACCCTCTGTAACAGCAGTTGTAGGAGATTCGTGTGTCTCTGGGTCTTCATCAGTGAGGTAGTCATCAACGTGACCGATATACACCTTTTCAAGAGCTGAGTCCTTATAAATCTTGATTGTTTCACCAAGTTTTGTACCGTCAGTTGCTGTAAGCTTAAATGCTTCCTTTACATTTTCTGACTGTTCAGCATCCGTATCGTGTTCAATCTTGATGTCAGTATAGATGCCAGTTCCACTGTTAGCAAGAACGGTTTCACCATCCTGAATTGCAAGACTTACAACAGTTCCTGCTGATGTTTCCTCAACGTCGATTGAACTGTCAAGATTAACAACCTTGTTGTTCTTGATTGTGTCAATGATATCTTGGAGAACTTCCTCAACAGTTTCGCTACCGTCCTTGATTACGCCTGTCTTACCTGACAGTTCGTCCGCAATGGTGTTAAGTCTCTCGATTATTGCTTCAATCTGTTCGTCAGTTCCATCAACGTCGATTATTGTGATGTAACTACTCCCAGAAGCACCTGAGATTTCACCCTGAATTGCTTGAATACCAAGAAGAGTCTTAATAACGGGATTTCCATCTTTGTCCTCTCCCTCATATCTGGCAAGAATAGGAGTACCGTCAGATGTTAGTGCTGCCTGAGATAGGTATGTTGTAGCCGCCTCTTTGGTAGCAAAGACCTTGGTATTTCTTAAAAGTTGTAATGATTTTATATTAGTTGCCATTTTTAATTAAGATTTTTCCAATTATTTATTCAATGTTAATTACAGGATATCTTGAACCATCACCGTAAGGTACAGTTTGTCCGTAATCATTCCATACATAGAACACCTGTGTGCTTGCATCCTTAGTTCCACATATGTCTGCGATATTCTCCGGTTTTTCAAGTTTCTTACCACCGACAGTGAAGTTCTTTACATTGATAGTGATTTTCTCTGGTGCGAAAAGGTTGTTTTCTTCTTCTTTCTCTACGCTTTTTGATGTGTAGTCCTCAAAGATAATCATACCAGCCCAAACTGGGTCTGTATCCCAAGCTGTACACTCACAGTCAATGATGTTAACAGTAACACCTGTTGCATTTGTCTTGTTTGAGATTCTTATACAGTTAGAGACCGTTCCAAATTTCACATTCTTGATGTTGATAACAGCGTCATTCTGAGTGCCGAATATCAGGATTGCGTTATTTGAGATTGCCTGTTCTGTAAGGTCAACATTGTCGATTGTAACACTCTTTGGAGCGTCAGTACCTGCAAGTCCAATCTCCAAGCAGTTATAGCCGCCGTTAGTTGATGTAACCTTGAAATTCTCAACAGTAACATCTCCACCGTTAGAGCAGTTCAAACTCATCATAGCGTTTCCGTTAATACTCTTGTTCCAAACACCAACATTGTTTACTCCCTCAACTGTGATGTTCTTGCCCTTCAATGAGAACGCTGTTGTTTCATTGTTTTCCAAAGCAACAACGAGGTCCTTAGAAAGGGTCCCGTAATTAGTCTTGTTTCCTGTTGGAACGATACCGCTGCTCTCTCCAAAAGAAACAGAAGCACCATCAAAGGAAACATTCTTGTAAGTTGTCAGGTCATACTGACCAGCGACACTACTGTCTTTGAAATTTTTTAAGTACTTGTTCATAATTTTTATTATAAATTAGTCATTTATCACTTTTTATTTTTTTCTAACCTGTAAATCCATAATCGTCTTCACCTGTTGAACCTGTATAGCCTGTATTTGAATGTGACGCAGAATTTGGCTGATAAGTTTCGTGTGCAAGTTGTGCAATGAGGTCATTTATGTTCATCATTTCTCCCTCAATATTAAGGTATAAAACACCATCATCGCCTACCTTTACAATAGCTTGTCCATCCTTTTTTATTTCTCCGATAATTCCTGGTTCATCACTCTCAACCATAACAAGTTCTGACTTGTCAGCCTTTTCGTTTATCACATTTGAGAATTCTTCTGTAAGTTTCTCTTGTGATATGCTTCCGTCCTTAACATCTGCTGTAACATTTGTTTCTGTTTCAGATGTTGTTTCATTGAAGTCGATTGTATCCGTATCGTTGAACACAATATTCTCACGTATGTCGTCAAGACTGATATCGCAATACTGTCCAGTTTCTTCAGCCTCCTGTTCGTCTGCAATGAAATATATTCTGAGGTATTTTTTTTCCTCGCCAGTATCAGGGTCAACAATGGTAACAACCTTTGCGTGGTCAATGACACTTACAGTATCAATCTCACCTACATCGTTTCCACCCTGAACGATTGTATATTTGTTTTTCTCCCTTTCCTCAACAGATACAGTCTTTCCGCTTATGTCAACGTCCTGACGTTCGTTGTCTTCTTTAACCTTGCTGATTTCAGCTTGCATTGAAGTTGGGTTGATACCATAGAACTCATATTGTTCCATATATCCATAATATTCCAAGTGTCTCATAATAATTATAATCTATTTTCTAAATCTTTTATCCTATTCTCAAGGGATACTATATAATTAATCAAACCAGATATTGATGCTTCTCCATACGTATCGCTAACCAATGTATGATATTCCCTGTGCAAAGCATCCAATATGCCGTTTCCAGTATCATCATATCCAGATATATCACTTCCATTAACGCCTTTCAATTCAGATATGCATCCAATCTTTGTTGAATTGTCACTTACTGTCTGTGATAATGAAGATACCCTGTTTGATATTTCAGATGTAATATTTTGCAAAGAATCTTCAGCCGCATAGGCTCTATATGATTCAGCACTTATGCTTTGTTCCAACAATGAATCCGCTGATGCTCTAGTATTTCTTTCAGCAAGTATTTGTCCTTCAAGGTTTCGCCTTGTTGCTTCCTCCAAACTTTCAAACATCTGAACAGCGTCTTCAAGTTCAGTCTTAGTTGCGGATTCACTCTTTAATGGGTATCTTGCGTCCCCTTCTTCCTTTGTCAGATAGTCGTTCTCAATATCTTCCTTCAATGCATCTACAACGCCGCTTATTGAATCTACATCTTCTATACAGTCACTTAAATCTTCCTGAATACCTGAAATAGTATCATTTATACCATTAACAAGACCTTCGACAACTTCTGTATCAGCCTTTTCCCCAAGTTCCTCATAAATATCATTAACCAAATGAGAAAGACTTTCAAAATCCTCGTTGTCAACTTTTTCTGACAGTTTTTCGTCTACATAATTCTTATCAGCCTTGCTTGGCAATTCCTCTATAATGTCAGAAACAGCATATCTCAAAGCGTCAATCTCCTCAGGCAAACCTTCTATCTCACTCTCAATACCGTCTATTCTCTCATTGATTGCCGTATCAGCGGAAATCCTTTCATTTGTCTCAACAGTAATCATATCAACAAGAGCGACGTATCCTGCTTCAGTATCGGCAGACAACTCGATTACCATACCTCTAATCAAATTATCCTCTTCCTCTCTTGTGGATGCCTCATCTGAAATCAACGATTGGAGATTATCGTCACCTTCTATTCTTGCCTCGATTTCAGCTGTTATATCACCTGCCATACCTGACACACCACTTATAATTTCTATAAGTTCCTCAATGTCAGCCTTATCTGCCTTGTTTTCTTCAAGTAGTTCTACTCTGTGTATTAAATCTTCAATATCATATGAGAATGATTCAACTTCTCCTGACAAAGACCGTATCTTATCATTAATGCCACCATCTCCATTGATTATATCGTACAAGTCATTTATTCGGCTTGTGGTAATACTTTCAACCTGGCTTATTGCTGTTGACAATTCGCCTGATACATTCATCAGTTCTGCTTTTGTAACGAAATGCTCAATCCTTTGTCTTATTTCTGTTATGCTGGAATTTATTGAATCTATATCGTCAGACATATCATCAATACTCCCTGACAATATATCAAGTATATCATCTATTTCAGAGACCACTGATTCAACAATCGCTGAAACAACAGATAAATCAGCCTTTTCCGCAATTTCTGCGTCCTGTCTGTCGTCAACAGCTGTGTTTGGTCTCATTAAATTCTCTTCCCTATATCCGTAAAAATTAAGTGCCATACGCTAAATTAATGCCATTTTTTAATATAAATATTGGCAACATTCACGTTTTAACTATTTATAACAAAATTATTTTCAATTATTTTTTAACTAAAAATGAAACCGAAATTCAAGAGTGGGGATTATATAAAAAATATATATGGCAGGGCGATGGCAGTTGTGTCAAATATAGATAAAAAGGGATATTATCATTTCAAACATTTTTACGGTGTAATGTTTGAAGATTTCAAAGATACAAACACTTTCACATTACAGGTAAATTATGATAAGTTCTATGAATTGATGGATGAAAATGAAATAAATGAATTTAATAAAATAATACAAAAAAAAGCGGTCTTATAGTCTAAAACCGCTTTTCTTTTTTCTCAATACATTTGACCAAATTGTTCTGGGTCAGCATAATATTCTTCCTTTCCCCAATCCGGGTCAATTAAACTGTCTCTCATTGCCTCATCCTCTTCATCGTAATAATCAGAGAATTGTGACATCAAATCGTCGTATTCGTCGTCATTAAGACCATCGCCGTAAATAGCATCGTCTATTGCATTATCAACTTCCTCTTTGATAATTCTGTTTATTCTAAAATTATTCATCATACTCTTTCAAAATCTGGCAATTTTATATAACGATATATTTTCCCATTAGCGTCCTTATAATCAACCCTGTCACCGTACAGATTGACTTCTTGACAACCTTTTGGTAAAAGAACATCTCCATACTTTGTAATTACATTGTATCCTTGTTGGTCTTTCATAACAGCTAGACCATAGTCATTAAATTTACTTTCCAAATCAAACCATACAGGATATAGGAGTCTTCCTTTTTCTGTTATTAAATTATATAATCCGTCTTTTCTACGTATAATTTCAGGTTCACTAAAATACTCTGAATAGCCATAGTTTAAGAAAAGAAACCAATCTTTTGATGCCAGTAGACCTTCCGTATTAATCATATTAGACGAAAATGCGCCTGAATCTGAGTGTACAATAGCCCACCCATAGCAATTAAACGCGGTATGCGCTGTAAGCCATTTATTCAAAAGTAATTTTCCATTACGAACCAATAAATACTCACTAGCATTCTTATTATTTTTAACTTCATATTCTCCGTCTCCGAAGATATAACGTTCCGTGAATGGAACAATATAATCTCCATTTCGATTCATAATGCTAAATCCACGGTTTTGAACGTTTACGACTGCTAATCCATAATTATCTATATTCAAAATACTTCTAATCCAGTCATTATTAATTTCATTGAAATTTCTGTCTAAAACCTTCATTAGTCCGTTTTTATACCTTACGAAGCACCAACCATTTTCATATATAACCTTATGAACACCATAATTGTCTTCAATCATATAATTCCCATTTGTGTCTATGATATTAGACACACCGTTAATTGTAACCTTGGCGTATCCTTGATAAAATGGATGGGCAATATCAAATGGTTCGCTATTTAATATTCTACCATTTTCGTCAACATAATACCATTTTTTGTCCATTGCTTGAAAATTGCAGAATCCATCAGAAAACTTGCCAACTTTTATACAAAAATGCTTCAACAAAATATCTCCGTTACTATTCACTATATTTTTCAAATTTTGATTTACCCGTATTAAACAACAACCATTACCTATTTCTTGTACGTAGTTAATTTTTGAATTCATAGCCATATTGAAATCGTTGTCCAACCACAATATATCGCCTTCGAAATACTTCCCATATTCATCGTCATCACTATCATAATCATCATTGTATCCACTATAATAATTATAGGTGTATTTGAAAATATACATTTTAGAACCGTCTTCGAATGAATACATTTCGTCCATATTGTCGTTAACAATTTTCATTCTTTCTTTAACGTCAGAAGCATTGTATATGTTATCTACCAAATCATATATGTTGAGAATATCTGATTTGTTAAATACACTGTCAAAACTCTCACCCATAATCTTACTAATATCAGATTCTTTCAAGGCATAATCAACAGAAGCATTACTTGGATAATCGACCTGATGATTCCATCTAACGTTGCAAGTTGTCATAATACCTTTTTCATTGACGAAAAACCATACAACACTTAATCCGTAATCATCATAAGGATTATTGTCATCTATGTAATCCTCTCCATTTAGTTTATCCCAGTCATCTCTTATTAAAACATAAGATTTATTCTTTCCATTTTTATTTATATAATCGTTATACCAAGTATCCTCATATTGAGTATAACATAACGCTCCGCTTCCATTAAGTCCTGTCTTATCACCAATCTTCCATATGTACGGATTGTGGTAACTATCGCCTAAACTTATCAGTTGATAACGACTACTGTCTATATCTATATTAGTTAATTGCCCTGACGTGTCACTACAACGTTCTTTTGCAATATTACCAATAATACTATATAATTCATTGAAAGATTTACCACTTAAATCATAATTTCCATCTATGAAATTGATGCTGAGTTTATCTTTACCATCACCAATTCCTTGAACATTATCATATATTACACCCAACATTGACTTCAATAAACGGAGTCGCGTACTGTTTTCGTAAGACTTACCATCATCCAATAACATAGCCAAATTCAATTCTCCGTAAGCAATACGAGCTATGGCTGGCTCCAACCTTATTACAGATGAATCATCGATTTTGTTTGATAGCGTTAAGAAAAAATGTTCGTATATATACCTCTCGTAAAAATCCAACCAAGTAAGGTCTCCTTGTGTTCTGTGTAGTAATCTGCGAGCATCTCCTTGAACATACTCGCCCTCCAAATCCTCATCAGGGAATAAATTCTTAATCACAATCCTTGTATCCCTCTTTGCCGCGTGAGACTTGCTACTTTCCGTCAAAAAAAAACGTCCACTAAGTTTGTTGTTAAGTTCTAATATCCTATTTATGTCAGAATTGTATTTCGATTTTGATTCTGAAACATCACTGTATATGTTACCATCAGTGTCTATCTTATACCTTACTCCGTCTAGAATGCCAGTAGCATAGTCATCTCTAAACCAATAAAGAATGTCAAACCATCTATCACACAGTATATTACCGTTCTTATTTAAAAAGTTATACTTACCGTCTTGTTTAACAATTGAAAAATCGTATTCTTCGTCATAAAAAGGGCTTGCATAATCATACCACTGATTAGACAAAAGAGTATTATTATCCGTAACAAAATTATACTTATCGTGCAGTTTTACTCTTGTCAACCCATCTAAAGCGTCATTAGCACTATCGAATATATGTTCCAATCCATACCCTTGCTGCAACATCATTTCAGCATCATTGAATGTAACATACCCTCTTGAATGAAGTTCATCTTCACTATAAGGCTTGAATACACTGCTAAACGGCATTCCAACAGTTTGTGCCAACATAGTTTTCGTGAAAGCGTGGTCAGTACCTCCAACATATTCACCAGTGTTTCCGTGATTCCATCTACAATTACTCGTTGCTATACTACCATCTGGGGCAATGAAAACAAATATCATACTAGTGCCATAAGCGTCATAAGGATTACCCTCAGTTACTACTTCAGGTATATTCTCCCAACCGTGACGCAAACATAAGTAACACTTATTTTGGTCTTCATTTCCTTTATATCCATCCCAAACTCCTTCATCCTGTGTATAACACAATTTGCTTGAACTACAAGAGAAATCACCATAATATTGGGCAGTATTAAAGTCTTCAACAACTATTATATCATAATCACTGTTGCCAACCTCAACATTATCAGCCGATTCAGCATCGGCGTCATCTTCAGCCTTGAATTCATTCCTTAATCTATCATACAATTCAGTGTAAGTTGTATCGGGGTTTGATTTAATCTGTTGGAACAAAGCATCATCTTTCTTCATTCTCTGAACTATCCTTCTCAATATACCAACCTCAGTTCCATTGTCGTTCCTGCGGTCAAAACCAACCTCATTAGAATACGCCAACCTAGCGACGGGTAACAAATACTTCACATCACTGTTACCCATCAACCCAAATGTATGCCTCAAATTGAAAAGTATGTATTCCTTCCAGGTTGTATTTGGATTTCCGTTGACATAATAATCAGAACTGCTTACAACACTATTCAAAGGCAAATCAGAAAACTTCTCATCAATCAGTCTGTTCACTGCATTGATTCTACTGTCACCTTCTGTCAGTAGTATCTGTTCGTTGATAACTTGCCGTATGATTCTTCTTATGTTCATTTTTTCGTTAAGATGTATTTACCAAATAAATATCGTTAAAAACAAAAAAAGTGTCTAGAAAAAAAATTGGATACTTTTAATATAATATAAAGGAACTACCTTCTTCTATGTAATGGTATTGAATCTGCTTGTTTAATATATTGTCAACATCTTTTTTTAAAGAGGGCGATTATGTAATTCATTACCATTTTTATCAATGTAAAAATATTTCATTCTTCCATTCTTATCTTTTAAACCAACTATAGCATAACCATTTTCAAAATTACGCACAGCATCATACCAACGATTACATAATTCATTACCATTTTCATCAATTAAATTATATTTATAATTTCTATCTTCACCCCTTAAAGCAACTCTAGCATAACCATCATAAAAATCAGCAATCCAATCATACCAACGATTACATAATTCATTACCATTTTCATCTATGAAATTACATTTATAATTTCCATTCTCATCTTTTAAAGCAACGATAGCATAACCATTACTAAAATTAAACGAACCATCGTACCAACGATGGCATAATTCATTACCACTCCTATCTACGAAATTCCATTTTGTATTCCCACTCTCATCAATTAAACAAACCCTAGCATAACCATTTTCAAAATCATAAAACGCATCATACCAACGATGACATAACAAACGATTCTCTTTAAAACTAAATAAATTAGATTTACCATTCAAATAAACGCGAGACAAACCATTTTTCCCCTTTTCAATATAATCAAATATATTACCAGGAGAATAACCACGCTCCAATAAACCATCAACAGCATCAAATCTAATATAACCCATCAACAATAGCTCATTTTCACTATACGGCTTGAACACACTATTAAACGGTACGCCAACAGTTCTTGCTAACAAAGACTTAGTGAACGCGTTGTCAACACCACCAATATATTTACCAGTGTTTTTGTGATTCCAACGGCAATTACTGGTAGAGATATTTCCCTCAGGATTAATGAACACAAATATCATACTAGTACCATATTCATCATATGGATTACCTTCAGTGGCTACCTCAGGGATATCCTCCCAACCACGACGCAAACATAAGTAACATCTATTCTCGCCTTTCTCACCTTTATAATCCCCCCAAGTACGGTCACTTTGCGTATAGCATAGTTTGCTACTACTACAAGAATAGTTACCATAATAATGTGCCGTCTCATAATCTCTAACTTCGATGATGTCATAGTCAGAATTGGAAGGGTCAACGCTATTGGCTTGTTCATCATCAGCATCATCCTCCTTCTTGAATTCATCTTTGAACATAACATACAAGTCACTGTATGTTATGTTTTTGTCTGCTTTCACTTTTTGGAAGAGATTATCATCTTGTTTTAGTTTTTGCAGTATTCGTCTGAGTCTTTCAATTTCCACACCGTTATCGTTGCTTCTGTCGAATCTCACTTCGTTTGAGTATGCGAGTCTTGCAGCTAATGGAAGGTATTTCATCGATTGATTATCCATCAATCCGAATGTATGCCTTAGGTTGAAAAGTAGATATTCTTTCCAAGTTGTATTTGGATTTCCGTTTACGTAGTGTTCTGGACTGGATACAGTATCATCCAATGGTAAGTCTTTAAACTTATCTTCGATGATTCTGTATACAGCATTGATTCTACTGTCGCCTTCTGTCAGTAGTATCTGTTCGTTGATAACTTGTCTAATAATCCTATCTATATATGTTTGCTCAAAACGCATAATATTAATAAAACATTTTTTATAAATATTAAAAATAGGCAAAAACGCATAAAAAAATGAAGTGAAAAATCAATTTCCACTTCATTATACAATTCACAGTTTTATGTCATCAAGACCTTTTATCATTTCATTTATCTCCTCATTTATGATGAAAGCCTTATCAATAATACCAACCCTTTCATTCACAGGCTCATTATTTTTTGAAACCTTTTTCAAATATTTGTCCAACATCTCATTTATCAACGGCTTATTGAACCTGTATGACTCCATTGGTGAACCACCAGCGCCTTCAGGTCCACCTGGCGACTCCATTCCAGGTTCACCCATTTCACCTGTTGGTTCTTCTCCCTCAGCACCAGGAATGTCTCCCATATCACCCATACCAGGCGCACCGAGGTCATCAAGTCCGCCTCCGAAGTCTCCTCCACCCATTGGACCACCTCCCATTGGTCCGCCAGGTCCGCCTTCTTCACCTTGACCACCGCCTTGACCGTCCTGATATTCAGCACCGGGTTCTCCATATATCCTGTCAACAGTATCGAAGATACCTGTCCTGTTTATAATCTGAGTGGTCTTCTCCAATTCAGCAGACAATGCCTTTTCAAGCCTAATCTCTTCAAGATTATCCTTAATCTCTTTCTCTGACCATTTCATTATCTCCTTCAACGCCCTTGTCTGAGACATTATAGGAATACCATTACCTGGGTCTGAAACAGCGTCACGGGCTGTGGAAACTTTCTTCTGTATATTCTCAATCTCAATCTGTTCTGCAAGAGTTGAAGGATTATTCATTGTCAATGTGAAATTAGTCAGGTCATCAGTGAAACCAAGAATGTATAAGTGTATCGTGGCAATCTTTGTCAGTTCCATCAAAAATGCCTGTTGTATGCGATTAACAGTCCTTGTAAACCTTATATCCAACAATGACAAATTCTTACCTTCACCTGCTGATTCCTCAAAATTCAAAAATGGTTTTGGTATTCTCAAAGCAGTCAATACCTTGTTCTGAACATACTTTATATCATCCATAGCCGTCAAATTCTGAGCAGCAGACAACGTGTCAATAGGTGTAGGAGCATTCGGGTCACGAACAGGAATAAAGATATCATCAGATACTGACAATATATTTTTCCTTAAATCAACCTGTCCTGTCATAGGGTCAATAATCGGTGTCCTCTTGAAATTGTTTGCGATGTTCTCAACATAAGCCTGCACATCAGCGTCATCTATTGCGCCAACATATATCTTATATACCCTTCTTTCAATAGACCTTTCAAGCCTGTAAATCAACATCATATCTTCCATCAATGACAGCATTCTCCAGTGACGTCTGGCAGAGTTTAAAGCAGATACTCCATACGGCAAATACATTGAATTATTAAGAAGCCTGAAGTGTGCTACTTGCCAGTCTCTGAAAGGAACTTGTGAGTTGCTTTCGTCAAGCCATACGAATTTTGTTGTAAGGTCTTCTTGTCCTACATTATTGACAGCAAGTGACAAACCGCTTCCGTATGGATTTGTTATACCGTTTTCAAGTCTTTCAACATTGAATACCGGTAATTGTTTCCATCCTTTAACACCAAGTTTATTGTCAATGTCAAGAAGCATAAACTGATTACCATACTTGCACATCGCCCTGATGACCATTTGCGCCATTATCTGCATATTAAGCCTGTTGACGAAAAGGTCTTCAAGTATGCTTTTTATTCTGTTTGAATCGGAAGCCACATTTACAACCATACCGTTAGAACCAGCAAGAACACTCTCCTCTGACAGTATATCCAATGCAGCACCTATCTCAGGGAATGAGTCCATAAGGTCCGCGTCCCTATACATAAGCTTAAGGTTATTAAGACCAGAGAACGCACTTACTGATAGGTCAACATTTGCCTTTATCCACCTTTCCTTAAGATATTCATTCTGTTGTAGTTCAAGTTTTGTCCTTTCGTAATCTTCCTTGTTTTTCGTCTTGTATATCACGTTGGAAGCATTTGACATATCATATGAATTGATATGCGACCTTCCGTCATCAGCGTTCCAATTTCCGCTTAATGCTTTATCAAGACTTTGGAAAATAGTATATTTCTTAGCCATTATTAGATGATAGTTTTTTATCTTGTATGTCCAAAAAGCCACAAATAGTTTCCTTGGACAGCTTTATTTCCGTATTTGTTCAACACACTTTCAGTATAAAAAGGAAGACCGTTTGACGGTAATATTCCTGTACTGTTCTTCCTCGTTGACACACTCATCGCCCCAGCCATCAAATATGAATTTAGAATTGCCTTGTCTTTCTCTTTGGCTGCAAGTATCTTGTTTACAGAGAACTGCATAACAAACATAGCCATCGCCAATGCGCAAATCAAATCATCCCAAGCACCGGCTTGATGGTCAATCTTTCCTGTATTTTCCTTGAATATCCAAGTATTCAATTCATTTATAACTCTTGACGAGCGTATTTTAATTTCATTGTTTCTAACCATATTGGCAAAATTGCTCAATACTGGATATCTATTTCCTTGGAAGTGAAATCCTGGTAAAGAATCTGTCAAATCGCCACTATACTGCTTCGAAGGGTGCATAAGCATATACGTTTTCTGTACAGCGTCCTCATAGTAGAAATTCTTATATCCAAGACTTATCATTGTCAATATGGCTGCGTCAGCCTGTCCTCCAGTTGCATCGAATATCACATAAGCCTCATTGTACATTTTTGCATAATTGTACACTATAGCACCAACATCGTCTCCAAGTTTTTTACCATTATATTCACAAACCTGTTCAATAATTGGTTTGCCATCTTCGTCAACACCATCAATATCAATTACTTCTATGGCAGTCTTATCGTGAGCAGTTCCACGCGCTGGGTCACATCCGATTAGATACCTATGTCCGTCAATTGGCGGCTTCCAAAACCAGGTTTCTTTAACCATTGGGTCAATCAATGTTTCAAGAGGTTCTCTGACATTTAGTTTTTCCTGCATTTCTATGAACTGTGGTGCGACAACGTTATCAGCAGAACCTTGGAAACTTACATCAAGTTCCTGTGCGATTTTCATTGAGTCGTTGTTGAAAGACAGACACATTTCCTCATACCATCCTGATGTCGGTATCCATCCATTCCTTTCAAGGCTCTTCCATCTTTCCTCATTGTATTCTACTGATTGGTCTTCCTCGTTTACAATTTTGTCAGCATCCCAAATCTTATCACCCTTTTCATCAAACTTATACCACCTTAATCCTTTGTTATATCTTGGGTCTTGATACCATCTGAACTGTACCGCGATAAAGTTATTCTCGTGTGCAACAGCTTGTCTATATGTCTCATAGTAAAGTTCGTCGTGACCATTAGGAGTACTTACCATTATAATCTTCGCATTTGGATTTGAAGATGTTGTCGCAACGGCTGATGCATATACTGACTTACCGTTCTCAATGAACGCTGCCTCGTCGAATATAAGTATTGATGCTGCTGATATACCTCTGGCTGCATTTGCGCCTGATGAACGCGCAACTATTCTGCATCCGTTAAACAATTCAAGTTCATTCTTACTGTTCTTTACAAATATATCCTTTTTGTTCTTCGGGTCTTTTGGGTTTTCAGAGAAATATTCTTCACCCCAATACCATCTTGGAACTTGTAAGAGGAAATCCCTTATCTTGTCCACAAGCTGCTGTGATATGTCAAGTTTGTTTCCAATACAAAGAATCGTCTCTGGCGAGTCAGGAGACGCAAATACACATTGTCCGCATATCCATCCTGATGATAAAGTGGTAATACCACACTGTCTTGGCTTGATGCTCACCACATTCTTATTTTCAGACAGTGTTTGAAGAAAAATCTTCTGCCTTGGGAACAATTTAAACTGTACCTTTTTTCCTGATGTAGCATCAAGTGTGCTTAAGTATTTCTCTATGAAATATATCCTTGATTTATCCTTATATCCAATGGCATATTCTTTTGCCATTTCATTATAATCATATATCATCAGACTTTTCTTTTAAAATTTAACGAATTATCGTCATTAATCAAGGAAAGATTCACGTTTTTCTGTTTCATTCTATCCTTGAACATTTGATATTCGTTATTATCCTCGACCTTTTGTATTTCCTTATATATAAATGCTTTTCCCCTTTTTGTCCCAGCAAGCATATTTTGCATTGCATTATTGAATTCGTCATATTCCATTGAACACATATCAGAGAAAAGATATGGCAAAACGTTTGTTTTTATCGTATCAACATTTGACATAATCTTTTTCCACATTGGTATTCCAATCCTTATATCCCAAGGTTCAGCCATAACAAAATCAGCCTTTTTTATTACATACATTGCGCTTTTATTATCCTTTGGCAATCCGTGTGAAGAGAATAATTCAAAGAATCCTCTTAATGTTTCCTGTATGAGATATGGAAACAATATGGCTGACGACTTTATTGTAGTTTTCTGTTCCCCGTGCCCAAGCCTAACTTCAACAAAACCATTTTGAGGTGCGAAATCATTTGTCATTTTAACCTTTGAGTTGAATAAAAGAAAATCTTCCAATACTGATATCTCACGATATATCTCAATCAGTTCCGAACAATCACCAATATTATTTGATAACTCTAATTCTATTGCGTGCCAATATCTTGACAAATCTATTGAAGCACCCATAATAAGGGCATTTATAACCCTTCTTTTCTTTACTTCCTTATTTAATGACTTAATCTCATCTATATCGTTGAAATCAAAACCTCCTGATGATATGATATTTTCAGGAGTTATTCTCATCATCATATCTTTGTTGATTTTGTCAACTATATGGCATTCCAACAAAACAGTATCAGGTGGAACACCAAGCATTTTGTTGCATATATTGAAGCATATTGTTTCAAGTCTTTCTGATATAGGGGCTTCAAACTCCTTTGCTCTTAATATCAACTCACTTAATCTATTAAGAGCAAATTCGTTGTTTACTGATGAAGTATAATCATATTCGTCCATATGGTCAATCACAGACTTATATCTGTTTTTGATTATTGTATATAAATATCCAAACTCATCATCTGGTGGAAAAGCATCGCAATCACCAAGTGATGTGTTATTGTCTTTTATGGCTTGATATATGAATTTAGGTAATATGTACTTCTTGTCTTTCATTTATTTACTTCAATGATTTTAAAAACCTGTCAAATTGTTTCTTTGTGAATATCCTGTTTTCGTTTGTGTTTTCCTTATATCCGTGTATCCTGAGTTTTCCATTCATATATGCCCTTTTGTATGGATTGTTTCCAGAAGAATTAACTTCATCCTTCACCTTGTCAACCATTTGTTTTGCATTCTGTCCTGTTACGGTCAAATCAAGCTGTCCGTCATTATCGTTTGTGTTATTGTTATAGTTCTCAGAATCAGCACCAAAGTTGTGCTTGCCAGGATTCTTTGACATAGCGTTGTTCAAATCACTTTGAAGTGTGTTTAAGTTACCTGATTTATTATCGCTGCCAACAGTTATTTCAGTACTTGTGTTGTCTTCCATCAACAAGTCAAGTTGTCTTTTCGTGAATACGTATTCCATAATATTAATATTGTTTTACCACAATAAATATTCATAAAAACAAAAAAAAAGAAGGGATTTTGCATTTCCCTTCTTTCTTCTTTCTCTTTATCTGTGTGATACGAATGGATTGTCAACTGACACACTGTCATTCTCAATATGTTTGTTGTGCCTCTTGGTTCCTCTCTCTTCCCTCGGCTTGTTATTGATTATTGAATCAACAATCTCATTCACAACTCTGTTTATATTTCTCCTCCTTGACTCCATTTGAGGCTTTGGCTGATTTGGTTCTTCAGGTGGCATATCACCTTCAGGTTCTTCCATACCACCGTCATCAGGCATATCCTCATCGTCACCGTCAATCGCAGATTCAATCATACCGTCAATCCAATCCATAAACTCTTCGTCATATTTACCGGATTTATTGTATTTTCTGATTTTATCCGTTAATTTGCCAACATCCTTCTGTATCCTGTTCTTTTCAGCATCGCCGTTATCGTTTGGCATATCCATACCCATATCAGGATTTCCCATATCATCAGGTTCTCCCATATCAGGTCCTATTCCATCATCAGGTGGAGGCATCATACCAGGGTCTCCCATAGCATCCGGTCCTTCAGGCATACCACCTGGCGCTGGACCTAAATCATCCATTGGGGATGGTTTTCTTGGTACTTTCAATACCTTATGCTTTTTTTTTTAAGTTCCTGTTGATTGATTCAGCAATAGCATTAACGATTGACTCTGGCTCAACTTCAAATGGTGCGCTACTTCCAATGTACTCACCGTAAGGCTTGTTGTTCCTTACGGAATCGTCGTTCATATCATAGTAACCATCAAACTCCTCGTGTTCGTGAGAAGGAAGTGTCATAACCTTTTTCTGATATGCAGGATGCTTTCCGAACATATTGAGTGGGTTCATATTACCAGATGGTACTCTTCCCTTATCAGAAAATCTCTTCATACCACCCTCTTTAAGCATCATATTGCGATAATTCCTTGATTCATAAACCTCTTCTTCTTCATCGTCGTCAAAGTCCTCATCATAAAGGTCGTCATCCTCATAGGTGTCATAATCAGCATAATCAGCGTCACCGCCAACAGCTGCAAGAATATCATCAATCTTATCTTCAAGAGCATCAAGTCTTGAATTTACAGAATCATCATACTCTTCCTCATCGTCTTCGAAATCCTCTAAATCATCGTCAAAGTCTTCTACATCATCATCAAGTCCTTCAACGTCAGCGTCAATGTCGTCGTCTGTTTCAAGTTCATATTCTGTATCTCCATCGCCTTCCTCGACGTCTTCGCCATCTTCAATATCCTCGATAGATTCCTTTACCCACTTGATGTTCTTTCCATTCTTGTTTGTTCCTGGTGTTGGAGTATTCTGGTCATCTTCATCGTGCATTGAAACACCTTCTACCATACTTTCCTTCTGGTTTGAATCAGGGTCGTCGATTGTGAATGGGTCATCCTTTCCAACGTGTGTTCCGTGTGTTGTGTCAAGATAATCCTCATCATCATTCCAACCCAATACATCCTCATTTACAGAAAGAGATTTCTTACTTGGTTTCTTGGTGAACACAGAATCCTTAGGTTTTCCGAATGGATGTCCTTCGTCCTTTATATTGGTCTTCTGTGTGTCTTTTGCTGCCTTATCAACCTTTGTTGTCTTGCATCCTTCGCCAGAACACTCTGAGAAGCCATTTCCACATTCTGCAACACCACACTCGCTTACGCCTTTCTTCTCCATAATGAGTGAGGCGTTTTTCATAATCTGCCTTTCGCGTTGTATCTCCTTCTTCATTTTGTTAGTTGCCTCAACAGTGAGGAACTCCTTTGCGTCAGGATTCCAGGAATCGATGTTAATCTTGTTCCTGCTTGCCTCATTGATTGACATCATCTTAAGGTCGAACTGCTTCTGTGCATTTGCAAAACTTGAAAACTCATTTCTCTTTCTGTTTGCAAAACCACCGATGTAATCGAAATTCTCAGCCAATTGGGATTTTGTTGTCGGTGAAACCTTTATGTAGTACTTAGTACCTTCACGGATTATACCATACAACTTTCCATCAGCTGCAACCTTGGAATACTCAACACTGTTGTAAGAACTGTTCTTACCCTCATCAAGACCATACTTCATAAGGGATTTCATTCTATTTAACTGGTTTTTTACGTTGCTCATAATCTAACACTTTGACTTATTATGCAAAATATATTAAATATCAACACAATAAAGCCGTTTTTTTAATACATTATTTTTTAATATAAATATAGTTTTAATAAGAAAAAATTTCTTTTTTATAAAAAAAATTATTTTTCTTTGAAAAAAATCAATAACTTGTCTGACTATTATTATCGTGACCACCAGTATCAAACTGTGGTTGGAACATACGTTTGGTGAATTTATCATACGCCCTGATATAAATAGTCCTTCCTATTTTCTCAGGGTATTGTGAGTATTCAAGACATATACAGTATATATTTCCCATAAGTCTTGTAAGTTCGTTTATCACATAAACCTTGTATGTCTTTCCGTTCTCCATACTTGTCATAAACTCACCGTAAGTCAATATGAAATTCTTTAATTTTTCTCTTTCTTGTTTCCATCGTTTAGCATATGGATTATGTTTTGCGTTACCATCGGCAACCACCTCCTCAAAAAGGGGAATATTAATATCATAACCCTCCTCAATAGAGTTAACCTTATCATAAGCATCATTTATCAAATTCCATACTTTATCGAAATATCCAGACCTTCTTATGACTTTGTATATCACATTCCAAACACCACTTTCACCATACTTCTCCAAAGACTTGGTTCTCTCTTTTTTAAGTTTATCTATTATACCCTGTGCTGTGTCCATAATCTCCTCTGATATATGACTGTCATCATTTGATTTTAATTCATCAATCATATCGTCAATATCAGTCATTATGTCAGCAGCTTTCTTTTTGATATAATATTTTGAAAGGGAAATCTCCATCACATCATCAGAATCTGGTTCCTTGACCCATTCATTTTTTTCAAGGTCATATACACCGTTTGATTGTACTGAATCATTTATGTCCTCAACATAAATCTCAACAGGAAAACCAAATATCTTAAGGTTATCGTGGTCATTATTCCAATCGTTTTTCTTTGAATTGTAATACTTCCTTACAAAATCCTCTCGTTCATCAACCTCGCTGAAATCAACAACTATATGCAAATCAATATCAGACTTATCAGACCAATTGAAATTGCATATTGAACCAGTTAATAAAACTCCATCCATATCAACCCAATTAGTGTCCGCATATTTCCAAAAATCATCAGCAATATCCAATAATTTCAACCTAACCCTTGAATTCAAATCCATACCATCCCAAATCTTGTCAACAAGTCCGCTTTTCTTAGAAAACGATGAAAGACTTATATCAGCAGGACTGACTTCAAGTTCGGCATTCTCATTGGTTATGTGCATATAGTCGTTAGCTGAGCCTTCAGTTCCTATCTCATACTCATCAAGCTCAGCGAAACAAGTGTTTTTGTCCTTAAGTTTACGTACATTCTCCTCGCTAAAAATAACGACCTTCCTATTCATCAATCTTAATTAGTTTTCAGTTTTCTCACTATTAACATCGTCATCATCAATAATATCACCGCTTACCCTTTCCTTATCGCATACAGGAATAAGCAAATCATCAGTCTTAGGATAATCCTCAGATACGAATGATTCAAAAGGATAATTAGTGTATGTTATACCAGATTTGGCTGTCTTTTCTCCATCAAACTGTGTGTTGCACTGAATTGCAGTGGATACAAACTGCTCACAAGTATCGTATCCGTAACCCTCATAATTAATATCAATCATAATTTTTTAAGTTTTTTTAATATAAATAGTCTATAAATACTATTTATATGAAAACTTTTGAAAAATTATGAAATCACGAAAGAAAATATTTATCACAGAAGGTCAATTAAATAAATTACTTCTCATTAAAGAAGGTATTAACAATCAAGATAAATATAGATGGAACTACAATCGTTGGAGAGTTTCAGGCAGTGGAAATTTTATAACATTAAAGGACAATCGTCAATCAAATGCAACGAATGTGCTTAATGGAAAACCATATGGCTCATTTATGGAAGCAAAATATGAATTCGAACAAAACGAGAATTCAGAGACCTTCCATAATTATGTATCATCGGCAAAGATATTGTTGAATAGCTGGAAGGGCATAATAAACGCTGTAACAGTGAAGGCTGAAGATAGAAAAATCACATCAATACTTGAACCTAGCGCAGAATTTGGATACGCAGACGATTACTTCGGTATGATGTGCAGGTTTTATTATTGTCCGGAAGTTTTGGAAATGGCGTATTATTACGATGAATTTAAGGCAGAAAAACAGCTAATTGTAAATATGAATGCTGCGATAACACGATGCACACTAAACCATCCAGAATTCAAAGAATTATATCCAGAAGAACGACCAAAAGTAATGCAAATGATTAGAAACTTAAATTCAGGCGGTGAACCAACAACAATACCAACGAAAGCAGAAATAGAAAAAAAACACTTGAATGAAATCCCAAAAAATAACTTGAATAATACTACAGTAGATTTGGATATATAATGATGAGAAGACCGCATTTATTAAAGGAAAATACAACAGTACTACCAAATGGTTATACCAAAATTGACAACTTCAGTGAGTTTGCAGATTTCATCAAACCAAACAAACCTGAGGAAATTTGGTTCGTTCAAATTATGAGGAGAAAAAAAGACCACGAAAACGACCCAAACGATACTTGGAAGTATTATCAAGGATACGCTATAATAGACACGAAAATAATACACACAGCAAACGAGCTTGAAATGCTCAAACCCGATATAATCAATGCTTGTGAAAAAAACGGTGCAAGAGCATACATCTTCCTTAATAGGAGAAACCTTAACACAGCAAACGAATATATCAAGGTCGGAGAATCAAGAGGGTGGTTCGACAAAGGCGGCAGATTCTACCATCATAGAAATCATAAATTAGCATTCGTTCTAGGACAGAAAAAAGATTTTGCGTCTAGACCAATATGCTTCCTTGACGTTGACAAAAATGACCCAAAGGTGTTCACAATAGTTGACGAAGTACTCAAATCAGTAGGAATCACACCAATGGTGAAGTATCGAACAGCAAGCCTTGGTATGCACTATATACTGTCAGATAAAGAAGTTGTTATAGCAAAGAAAATAGCTGATATACTGAACAAAAAACTTGACAAAGGAAGAGATTACGGAAGATGGGCAACATCAGGAATACATTATGACTGTCCAAACATCCTATATCTCAACCTTATGCCAAATAACTACCAAAGGGAAGAAAGAAAAGTCAAAGAACTTGAACAACTATACGATAGAAGAGAACAAATGATTAAAAACGGACAAAACACTAGGTGGATTGATAAACAAATATACGACCAATGCGGAGCCTGGCCGAAATAATATTACATTCCAACGTTTAATTCATATTTAATTGGTTTATCTGGATGATAGTCAACGATTTCAAAATCATCATATTTCAAATCGTCAATATCATCCAGTTTTCTTTTAATAAGAAGTTTTGGCTGTATATCACTTCCACTCCTTGATAACTGCTCCATTGCACCTTCAATATGATTCTCATATATATGAACATCCCCGCCAACATATAACAATTTGCCAACCTCCATATCACATATATTTGCAATTATATACGTTAATATGGCATATTGTGTTATATTATATGGATTTCCGCAGCATATATCATTAGAACGCATATTGAACATACAAGACAACTCCCTCCTACCATTATCAAGTTTTCTTGTGTAAAATTGAAACATTGTGTGACAAGGTGGTAAAGCAACATTATCAGCAACATCAGGATTGAAAGCAACACACAGCATTCTCCTGTTATCAGGGTCTGTCTTTAAAGTGTTTATTATGTTTTTTATCTGGTCAACACCATTTACGCCAAAACTCCTCCAAGACTTACCATATATATCACCCAAATCACCAAAAATATATCTTTTGAAAATATTTATCTTCTTATCCTTTACCCAAGTCTGTCTTGATTTCAATACATTATCCAAAAACTCTTCCTTTGACATTGGAATTTCATCATAGAAAGAACAAAACCAACGATACGCATCATCATCCCATATATGAACATTGTTTTCAACAAGATACTTGATATTAGTATCACCTTTTAAAAACCATAATAACTCGTGAATTATACCCTTATAATACACACGCTTTGTTGTCAATATTGGCAAACCTTCTGATAAATCAAATTCCATACATACGCCAAATATAGACCTAACCTTGCCAGACCTTGCTTCCTTTACATTACCAGTTTCAATAATCTCTCTCAATAACTTATTGTATAAAGCATCATAATTTGTCATAATTATCACATTTTTTTTGGCTAAATATATATGAAATTATCGTGAAAAACAAATATTTTCGGATATTTTTAGCCAGTTTCTAATATTTAATATTATAGATTGAAATAATTAATAAACTAGATATCAAAATAAATATGAAAAGAAGAATTAGACTAACAGAATCTGACCTGCACAGAATCATAAATCGGTCAGTGAAAAGAACGCTTAACGAGATTAGAGATACCGCTGAGACTTTTGGAGAATTTGCAGATACACCTTATCGAACACTTCACACTGGTTTAAAGAGTAAAAAAGAACAGATGGATTCTGATTGGGAAGACCTTGATGAATACTATCCATTCGGACACGGTAGATATCCTGCTGATTATGATGCTTCTGAATTGGCTCGTCTAAATTATGAAGATTGGAATCCTAGCCAACTTGATAACCAACATATACACGACTTTTATTTGGATAGATAATAATTTATAAACTAGATAACAAAATAAATATGAAAAGAAGAATTAGACTAACAGAATCTGACTTGCACAGAATCGTAAATCGGTCAGTGAAAAGAGTGTTAAAAGACAACATATTTGAATCATCAATGAATGATACTTACTCATTTAGACAGTTTAGAAACTCTATGTGGAATACCATTGATGATGCGTTAAAAAGAACATTTAGAGAATTTGTTCAATATGTAGGAGACGGATGGGAGGTAACTAACCCAAATAATGAAGAAGAGTTTATTCATATAACTTTCGGAGATTAATGCAATAAATCAAACTATTTTCTCTTTATATTATCCGGAATAATATTATATTATATATATAAAATATTATTTAATATTATGTCTAAATTATATAGTTATTATTCTGATAATATTGACAGGGCTTGGTACAAAAGTTCTAATATTCTTTACAGTGAGTGTATTGACAATGACAATGAATTAAAGACATTGAAGGTTGTTTTCAACAATGGTTCTGAATATCAGTATGATAAAGTTGATGTGAGGGATTATTTACTGTTCAGGGAAAGCGATTCACAGGGAAAGACGTTCAACAGACTGATTAAAGAGAAAAAGTATGAGTATTCCAAGATTGGTGATGCTGATTTGGACAAAATTAATGAGGAGTATGTGTTTAGAAGTGGAAACGGAGTTACAATCAAATATGACAATGACGGAATACTTGTAACAGACACAAAAGAAAATATCCTTGTAAACCAAAGAGTGCCATTCAATGATGAACAAGTGAAAGTAATTGCTGAACTACTTGAAAATATTGGATATAAAGTACGGTGTTAAAAAAATGGATGACTTTTATGTGGTCATCCATTTATTGTTTAATAATATATCACCAAAGTTTGACTATTTCAAATAAATAGTTATTTTTTATAAAAAATGAGTTTTAATGATGGAATATACACACCTGAATTCAATAATGTCATAGAGTATATGATTGAGACATTATCAGCAGAATTCCCAACGGATGTCATAACATCTGAATACCTTATCACTTCGATATTGGATAATAAATACTGCCACGCAAATATGATATTATCCAAATGCCTTTCAAATGAAAATGTGCAAAGGCTGAAAGATATATATACAGAATACCTTAGTAACTATTATGACCCCTCAATCAAGCATAATGGAAATTCAGCCACATTCAGTCAGGAATTAGACTTCATAATGAACAGACTGAATGATGAGAGAGTTAATACAAAAAGCACTATCATAGGTACTGAACATATATTACTTACAATACTAAACCCATCGAACAACATAAAAGCATCTGGCGTTTTTCAATCTATGGGATTGTTATATGACGACCTTTTAAACAAATGCACAGAAAGAAGACTAAATAAACCTGTTAAATATGTGGGGAATAGAATGAACGGTATAAACAGCCCATCAATGGAAATACCAGCAAAGGGTGCTACAAACCAAATGGCAATAACGACAAGCAATGATTTCATAAAGAAATACACAATAAACCTAAATGAAAAATACTCCAAAGGCGAATATGATGAATTGATTGGGAGGGAAAATGAAAAGGGTCAGATTATCAAGGCTTTGATGAGAAGGAAGAAAAACAACGCGATACTGATTGGTGACAGCGGTGTTGGAAAAACCGCTATAATCCAAGGTATAGCAGAACTTATCGTTAAGAATGAAGTACCTGACACATTGAAAGACAAACAAATGCTTATGTTGGATATTATGACACTCATAAGCGGTACAAACCTGAGGGGTATGTTTGAGGAAAGAGTCAAAGGACTTTTTGATGAAATCAAGTCTTCAAATAAATATATTCTTGTAATTGACGATATACATACAATAATCAAAAACGGACAAAAGGAAAAGGATACTGATATATCAGGAATGATAAACGATATATTATCAGGTGGAGAAGTCAGAGTAATAGCTTCAACTACGTTTAAAGATTACAGAAACAGCATTGAGCCTAATTCCTCAATATCAAAGAAATTCCAAAACGTAATCATAGAACCGCTGAATAAATCACAGGCACTTGAAGTCATATTGTCAAACAAATCATATTATGAGGGTTTCCATAACGTCAAATATTCAGAAGAAACCTGCAAGAAGGCTGTTGAACTTGCTGATAGGTATATAACTGACAGGAAATTGCCTGATTCAGCGTTTGATATCATAGACCTCTCAGGTGCGTATATGTCATATAAGACAAAACCAAAAACAGACCCGTCAAAGTTAATAAGAGTTAAAGAACTTGAAGAAGAGGAGCAAATAGCAATGAATCGAGGTGACTTTGAGAAAGTTGAGGAACTATCAAAGGAAAAAAATACAATCAATAAAGAAATTGCTGATGATAAAAGGAATATATCAGACAATCCATTTGAAATAACAGAAAACGACGTTGCGTATACCGTATCAGAAATGACAAATATACCAATGTCAAAACTAACCTCTGACGAAAAAAAGAAAATAGCGAATATTGGAGAAATACTCAAAGAACATATCATAGGACAAGACGAAGCGATTGATTCTGTATGCCAAGTGATAAAGAGAAACAAGGTAGGGCTTGGTGACAAGAGCAAGACACAGGGAGTATTCCTTCTTGAAGGAAAGTCTGGTGTTGGAAAGACATTACTTGCAAAGATGTTGGCAAAGGAGATATACGGTGACGAGAACGCTCTTGTAAGAATTGATATGTCAGAGTATTCTGAAAAGAATTCTGTAAGCAAACTAAATGGAACAAGTCAAGGATATATCGGATACGAGGACGGAGGAATACTTACAAACGCAATCAAAAAGAAACCATACTGCGTCATATTGTTAGATGAGATAGAAAAGGCTAACGACGAAGTATATAACATATTCCTGCAATTATTTGATGAGGGAAGGTTGACGGAAAGTAATGGAAATGTTGTCAATTTCAAAAACACAATGATACTTATGACATCTAATATCGGCGCAAGAGAAGTATCAGAATTTGGCGGAGGTGTTGGTTTCTCAATAAATAAATCAGCAAACGCAAAATCAATTATAGATAAGAACATAAAGAGAAAGTTCAGCCCAGAATTCATAAATAGAATTGATAAAATAGTGCATTTCAATGACTTGAATGAAGAAAACCTCAGGAAAATCGTTGAAATAGAAATAGGTAAGTTAAGAAAAAGGCTAAATGAAATTGGATATGACCTTGAATGCACAGAATCTGCGTTGAGTTATGTACACAAGAGGTCGATTGAAGAGAAGGATATGGGAGCAAGACCAATAATAAGACTTGTTCAAACAATTATTGAGGACAAGATTACAGACCTTATCCTTGAAAATGATTATGATAAAAATCATAAGTTCATTGTTGATTATATTGATGAGAAAGTATCAATTATATAAAAAATGTTAAATAATTTTGGAAAATAATTTTTTAATGTATATATTTGCCGATGAAATTCAAAAACAAACTGATATACAACAATATATCAAAAGAAGAATTGTTGGATAACATACTAATAACAAGCACAACGCCAAATGACATACCATATATATTATCAATATTGAAAGACGGTTTCAATATGAATGGATATGGTGAGACATTCAGACAGATTGTTGAATCATCAATGGATTTATTCAATTCTGTTAAGGCAATTGACAAAAGAGACGGTACAATATATGGATTGCTTATGTTCTCACATTATCCATTAAAATATGGAACACCATTACCGTTGTCAAATGGAAAACTATCAAGATATCTTGAACAATATGAAGGGATAGACGGTCATTCATTCATTTTGGACGAAAGATTAAGAGGAACAGGCATCGACAATAAAATGCTACATTATAATGATACATACTTCTACGGAAATGATATTGATTATATATGGTGCGGAGTTGGAAAAGAATACAATACAGAACATTATTGGGAAAGAAAAGGATTTATAAAGATATGCGAAATACCAGATGAGGCATCATTCTATATATACCCATTAAATGAAGATATTGAATTTGATATAACAAGATTTTACGAATTACCAAAATAAAAATGAAAAACATAACAATAGAATTAATAAAAGATATAGTAAATGAATCCGTTGATGATGTATTGAAGAGGATTGGTTTAATCAATGAATACGCAATTCCTTTAAAAGGATATAGAGCAAGGGTAGATGGGTTGCGATTTCAATTAGTGGAAAATTGGTGTCTTTGCAAATGGTGTCAATTGCTTAATCCTGAATGTGAGAACTTTGCTCATTGGATGACTGAATTAAAGGCTTGTATTGATAATTTGAAATTCATTGATATTAAAAACGGAATTAACAAAAGAAGAACACTACTGCGAATGTTAATTAATGATTATGATTACAACAACCCAAATATGATTGAAAGAATAATCAGAGGCAAATTTGTTATTGAGAATATAAATGATAATAATCAAAAAATTCGTGTTTGCACAGAATTCGCAGATAATATAAATGATTTAATTGATGTTATTTCAATTGATGCAATTGATACTAATGAATATTTAGAAAACACATTTAGTACAGATTGATAAAAAAAACAAAGTATCTGATATTTATATATAAAAGGACTATTTTATGAAAGTCATATTGACAGAAGAACAAGAAAGAAAATTGGTTAGACATTTAATCAAAGAATCATATAACTATCCAGATAAGGTGCTGTTGGTCAAGAAGTTCCTTGACCAACACTTTTCTAGGGCAACATATGATTCAGAGGATGAGAATGGAAAACCGTCAGAGAAACAAGTTGTTGCTTGGATGAACAGCAGCAATGAGGCTGTTAAGACATATACAGATGTCCAACTGTTCGAAATGCTTCAAGAGGAATTCAAGACAATATTATCAGATACAAAAGAAAGAGATGAATTCCTTAAAAAAATAATAAAAGCGTGGTATAATAAGAAAATTGATAACAACGGAATTATAAAACAATAAATAATAACCGCGGAACAAATAAACGCCGTAACTCTTAAAACCTCTCATATCAAGGCGTTTATAAGGTATCTATATGATATCTACCGCAACTTAAAAACAAAATTAAAATGAGAAGAAAAAATTTTTTTATGGCATTATTGCTATTATTGATGTCGATTATTTCGACAAGTGCGCAAACAATCAACAAAGACAGTGTTGTCAGTGAGAAATTCAATTGGAATTATGTAATTGACGCAATCGCAAAAGTGGAAAGCGGAGGCAATCCAAAGGCAGTATCAAGTAATGGATTATATGTTGGACTATTGCAAATCTCAACAGGATGCGTTAAACAGTGCAATATTATCCTTTCAAGAAAGGGAAGCAAAAAACGCTTCACAAACAATGACAGATACAACGCCGAAAAATCAAAGGAAATGTTCGTTATTATGCAAAACGAATATAACCCTGAATGCAATATCGAAAAAGCGATAAGAATGTGGAACGGAGGACCAAAATACAAAATCGCATCAACAAATGGGTACTATAGGAAAGTAATGAGACATTATTTGGCAAAAACAGAAAACAAATAAATATAAAAAAATCCACTGATAAACATTTTTTATTGAATATCAGTGGATTTATTGTTTTTATATATCCAAATCTATATCTAAATTATTTAAATCTCCAAAATCAATATTTTCAGTATCGTTTGATACATCCTCATCATTATCAACCCATTTTGGCTTTTTCTTATCATTATCTTGATTCATATTCTCCAATTCCTGTTTCTTTTGATAATATATGTTCATACTGAACTGTCTTAAAGGACATATCATAATATCCTTATCATAAACATTATCATCCTCACCAAGATATATGTAAAACTCTCCGTCTTCCAATTGTTTTACTATGAAACCAACTCCATCAATGACAACACTTGTCCCTTCAGGAATGAATCTATCAGGAGCGTCATCAAACCATACATTCGTCATTGGAATACCAATTACCCTTCCATCAATATATCGCTTATAATCCTTCCTGTATAAGTAATTTTTCTTTCCACCCTTTTCCACCAAAGCGAAATCGCCATAAAAATAAGGCATTAGAAAATCATAATAAGCATTTGAATACCCTAATTTCCTATAAGTCTTGACATCATAATCATACTCGACATTAAGTTCCATCCAAATGTCCTCATTGTTAATAGCATAGTCAAAATAATGCGCACCAATCTTTATAGGCTTGAAACTTTTACCATAATTAGAACTAACACCTACAGGTAACAGTCTTCTGAAATTCTTTGGCATTACAACAAAACCATCACCTCGACCGTGATAAATATACCCCTTAATCTTTCTGTTACTAACAGGATAGTTCCTTAACAGAGAAATTAAAGTCTGCAACGGAACACGACCACTATGCCACATATCGTGACTATTCACTATCGTATGATATTCCCTACTATGATTAGTCTTTATGTCATTCAAATCCCTTCTGTCCAACAAAACCTCAAGCTGGTCCTTTATCCTCCAATTACTACCGTATACATTTCTCGCAATATTAATATCATATATCACAAAATCCTCAAAACCATTTCCCACTAACTTGAATTTCAACATTGCGTGACCATATATACCAGCTCTGTGGTTTCTGTCATAATTAGGGTCGTCTACCTCAGAACGTGGGTCTATTGACGGCCAGAATGTAGTATATACAACAGGACCGAAAGCAGTACTGTTCTTGTTTAGAAAAAACCTCTCAAAACCAGTTCTCGCCATACTCTCGACAGCATTGACATCAGTCATATGATAAAGGTATATTCCACCATTCTCATATCCTTCATTCAATACATTCCTGACAACATTACAAAATAAATCCATACGCATCCCTGTTTCTTATCTCAACAAGTTTGTTGTACATCCTCCTGAACGATTCCTGAACATCAGATACTTGCTGATTATTATCCACATTATTCGACGACAACCTACGATGCTCATTTATAGAGTCAACCATCTTAGCAAATTTGTAAACCTCACCCTTTACAGCATTAAAGGTATCAGGATTACTTAAATTCGGATTATGTATGAACATATTAACCAAATGATTCTTGTCAAGTTTCAACATCATCAACGTCGCAAAAACACAAGCATCAAGAGCTTTCTTTGAATTGCCACTCCTATCCCTGTCAATGAAGTCTTGATTCATATAATACGACCTTACCATATCATATACATCAGCACCCTTCAAACTACCAAATATTTCAGGTTGCTGAACAGCCAATTCATTAAAAGCATTTGTAACAGATTCAACATTCCTCTCATTCACCTCAATCTGATTGGCAAAATCACTCGCATCCTTACCAGAAACAACATCACTGTAAACCTCAGTGTACCCACTCAACAATTCCTCAAGCCTCTTGTTCATCAAACTAGTGTCAATGTTACCAAGAACATAATCATTATCAAAGTCCATCTTACTATAACCAGCAGTCGTATCCGTATAATCATAATAAGCCTTCATATAAAAATGCTTCTGACCAATAGTCATAAGACCAGCTTTCCAATGGGCTCTGCTAAGAGCAGCCCTATTAAGAGAACTGACCTCCTGACTGTTATAACCGGTGTTAGCCTCTGCCTGAGAAGCATTAAATGCACCACTTTCAGCAGGAATTGAAAGAAATATAGGTAAAGCATTACCATTTACCTTTCTTCCATACATATAATTCCATTGGTCTTCCGTCAATAAATATAAAGGTGCGCCTGACCTACCAGCATTTCGCCATTGCATAATCGCTAACGCCATATTGTTAACACTATAAGCACCGAATTTCAACGCTTCCATCATACGCTTGACATCATCAGGAACAGTATCCAATACCTTCATCATATCATCAAGTGCCTTATGAGCCTCTTCACCAAACTCAGCCAAAATAGACTTCATATCCCTGAAAAAACCCGCAATGTTCTGATAAGCAATCTGATTCCTTTCAAGACGAGGAAATTGATTATCCCTTAAAAAATTGTAACTATCTTCGTCTAACTTATAATCATACTGATGCTCTCCACGAGATATCATACTGAAATAAGAATTGAGGAAAGACGGCAATTTACTGAAAAAACAATTCTCACCAACTAATAATTTGGAGAACTGAGGTAAAGCAGTGTCAGATTCATTAAACGTCACCATTATTTGTACGTCACCAAGTTTACCCTTACTAATACATTCAGGATAAGGTCTTAAACTTGAACCATTCTGCATAACACCTAATATATTATTAGCAATCAAATCATCAACGCCACGAGGCTTGACAATGTTATTCTCCTCATCAAGCCCACCAATCTTTATATGTAAAAAACCATTAGAACCATTGCTACCCTCCTTGAAAGTAACAAAAACAATTCCCTTAAATACAGCCATAATTGCAATTAAAAACTTTTTTATATAAATATCTAATATCCTTAAAAATTGTACTTTTTCAAACATATACTCAATTTTTATCCACAAAAATTTTGTTTTTATAAATAAAACATATATCTTTGCACTGTTAATTCACTTTTAAAATAATATTAGAATATGTTTGAGAGACTTTTATTAAATGAACTGAACAGAATCAACGAAATGCTTGATGAACTTGAAACAATTACAAACATCAACAACGGCATTGAACTGTTCAAAGACGATTTTGACGATTCAAGAGTATTCGTCTTCGGATTACTCGGAGGAAAAGACTGCAAAACACCACAAAAGGAAGCACCAAAAGCAACACCGCTCAAAAGATGGGAAGTATGCGAGTGCGAACCAAAGGAAGACCCTAATAAGGTGTTCGGTGTTAACATCAGAGTTGATGAACCAAGACGTGAAGACTATGCATCACGTGTTGAATTCGAAAGAGACCACGAAAAGTTCGATAATCTTATTGACGCAGCAGCAGAATGCACCTGGGAAAATAAGGACAATGACGCTCCACTACACAAAGTGAACGCCATCAGAAGAAGAATCGAAGACGGTCCTCCTATGAATGTCAACCTTGTTGGAGAAACTCATTGGTGGTAAACAAAGGAAATACATCTATCCCGAATACAATTAATAAATTATATATAATTTATTATCTCTATCTATCTGTTGTGTTCGGGATATTTGTTATTTTAACATTTTTTAAAAGTGAAAATTTGGTATTACAAAATAAATAGTGTACATTTGCATCGAAAATAAATCACAAAAACAATTTATACAAACTTAATTCAAAAAAAATGGTAAAGAACAGAACAGAACTTCTTGAAATGGCAAACCATTTCGTTAAAGCAGCAAAGGATGACATCAAGTCAAAAATCAATGAAATCATTGACGAATTTGAAACAAACGAGGATGAAATCGCATACGCCCTCGGTGTCGAAAAATCTGAAATCGACAAGGTGATGAGAGGTGACGGAGATATCCTCATAAGCACACTAGCAAAAGTGCTTATCTCAACAGACCACGTTGTTGAAATTAAACCACTTTCAGCAGTTCCAGAGGAAATTCGAAAGGAACTCGGACTTGGAGAACCAATTCCAACAGAAGAAAGAATCGACGCATTCTCACCAATCGAATTAGAAGGGTCAGACGAATTCATTGACGAATTTGAAGAGGAAGACTTCAACGACGATGAGGAAACAGAAGATAACCCATTCGTTGGCGAACCAGTTGGAGAAGGTGTAAGAAAGGTTGCATTCTCATTTGGCGAAATGTTTATTAACTCAGATGGAAAGCCTTGTGACAAATATGGAAACGTACTTCCTCCACCACCAGGCATTGGTACACTTGACCATCCAACAAGTGTAACAGAAGCACCTGTGTTTGAAACCCATACAACAACAGAGGGAGTTACACCAAGGGAAACAAGACGTCCAACTCCAACACGTGACTCTCACGGTAGGTTTGTAAGCACAGGAGAGAGACAACTTCCACCAGAGGAATACTATGCAAGACTTGCAACAGAACGCCTCAAGAGAATTATTACACGCAACCATTGGACAGATGAAATTGACGTTGATAATGCAACAAGAAGAGAACTTATCAACTTCATCTCCGCCAAGGAACGCAGAATGAGCGAAAGCGAAACAGAATGCGAACATCGTCCAGAAACGCCACGGTGCGAAGCAACACATCATCATTGCGACAAAATTGATGAAATGCTTGAAAACCTCAAAAATGATGAAAATCTTAAAAAGGCTTTTAAAGGACTACTTTCTGCGCTTCTCGATTAACAAGACTGCATAAGACAAAGTGTCAACCATAATAACTTATGTATGCATCCACTGACAAAATTATCATTGTCAGTGGATTTTTTTTGTACATTATTGATATTTATTATCAAAATAATTTAATATAATAGAACATAATATGAAAAAAAAAACTCATTAAACTTACAGAATCCGACTTGAATAGAATCGTGAACAGGTCGGTGAAAAGAATACTTAGAGAAGATTTGGGGTCAGAATGGGAAAGTGGTTTTCCTCAATTTTGGGAATTATCAATACCAAACAAAAATATGAATTTAAGATACAAATTAACGCCACAAGATATGGAACTTATAAGCCAACATAGATTTGGTTTATGTAATTTATGGGAAATCATATGGGAAAACGTTCCAATTAATAAAAGAACAGGAAAGCCTTCAAAATCATTGAATTGGGATGTATATTACAAATATAAAGATAATCCAGCAAAAATATTCGAATGGTTGGCAAGACAAGGATATGATATATGGACAGAATGCGAAGAAATGGATTGGGAAGGCGTTTACGAAGATGATTATTTCAAATAATAATAAATAAAACAATAAATATGAATAAGACAATTAATCGTATATTTGATACTTTATCAAAAGCAGATATATCACCCACTTCAAATTATAGCGTACCAGAATATTGGATGCGTCGTGCAATGAAAGGTGATGAAAAATGTAAAAGGAATCTCTTTAATTGGATTTCAAATATGTTTGGAGTTGATGAACACACATTAAATTCAATTTTCAATGAGAAATATGGTATTAACGAGAATAGAAAAAAGAAACTCATTAAACTTACAGAATCCGACTTGCAAAGAATCGTGAACAGGTCTGTTAAGCAAGCACTGAAAGAAGCAAAAGTTGAAGACTGGGATGATGACGACTTCATTACTTGGGATGACTATGCTTATTATTGCAATCATAGTGCTGATTGGGTAGATAAAAATAGCGAAAAAAGTGACAGATTAGGAATTCCAGATGACGAAAGATGTTACTTTTGTCAAAAACCAGTAAAAAAATATAAAACACTTTATGCAAAACCTGGGGAATATCCATATTATGGAAAGCCTGGTCAAGGGCGTACAGATACATTTAAAGTTGGACCAACTTGTGCAAAGGCTGTTGAAAAAGCACATAATGATAAATACGGAAAATAATGAAAAGAAGAATTAGATTAACAGAATCAGACCTTCACAGAATTATTAACAGGTCAGTTAAAAGAGTACTGAAAGAATCACAAAGACAGCAGGAGATTTTTACAATATCGGCACTTGACATTGAAAACGAAGAAGATGTAAGTGATATGCAATATTGTGGAAAATCTTATTATGATATTGATGAAGCCATTGAAGCAGCAACAGAATTCGCTAAAACACTTTCTGATTATGATAGTGTGATTATTGTTACAGTCTATGGTGGAGAGTATGAAACACAAAGCGGAGATGTATATGGAGAACCGTTTGATATATACACAATATCTAATAGCGACCAAGAAACAACAGAAATCGCAAGAGAAGAAGCAGGATATTATAGGTTGGATGTTGATGACTATGCTGTATAATAATACAAAAAATTTTGAAACTAATAATTTATGAAAAGAAGAATTAGATTAACAGAATCTGACCTGCATAGAATTATTAACAGGTCTGTGAAAAGAATATTGAATGAAGTCAAACTTGATAATCCTCATAATAACTTAGGTTATGTTGATGATATGGTTTCAAATCACAAAGACATATATTCAAAGGGTGCAAGAATTGAAGAATGTTTGGCAGAACTAATGGTTGATAACGGATTGACAATTGAAGATGTTGAACAATATGATAACCTTATGTCCATTATAGACCGCAATAGATTAAATGACGCAATAGAAGAATATAAATCATTTCTTCAAAAACAAGAGGCTTACGATAAAAAACAAGAATATGAAGCCTGGGCAGAAGACCAAATGTCAGATATGGGTTTAGATTATGAGTAAATAAAAAAAGGAAGACTTTTAGTTGTCTTCCTTTTTCCATATATATTTGAACAAACCACAATCCCAAATTCTACCATAACCAATTGCATTTGCCATCTCTAATTCTGTCATTGTCATTGGTAATCCATATTTTTTACTTAATTTATCTTTCTTAAATCTCTCCCTTCTAATACGCTCATAAGAATTCATATTGGCATAATAATATCCTGGTGGTGTTGAATATTCCAATTTAAATCCCAACTTTGTATATACATTATTATCACTTGAAAGCGTCCATCTCTTGTCAGCAAACGAACGTATTTCAAATGGGTCATATTTCCTAACAAAATACTTGAATAACTTACCACCAATTCCCTGACATATACATCCATTCAAAGACGCAAATCTTGTTAAATTCCATTTGTTTTCACCCTCATTCAAAAACGACATTACACCAACAATCTCACCATTGTATAATGCGCCAAGATGAATTGTAGAGCCAACAAATCCCTGAATGTGATTCTTATCCAAAAACATTTCAGCCTCATCTTTGCTAATCTCAATAATATCACACTTCCTACCAGGTATCTTCCTTATCATATCATCCTTACCGAAAATATGCTTAATCTTCGATAATACAACTTCAGGTCTATCCCTATATTCATCCTCCAATATCTGAATATAACGATAACCATTTGAATTGCACGTGAATAACCTATTCTTCAATAAACTCCTGTAATTAAAATGATGTAAATCAACAAGATTCTTGTTCTTATATATGTCAATGGCAATATCACCAGCAACTAATCCAACAGTGCAATTGTTGTTTATCTTACGATTTAACTCATATTCAATACCATTCTCATCCAATAAAGAAATAATCTTATTCAAAAACGAAATACGTGATACATTTACCTTCTTGATATGACCATTCCATCTATTAGTCTCAACACCATTGGAACTTAATATCTCACTAACCTTGTCATACTTTAAATCATATTTCTCACATATTTCACTTATCTTCATATGCTTTGAAACATAATCCTTTATAATGGAAGAAACGGTCTTATTAGATAAATCAATCTTATTACCAATACCCTTAACCTTTACACCACAAGACTTTAATAAATCAGTAATACCATTATTAGACTTGTGAAACATCTTGGCAAGAACCTTAATACTACCATACTCATTATAAGCAGACTTTAATGCCTCCAAATCAATTTGCTTCGCAATCCTTCCCATATACTAATAAACTTGTCCAATTATTTCTTTTTGCAGAATTATAAGCACCACCAAATTTCTTAATCATATCCCTTGCACCTTTGGATTTTCTTGCAGCATCTAACACGTTTTCCAACTTATCCCAATAACCAGCATCCTTATTCTTGTTTTCGAAAAATTCATCAATCCAACCATTCTTTACAGAAGAACTATAAGCTGGTTGATTACCAACTTTCATAGCATACTTTCCATCATATTTCAATGCCTCTTCCTTGCATTTTTCATATGTCCATTTCAATGTTGCACCAAGAGAACCTTTACCAACGCCTGTTCTTGCCTTGTTTAAAGTAACCCATCCATCTGAAATGTATCTGTTTTTCCAATAATCTTCAAGTTCCTGACTCTTACTTGCAATCACATTCTCTTCTAATATCTTTGGAGAAGGAATCTCAATATCATTCTCATTTGCAAATTTCCATACAATATCATATTCTCGTTCACCATCTGAATGACCATAACCTTTCCTATGCTGTCTGTCTCTTCTCTTTATATTATTGGTTCTACCAACATAAAACGCCTTTAAATCAACAAATTCATAAACATATACAACATTAATAGGGTCATCATAACGCATATAATGAATTGAATCATCATAAAACATTGAAGCAACCTCATCTAACCAATTGTGCTTTCTCAAACTAGTATAGCAAGGACTATTATGTTTCTCTAAATCAAATTTGTTATGATATTTACGTGCTTCCTCAATGCAATGTTCTTTATCATTCCAATACCCAACAGGTTTATAAACTATACCATTTCTAACACACACAGGGCATCCTTGTTTCTTATTAACCAACCTATAAAAATCCTTATGGAATTCTCCGTGTTCAGGACAAAACAGTGTGATATCAGATTTTGCATTCTTATATTCCCATCCTTCTTCTAATTTGTACTTGTTACCGTGGACTTCTCTAATCTTTTCTAACGCTTCTTTAGTTTCCATATATCAAATAATTTTATACTCCAAATATATATAAAAAAAGTTAAAAAAACAAATTTATAACAATATATTTTAATAACTTTTTCCTAATAATAAATATAATAAGGCATTAAAAAAGATAACTTTTTCCTAACTATTTTTCATTTCTGAATGAATATTTGCATTATAAAACGGAAAAAGTTACCGAATTTTCACTCGGTAACCTTTCTAAATTATTGATTTTCAACAAGTTATTAACGCAACTCACTGATTGACCAATGAACAAGTCCGTCCACCCTCACGTGGCCGTAAAAGCGATTGTTGACTACCTTCTTCGCATATCTCGTCATTATACCTTTGACGGGAGCAAAGTTAAATGGATTATACATAGTAGGTGTTAACTGCATTGGCACGTATGGTGCGTAAATATAACCTGTGTCGAGGAGTGACTTACCCTTGTGACCGATGATAATTGACCAGTGTGGTGAATATGGGTCACGATAAACTTGGTAGCGTCCTGCGAGTGCGCCAATCTTTTCAATACCCATATTGTACTGGTCGCTTTCTGCGCTTGCGTCAGAAACGTGGAAGTACTCAAGGTTATCGAAGAGTGCGGATATTTCAGAAGATACTACAATGAAGTTTGCGCCACCACGGAGAGTTGCCTTATGTATCTGTGCTGAAATCTGGTTAATCTTTGTGAAGAGTTCCTGGTTCCAGTCCTTCTGAGTGTAGTTAGTAGAGAATGCTGCCATTCTTCTCCAACCGTTGACATCCCATCTTGCCTGCCAAGGAGCGGCTTTACGGAGGTCACGAAGAATCTCACGGTCAATTTCTGCTGCGATTTGTTCAGAAAGAATTGCTGTAAGTTCTGCCTCTGCGTCAATGTTATGGAATGCGCTAACGTCCTGTGCAAGTTCAGGAGACCAAGTTGCACGAAGTTTTCTTTCAGTAACTGATACTGTTACAGAATCGAGTTTGAAAGAAACCTCACCGATTTCGGTTTCAAGTTCAAGTGAATCGTACTGTGCCCAAGCAATCTTGAAGATTTCTGCTGTTGCATCTACATCAGTTGGGAATTCTCCAAGTGAATCTGCTGATACACCAACATAACCGTCAATTGTTCCACCTTGCTGCTTAACTGGTTTTGCGAGGTCAAGTTCAAGATAGATATTTCCTTCTGCGTCACAAGCGCTGGAGTATTCTACAATACCCTTACCGTACTTTTGAGTAGCAACACGGAAAGGAACAGATTCAAACTGCTTGAAAGAAGATGTGGTAACGCCAGATGCGCCTTCAACTTCACCAGCTGCAAGTTCCTTCATTGTGATAACTTTCAAAGAAGCCAAGAAAGCTTCTGTATCCATTTCGTTTCCGTCAGGACCTGTAAGTTTAGAAGCGTTGAAAGAAGAGAAGCCACCTACTTTAAGGATGACGTTACGAACAGTTCCGTCAAATCCGTTAAGTTGCCAGGTTACACCACTTGGAGGGGTATCCATACCTCTTGGAGTAAGGAATACAGGTGTTGCTTCACCAACCTTGATAGTAACTTTACCCTTAGAATTGTCATAAAGGAAGTCGTTATAGAAGAGGTCGTAAAGTGACTTTTGGAAGTACTTTGTTACCTCAGGACCAGCCTGACGATAGTTAGATGCAGGGATTGTTGGGTCAGCCTTAACTGCCTGTTGAAGTGCGTAACCGCTTTCGTATTCGTCTTCACCTGCTTCGATAGCTGGATTGATTTTTACAAACTTCTTTTCAAGTTCGTTAATTGTCTCGTCTGGGAGATAGTAGCGTGGTTCAACTTGTCCACCCTTATTGTTATTAACTCTATCGTAACCCATAAGACCTGTATGACGTCCTGTAGTTCCGTCTACGATATCACCAGGAGTGTACTCTTGGTCTGTTGGAAGTTCCCACTCTCTTTCTGATGTAACAGGAAGGATGAAGAACAACTTACCCACTGGCAAGTTCATTGCCTGAACAGAAACGATATCGTTAGCAAGCAATTTGCTGAACACACGGCGAATGATAGGGAACACAACTGTTTCAAAAGAACCGCTGTTATCGGCTGCTGTTGCTTCTGAAATAAGGTGTTTTGCCTCGTTTTCGTAGAGTGTAGCGATATTTTCCTTAATAGTACCTTCAAGACCTTCGGTAAATCCGAGAGAGTCCCAACGTTTTTGGATGCTTTCACGAATCCTTCTCTGTTCGTTCAGTTCGATATTACCAACCTGTCCGCTTGATAAAAATTCTCTCATATTATTAATAAATGTTATAATTAATTATTTTCATTTGTTTTATTATTTGCATAATCTATGCATCAAGTCCAATGAACTGAGCAGGTCATCGGATTTATAGATACGAGTCTCATTAACTTTTTTATTTTCAGTCAAGAATTCAGGATTGCTGATGTTGATTTTGTTTCTGTTTTGCAACTCCCTTGAAATTGACTCGTATAGATTTCTTGATTCCTTGACTGTTTTCGCCTCATTTCCAAATCGTGCGATAATCTCCTTCTTTTCGTCAGAGCTGGTTGAGTTTTCAGAGATGAGTTTTATTATTTGTCCAAGATTGACATTTGTCACAGCTGCTTCCTTAAGAATGCCTTTGAATTGGTTAAGAGCGCGTTTAAGTTCATTATTCTCACGGAAAATGTTATTTGCCCTTCTTACAACTGATTCAGTAGTAACATCGTCTTCTCTATTGGAATATCTTGGGGTTACAGTTCCCTTTATTCTCCTTCCACCCTTGCTTGCGCTTCTTGCGCTTCTACCGTTTGAGTTTGGAACGTGTGATTTGGAAGTTGAGTTTTGTTGAACGAAGCCCCCAACGTTTGTTGCCTCTTCAAGTTCCATATCGTCTTCTTCCTCAACAGTTTTTCCTTTTCCGGCTGTGAAAGGTTTGTCTGCTGATTTCCTTGGATATCCTGACCAAGGTTTAGCGTCACCCTTTGGAACACCCTTATCCCAATCTCTTACATTTTTGCCAGGTTCTGACATACCAGGATTACTCATAACATCATTTTTCTGATAGTTATCAGTATATCCAACGTTGGAATCGTATTCATTCAGGGCGATTTCAAAAATCATCGATTCATTCATTGTTTTATCATTATTATCTTCGTCTTCTTCGGAATCCTCATCAGTATCATCCTCCAAGACATTATCTTCATCATCGTCGATTTCGACCTCGATATCATCGTCATCAGTGTCGTCGTCTTCTGTATCATAAGAAACCTCAATATCAACATCGTCATCAGTATCGTCAATATCAACATCTGTATCGTCAAAATCAGTGTCAATATCTGTATCAACGTCTGTATCCGTGTCCATATCAAGAATTATCTCACTATCAGCAGAATCAGCGTCATCATCAAGAACGATGATATATTCTGCCCCGGTTTCATTGTCTTTAACGTTGACCTTATTGTCAGTTTTCTTAATTACAACTTGGTCGTCGTTATTGAGCAATTTATAAACCTTCACGACTTCATCGTCTTCCGCGTTAGAGAAATCATACTCGTCATCTGATACCTTATACTTATCAAAATCAGACCATTCCTCAGCATCATCAGAATCTATATCTGAATCCATATCGCCTGTTTCATTTTCGTCTGAATCATCGGTATCAATTTCAGTATCTTCCACCTCTTCAACATCATAAGCGTCGTCATCCTCGTCTTTGTCATCTTCTTCAGATTCGTTCAAGATTTTTGTATAGGTTTCACGAACTGCGTCATTAAGCAAATCCTTAACAGCATTTGTCGTGTTTTCCTTAAGCAATCCTTCGATATTGCTGAACTCATCAAGAGATTCCTTGACATATTTGCTTCTGATATTTTCTTTTTTCATAATTTAAAAATAAATAAAATTTAGTTTTCTTACAATTAATTATCAGTAAATTACAAATTTACCGATTTTTAGCATCATTTTTAAAAATAAATATATCATATTATTAAAAAAAATAACTAAAATATACCTTTAATTGAAAAAAAAATATATTTATATTAAAAAATCTTAAAAAAAGATGAATAAAGGTGTAATAAAAGAGATAAAAAAGGGAGAAACAGGTAAGGGATTGTTAATTGAATCTGATGGATACATATCAATGAACCTGTCAGAAAACAACAGAAGGATATGCGAGGATTTCAGACAGGATGGATGGAATGTACCAAAGCCATTCATCGTTGATGCTGTATTTCAGAAATTTGATACAAAAAATGCAAACGGAAGAATATATCCTGAGAAAATATTAAAGGAACAAGTTGAAATATACCAACAGAAAATCAAAGAAAGAAGAGCATACGGTGAATGCTATAAACCAGATGCACTGATATTAACTGAAACCGGATGGAAAACACTGGAAGAAGTTAAAGTTGGCGATAATATACTCACGTTAAATGTTGAAACAAATCAAATCGAAATTCAACCTATATATGAAAAGGTTGAATATGATTATGAGGGAGATATGATAAGGATATACAATAGGAACATTGATGATATTGTAACGCCAGAACACCAATACATCGTATATGATAATGATACAAAAAAATATCTTAATAGATATACAGCCACAGAAATTATGTACGGAGATTTCGATGATAAACTATATATTCCAAATATCGGTATAAATGACGGAATTCTTCTAAAAGACGTTAAATCAGAAAAAATCCCATATAATGGCAAAGTTATGTGTGTAAAAGTTGAAAATCACAACTTCTATGTTATGTGTAACAATAAAACACACTGGACATCAAATTACTGTAACCATCCGTCGGACACCACAATTGACCTTGGACGAATATCACATAACATCATTGAGTTACATTGGGTTGGAAAAACACTTGTTGGAAAAATGGAACTCAACATATCTGAAGGTTTCAGGCGTAACGGAATATGTTCGTCATATGGAGATACTGTTGCATTGCTATTGCTTAATGGATATAAGATTGGAGTGTCTTCAAGAGGAGTTGGAAATGTTGAAATGAAAATGGGAAATTATATCGTTGGAGACGATTTTGAAATAATCTGTTGGGATACCGTTTCTGACCCAAGCACTCCGGGGGCTTTTATATCATCAAACGGTCCTGATGAATTACGGCAATATGTAGAAAATTCAGAAAAGGATAAATCAAAACTTATTTCAGAAAAAATAAACAAAATAAAAAACATACTTAAATAATAGCAATGATATACTATTTTACCTAAATATCTAAATAATAATGAGCAGCCAAATAAATGACTGCTCATTCTATTTTTTATACACATATGTCAAATGCATCAAGATGCTGCATATATTTTATCAGCATAATATTTCCAATTGTCTGCTGATTTATATGAATCAACCATATTTGAAGGGACATATATTTTGAAATCATTCCCAACCTTGTTAAACGCACCGTATCCAAGAGTTACAACATTGCTTTCATTATCAATCGTAACTGAAGACAAATTAATGCATCCAACAAACGATGACGCACCTATATTTGTACAACCTGAAGGTATTACAATTTCAGTCAAGCTCTTACATAATGAGAATGAACAAGTTCCTATTGATGTGATATTTGATAAATCAACACCAGTAAGGCCAGTTGCGCCATAAAAAGCAAAACTACCAATTGAAGTAGCACTAGACGGAATCTCAGAAGTGCTACATCCTGCAACTATGCAATTTGAAGGAAATATTCTTACAGGAGAAGATGGAGATGCACTCGTATAACTATATATATTCTGTGTAGACATTATAACATTCTTTCCACCATCAGTATAATAAGTATTTCCAGTATCAACAGTTATGTTTGTCATACCCTGACAATTCTTTAATATACCCTCCCTTATTGTAGTAACACTTGCAGGAATAGTAATTGAAGACAATGACTTACAATCAGCAAAGAAATAACTTCCAATTACTTTCAAAGCGTTGGAAACTGGGTCAAAAGAACCAGAAGAAGTATTAAACTCAAATGAACGTAAATTTACACAACCACTAAAAGTAGCACCATACTTAGCAGTAACATCTGCACCAATACCATCATTACCAGCAGGTTTATCGTCACCTCCCAAAATAGACGAATGTAACGTCATACTGACAGAAGTCAAAGCACTGCATCCATAAAAGGCATAATTACCCAATATCTGTAAAGGGGTATTAACGAAATCAGCACTTTCAAGATTTATGCACTTCTGAAATGAATATCTTTTAACAGCTTTGACATTCGCATTAACAGATGTAATACCACTGCAATTTACGAAAGATGAATTCTGAATACTCTTTATTCTTGAATCACCAAAATCTGTTGATTTACAACCTGTAACTAAATTACCAGCATCCGTAGAAGTACCAACAACAACAGCATTAAGAGTATTGCCAGTATAATATCTACTATTATTATTTGCTACCTCAATGAAATCACAATTTGATAATTTCTCAGTAACACTAGTAACACCTGACGGTATAGTTACAGAATTAATACTCTGACAAAATAACGCAAAACCACCAAAAGACTTGACATTCGAAGGTATAACAGTATTCTTACAACCAACAATCATCTTGTTGTCAGATTTACTGATAACAGCGTTACAATTATTTCGACTGTCATAAACAGGATTGTCAGAATCAACCGTAACAGCAGATACATTATAACATTCTGCAAAAGAAGAAGAACCTATACCAGTTATTCCTGAATGTATGTGTATGGAAGTCAAACCATTACAGCCATAAAAAGCATTGTTATCAATACCAGTGATAGTATCAGGTATAACAGTGTTCTTGCAACCAACGACAATATGATTATTCGAAACGTCAATTACAGCATTACATTCATTACCATTAGCATCCATTGAAGTGTATTTAACATTCCTTTCATCAACGATAATGCTCTCAAGAGAAGTACAACTACGTAAAGCATCACCATTTATATCATTTACATTATAAGGTATCGCCAAATGCTTTAAATTATAAAGATTAGAAAAACTTGAATTAATCTTCTTCATATAAGGCGATATAATCAAAGTGGATATATTATGGCAATCAAACAATCTGGTATTACATTCAGGAGAATAAAACTCATACGCGAACACGTGCCTTCCAACAGTCTCAAACTGCCATATCAAACCATAAGAATGAGTACTACCAGAATTATTACTCAATATCTTCACACCATCAACATACCAATCAAACGAATTCGCATCCCTGAAAGAATTAGACGTTACCTCAATCGGCTCATTCAGTAAATCACTGGTAACATCTAATACACCAATTATATAATAACGCTTGTCATAATGAACCTCACCTAAATCGCCACCTTCAATCAAGTAAGAACTTACATAAGTGTCAGCAGAAGTTATAGTCCCCTCATAATCCCACTGAGTCTCATTGTCACTAAATAAATGTATATATCTATTATCTAATATCATAAATTAACCTTTTTTTGCTAAATGCAATTATATCTTGTGAACTACCCACAAACTAAAGATTCGTAGGCTTCTGACTTCTCAGCGAATTGCCCTTGAAAGGGTCTTACATCTGCTCCATCAGTGTAATCGACAGTCCCTGCCGATATATTTCTTAATACTTCCGAAAGGATATTAAATACAATTAAATCTTATAAATCTCCTTATAGACTCATTCACAGCACGCCTAATGGAACGATTTATGGATTCTAATTCAACGTTGAATGTAGCCTTATCATTAGCCATTTGCTCAGCATTGTTTGCATCATCTTTTATTTTCTTTCTGTCTTTCATAGACTGCCTATACATAAACAAATTAGCACCTGTAAGTTGTTTCCCTATTTTACCAATAATAATACCCCTTACCCTGTCTAATACTGGGTCTGATTTATATTTGGCATTTAAAGTTTTCTTAATTGTCTGAGCTTTGGTCTTTTTACCGCCTTTGTTATTTAATTTAACAATAGCCTTTGCTAAATCCTGTTGGTATTTGTCATATATATAATAACAACTCTTAAACATTTCAAGGTCATCATCCTTAATATAATTCGTAACCTTATCAGTTGTGTTTGCCCTGAAATTTGCAAAGAAATCATCAGCCAAATGGGAGATATCAATCATATCATCAATATAACCCATTATGTCACCAGAACAAGGCAACATAATATTCTCAAAGAAATCTGCCACATCAGTATCAATCAATTCCTTTGTCTGCTCAGGTGTTAGTTCATAATAATCCATATTCTATTCAACATCCATATATCCATTATTATCATTATCTCTGTCAGATACAAACTGATTCATCTTGTTCAATATGTCCAAACATTCCTCATCAGACATTATATCCAACCTGCCAACTGCTTCATTTACAGCCTTTTTCCTTAAAACATTCTTCGTTTCCTCACGAATTATATCCCTTAATCTATTTCTTCTCATTTTATCTTAACTTTACTAACATTGACATCATTGCGGTCAAAAGCATAAGACATCTCATTACATACCTCAAACGCCATATCACCCATAACATCCTTTAAATCATTTAACTTACGAACAATATCACCATTCTGAGTCACATATAAATCAAAAGTGACAAACTTACTACCACCAGGTTTCTGACCACATAAATTTAAATCAAAATCAAATATGTATCTGTTACTAAAAGTATCAGAATGACCATTTACAACACGTTTCACAGCATCACGCACCCGACGGTAAACAAAGTTCTGAACATCATCAGTGAAATCACCATCATTACTCTTTACCCAAGTCTTGCCACTTATATATACAACAACAGGATTCAACCTGTCAACGCAACCAATCGATACCCTTACCTTGTCAGAAATATTATCCAATTTGATATCCTTACCCAATCTGCTCTTATTCATAATCTAAACCTCTTTTTTATAAAAAATAAAGGTTTCAATCATAAAAGTCAAATGCCGCCATCCATAAGTATATCCCTAATCTCCAATAACTTCGCAATGTCACCAACAATGGTCTCAGAACAATAATCCATACCAGATATATCACCCTTCAACTCCATTAAACGGCTCTTGTCAGCCTCATCAGCACCATCAATCATCTCATCAATCTTCTTCAAACAATCATCCCTGAAAGAACAGAATAAATTCTTCTTACGATTGTCAGCACCAACAGACTTTGCATCAATTATCTGATTCACAAGCTCACGCTCATCCTCATTCAACATATTGTAAGCATTCTTGGACTTGCACTCATTAACAACATCAACACGCTTATGCTCATCAATATACTTACTTACATTCTTCCTCGATTCCAATAAAGTCGATATGTTTCCCAACGATTCAACCTTTAACATAAGTTTCTGACAATCATTGAAAAACCTCTTCCTATCCTCAGATAATAGCGAAGAAGGCTTTATACCATTGCGAACCAATAAATCAGATAACTTCCTGTTGGATTCCAATAACCTCTTCCTGTTTATCTTCGAACGTAACAACTTTACAGCACGATTTAAATAAGCATCAGAAGAAACTGATTCACTTAACCTGCTGTTATACTCATTCAACGCATTGTAAAAACTAAACTGGGCGGATAAATTGACATCATTCCTAATCATATTCATTATCTCAGACAATAACTTCCTGTTACCCTTGAATAAAGACGGAACATTCTCAATAATAATTTCATTCAATATGCCGAAATTATCACAACGGGATTCAGATAACAAAGCATCAGAACGACGCATTGAAGATACCTTACCCTCCAATAATTCCTTAGCCCTGTCAAAACCATTATAATCGCCATTGACAATACTGTCATTCATCATACCAATGTATTTGCCAATAATATTACTTCTTCTAGACATAAAAAAATATTTTTTTCTTAAATAAATATAACAAATATCCAATATTTTCCGTTTAGTTTAATAATAATTATTAAACTAATGAAAATATTATGAAAAATAGAATGGCAATTATAGACGAGTTGACACGAAATAAAAATGAGCAGCCATTAATTTGACTGCTCATTTTGTATTTTATACATTACCAATACTCTCTTTCATCTGATGTATCCAAATAATCACTACACCTTCGTTCTAATTCATCAGAAATTTCCCGCCTAATGAATTTCCTTAATCTGATTTTATCAGAATCATTAGGTACATATTCATTTAAAATCTTACCTTCTATTCTATTCAACAATTGTGATATTTCTCCTTTTATGCTCTTTTTCTCATAATCATTGCCATAAACTGATATATCAAGTATATGTAGTAGGTCTTGATTTAATTCATCGTCGAAACATTGTTTAATAATACTTCGCCAAGAAGAATTCCCCTTTTTATATCCGTTCCTATCTACATTGTCTCTATTCAATCCATTCTTGTTGAACCCCTGACGATTAAAACCATCTCTATCAATACCATATCGGTTAAAACCTTCTCTATTATATCCTTCACGGTCATAACCTCTATTGTTGAAACCTTCTTTATCAAAGCCACTTCTTCCAAAACCATTCTTATCATAACCTTCTCTATCATATCCTTCACGGTCATAACCATTAACATCCCTTTTTGGAATTCTCTTTAACCCTATTTCTGGTTCCCGATTATTTGTTTTAACTAAAGTATCTGTTGTTATCCAATCTTTAGGCATTTTACCATTGTATTCACCAAACGTATCATCCAAATATTTCCTGGTACCGTATTTATCATCAAGTTTTGGCTTTACCTCTATTTCATTTAATATTCTTTTCACAGACTCTGATACTATTCTTCTCAATCCTGATTCTGTTAATCTAACTCTATTTTTTCTCATAATTTTCATCAGTTTAATAATTATTATTAAACTAAACGGAAAAATACTGGATAATTGTTATATTTATATTAAAAAATATAATGGATACAAAGGAAATCAACAAGATTATAAACAAATTATATCGCATTGTTCAAAAAAGCGGATATAGCGGAAAACTGTATCGTGACGACGACTGGTCAGGATTATTCTCAATAAGAGAGATTGTCCAACCAGTACTTCCACCAGGATTCAGACTGATTATGAACCACGTGTACGGATATACACAAGACGGCAATTCAAAGGAATATCAATTCACAGTCGAACACGAAGAAACCGGAGAGCAAATAATTGACGGATATATCACAGCTCACGCAGCCGGGAATATGAACGATAAATGGAGCGCATACGATATAACAGCACAATGGGCAAAACATAATAATACATATACAGAATCAAATAAGATGAAAAAGAAACTTGTAAGATTAACAGAATCTGACCTACATAGAATTGTTAATGAGTCAGTAAGAAAAGTATTGAGAGAATGGAACAATGATTACGAAGGAAACGACTTAACATACGATTCAATAAAAATGCAAGCAGAACATATCATACCACAAATGGAACAGAATGGAGAACCAATCTCTTGGAGGAATGTTGCAAAACAAATGGGATTCAGACTTGAAACACTCAACGGAGATGATATGGAACTGCTCAAAGACACAATAGAAGAAGTTATGATGTATATGTAAAAATAATAAATCCAGCCTGAATTTCAGACTGGATTTTTTTTATTCAACATACTCAGAAGTCACATCCTCTTCCTCATTGACTTCTTCCTCCTCTTTATCTTTTTCCTTCTTCCTAATGCCATATACTTGTTTCTTGGCGTGACCAATCATACCCAAATTGTCCAACGATAAGTTAACACCCAATAAACCACTGACAAATAACAACATCTGAGCAGTAAACCATAACACGGTTGAATCAATAATACCCTCAGGCGGTATGAACAACGCAATGAAACCAATAACCAACGCAGTCAGAAAAGCCAATACAGACAATATCGCCTTCAATTTATAATAATCCCTCATCTCTTAATCCTCCACACAATTTTAAATATTATATACGCAATGCCAATTACACCACATATAATCAAATATAACTGCCATTGCTTAAGCTTATTGACCTCAACAACCTTCGTTATCGTAACAGTCTTTATAATAGGTATTGTATCAATCTGACGCAACGTGTCCCTGGATACAATACGCTTCACAACAACCTTCTCCTTGGTGTCATATACAGTGTCACCCTTACGTTCAATATAACGAACAACAGAGTCATTGACAATAACACTGTCAACCTTTGTAACATACTCAGTCCTTACCCTCTCAACCTCAACAACACGCTCAACAGGCTTGCAAGAGAATAATAATAACGAGAATAATACAAATACCAAATAATAATTAACCCTTCTCATTTCTTATCCAAAACTTTTTTACTAACCCAATTCATATACTCATCCCTGAAATCCATAACAGCGGCAAACTTACAATATACATTGTCCAACGTAATACCATACTCATCCATCAAACGACTGACCAACTCCAATAAAGCACAACGCTGCTCAACTGTCCTGGTGTCACAAACAGTCTTGCCATCAATACCAATACCACCAACATAACATACGCTGATTCTATTACCAATAACATTACTGCAAGAACGAACAACACCATCACGATGTATTATGTAATCAAATAAACACCTCTCATTATCCATAATATCATCACCATACGAACAATCAAGGACAATCTCTCTTACATTCATATTTTTTTTTCACTTTTATAAATAAATATACCGAAAAATAAGAATGTAACAAAAATATTTCAACCAAATATCAGTATTTTTAACCATTTTCTAATATTTATTATTATAAACTAAATATTACATATATGAAAAGAAAAATTAGACTAACAGAATCTGACCTTCACAGAATCGTGAATGAGTCAGTGAAGAGCATATTAACCGAACTTGATTGGAGAACAGTAGTGAGTGCCGCTAATAAGGCACGTGCCAAATTTAAAGATATGGTAGTTGACCGTGCAATGGGACAACTTGACCCTTATGGCAAATATAGTAAATTAACTGGACAATACGGACCACATAGTGATTATGTAATTAAAAGAAGTTGGAAAAGTCCTAAAGGTTCAACTCGTTGGGTTAACAAAGATGACGAAATACGAAGAAAGATGAGGCAAGCAGATAATCTTTCTAAATTTGCCGACGAAGCAATTAAAGATAGATTCGGTAAAGAATCATATTACAACAATTTAAATGGAGTCGGAGAAGAATTCCCAGTATATAGAAAAACGCGTAATAACAGAGAAATGGATGAACCAGAAGTTTTGGACTACACCCCAAACAATGATTATGTAAATGGAGAATACGGTGATTATGAATTAGACAGTATGCCACAAAAATACCAAGATAATGCCAAGGAAATTAATGATTTCCAAAACGGGAAAACAAAATATCTTAAAGGAAGAGGATGGAAATAAAACATTAATAATGTCAACTATGTACGAGTTGACACGAAATAATTGAAAAATGCAGCCATATCTGACTGCATTTTTTGTTTTTCCATATTAATAGACATTTTGTGCAAATATATGTATTTTTTTCTTTTAATCAAACTATTTTTTAACAAACCATATAGATATACAAAAATGAGCAGCCAATAACGGTTGCTCATTTTTTTCTCCTTATAATATATCTGTCATATCCCCTCTTACCATTCAAAGTCAAACGCTTCTTGTCAATAATGTCAAACTGATTCCTGTTCAATACCGTATATAAAATTCTAATCAAATCTATGATTCCACTACATTTTATTTCTTGTTTCAACCTATCACTACTCTTTAGGTGGTAAACCACGTTCATCCATAGGTGGATAGTCCACAAGCGTAAATTCGGTGCTACGGACACCTATTATTCTTTCGCCTTCCATTAGTATATTAATTGCTGCATTCAAATCCCTATCGTGATGCTCTCCACATACTGGACAAGTCCACTCTCTGTCATTCAGTGTCAACTCCTTATTCACATAACCACACTTATGACAAGTCTTTGAACTTGGGTAAAACCTACCAACAAATACAACTTCCTTGTAGTTGTTCCTTGCCTTGTCTTCAAGTATCTGTTTGAACTTATAGAAGCCAACCTCTTGTATTGCCTTCGCTAACTTATGATTCTTAATCATTCCTTGAACATTCAAGTCTTCCATAAACACTGTATCATAATAAGTCAACAACTCGTTTATTACACTGTGTATGTAAGCATCCTTTTGATTGGTAAGTTTTTCAAACGCCTTTGCTACCTTAACACGTTGTTTGTTCCTGTTATTAGAGTCTTTCTGCTTCTTTGATAGTTGTCTTTGCAACTTTGCTATTTTATTCTCTTGTGATTTGAAGAAATGTTTGTTTTCAAAAACCTCACCGTCACTTGTAATCACAAAGTCCTTAACTCCAAGGTCAATGCCAACGTGTTCATTCGTCTGTCCAAATCTTACTATTTCTTCTTGAGGTAACTCTATAAGGATAGATAGGAAATAGTTACCACTCTTGGTTTTCGATAAGGTAGCACTCCTTATTCCTTCCTTATATGTTTGTAACCTCTTAAAGTATAAGTCAGAACATCTGAATCTAATATCCTTTAAAGGTTGTGTTAATGTTATCTTTCTCTCATTGAACTTATTACCTTTTGATATTGCTTCCAATGGGAACAATGCTGATTGTTTGTTCTTCTTTGACTTGAACTTTGGAAATCCGTTATGTTGTTTGAAGAACTTGTCATAGGCTGAAAGCATCTGCCTTATTGACTGCTTCATTACCTTTGTGTTCTGTTCTTTCAACCATTCGTATTGTTCATCTTTCAGCAATGTTCCGTGAAAGTATTTTGATAGGTCTGTAAGTCCTAATGATTTCTTATTATCGTTATATTCTTTTTGTTTGAGAGCAAGCATTTGGTTATAGACAAATCGGTAGCAACCCAAAACCTTATTGAGTTTCAGTTCTTGTTCCTTGTTTGGATATAACCTTATCTTTATTGCTCTTAACATATTTATTTAAATTTAAAAATAAAACCTTTTGTTTGTTTAATTTTTTCTAAACAATTCATTGAAATTAATCTAAAATCAACATTTGTTGCTTTGCTTGCTTCTCGTGCATTTTTATATTCACCAATGTAAATATTGTCAATATTAAAAACGATTATTTCTTTTTCAGAACTTATTTTTTTCCATTTGCATTCTTCAGCAATTTTTTCAAATACATTCATATATATATCCAAAAATCATTTCCTATATTTGTCAGAACCGGCATTCAATAAATAAGAACCACCCAAACGATAAACATTACCATTAATCCTTACATAAGATACCTCAACAACAGCATCCGAATTCATCCTCACCTCAGTCTCATCCTTCATACCATAAGAATTCAAATATATCGTCTCAACCCAATCAATACTGTCAGGATGAACATAACCACATAACACAACATTAACAACATTGTTGTTCAATAACGAAAAATCAGCACAATAACTACGCGAATTACGACGCTTCCAAGACCAACACTCACCAACAGAACTGAAAGATAAATCATCCAAACTACCAGACGCATCAATGTCAATACTGCGCTCAACATATATCAAACCACGCTTGTTGAACGTTAAATGACCTAAAACATCAACCTTAAAATTATGGCGAAAATATTGAAAACCATCACGTCTTACACCATCAGTACTCTTACAAGCCCAATCATAAGCAATACTAAACGCATCCTCATAATAATCAGATAACTTACCAACAAAAGAAGATAACTTACCCCTGACACCAAAACCCCTTATGTAATCCAATATAATACCTATATAATCCAAAGAAGATTCCAATATCAAACCCAATTGACGCTCATTCAACCTGATAACCATATGTCATTCACCAAATTTTTCCCTTATAATATCAATAATGTGAAACTGCTGTATCTTACGCATAGCAATACAACTCAAATAACCACACCAATCAAAATTGCATAAATAATCAATTACATCATCACGAAAAGGACAACTGTCATCTATCTTTATCTTGTACTCAGCAGAATAACTCTCACCATCAGACAATATCTTACCAGCACTGCCATCTCCCCAAGCACACATACGAATGTCATACACAAAATCATTATATCGCTTACTGTCATTCCTACATATACTAACATAAGATAACTTACTAGACGCCTTACTGTTTAACTTACCAGATAACGGACGACGATAAACATTGAAACAACAACGCAACTTCACACCACTGTATGATAACTCACCCAAATCCTCACTGTGTATCAAATCAAACTCATATAAGGACTGAACATTGCCTAACTGACTTATAGGCAATATAAACGCAATGTAATCACATATAACAACACTCTTCTTGAAAAACTTCTGAGCCAAATTCATCCTACTGCCATAAGGAGGATTACCAATCACCAAACGATTACTCCTGTAATCAATAGGATATTCCAACCAATCAGCACGAATAATATCAATACCATTAACATTGTCAACACCAGAATCAATGTCAATACATAACATAGGCTTCCTGTTAACAATAGAATGATGAAGAAACGAACCATTACCAACAGAAGGCTCAACAATCTCATCAATATTATCCTCACCAATCAAATCAATAACAACATCATAACAATGATTCGCAATAGATACAGGAGTGAAATACTTGTCTAATACTATCTTCATATATATAACCAACTAATTACCATATTCACTCATAGGATGAACGTAATTCCAATTTGGAGTGTTCCTGTATATATCAACACTCTCATCAGGAACATAAATAGCAATGTGATAACTATTCAAAAACATATTCTCATCAGCACCAACAGGAGGCGTAACAGCATATAACAATATATCTAAATCATAAGACGCATTAAACAAACCAGGACCAATACGCTCCAAAGTACTCGGCAACTCTATCTTAAGACGACCATCAGGACGAATCATAGCAAAACAACTGTCATCAGTAAAAATAACACCCTCAGGAATACTTATACCACTTGAACATATCGAATGTATACCACCAAACGCATTCTTACCAATATTCCTTATAGTCGAAGGCAATATTATACCATATAAATCAGTACCAATAAACATATTGTCAGAAACAATCGTATCATCAATCAAATGATATACAACACGATGTATATCACTGTCATCAAAAGTGTAACCAGTTACAATACTATCCAACCTGATACCATCAACCTCCATATAAGATATGTTTGACCTACCACCACGAAATAATATCGTCACATCACCATCCATACCTAAATATTCAGCAATTATTACACTGTCAATATACGGATTGTAATGAACATCCTCAATATCATCACAATAACTTATATTCGGCAACTTCTTACCATCACCACTAACCCATTCCTCATAATCAGTATGAGAACTAAAACGCCTTAAATATTTCATAATAATAATACATTTTTTCTTAATAAATATAACAAAAATCCAATATTTTTTCACATAGTTTAATAATAATTATTGGCAATTATAGACAAGTTGACACGATTATATTAAAAATGCAGTCGTTTCCGACTGCATTTTATTGATTTTCAATAAACAGCCTTAATTTGTTTATTATGTTATCAATGTTAAGAAGAACGAAATGATGAATGTTTTCCACAACTGTTAATTGAACCTCTAATATTCCGTTATATCTATATACGTTGTAACAGTCATTATTATTTTGTATATATAAAACAATAGTAGGGGTCCCTCCAATACCCACATCACCATTTATTACAAATGTGTTATTTTTTAATCCACCTCCATAATAATACTTAATCCAAACTTCTTTTCCTATGTTGCATTGTTGTGTTATGCATTTATAAAAATATGATGTTGATAATTGTAGTGCAGAACGAATGTCTGATGTTTCATAAATATAAACGAAATCTTCCATACCTTTTTTTTCTGCAAATTTATTATTATTTTATGAAAGTATAGATATTTATTTAGAAAAACCACAATGAATTCTTTAAAAACAACAATATATAAAAATTTAAAAAATGAGGGAATTGACGATATCCGAATTAAAGACATAATAAAAGAAGTAGAAGAATATTACAATTATTTGAATGACTTTAACCTTGAGCGATTAGATTATATTGGATTTTTAAGGGCAATTCAATATGGGAAATTCTTGAAAGTAAACGATGTCTATTGGAAAAATGCAAATGTTTGGAACGATACCAAAATATACTCAGATGACGGTATCGTAATTTGGAAACCACGTAATTTCAAAGAATCAGAAACTTTGGGAAACCAAATATGGTGTGTTTCATATAGAGACTACAGATGGAATGAACACGTCAATTATAATGGTGAAACTATTTATATGATATATAATGGATGGGTAGATGAATATTTACAATACACAAGTGCTTGTGTTGAACGGAATGGAAACATAATAATTTATGATTGCAAACATAATCAACTATCTGGGGAAGAGAAAAAAACTTTCTTAAAAAGTTTGGGGAAAGGCTTATCAGTTTTAAAGCCAACTCCAAAGGAAAAAGATAGAGTTCCACAAAATATATCAGTTGATAATGATGGAAACTATGTATCGGCAAATGATGATGGCGCGGATTACGTATCAGAAAATAATCAATATAAATATAATAGAAATAATATGAAAAAGAGAATTAGACTAACAGAAAGTGACCTACATAGAATAGTGAACAGGTCAGTAAAAATGACACTGAATGAAATCGGTGATACAACCAAGGGACAGTATATGCTTGGAAGATTGTATGCTAAATATAAAGGGGAAAACGATGAAAAAGCAAGAGAGATAGATAAGTACGCATCTAATCGTAGGAAAGAACAGAATAATGGTTACGATAACCTTCCGAGCTATTGGGGACTTGGTAGATGTACCAACCCTATGAGGCACGAATTCAAAGATGGTGTAGAGGAATATTGTTTAACACCGGGTACACCAGCTTTGGGATGGATAAAACATCTTGATAAGTTAATAGCAAAATCTCATCTCAATGGCGATGAATCAAGGTGGCGGTTAGAAAGAGAACTTGAAGACGGAGCTCTTAGACGCTGATATTAAGCAGCCACAAATCCTGCTCTTATATCAGACCATTTCTTAACAAGTCCTATAGACTTGTTGAACATATCAATGAAGCGTTCCGTTTGGGACGCTTTTCTTGTATTCCACCTATACACAGCCTCATCAATGTAAGACTGCAAATGAGCATCACTCACGTCGTGGTAACAACCTGTTATCATCCTTCTGAAATGACTCCAAAAACCCTCAATGCCATTCGTGAAAATGTCATCCTTGACATACTCATCAGAGCCGTGGCACACAACCTCGTGAGTATAACCAAGTTCTGACAAACCATTGTATGAATTCAACTCATCAGTGATAACCCTTGAACCATCAACAACGAACTGACCAATGATGGGAAGCAAGGTGTCCTTGTTCGTGTTCTCAACGACAAACGCGTGAACGTATGACATAGGTTCTTCCTCACCCCTTACATTGATGAAGACATCACGCTTTACCATACCAAAGACAGGTGTCTTCGTCTTGGTGGAACGTCCCTGAGTGTGTGGTGTGCGCATTGACTTGTGCTTCCACTTCTCCCTGCCACCGATATACACCTCATCACATTCAACCGTGCCGTCAAATCCCTCTGTGTCACTCTGTTGGAACAGAGCGCGTATCTTGTGAAGCATATGCCAAGCAGTCTTCTGTGATATGGCTATGTCACGAGCCAACTGACAGGATGAAATGCCTTTCTTGTGGGAAGAAATAAGGTACATAGCCACGAACCACTTGGTAAGTGGTGTCTTGGTGTTCTCAAAGATTGTTCCTACAAGGCAGGAAAAGTACTTGTTGCAATGAGTGCAATGGTATCTGCCGTTCTTGGCGGTCTGGCAGTGATGTTTGCCACAATATGGGCAAATGATGTCTCCGTCGGCCCATCTGCTTTCGATGATTGTCTGTTTGCAGATGTCTTCGGTGTTGAAGTAAGTGGTAAGAGAGATAAGGCTGTTGAACTTGGTAAAATCTATCATATTATATAGTGGTTTGTTTCCACTATAAAATGTAATAAAAACTTTTTAAAAGTCCAGCCTTTATAGTGTTAAAAATGCTGGATTCGTGTTAACTCGTCTATAATTGCCAAAAAAATTTCCGGAAATTTTTTCACTTTATCATTTATTCACAAAAATATTCCGGAAAAATTTTTAATATAACATTTTCAGCAAAAAATATTCACTTTATCATTTATTCACAAAAATATTCCGGAAAATTATTCGGAAAACTGTTCGCCCAAAAAACACCATTGAAATAGGTGGGTAGGTGGTGGGTAAGGTAGGGAGGGGTAGGGGGAGGGGATGTATATCCCACAATTAACTGTTAAATAATGTTAAAATATTTCCATATCTCAAATAAATTGTTTACATTTGTGACAGCACAGCATATACCCAAATTTTAATCCTAATTGTTAAAGAATGTTAAAATGCGCCATCATAGCAAAAAAAAATGACAAATGTTTTGTTATATCAAATAAATTGTTTACATTTGGAATGTTCACTTAATTAATAACCTTTTAATCCCCATCATTATGGAACAATTCATTAACAACATTAAGGGTGGCACATTTGGAGTGTATGTTGCCACACTCACAGAGAAGACTATGAACAAGGGTGGTCGCAAGGGTGTTGCTCCAAATCCACTCATTGGCAAGGTCTTTACACTCGCCCTCTATCAGAATGCCATCACAGGTTGTGCCTATCGCTCACTTGTCAAGAGTGAGTGCAAGCGAGAGGGTATCAATGTGGATGACTTTGACAAGGTTTTCCCACCAAGTGAGACCTATGCAGACACAGACAACAACAAGATTTTCACCCACAAGACAAGTGGCAAGAAGTACTTTCGCCTTTACCTTTCCAATGGTAGGGAGCGCAGTAAGGTTAAGTATGATACCTTGATTTTGGATGGTGGTGTGTATCGCTACCCAACAAGTGAAGAGGCTGCCACAATCAAACTCTACACTCCAAGCAAGTCCGCAAGTGCAAAGCAAGTTGGTCTTGGAATAACCAACATTGTTGAGGTGCGCAACATCACCCTTGAAAATGTGTTGTTCATCAAGCAAGGTGACAAAGAAATAAAGAGGGATGACAATGTGACAATCCCAAGTGACTTAAAGTCATTCTTCGCAAAATAAGTACTTAATTAAGTACTATATAGCATAAAATCACTCACAATTATTTTTGGTTGTGGGTGATTTTTTTTATGTTTTTATTTGGATATATGAAATAAATTGCTTACATTTGTGTCAGCAGAGAAGTATATTTTTGCTTTATAAAAGCATATAGAATAAGCAAAAAAAGTTTGAAAAAAGTTGTATAAATGTTTGGTAGTTTAAAACAAATTGCTTACATTTGGAATGTTGTTAAACCTTTTAAACCTTTTAAGATATGGTAAATAGAGATTGGAATGAGATTAAGAAAAGAATCACCAACCAAGCACAAAGAGAGTACAATCTCCTTTGTGAGAAGGTGAATGGGTTGAACTTTTGTGAGGCATTGAAAACCTTGGATGGTTTCAACCTTGAAGAGGAAGTTTCTACATTTGGAGAGAACAATGAAGTAATTTCCTCAAATATGGTGTTTGACTATTCATTCAAGCACATAAGAGGTGCAGTGTTCAGTCTTGATGATGGTGGCATTGAGATTTGGGATGAGTTGTGCTATGTTGAACAAGGAGAGGAAGTTGCTTGGTTTGATATCACCTACAAAGGTGAAGTGCAATTTGATAGGTGGATGGTGGAAGGCATTGAGTAATATATAGCATAAAATCACTCGCACTTTTTTTTCAAGGTGTGGGTGATTTTTTTATGTTTTTATTTGGATATTTCAGATAAATTGTTTACATTTGCGCCATAACCAATAAAAACAGATTAAGATATGACAACAAACATTAAAATCAAAGCAATGTGCGAAAAAGCATTTAAGGATTCGCACAATGTGGATGATTTTCTCTATAAGAGAATTGAATTGTGGTTACAAAAAGCCTATGACCTTGGTCACTCTGATGGATATGCACAATGTGTTTATGATACAATGGAACAACAATCAAAGAGAGGGAAATAAGATATGTTTACATTAATTTGTCTATTATTCCTACTCACAAACTTTATATGTGATAGGGAAGAATTAAAAGACGAAAGTTGGAGTAGTGCTATCAAATTTGTGTTGGTGTTTTGTGTGTTAATAGATGTTTTTATAGTGCTACCATATTATCTATTGTGTTGCTAAAATAAGTCACCCACAATCAGTTTAGGTTGTGGGTGGTCTTTTTATGTATGTGGTTATATATAGGAATAAAAAAACCACCAATGTTTCACAACATCAGTGGTTCTAACACAGTCTTATATTTATGAACAATGCAAATGTAAGAAATTTATTTCATATTGCCAAATAATTTGCAAAGAAAATCACATTAAAATTTGCTTTTTTCAAATTAAACATATATCTTTGCAATGTCTATATAGATATATTAGATAATTGCAATTATTTGGGGATAATGCTTTCGATGGGGATTAGAAAGCATTATCCTCTTTTTTTATGTATATATCTCCATCTGTCACAAATGTAAGAAATTTATTTTGCGTTTCCAAATAAATTAACATAAAAATTTCAATAAAATTATTCAAAAAAAGTGGTTGCAATATTTGGTTGTTTCATTTAAATTGCTTACATTTGTGTCAGCAAATGTTATGCAATGGTATATGAATAGATGTATTAAAAAAAATGAAAAAAAGTTACTCAAATATTTGGTTATATCAAAAAAATAGTTTACATTTGCAATGTTGTTAAACCAATAAAACCATATAGGATATGAACAGAAGAACATTTGAATTAGTTAGCAATGAATTGTCAAAGTTTGCTCCCAATGTGCCAATGTGGGGTCGCAGACAGAACTTTGAGGACAATAGTGTAATAACATTAGGTCAGTTAAATCATATATATACTTTGACTGACCTTGAGCGCGTTATGGCAACCAAAGGTTTGGATGAGGATAGCAAGAACTACCATAGGAGAAGATGGTTTCACACTTGGTGTGCTTGGATTGATGAATACCTATTCTACTCACTCCCAAATGTGACCAAGAATAGTGATGAGTATAGTCCTGATTGGGATATTGAATTTGACAATGGCGAACAATATGACATCAAGTCCACAAAGGTTCTTGCAAGGATTGAGAAGAACAAGTCCTTTGATTGGATATTGAAGAATCACACAGACATCATTGAGAGTTTGGAGAGCAATGCAAGTACAAGTCGCAAGACTGACCAAGATAGATTGTATGTGCTTACGTATAGTCACAAAGGTCACACACAGACAGACCACGATAGGGTTGCAGTTGATTGGGAGTTGAAGAAGAAGGCTTTCAAGTATGTGGCTGACCACATTGATGACATTAATGTGTTCTACCACAATGGTGTGAATGTGGTGATTCTCTATTTGATTGAGAACAATGATGGTTCAACTAAATTCTTCACCTATGAGACTTAATAATTGTGAAATCACTTATGATTACATTGACAAGAACAATGTATATCGTGTTGAGACTGAAACAACAATCAGTTATTTCCCCACATTTGTTTGCGCCGCGCAATATGCAATGTTGACAAGTGAAATGAAGACCTTGTTTGAAGTGTGGCGTCCCTTTTTGACATAGGTACTTAATTTAGTACCATATAGATTTGGATATATAAAACGTATTAATTATATTTCATTTATGAATATCTATCGTTTAACAAGAGTAAAATTTCCTGTGGTTTTTCCAAACACAAAGGAATCGTTTCAATTACAACCTTTTTATGCCAAAATCAAATCATTTAAGATATATGGAGACGAATAGTGAAGATAGGTTGCTTGATTACATTGATGAATTGGAATCAGCAAAGTGCAAATTGGTGGATAACAATGACAGATTGAGAAGAGATATAATGCGTTTAAAATCAGTCATAGTGTCAAAGAATGTATTGATTGTATGTATGTCCATTGTTATTTTATTGCTTTTAATATTCAAATAAACACAAAAGAACAATCCCCACATCAGTAATATGGTGTGGGGATTTTTTGTTATTTACCAAACAATTTAGCAATAAGAATGTAGTTTATATTTTTTATTTGGGTTTTTCTTTCTCAATTCCCTTAATTTATCTTCAACTTGTGCGTGCGAACTCAAATCATAAAGAACCTTATCTGTATCAGCATCAACAATAAGTTCTCCATTCTTCACCTCATAATCCTTATAATATCTCTTTTTCTTATTGCCACTTTGGTCTTGTTTGCCATAGGCACTTTCCCTTAATATTCTTCTTACAGACCTATCAACCATCCTGTATAGGTCACTTTCAGTTAATTTAATTCTTCTCATATCTAATTTTTTTTATTATAAATATAAAGAAAGTTTGAAAAAGATTTGTTCATATCAAATAAATTGTTTACATTTGGGATGTAATCATTAAAATAGATAAGTATATGAACAAGAACATTGAAACATACATTGAGATTGTGCTTGGGATTATATCCAATGATTATCCCAAAGCGAATGCCATCATTGAAGGCAATGCCATTAAGCTCTTTATTGGTAATGCCTATGTCAATGAGATTGTTGTAATCTCCAATGGTAATACATTGGTAATATCCATTGAAGAAAAACCATTCTTCTCATTTGACATTAATGATGATGATATAACAGATGCAATTATTGAACCTTTAAATTGGATATTAGGATGAGTATAGAAGACATTCAAAACGAATTGGTTTCAAGGGAAAAGGATTATGACCTTGAAGGTGTTGAAATCACAGAGGAAGATGCACTCTATGTGAATTTGCTTATGAAAGGCGGATATAGTTTAGAAGTTGCCATTGGCAAATGCCTTGAGGGAATCTATGAGTGCTTGAACTAACAACCCACACACACAAAAGAATAATCCCCACATCAGTAAAATGGTGTGGGGATTTTTTGTTATTTACATCTCTCTCTGACACAAATGTAAGCAATTTATTTTAGACTACCAAATATTTTAACAAAAAAAATGCAACAGAAAACTGACAAGTTCTGTTGCATTCTCTGATGTTGTCTAAATCAGCACCAACATCTGTGGTGACTTATGATTCTTTGTCCCTACAAGGTGTTTCTTTTTCCACCTTAATCAGAAGTAGGGTAGCGGTCTAATCTCCGCACAGATACCATCCTATCTTGGCCGCGGTCCTCAGGTATCGTTAGATGTCCCTCCATCAGTATTGTTGTGCCATATTGACACAATGGCAAATGTATATTATTTATTTTGATTTACCAAATTATTTAACAATAAATATTTAATTAAAATAATTGGGTAAACATTTGGATATATCAGATAAATTGTTTACATTTGGAATGTAATCAAAACAATAATAGATATGTTACCAAGATTTATCAAGTACAACCTTGATGGTTATAGAGGGTATGAAGTGGTTAAATTCCCTCTAAAAATCTTCCAAAGGAAAGATGGTCAATGGGTTGTTTGGTATGCTCACGATGGCGCAGAATGGGCAATTGTGGTCTTCAATGACTTTGACAAAGAGAAAGCCATCGCCGATATGGAAGAATATATCAAGAAACATAAGGTTAATGAAAGGAAAGTATTTCAAATAGGAGATTTACCATAATGAGCAAAAGTTATTCAAATTACAAAACCATTGGTGTGTGCTATGGTAACAACACACCATATTACAAAGCGCGTCGTCGCAAGTTTCGCTCAAAGAACAACCAATCAATAAGGAACTTGCTTGCGCATTCCTCAATTGAGGATTTTGATGACAATTACCAACCATTCATTCAGCCAACCAAGGATTCTTGGGATGAACCAACAGATGGTTCTTATAAGGTCACTTACAATGGCAAATATGGTGGTCCAACATTCAAATATTCACCAATCATTTACAAAGGTGTGTATTTCATCAATGGTAAAGTAAAGAAGTAAAGTTTCATATCAAAATAGGTTTTATTAGGTTTTTTCTGTGCGCAATTTCCTCTGGATTTTGCGCATTTTTTATGTTAAATTATTTGTTTATCTCAAATAAATTGTTTACATTTGTGACAGAGGGAGATGTATACAAAAAAATGCCACCAATGTTTCACAACATCAATGGCATACCCTAACTAACCTTATATATATTACTAACCTTTTAAGCCTCTACGATTGCAATTCTATTCCCATCCCTAATTAGTTTTGGGAGATAGATGTCAAGTGCGTGATATGGAAAACCCGCCATCCTTGGTGAACTCCTCTCATTTGGATTAAGAGATATCACTGTGACACCTGTCACTCTTCCGAGTGTTAAGGCATCCCCATCGTATGTTTCATAGAAATTCCCACACCTCATTAGTATGAGGCACTCACTATGCTTTTTCCTATATTCCTTGAATGCCTTATAGGTCTTTGATTCTGTGAAGTTCTCCATATCTCTTATTGTTTTTGATTACATTCCAAATGTAAGCAATTTATTTTAAATTACCAAACATTTTAGTAACTTTTTTCAATAAAAAAAATTAAATTTTTCTACGATTTTATTTGGTTATATCGGATAAATTGTTTACATTTACATCAAGTTAAACCAATAAAACATATAGGATATATGAAACAATACATCGTTGAATTAGTGACAAAGGACGCCCCATACATTTGTTTGGGATATGTCAAGAATGATTCGATAGAGTCTAACGTTCTCAATTTCGCAAGGGATATTGAGGATGCCATTGTTGTTTGTGACAAGTCAACAATGGATAAGGTTTTGGAACTCATCTCAAAGCACAATAAGAATGGCGTTCGTGTGATGGATTGGATTACACAATTTGGTTGTAAAGAAAGAGTGTTTAACAATGAAATAACTTGGTAATATGGACATAAGATTTGAAATTGAAATGGTTGAGAATGGTAGATTGCTCCATTCCTCAATGGTGAACTCTTCTTTTACTATTAAGGATGTAATTGAGTTTTATGGTTTGAATGAGGGTGATATTTCCTCATACACAATCAAAAAGATTAAGGATGGAAAAGTAGTAAGAACTATAAATGTGAACAAATGACAAAACAACAGATACTTGACAAAACAAAGGATTGCGCTATCATTGAGGTATATAAGACTGATGAGACAAAGCGCGTTCATACTGACCACATCAAATATATTGGTCTTGGTTTCTTTGACAATAGGGAGATAGATGTTCTTCCATTTGATTCAAATGGTGAATGTAATATTGACCTATATATAATGGATAAGAATGAATATTCTTCAACCATTATTGTCAATTCAAATGAACAATGGGAATTGGGTGATGATGATACCATCGCAGTTATTGTTGTGACTGCGTGAGGCTTTGTGTAAGGCGTTAAAAAGAAACAACCGCTCATTTGGTTATGGGCGGTTGTTTTTTGCTTTATATAAAGGCATAGGTACTTAATTCAGTACTATATAGGGTATATTACCTTTCCTCTGTTACATTAACTATTCTGCTTTCCATTTCATCTTCAAGAACAAACTCATTGATGTCAGCGTCCTCTGCGGCGTCTCTTGCTTTTCCCAATGCCATTCCCTCATCATCTGCTTGTACTGTAAAGATGCCTTTTGCCTTATAAACAATTTCCACACTATATAACATAACTCTTCTTGATTTTAATATTCAACATTGAATGTATCTTTTTCTCTATATGAATTTGTATCTTCCATATATTCCATTTTAACACCATTCTTGAATAGTTCATTGAATGTGCTGATAATATCCATAATGGTTATTTCAGCATCGTCTTTCAATTCAAGTTCTTTTCTGATGGTTTCTTGGGCTTCCTTGCTTTCATTGATGAATTGCACTCTTGGATAAATCATTGAGTATTCATCTCCATTGTAATCAGGACAATAGGCAAAACCATCATAGACCTCCCAATCCATTGGGTTGTCAAAACCACAGATGTTAAGCTGACATTTATGCAAGACCTTTCCATAAAGTCTTTCCAAGTCTTTTTCACTGATTCTTTCCATATTGATTTCAATTATAATATTAACAATACAAATATACACTAAAAAGAATCATTTCCAAAATTATAAATCTTAAAAAATCTTAATATCAGATTTATAATACACATACCTTGGTCTGACACAAATGTAAACAATTTATTTGAAATAACCAAATAAAAACACAAAAAAATGCCACCAATGTTTTCAACATCGATGGCACACACAAACCAATAAACCCTTTTGAAATATGAAAGCGCGTAACAACTTGGTTGTATGAGTAGGATTCGAACCTACGAAGTCTCATAAGAGACAGATATGTTTACAGACATATCCCCATTTGTCCCGATGATTTCCATCTTCCTTTGGTATCATACACATAATTTGTTGTATGAGTAGGATTCGAACCTACGAAGTCTCATAAGAGACAATGCTTTTACCAAGCATCCCATTTGTCCCATCAGCGTGATGCTGATTTCCTTTGGTATCATACAAGAGCAGATTTGTGCTTGCATTAACCTACAAGGTGGCATCGCACCCACTCCAATCTGCGAGGAGTATGTCTATATATTATGCAGTGAGCATAATCATCTGTTTCTTGTCTTCGGGCGTATTCACCCACCACTCATCATACTCATCTTGAAGAGTATAATCTGTTGGTTCATAGGAGTGACGATTGCCATCAAAGTTCTTTTGAAGAGCGCAATTCCTCTTGTAGATTTGCTCAAAGAACTCTTCCTTTGTATCGGCTGACCATCTTTCAGTTCTATTGACTGCTCCTTGCCAACCATCTTCACCAATGTAATTAACCTCAAATGTCATTGTCTATTTCCTTTCTTTTTTTTACAATGCAAAGATATATGTTTTATTTTAAAAAACCAAATTCCTTAACATTCTTTAAGATTTTTGTGGGCTCAGTAGGGCTTGAACCTACGACCTCCAGATTCCTACCACTCTATGTTACCATAGCCAAACAAAACTGAGAGATTCGAACTCTCTGACTTTTAACAGTAACTCCACTGCTTTGTTTGTTGTGGTCTGGACTGTCTCAGTACCATATTGAAATTCTTGCAAGATATGAATATATACTACTCGCACTTTTCAAAGCGTTACCTTTTAATAGGTGTATTATTCTCTCATATATACCCATAATTTCAACTTAGGTATCTCCCGTTCAGTCTCTACACGATTATGAGGTGTATAACTATGTTCAAATTCAACCGTCTCTTTCAACGATTCTTTTTGGACTTTCACCAACTGTGGTAGATGGCTTACTTCCATAGTTATTCTTTTCATTTTCGCTCGGTATTGTCCTTACACATTATTGTTTAGTGTTTTAACTTAGACAACCTTAAATTTCTGTCGCAAAGGGTTTCCACCGAATTTAGGAGATTCTACTATGGGATTTCTCGCCATAGCACACAATTTTGCTAATGAGTCTGTTACTCTGACCAACTGAGTTATGAGCCCTTTATTGTTTTCAATACCAATCTCTCTGCGTCATATTCATTATTCTCTGCTTTATTGTTATTTTTTCAACATTGCAAATGTACACAATTTATTTGAAGATTCCAAATTTTTGAAAGACTTTTTTTAATTTTCTTCCTTAAAATCTGCGTGTATGATTTCGCTATAATAGTCATCTTCAAATTCTCCAAGAGAGTAATATACGAAGATTGTTGCCTTTAGTATGAACACATCTATTGTGCCAAACTCTTTCTGAATATCAATTTCAAATACATAGCCATTTTCGGCCTCACGAATCCAATAGGCATAGTCTTCATCATCATAGTTTCTGTCAAAGTCCTCTGTGTCAAGGTTGAAATTGAATTGAGACCCGTTGTAGGTTCTGAACTCTACTGATAGTTTCATATCTCTTATTGTTTTATTTGTTATATGACAAATGTAAACAATTTATTTGATATTTCCAAATTTGTGGAAAACTTTTTTTCAATTATTTCTAACACCACTGAAAAAATCAAACATTCTTTTATGAAAGTCATCATCCATATTGGAGTAATACTCCCATTCGGAATTAATTGTGTGGTGCAATCTTCCGTCTTTCAACTCAAGAGGAAGAAAATAGTTCTCTTGCTGATATACAACCTTTTTATCTATTGTAATCTTAACAATACAATTTGTAAGAAAAGCACCACCACCAATACTGCGACTTGTCTTAATCAAAAGTGGTATGGGTCTGATACCGGTTGACTTACCAACATACCCAATAGTATCATATACGTTGCACCAATCTTCGCCGGTGTTTCTATCACCATAGAATACTCTGATACGCTTGCCACTATTATAAGCATCATTCAATATGTCCATAACAGAATTCGGTGTGTTCTCATTGAAATAAAACGCTCCATTCTTAATCTTTTCCATATCTTTATTCTGTTTTTATTGGTTGTTTGTTGATGTAAATGTAAACAATTTATTTGATATATCCAAATTATTCATAAGATAAATTGGTGAAAATCTCATAAATTCCTTCAATATCACTTATTGGATACTCCAAACCATCAGAGAAAATAACCAATCTTTTCTCATTTTTCCAATAATCCATTGATATGGATTCATAATAATAAGTACACCCATTTATATCAACAGAACCACTATGTTCATTCCCACGCTCTTGTAAGATGCTTTCAATGGCATCTAACATATCATTGCGCAAGACATTTATTCTATCCTTGAACTCTTTCATATCTGTTTATTGGTTATTGGTTATAGTGCAAATGTAAATAATTTATTTTATTCTACCAAACTTTTTTTAAGAAATTATCTCATATTTAATACCCCAACAAGTGCATACCATATTCAAAGCACTTATTAAAGGAGCATTATCTAAATATGTGATTGTGTCAGCGTCCTCAACTTCATCGCACATTTCAACAAAGTCATCTACAAGGGTTTTAGCATTCATAACACCATCATAAACCCCTTCAGTGTCTTGTAATATCTTAATTAGCATAATTATTTTATTGGTTACATTACAAATGTAAACAATTTATTTTAATCTACCAAACTTTTGGATTATTTTTTTTTATCTTTTTTATATGCACATCCTGAGCGCATCTCTCTCTGACACAAATGTAAACAATTTATTTTATATTTCCAAATAAATTAACAAAAAATCCACCAATGTTTCACAACATCAGTGGATTATAAATACTTAATACAAAATCTAAAATATACTATGAAATCCCATAGACTTGTTCATACTTCCTAAAATCGCAAGTCTTAATCTTCACAATCAATCTCTCCCCCATTCTTGTTCTCAACCCAAATGGTGCTTTCAATACCAATCCCTCTGCATCATAGTCCTTGTTCTCTGCAATGGTTGATTTAAACCCTTTCTTGACAAATTCTATTGCCTCATCAATGGTCATCATTCCCATATTTGGAACACAAGGCGCACCCATCTTCTCTGCAATACCCCTATAATTGTCTGTAAGTAGATAGGTATCATTTACCTTAACATCAAAGACAATGAACCCAACACCATTCCTAATGTAGTTTCCACCACTCTGTATCTTCATACCATAACCCTCACCATATATGGTATAAAGATTTGGAATTCTCCCAAAATCAGGCTCACCCTTTTCATTCACCCAACGATGCCCCCCAAATTCATCAGTTGGGATGAATACCTTTAACCCCAATGCCTTCAACACCACACTTGCAGGGTATTTCTCCTCTAAGAACGCAAGCAGATGCTCCGGAATCTGCGCACTATCCGTCTTACCCTTATACTCAACATAAAATGAAACCCCTATAAGTTTCTCCCCATTATCCACCAAATCACGATGCACCTCAATGCGAATGTTTGTACCATCAATCTTTTCAGTTGCCTCCCATTTGATTCCTCTCAACACCTCAAATTCTGGGGAGACAAAACTCCCATCAAGTATGATGATATTTTTGTCATCCCTCTTGAATAGGGTGTTTATTTTCTGATAAGTATTTGAACTCCTTTTCTGTGCCATTTTTCCTACTTGTTTTTATCAAGATACTCTTTGAGGTTGTGCCACTCTGTGTCTTCATCGCTTTGGAAATACCAATTTCCATCCTCAAACTTATACACATACTCTTCCTCACAAATTGGTGTATCAAGTTGAGCGGGTTCTACAAATCCCTCTCTTGCACAATAGTATGCAAGGCAACCACCATTGATTGATGATACATCTCCACCCAACACAAGATTCAATGCTTTGTCATAGTCATTGAAATCATCTATAAGGGTTTGTCCCACGCCCTCGGGATATCCATCCCAATGATGATAGATTTGTATGACAGGTTTGTTAATGGTGACTTCTTCCATTACCTCTACACCTTCTGCCACTCTGTCCTTTGGGAGTTTGTTCTCATCAAACTTAATTGTTTTCCCAAGGTCTTCATTTTTGACCACAACTGCGATATTACTTCTTGTTGCCATATCTTTATTGTTTTTTAGTGTTCCAATCCTTTGAAATAGTTACGAATGTCATCCTCGCATTGAATGTTTTCAAGTTCCATAACTGCCATTGCCAATTTGGTTTTGATACTGCCATCTGTCATATTATGATAGACACGACGATAGAATGCACTTGTTTCACCCATTTTTTTTACCATCTCAATTATTTGTTCCTTATTCATATCTCTATTATGTTTTTATTGGTTATGTTCCAAATGTACACAATTTATTTTACAATTCCAAATGTTTTGAGGATTTTTTTATTACATTTGTGTGAAAATGTAATATCCCATCTTGTCCACATCAATCTCGCCATCCTCATCAATAAGGTTGTTTGCTATGGCGTCGTCCATTGAGATTTCCCCAACATACTCACCAAATAACTCATTGTCTGTGGATACATAGACATCAAAGAATGAACGATTGGTGTCTGTATCATAGCACTTCTTCACAAGGTAATTGTCAACTTTAATGCACATATTGTTTCTTGTTTTATTGGTTTAACTGATGCAAATGTAAGAAATTTATTTTAATCTACCAAACTTTTGGATTATTTTTTTTAGGTAATAATATACAAGTTGACCCATTGAGAAAGTTACTTGACCTGTTCCTCCGTCCTCCCTTACATCGTTAGCATCGCAGTTGCGTGAAATGGTTCGTGGTATTGTGTAATACGTCACCAAATGTCGATGCGATATGGGTTTGCCAACTAAGCCTACCACAGCCAATGGTCGAAGCCATAGTAGTTAGTACTCACTTAATCTTTAGGTCATTGCTATATTATTTCCTTTTTTAATATGGATGATTAATTTCTTTAAGATGGTCAATGATAATCTTTGATGTCTTGCAAGCGTATTCATTTCTGCCATCATAATAGTTCTTTTCGCAATTCTCTGCGAGTTTGGATATGTATGCCATACACACCTTGAACATCTCATTTTGTAGGTATCTATGGTCGTAAGACATCTTTTCAGCGACCCTTGTCTTACTGCGCATCTTCCCATTGACAAAGTTACCAAACTGCCTTGCAAAGACATCATCCTCTGTCTCATTGTCACGTCTGCACATCCCATATTCAAACCTTTCAAGGACTTGATTCAATAGGTGTGTTTTTCCATCACTTGTTATCAAATCTCCTTTTATCAGTGAGACAATCTCCTCATTTGTAAGTTGATAACTCTCTAATTCTCTTCCTTCTACTTTGAACTTCATATCTCTATCTGTTTTTATTGGTTTAACTTAATGCAAATGTAAGAAATTTATTTGAATTATCCAAATATTTTGAGAACTTTTTTCAATTTTTTTATAGGTGCGTCCTGAGCACACGTCTCTCTGACACAAATGTAAGCAATTTATTTTAATCTACCAAATAAATTAACAAAAAAGTGCAATCTCAATTAAGAAATTGCACTTTCCAACATAAAAAGTTATTAACCAATAAAACAACAAAGATAGATTATACTAAATCGTCGTCTTCAAAATCTTCTTCATCATCCAACAGACCAAAATACTCCAAAGCGTCCTCATCAAAGAATTCATTCAAATCATATTCGTCTGTTAATTGGTCAAGAGTGTGATAGCCGGTTGTAGCATATAGCACACTATCCAATGTATCAATAGATAATCCATTAATGTTTGTAACAAGTTGAAGCGCATCTTCTGACACAATGCCACTATCTATTAGGAAATCATAATATTGCCTTTCTACATTGCTCATACTCTCTTTAATCAATCGTTTGTTTATTGCTTTTGTAACTCTTTCTGTAATGAGTTGATTCAAGTCATTTTCAGTTAGTCTAATTCTCTTTTTCATATCTATATCAATTTTTTATATAATATAAATATATCAATAGAATGAAAAATACTTTGTGCCTACGGTGGGAATCGAACCCACAAGGGATAAATCCCAATGGATTTTAAGTCCATAGCGTTTGCCATTTCGCCACATAGGCATACATACAGGTGAGTGAATTAAAATCTTGGAACAATATTTATTATAATCAAAAATTGCTGTAACTCACCTTGATGTAAAATTCAGCAACTATATTTATTTGGGACTTGCTCTTGCCATATTAAAGGTTAACTAATAGTCATTAATTAAAAACTAAAAATTCTTTAATATTCAATTAAATGGGTCGGTCTCTTGCCATAAGTGATGGACTTGAATGTATGTGTGCTTTTGTAACCATAATTGGATAACCCTATTATGCACTATGATGTTGGGGTTTTGTTTTTATTTAAATATCACCTACTTTTTTCCACAATGTTATTTCGGACCGTCTCTTGCCATATTAAAGGTGTTTTTATTGATTGTTTGACATTGCAAATGTACACAATTTATTTTAATTATCCAAATGTTTTGAGGACTTTTTTTTTCAACTTTCCAAAAACAATATCAAATCTAATTCGTCTCCAAAGCCTTGTTCTTCAAGCACTTCTAATGCTCTATTGGATGCCTCACTTCCATCTGTGAGTATTGCATAGAGTCTTCCGTAGAAACCTTGGCAACTTGCCAATCCCTTAATAGCGTCTAAAATCTGTTCCTTATTCATATCTGTTCTTGTTTATTGGTTGTTTGTTGATGTAAATGTAAGCAATTTATTTGATATTACCAAATGTTTTGACCACTTTTTTCAACTTTTCCAAAAAAATCATCAAATCTACTACATCACTAAAATTCTGTTCTTCAAACAACTCTAATGCTCTCTTGGATGTTTCACTTCCATCTGTGAGCCTTGCATAGAGTCTCCCATAATATCCTTGGGAATATGATAAAATCTTAATCGCCTCTAAAATTTGTTCCTTATTCATATCTGTTCTTGTTTATTGGTTACATTGCAAATGTAAGCAATTTATTCGATATTACCAAATGTTTTGACCACTTTTTTCAAGAAATTTGTTTGAAATGATAAGAGGTCATTTCCTTTCCCATTGATGTGGTGTGCGTTTTCTTCTCCCAAGTGAATTGATATGTCAGTACAACATCATTGCAATTGTAAGAACCAAAATTGAATGATACAAGGTCATCATCACTATGTGTTATAGTTATTGGCATATCCTTTTCCATTTGGTCATACAAGGTCTGTTTGTCATAGACACAAGCATACAAGTACATTCTCCTTATATACCCTAAAAATCGCTCTCTCATAGGGTGTATAACTCTTTTATGTAATGATAATCATAAATGATTGTAGTTGCGCCATTGATAATGCTCTCAAAGGTATCCTTGGCATCCTCATAAGAGTAAGCATTAACTTCTGCATCAACATTGATACAAAACTCATCCTCATCTTCTTCAACATCAATGTTAACGTCGATATTGAGGTTTCTCAAAGTCTCTACCAACTCATCCTTTGTCTTGGTGTCTGCGCCATTTACAAAGAATGTTGCGCCTATACCCCATCTCTTTAATTCTTTTGTCTTCATATTCTTGTTTTATTGGTACATTGCAAATGTAAGTTATTTATTTGAATTATCCAAATATTTTGAGGATTATTTTATGCGAATTACTAAAATTCCCTCTTCCATAGAGCAAGAATCTTTTGTCTCACCTACTTTCATATCTTTGTATTCCTCATAGTAAAGACCATTTTTAATAAAGTCATCCTTTGTATCAAGAGCCACAATAAAAGGCTCTCCATTTGTCCACAACTTGATGTCATTTGTTCCAATGGCAACATACTTTGAATTGATAGTGTTCAACTCTCCATTCTTTAAGGTCTTTTCCATATCTCTTGTTTTTATTGGTTACATTGCAAATGTAAGCAATTTATTTTAATCTACCAGGCATTTAGACAACTTTTTCAATTTTTTTTATATGTGTTCTGATTATCACATATACAGACCTTGGTCTGACACAAATGTAAGCAATTTATTTGAAACTACCAAATAAATTAACAAAAAAATCCACCAATGTTTCGCAACATCAGTGGATTTTACCCCCCTACTTACCAACCCAACTCAACCCTATTGGCTAAAATGGGATTCCAAGGTTCTCACAAAGGAGTTTGTAGTCAGTGAGTCTTGTTGTGGCATCCTTGCCAAGCACCTTGCTCTTTCCCAATACATCCTCAAAGGTCTCAAAGTCACTACTAACCTTGTCGTGAAACCTCTTTATGAGGCGAATGACCACATCACTCATCTTGCCACCCACTTTGTTATAGGCGAGGTATGCCATACCCATTTTGTACACCATAAGCACCTTTTCAGGGTCAAACTTCTTGTAACCCTTCTCAAAGTCACACATTCTGTATGCGCCATCCCCCACTCCAACTGAAAGGACAAAGTACATCGGGATTTGCTGATTCTCTGCCATAAACTTCACAATGGCATCGCATACATCCTTATGTGCTTGCGCCTTGAGTTTCTCATTGTGTTTCTTACCACCCTCGCAATATTGTTTGAGGTTATACTTGCCATTCAACTTCTTGTTTGCTACTTCCTCAATGAGGTTCTTGATTGTGTTACTCATACTTGTTTGTTTTTTTATTGGTTTGACTTATTGTTTGTTTGTCTATATTGCAAATGTAAGCAATTTATTTTATATTTCCAAATTATTTGAGGATTTTTTTAAGAAATTCTTTTGTGGATTTGGTATTCCGCATTTGGATTTTTCTCTTGTAGTTTCGCTACAACCCTCTTTGCTCTATCCATTTCATCCCTTGCGGTGATGAAAGACACTCTACCATTTGGGTAATATCTTACTACTACAAACTCTACTTCTCTGTCATAATTTCCCATATCTCTATATCTGTTTATTGGTTTGACAATGTAAATGTAAGCAATTTATTTGATATCTCCAAATTATTTGAGAACTTTTTTAATTAATTCTCCAAATAATATGTTACATAGAGATTATAGATTTCGCTATATGATGGGTATGAATATGGTGCTTTGAGGACTTCATCAATAATTTCGCCCAAGTTGCGACAAAGGATGCTAACAAGTTCGTTCTCATCCTCAATTTGCTTTGGTGTTGGATATTTCTCGCCAAACAAGAATAGATTCTTGCCATAATAGTCGTGTTCCTCCATCTTTGCGATGTCAGTCCAAGTCAGTCCACCTTTAACACAAGTGGAAAGGTCATCTTGATTGTTGAGGTCAAATATGTAGTTATTTCCATTGCCACAAGTTTCCTCATAAGCATTGTGCGCATTCAAGACACACAAAATCATTTGTGAATCCTTGCTTCTAATGGCGGCCTCAACCCTTTCTTCAATGATGGTTGATAACTCCAAAACTAACTCTTTCAGAACGTCTTTGTCTTCGCTATACATATCTCTATTCTGTTTTTATTGGTTTAACAACAATCCAAATGTAAACAATTTATTTGATATTTCCAAATATTTTTGGAGTTTATTTTCAATAAATTGTTTCATTTATTTCCTCTCCATTGATGTCAAGGACAAATGTAATGTGTTGTAGAGTGATATTCCCCTCTATTGTGGAATAGACACCATCATAGGTATCAATGTCGCAAAGTTGTACTTGCATTGCATTGTCTTGGCAAAAGACTTGAATGTCATAGGTAACGCCATCCAATGTGATTGAATGCCAAGGTCCATCCTCAACAAAGAAATCACCATAAGGAGCATCAAAGTTCTCCAAACCAATTCTAACCTCTTCGCCATTCATTATGATAGTAAGGTAGCAATGCTTTACTCTCACATTGTTGTTGAGGTTTTGTCTCAAAAGGATGTCTAATGTTCTCATATCTCTTATTGTTTATTGGTTACATTGCAAATGTAAGTTATTTATTTGAATTATCCAAATATTTGAGTAACTTTTTTTCATTTTTTTTATATGAACTCTGTTTCTCTCATACACAGACCTTGGTCTGACACAAATGTAAACAATTTATTTTAAACTACCAAATAAATTAACAAAAAAATCCCACCAATGTTTCACAACATTGATGGGATACCAACTTTCCCACATTATTTACTATTTTTTATTTAACAAATTTCCAATATTTGTCCAAATATTTTTTCTCAATTGCCCCAAAGAAACAACCACCACCACTAACATTCACATAGGTATCCAAAACTTCATCAATTTCAACTTGATAAGGAATTCTCTTGTATTCAAGAATTGTGCCAATATCATACTTCACAACTTTCTCACCATCCCAAAACATATCAAGTTTTGCCAATCTCTCTTTGAACTCAACAATGTCTTTGATTTCAGCGGGTCTAAAATAATCACAATGACAAATAGCATTGGTTTTAGTTGAAATGTTACCATAGTTTTCATCCTTTGAAACCCAAAACAAATTATTGAAATAACTTCTGTTTATCCTCTTGTCAAAGACAACAATGTCTCCATTATTTGTATTGACAAGAACATCTCCACATTGGGAATGCTTAATATCCCATTTGTCCTCTATCATATCAATCAAGATATCACCCTTATTGCCATCTTGGTCAACCACATACACTTTATCACCTTTGATATCAATGATTTTGACCAATGAATCGCAATATACAACCCAATCACCAACATTGTAGTTTGTGACTTTGAGAACTTCTTCCCAACCATCCCAAGTTCTATGGTCTTTGGAGGGCCACAGAATACAAGGTGACATTTCCCAATTGTCATAGAATGTTCCATATTCTGTTAAGGTTTCATAATACCCATTGTCAACGCCCTTAATTGTAATCGTCATATTGGATTCATTAGTATCATCAACGCCAAGGTAGTACACCTCTCCAATCAAGTCGCACCACATTTTGGTCTTGATTGGTAATTTGTACATAATCTCAATAAGGTTCTTCTTTTCCATATCTCTATTCTGTTTTTATTGGTTACATTGCAAATGTAAGTTATTTATTTGATATCTCCAAACTTTTTGGAGACTTTTTTCAAGAAATCATAAACTTTATATCATCCACAATAGCATTGATTACATTATCATTTGTGACATCGCAACTACTTTCGCCACACAATGGCACTCTACAAGTCAAACAAGCAATACCCCTATTGTCCAAATTCAATGTCATTGAACCCATTTGGCATTTGCCATCATAGACAACAATTGCCATATAGTTATTAATATTGCCATCACATCCTCTTTTTCCCTCTCTTGCACTAATGTTCAAAGTTGGGAACAATGGTTTAACCATATCCACAATGGCATTGATATCAAGTTCGCCTTTCCACTTCATAGAGTCTCTATATTTCAATTCCTCATCCACCTTTGATTTGAGTAACTTTGTAATCATTTTCATACCAACTACGCCAAAGTCAGTAAGATGGACAAACTTCTCCTTATATGTCCTAAAATTATAAAGTTGAATGGTGCAATTATATTCACCATCAAAAGTAGAAATGCTATATATGGTAGGGAACTTCTTCAATTCAGAATTATCCATTTCCAACACATAGGTGTTATTATTGTATATTTTCTCCCAACTTGCAAAGTAAGAGTGAGAAATAGACAACTCTTTGCATTGGTCAAATACATTGATATATTCCTTTGCGATATCACCATACTTGGCAATGAGTTCTTTTTCTCCTTTGAGCAATCTCATTGTATCCTTGATTGTACAAGTATATAATCCCATATCTTCCAAAGCACATTGGAGTTTATAGTTATTGTATATGTTCCATTCATCTACACCACAATCCACCAACTTCTTGGTATACTCTTTCATACCTTTGATTGTATTGAGGTTGATGCCATTTGCCATTTCAATGTACTTGTTTTCCATATCTCTATTCTTGTTTTATTGATTATATTGCAAATGTAAGTTATTTATCTGAATTATCCAAATATTTTTGAGACTTTTTTCATATTTTTTTATTGGTTGTCTGACACATAGGCATACACCTTGGTCTGTCACAAATGTAAGCAATTTATTTGAATTGACCAAATAAATAACGCACAAAAAGTGTTAACAGATGTTAAAAAACACCCGTTAACACTATATGGTACAATGGTTTGTGTTGTGATTACCTTATGATATCAATCATTGCAAGTGCAAGAATCATTAGGAAAGCGCACAACACACACACAATGTTTTGGAAAGCATTGACAACCTCATTCTCCCTATCAAGCATAGTTTCTGATGCTATCAGAATAAGAATTGCCACAATGAAAATCATAATTGCTATGTGTGCCATTACTTATATATTTTTGGTCTTATTCCCTCAATGTAGGTATCATATAGTACATCCACCCACTCCATTGCAATGGACGCATATTCATCCATTATTGGTTTGTCACCAATGGTACACGCCTTTGGGTCATTCCCATTGGATGCCAATCTATTCATTAGGTCATTACCCTCTTTTACAAAGATGGGTGCGATTGCCTTCAAAAGGTCTAACTTAACTTGTGTCTTTAACATATTTCTATCTGTTTTTATTGGTTGAACAATCCAAATGTAAACAATTTATTTTAATCTACCAAATATTTGAGTAACTTTTTTTAATAAATTCTCAAATATGGTGCATCCATATTCCTTCTAAATGGATAGGGCAAGTCATTGTATCTCTTTACCACACTTTCCAACTCCTCAAAGACCTTGCAATAGTCATCATAATGGTCTATTGTACTTTGGTGTTCATCAGTGTTTTTCTTAAAGTTCTCAATCCACGCTTGACCTACCTTATCATTAATGGTTGAATCATAGTCAATCCTACCATCATTAGTAAGGTTGCATTTTACATAGATTGTCTCGCAATCTGTGTAGTTATATGGGGACACTCTAACACTAATCTCAATGTGGTCGTATTCTCTTTCCCTTACATAGAGATACTCATTCATCTTCTTGCCCTCTTCATTCAAGGCATTGATGAACCTCTTATTATAGACTTTCCCATTGAATTTCAATGCCATCATTGGGAAATACACATTCTCAACAAAGTCAAGAATCTCTTTGCGAAGGTTAATTCTTTTCTCAATGTCCTTGACAAACTCACTTTTGATTTTCTTTTCTCTCATATTCTTGTTTTATTGGTTGAACATTGTAAATGTAAATAATTTATTTGAATTATCCAAACTTTTGGGAGACTTTTTTTAAGTATATTCAATCCATTCAAGTTCTCCTTTATCAATTGACTCCCTAACAACCATATTGAGATGTCTGATTATGTGTAGCATAATCATTGACCCCTCTGTGAGACTTCCATCACTTTTTGTTTGTAGGTGTGATTCTATTACATTCTTTAAGTAATTTAGGTCTGTTCCTACAAACCTTAATGCTTGTTTCTCTTCTTTTGTCATACCTTATTATATTGTTTTATTGGTTGAACATTGCAAATGTAAGTTATTTTTTTGAAGATTCCAAATTTTTCCTAATAAAAATTAAAATAAAGTTTATAAAATTATCAGAATCTCCGGAACAGGAAATGCAGCTTACACTCTCTACTCTGTCACAAATGTAAGCAATTTTTTTGACATAAACAAATTTTTTTGAAGAAAAATGAAAAATTTTTCTCAAAATTGTGTCTTTTTCAATTTTACGAGATATTTATATATGATATATATTTATTATATATCAATAAGAATGTCCGGATAAATAGATTCTTCTTTAAATATATTAACCAATAAATAATATAATATATATTATATAACAAAAACCGTGCCAAAGTCAATAGTTTTTGAAACTTTTTTTCATATTTTTTTATGTTAAATTATTTGGTTAATTGAGATAAATTGTTTACATTTGTGTCAGCGTGTATTATATGGCATTGATTAGGTTCAATGTCATTTTTCATACCCAAAATTTAACAGATGTTAAAATGTTAAAATCCAGCGAAATCCAGCGAATTCCAGTTCTTTATATCAAAAATAGATTGTTTACATTTGCTCTGTAATCAATTAAAAACAATATATAATATGGAAAATCAAATAATGAATGAATTAAAGAAATTTGCAAAAGTAAATGGTTTAACTATCATTACAGTAGATAAAACATTAAAAACCAATAAGTTAGGTTTTTATATTTATATATTTGACAATCAAACAAATAAAAGAACATATAAATATATATGTGATAAATTGACTGATAATGTTATTTCTCACATATATATTATAATATGTAGATATATTGCTGGAGTGTTAAAAATTAACATTTAACACTCTGGTAATTTTATTTTTATATATCAAAAACTTTGATATTACAGATATTTTGTATATATTTGCAATGTAATATTAAAGTGTATGGTAGATATATTCGAAAATCGTAGTAAAGTAGCACGTAGACTCAAACAAGACAATATGTTTGGGAATTATATTCTGTCTGTTGGATATCCTTGTAATAATATTAGTAACTATAATAATATTCGTAGCTATTATAATTTTATTCTTGACCAAGATTATATGGTGAAGAATTCGAGTTTTCAATTAGTTATAAAAAGGTTATCTCAATTGTACCAATATGATAGAAGGGAATTATATGGAATATGGGATAACTATTACAGAAAGGTACTTAATTAAGTACTATATAGTATTGATAATAAAAGAAAAGTTAAAATAATAATATGACAGATTTATTTAAAAACAGACCAATCATTCCAAAGACTATGAAAAGAATGGGTATATATGGAGATTATATACTTGAAGTCAGAGGAGATAATAGTCAAAAAGACATTATGAATGTTGTTAAACATTATGACCCCAGTCGTTATCATTATGTTATAACATCTATGAAAAACTGGATTCATACCAGATTAGGTAGAGATTGGTGGAGAAATAAAGAACGAGAATTTGAATCAACAATGAGATATTATAAACGTATTTGATAATGCCAATGCAAGAGATTGTGCAAGAAAAATGAAGGAAATGGGTTTCTTTGGAGATTATATCATAGCTGTGAGAAGATTTCCCAATACAAATAAAATAATCATACGCAAACATATATAGACAATTATAGGTACTTAATTAAGTACTAATACACTATGAAACAAATAGCAAAACAAATAACAAACTCCAATCAAGTAAAATGTTCTTTAAGGAAGCTGAAGAATGCTGGTGTATATGGAGACATATTAGCTTCTGTAAGAAGCATATTAGTTACAACAGTAGACCCATATTTAATTATTGACATACTAAATAACAAACTTTTAGAAACTAGATTGACTTCGTTTCTGGGATTTCTAACTTGTAATGATACTAATAGAACAAGGAGTAATGTAATAAGTCAAACAATATTATGAGTGTACCTGAAGTATTAAGAATGTTAAAAAACACAGGAGAATATGGAACAATTATGATGTCTATAAAGTCTCTTGGAATGGCATTAAAACTTACAATAAAAGATATTTTGCTGACGTATAAATTTCAATCAGATATTAAAAATTTTATAAATACATTATATCTATATGAACCAAACCAAAATATAAGAACAGAACTATATAAAATTCTAAATACCCCATAGGTACTTAATTAAGTACCAATATATCCCCTATATAGACTTACATATTATCTATATAGGGGATATGTAATTATATATTATAGGCGGTGTCATACCAAAAATCATATCCTTCATTTGTGTCAAGCCACGATAAATATTGATTTACTATATCATACGAAGAAAGAGGGATTAAGCGTTTTTTGAATGGAAGAAAAGACGCCGGGTATTTTTGAGGGAGACATTGTTTATAATGTTCATAAAAGAATAATGGGAATATATCCATACGATTCTTTAATTTCCTTAATGATTTAATGTTATCTCTTCGCATTGTTAAATTCTTTTTTATATATGTCGTTCCAAAAATCGTATCCCTGTGATGTCCTTGACCAAGTTATACCCCAATCAATCACATTAAAAACGAAATCATTACATCTATCATTATCTATCACAAACAGTTTATTCCGTGGTCTTTTATAATGCTCATAAAAAAACAATGGAAAATAATCTCTCCTTTTAAATTTTTTATATGTCCTTTTTGATATTGTTATCATATCTATACTTTATTTCGTTCATATATATATCTTCCCAATGTTCAAACCCCTGTGATGTTTCTTCCCACCTAATTGAATTATCAATAATATAAGCAACATCAATGAATCTGTTGTAATCATTCTTTACCGTAATAGAATCGTATGGATTTTGTTTATAATACTCATAAAAAAACAACGGAAAATAATCTCTACTTTTAAATTTACGATATATATTCTTTGATATTGTCATAATATGCTGTTTTTCTTTTCCTTCCACATTAAAGAAATGCGAATATCATTCCAAAAATAGCAATCCTGTGGAGTCTTATCCCACCAGAATATCCTACTGATATCTTCTGAAGATAATCGTTCACTTGGATATGTTACATCACCAGGTTCCAATCGCTTGGCTAATATTACATCACCATATATCCCAAACTTCTTACAATCAGATATAAAAGACGGCTTAAATTGATTTATCATAAAAACTTATTATATATATTTAACCAAAAATCGTGTCCCTGAGGTGTTAAACTCCATCTTATACTTCTGTTAATAACAGCTTTTACTGAACAATCATTACCAAAATAAAAATTGCACGGAAAATTAGGATGTAATCTCTTTGCTAATATATAATCACCAAAGAAACCCATTCCTTTTATTCTTCTTGATATGTTATTGCCTATATAATTCATTTTATAACTTATTATATATATCTACCCAAAATTTACTACCCTGAGGAGTCATACTCCATCTAATACTTCTGTCAATAACCATTCTTAATGTATTACTATCATCATTATAATGGAACGCATACGGATGATTATACTGTAACCTTTTTGCCAATATATAATCACCAAAGAAACCCATTCCTTTTATTCTTCTTGATATGTTATTGCCTATATAATTCATTTTATAACCTATTAAAATAATCTCTCATATATATTTAACCAAAAATATTCACCCTGAGGAGTTCTTGACCATACCATACTCTTATCTATAAGGGTACGAGATAAACAAACAGCACCACTAAAACACGGATAATCAGGCTGCAACCTCTTTGCCAATATATAATCGCCAAAAATCATCTTATCTTTCATCTGTTTGGCGATAAATTTGCTAATCATTTTTTTCATATTCTTCCTCTATATACATTATACCAAAATTGATAACCCTGGGGAGTAGTAGCCCAGTTAAGAGTAAGACTTATCAGACCCTCTATACTCGGATAATCGAATGTACGATATGGACATTTCCTTTTGGCTAATATATAATCACCAAATATGTTCTTGCCCTTTAATTTCTTAAATAATTCTTTTCCATTCATATCTATAACATAATATCGAATACTTTGCTCCAAAAATTATACCCCTGTGGAGTGCCACTCCAATATAAACCGTGCATAAGAAAACCCCTTGTATTATAATAATGACTTAAATCAGAAATTTCCCGACAACTGCCGGAATATTTATAATTAATGATTGCCAATATAAAATCGCCAGTTATGTTATTACGCCTTAAATCCTTATGTAATTCCAAATTAGTCATAATTACCTTATTTTAAGAAGTATGTTCAACATAATCCTTATATCTTATAACAACCATATCAATGCAATTATTAACACGATTGGATATCAATGTCTTACATTTATAAGCCTCATCCCTCGACTTGAATAAATAAGGAACTTTACCACGCTCGCATTCAAACATAAACGAAGTCAACGCACTCTTATCCTCATTATATTTGACATTAACAAGCTTATAATCTGAATCCTTGGCATTGAATATCATATAATAATCATCATTGAGATTATTGTTGTTATCATTATTACAAGAATCAGCAAATAAAGAATATAACTCCTTTAACCTACTATAGCTTGTAGCATATACCAAAGACTGAGTAACCTCATCATAATAACAATGAGCATAACTGAATGACTTTAACTTGTTCTTGTCAACATCTGTGATTATAATTTTCTTCTCCTCACAGAAAGAAAGAAACATATCTATAGTATAAAATATCCTTGGATATACACTTAAAACACCATTATCAATCGCATAATAACTTACATTACAATACTTACTGTTACTACTATATACAGGAGAATATGAAACACTGGTGTTCTTATAATAAGTAGAACTGTTCTTCTCACGAGCTAATGCCTTATCCTTCTCATAACGCTCCATATGACTACGTACCAAACCAGGAATGATATTCGACATTATCTTGATACTAACATCAATATTGCCAAAAGACATCTTATGTATCTTGAAATCACTAGGCTTTAATATCCTACCAGCAGAAAAACTATCAATGGCATATACATCACCATCAGTATATACAGTACTAATAGTCAATATATGACCAACATCCCAACCATAATCAAGAAAACGCTCTGTTAATAACTCAATTATATCACCACGCTTATAGTCATATAAATCAGACTCACACCAATTGTTATATACATTTATATTCATAATATTAAAAAGGTAAATCTACGCCATTATATTCCATATTACCAACAATAGAAGTATCATCTATATCATCCCGTAAAGCATCATAACACTTCCAATATAAATTACCATAGCTGTAATCACTCTCCAGCCTACACTCGCCATAACGCTTTGCCACCGGGTCAATACAACAATGTATAATGTATTCACTACGTAAAGAATTATATAAGCTATCAGATATGTGAATACCCATCATATCACAATACTCACGCAACTCCTTTAAACTACTGAAACGCTCATCCGGGTCTTCGCCACATCCAATGTCACTGTAAAAGTATATCTCCTTTAAACCGGTATCATCTGTATCCAATACTACATCATCATCTTCATCTGGAAATAACTTTGAAACCACACCATTAACGTGATTCAAACCATAACGATTGCCAATGCCATACCAATCATCATAATAGTCATCATCATACCAATCATCATACAAATAATTGTAATAACTACTATAAGACTTGACATTGGAAGATATATAATCACGCACTAACTTTATCAAATTAGGTCTGTGAACATTCTTTATACAATATTCCATATCTATATCATAATCTTTAAATTTCTACATAAAGATATATTCTTTTTCTTCAAAAAACAAACTTTTTAACAAATTTAACATCCGGCACAAAAACATTATGTATATATCCAGATTATTTTTTAACCCAGAAAAACAAAGAACAGTTTTTTTCTATTTTATCCCCATATTTCACCTCTAATATTTTCTCCTCAATATTTCACCTCTAATATTTCACCTATAATGTTTCTCCTTATATATTATCTTTCTCAATGTTTATCAGTGTTTACATATGAAATATCACACACAGCAATGTTATATGTCGTGTGTGATATCATTCATATATTTAATGTCATAACTACCTGTGTATCAGTTAGATATAACTGTCTGATTATCAACGACTTATGTAACTGTTTGATAATCAATTAGTTACGTTTGTATATATTTATTAGCGTGTCTAGTAGTTATTAATTTCTTTAAGTTTTTTTATGGTTTCAGTTTGTGATAGTAATTTATTATGATTAATGGAATTGTCTCTGGTGTATATGTTATATTATCGTTATCTTCTATTGAGTTTCCTGTTCTTATATAATATGTGCCTGCGTATATTGGATAAGTAATCAGTGTTATGAAGAATATTATTAGTGATATAAAAAAGAGTGTTATGAGTCCTATTATCCACAGTATTCTATATATGTATATCATAATTTATTTTCCTTTAATATAGTTTTCAAATTGTTTATAGTACAAGCGTGATTTATCTTGCTGATTTGAAGATAACATATTATCTTCAATATAATCCCGGGCTTTTTCAATAAATACATCAGTGCGAGTGTATTCAGTCATCCCTATCTGTTTATCCTCAAGAAAACTATATCCTTCGATACTCCAATCATCACAATTATTTTTTATTAGATGTACTTGTATCTTCTCTGGTGCTTCCATAAGTTATTCTCCTTTCTGTGCTTTTAATCCAAGTTCAAAGAAATGTTTAGCAGTGGTTGTAAATCCTTCGTGATTCATTGATAACAAGGATTTTTCATCCCATCCAAGATTAAAATGAGGATTTCAAATATTGTCTATTTCTTTCTCCAAATCCACCGAATCCACTTTAAGTGTGCTGATTAAAGAAAGTGTGTCATTGAGGGCATCTACTTTACCTTGGTAGTAGTCGAGATTTCTTAAACCAAGCATACACTCTTTGTTTGTCTTTTTCCTTTTCTCTATCTCCGCTACTAAAGCGGATTTGTCTATATAGTGTTTCATTTCTAACCTCCTAATCTTTGTTTCAGTGATTTCATCCAATTCTTGTATTCGATGGAATGTTCGTCGCCAATTGCGTTAATACTAACCATTTGGTCTAATAAAACGCATAGACTGTTCATATTTTCATAGTCTTCATCATCCAACTTGAAGTGTTCTTGTTTATTTAGCCAGTTTATACAATCTTCTTTAGTTAAACCGTTAGAACAATACCATTCCGAACATTGTTCAAATTCATTTATAATTGTTTGTCTAATTTCCTCATCCTTTTCACTCCAAGCAGGTTTATCATCGCCATAGATACATTCATCTACAATTTTGTTATATTCTTCTGAACTAATACCAAGACTTTCCTCTGGGGTTATCATTTTAATGACAGACTTCTGCTCAATCTTTTTCAATTCTTTCTTCTCGAAGTCAAAAGTATATCCCGCATCAACCATTACTTTCATTAGAGCATCACGCTGTTCTTTGGTTGCGGGATGGACTTTCTCATTTGTCCACCAATGGTTAAATTTACTTCCACCAACGCAAAAATATCCCCCAGTGCCGATTCCGCAATATGCGACAGGTGAATCTGGGTGGTTAGGGTCAAGGCAACCTTTAAATATGAATGGGCGTTCATCATCTACAGTAAGCACATCACCATCTTTTGCATCTTCTAAAGTCCAAAGGTGTAAGTATCTTTCATCACTAAACGATACATCAGTATTATCATTGAACAAATAACGATTCTTACTTTTGTCGATTTTTGTTATAAGTAAAGTGTTGGAAAGTTCACACAATTCCCAAACAATCCAATCTCCTTCGTGAAACTTTGGTTCAACCTTATCAGTTGGCTTCTGCTCAATCGTCTTCAACTCTTTTTTATCAGCATCCCACTCATATCCTGCATCTCTTATTTTTGCAAATAAAAGGTCACGCCGTTCTTTGGTTGCTGGATGTATATTATCTACACTATTTGCCCAGTTGTTTTCTAAGCAGTTATCCTTAAAAACGCCAAATTTATCTACTCCACAATACGCATAAGGCTTATTGTATAAAACTTTAGCATAAATAAAAACACCTTTGTCAGTTGCAAGTATATCACCATCCTTAGCGTCAGCAATAGTCCAAAGATGCCAACATCCATCTACATATTCAATAGACATTTTATCGTGATACCCATCTTTACATTGCAAATTATACTTTGTTCCACTAATTGATTCTATATAAGCTACACTATTATAATCACTTACAACCCAATCGCCAACCTTGAATTTTGGCCTGTTTTTATCAACAAGTTCCCAACTATCTTGTTCTTTGATGGTAATATAACTTCCGTCGTCAAAGATATACTTCCCGTCTTTGATTTCTCTAATCCTACTACTACCATCCAATCGATAGTATATGTTGATTATAGTATCGCCAACAGTAAACTTTGGCTCGACATTAGCGTCCGACTTACGCTCACCTTGCTTTTCAAACCCTATCACTTTTGATACTTCTAAATTAGATAATGCCTCAATAGCCTTATTCTTTGCTTCTTCTGTCATCGCAGCATTCATCGACATTTGATAAATGTTATCAGCCTCTATTAGTTTATCAAATATGCTATATCTTGGGTCAGACATTTTCTTACCTTGCTTTTCAAGCCAAGCAATTATATCTTCACCTTTAATTCCATCTATATCGATAGTAGAATTGTGAAATCTTATAAGTGCTTTCCTTATCCTCTCATCATCACTCTCTTTGAGTTCTGGGAAAAGATAGTTTAATTCTTTTTCACTAAACATTCGTTTTGCTCTTTCTTTAGCCTCATCATATGCCTTTGCCTTTTGTTCTATTGATAATTCTTTCATAACAATCTTATTCACTAGTTATATAAATCTTATTATTAGCAGTATCTACCAACCAAGGAGTAATATACTTAATAGTCTCTTCTCTTGTTAAAGCAGATTTATCAATTTTCCACTTTTTTATCAGCGGACTAAATAAACCGACATCAAAATAAATATCATAAACTTCTGGCTCTTCTCCTTCTGGATATGGACCTTTTGCAAATCGTCTTACAATCTTAATATTCATCATAATCACAACAATTTAAGTTCGTGTAATTTCAATATCATTTCAAAACAAGCATCAACAAGATTATTTGTGGTTATATCTGGCAAAGTTTCATCTACCGTGCCAGAATCTAAATCATCATACCATATAGAAGAATCAATCTCACTAATATCCATTCTAAATATAGCTCGGTTTATGTGCTTTGGTATAACCTCAAGCAATGCAGTAAGTGACCAACAGGAAATACATTTTTTAGGTTTATTTATTCCGTCTTGTTTAACTTCAATATAATATTCTGTTTCTTGCCAATTCAGAGCTGTCCACCAACCATCAGCACTTTCAATTGACAATATCTCTGCTAACTTTTTACTTTGTTTTAAATCTGTATAATTTTTCATTTTCTTTTCTTTTTGCATATTTTATCTCCAATCTTAAATGATAATTTCATAAGAATTATAGTTAATATTGGATAAATTATTATACAATTAATAAGCATCAATATAAAATAAACATCTGTACTTATTATACCATTTAATTTAAAATCCAATATAAAAAACATAAGCCATACAAAAATTGCTGATGCTATTATATATCCGCACGCGCCACAAATACATCCTATTGCTTCCTCATCATCGTGAGGATTTAAATCAGGAATATCATCTTTATCATAAAATGACCAAGGATTGATAAATATCATTTAATTTTCCTCCTTAATTTTATTTATACATTCCTTCAGGTGCTTCAATAGCAAATCCTTTCTCTTTGAGGTATTTAACATAATCTTCATAAGAAGAAAATTCACTAGGAAAATATCCATAAGATAATCTACCACAACGGTCTTTTAACAATAAATCTTTTTCTTCTTGTTTCATAACTTATTCAATTTTTTAATTTTACGTTATAAATGTACACAATTTATTTGATATATATGATATGAAATATGTTAAAAAATATTAAAAAACCGTCCAAGAACCAATTATCACTGAACATATAATCGTTGTAGCACAAATTGCTGTCATAGTATTGTTATTTATACATTCCTTCTGGTGCTTCAATTGCAAGACCCTTTTCAATAAGTCCGTGATAATCAAGATGATGTTTATATAAATAGTTAAGTATATTATCCATATCTTCCACGGAACAAAATCCATCATCAGCAGCACCTACATATGCAAAATTGTCAAACTTACTAAAATTAAATTGCCAATTTATTTTTTGTAAATCTGAGATTTCTTCCTCAGTTATACTTGACATTGGACGGAGATATGGTTTAATATAGTTTGCATCTATACTGACGTGAAATCTTCCATACCATCCATATTCAAATCTTGCAACATTTTTATCTATACAACCAAGAGTAATATCATCCTCTGCTGAACCATACTTGAAATGGCATTTCACTCCATAAGGCAATCTTGCACAAAGGTCTTTTAACAACAAATCTTTATCTTCTTGTGTCATAATCTTATTGGTTTATTTTTACACATAACCCATCTTTATCAAGAAATATCCGTTCTACTGAACAATAATTTTCTTCATTATCGTATATATTTATCAAACCTTCTTCATCTGCTTTTTCAAAAAGCCGTAATAATAACTCTTTTTCTTCTTGCGTCATAGTTTATTATATTCCTCAATTAAATCATTATATTTTTCTGGAACAGAATCAAAATCAATATCGTCCATCTTTTCTTTATAATGCAGGCAATCGAATAATGTTAGAACAGAATAATAAGTTTTTATTGTGTAATGTGTGTCGTTATTGTATATATATCCAAATCTTAATTCATCTTTTTTCCACACTTTTTCTAACAATATATTGAAAACTTCATCCTTACTTTTCCCATATAATTCTGATAAATCAATACAGCCGTCTGTTGAGTTAATATCTGCCCAAATAATTGGTTCTCCTGTAATGCAATCTGTTTCTATGATTAATTCATTATTATTAGGGTGTTTAAAATCGATTCTTACATTTGAATTACATTTTTGGTGTGTTGTATCAAAAAATGAATCGTAATTTACATAATAATCATATTTTTCCAGTATTGGTATCAAGTTATTTGTTGCCCACTCCAGTTGCTCTTTTCTTCTTGACATTATAAATAATTCGTGTTCAAGTAGATTTGTTTTTTGGAATTCAATGCACTTTTCAAATAAATCAAGGGTATGATGATTATATTCATTTGGTTCTGATACCAATTGAATTTCTTTTGTTTCTCCTGTAAAAAAATCAGAAACGTTGCATATAGGGGATTCAATTCTTGCGTCTACGACTATATAATTATTATAGTCTACTTGATATTCTGTTCCTGGTTCAAGAGTATCAAGATAATCTGATAGTTCCTTAGTTTCGACGACGTATAAGTTTATGTAAAACCCATTTTTAATAAAATCGACGACTTCGAGACGTCCGTTCAAATATGTCTGTGATAAAGATGTTTCACAATACCCTTTACTAATCAAGAAATCGCCATATTCTTTTAATGTTCGCATAGTTATTTGTTTTATTATAGTGCAAATGTACACAATTTATTTTGATTATGCTATATGAAATATGTTAAAAAATATTAAAAAACCGTCCATTTGCAATATCCTCTATTAATCAAGAAGTCGCTATATTCTTTTAATGTTTTCATAATTATAACAAATTTGTTTCTTTAAGTTTAACAATCATTTCATAACAAGCGTCGATAGGATTTTCTTTTGTTACATCTGGCAGATACTTATTAACCATACCAAGGTTCATATCATCATACCATATAGAAAAATCCTTTTCTCCCATATCCATTCTAAGTATGGAATAGTCTTTTATTCTCTTTGGTATAACATCAAGCAATGCGACAAGACTCCAACAAGGAATTTCCTGTGACAATAATGGATTGTTGTTTTTCCATTTAATATGTAAAGGATAATTGTCTGGTATATCAACTCTATTGTGATAATACATATCCGCACTTTCAAGTGGCAGAATCTCTGCTAATTTCTCTGATTGTTCTAAATCTGTATATGATTTCAGACTTTATTCTCCTTTCATTTCTTCTTTAAGTTCTTCTAGTTGTTCGTCGTCAATTTGTCTAACTAATGGGCCTCCAGGATACTCTTGGTAAACTAACTTCTTTAAAAATTTACAAACCTTATCAATCATAGTTGTATCAGCCCATTCAGCACCATCAATATAAACATACTCTTTTATAAAACCATCAGGAAACTGATTCTTATAATTATTAGCTGCTTGTTCTATTTCTTCTTTCCGTGTCATAATACTCTATTTTGAGAATCATTTAAATCAATTTAACTTTTCCATCGTAAAAGTATATGGAGCAACCGCGACACTATGCCACTTCGGATTGTCAATCTCCCACTTCTTGTCAGACTTGATAACATTCACGACCAATTTAGTTTCGTTTTCCTCATTCATCTTCTCAACCTCACTCTTGGCAAAATTATCAGTCAGTTCATTGCCAAGAAGAATCTGCTCCGCAAAATGACGGAAACCCAAATACCAATTCATTGACAAGTTACAATCAGGAGATACGCCACCATTCATAACGGAAGATTCGTGTTTTCTATGCAAGTCAATAAACTTATATTTCCCACCGACAATGAAATACTTCTCAACCTTTTTGGCAGAAGGCTTTTCCCACCTCTCAATCGTATGACGGACAATATCAATGTCCTTGTATTTGCCGCCAATTAGATAGGAAGGCGCGGCAACATCAATATTCTCTTTCACTTTCGGATATTGGGATAACTTCTCCTCATATGCAAGACACTTCTCTTCCGACTCAAATAAACGACCATTTGAAGCCTTATACGCTATAACCTTTTCCATATTATAATTCTTCTAATTGTTAATAAACTCTGTTCAGCAGTATTAACATCAATCCCAAGTTCAATTAATTTATTGGATTGCTATATTGATATGCAAATCTTACTCATAATATTACGTTTATTTTTGTTTTTATTTCACAAATTGGGCGCAAACTTCTCTTTCTATCTAATTCATATTGAATGTACTGTCTGAACCAACAGTTGTTGCAGTCATTGTTATTATAACAACTCATCCAGCACCCATAGTTTGCTAATAGGCGTTCAACTTCAGTCATATGGATTATTTTCTTCTGTTACTTCAATTGCAAGTCCTTTTTCAATTAATCCACGATAATCGAAATGATTAGCGTTGAGCCAATCTATATAGGAAGATGTGTTTTTTCCATCAAAATTTATCCAATGAAAAGTAAAATTACTTAATTCTTGAACTGCGTTATCTTTCTGGTCAATACTTCCATCAGACATAACTTGAAAATACTTAGTATCTTCTTTATTACTCAGAATTGATATAAGTAATTCTTTCTTTTCTTCCTCGGTCATTGAACTTATTGGACGGAGATAAGGTCTACAGTCAATAAGAGGATATGAAATTACGCTACTATAAAAACCATAATCCCAAACAGTAACTTGTTGCCTTAATTCAGAAGTGGCATCATTATCAATTTCTCTTAAATCATAAACCTTTGTATATTTATCTTTAGAATATTCTATTGCTACTTTTACTCCATAAGGTAACCTCGTACAGAGGTCTTGGAGTAACAATTGTTTATCTTGTTCTGTCATAGTTCATCTAATGCTTTGAAAATAAAAGTTAATATATTTTTTGTTGTTACATCTGCAACTGATGGGTAACTGCAATCGCACTCTAACTCAGATTTAAATTTTGCAAGTTTAATAGTTTTTTTATCACATTTAGTTGTAATTTCATACAAATTTTAAGCAGTTCTTTATCTTATTTCTTCATATTTTATTTTAAAGTTATTCCTTTTATATAAAAGTATTTATATGCCATTTTGTCAGGTAAATACATAGCGTCACTTGATATAAAATTGTTGAATAGTTTTTCAAACTCAATTTCTTGTTTTTCTGTTAGTTTTATGGTTTCAGTTTTTTCCATTTGTTTTTTCTTTAATAAGGTTATTGACGTATAATTCCAATTCTTGGTCGGAGAAAGTAAGTAATTCTTTTGGGAAGCAATTTTCTTCTTTTTCGAAGGAGTAATAATCGTAAAATGTTCCGTACACGTAATCGCCTTCCAGGTAAAAATAGTTAAGTTGGTTATATTCGTCGTTATATTTTCCAAGTTCCTTGCAGACTCTTGAACAATCTTTTTTAAATTGATTGTTGATATTACAATAATGAAATAATTCTTCTTTTGTCATAACTTATTATTTATTACTCCATAAGGCAATCTTGCACTTAAATCCTTTAATAGGATTGTTTTATCTTCTTGTGTCATAGCTATTCTGTTTTGTACATTCCTTCAGGTGCTTCTATTGCAAGACCTTTTTTGATTAAACCACGATGGTCAAAATGATTAGCATTAAGCCAATCAAATACTGCTTGTAATTCAAGAAATGAAAATCTTTTTCTTGAAGAGTCAACAATGTGTATAAAATCATCGGGAATTTCAGCATCTTTGCCTATTATCTCTTGAAGTTCATACCTTTCTTCCTCAGTCATACTTAACATTGGACGGAGATATGGTTTTACAACAGCTTTGTTTGCTTTAAATTCATCTATACACCAGGTGTTTAGTGTTATACTATATCCATAAGTTTTTCCGTCTAAATCGTCTATGTATTCATAAAATACTTTTACCTTATATGGTAACCTTGCACAAAGGTCTTTTAACAATAGTTCTTTATCCTCTGGAATCATAGTTTATTCTCCTTTCATTGCTTCTTTAAATTCTTCTAGTTGTTCGTCGTCAATTTGTCTAACTAATGGTCCTCCAGGATATTCTTGGTAAACTAACTTCTTTAACCATTCGCAAGCCTTTTCAATAAAGGCATCGGTAGAATTCATTTCTTTCACTTCAAGGGTGTCAATGAATGAAAGAATCTCACTCGCACAATCTCGATACCCCCATTCTGCGTCTTCATTTCTATAACCTTCTTCTCTGTGGGTTTTCTTTTCTACTTCTGCTCTAATTTTGTCTATCAGTTTCATAATTTATTCTCCATTTAATTTCTCATACAACATACCCCCAATCATAATTGGGGCGTAAATAGCAAGTACTAAAGATACAATGGCTAAGAATATTCTAAACCATACATTTTCTTCTTTAATCCATATTGCTAATACAAAGCCATAACAAAACATATAAATTACGGCAAGAACAATAATTTCAAATGGTGTCATAATTTATTCAGTTTTATATATTCCTTCAGGTGCTTCTAATGCCAATCCACGTCCTATAAGGTTGCGATAATCAAAATAATGGAAGTTGAGCCAATCAAAAATTTCAATTGATGAAATCATCTCATCATACCAAATCGTCCTTGTCTCAGTACTACAAAAACCATCGTCAACTATAACTTCTATATATTTGTCTGTTATTTTTATTGATAGAATATCTTTAAGACCATACAAAATAGAAAACTCTTTTTCTTCTTCCTCCGTCATACTTGACATTGGACGGAGATATGGTACATCATCCCAATTGTCGTCATAATATGCTTGCTGATATTCATTTCCATCTAATGGATAATAGGTTTCTGTAAGCACCTTATTTGTCATTATTACTCCATACGGCAACCTTGCGCAAAGGTCTTGGAGTAACAATTGTTTTTCTTCTTGTGTCATATCTTATTCTCCTCAATCTTTTTTGATAATTCTTGAAACAGACTATCGTTTTCCATCTCCATTGTCAGGATATTGCACAAACAACGTCTAATATGACTCATTTCCCAAGGAATCCACTCAATTATGTTTCCACGCACATCCAGAGTCATCTTCTGTTCTGGACCGGGTTTATCATTTGAATCTTGATGTCCGATAATATAGAATCTATCAAGTATAGAAATATCTTTTGTTTCAATTATATATTCAATTACCTTTTCTCTTATAACGTTAAATTGTTCAGGATTTAAGTCCCCAATATATTCCCCATCTACATAATACTTTACTGTATTATCATTTATAAGCGGAATTTTAAGTGCTTCTTCTTGTGTCATAGTTATTTGTCTTGTTTTATTACAGTGTAAATGTACACAATTTATTTGATATATATGATATGAAATATGTTAAAAAATATTAAAAAACCGTCCAAGAACCAATTATCACTGAACATATAGTTATTGCAACACAAATTGCTGCCATAATATTGTTATTTATACATTCCATCTGGTGCTTCAATTGCAAGACCTTTTTCAATAAGGTAGTGATAATCAAAATGATGTGCATTAAGCCAATTTATAAAATTTGCTGCTCCATCAGGACTACCACTAAATGCTACCAGATGCTTATACTCTTTTACTTCTTCCTCTGTCAATGAACTCATTGGTCGAAGATATGGTTTAATTTCATCAAACTTAAATGGTGTCAAAACACTTTGAAGTTCAACCCAATCTTTTTTCAAATTAATTACTTTAAGTGTACCAATAACGCCTCCTTCAAATGTTTTATCTATATCTGCAAGAATCTGTACATTATATTTTAGTCTTGCACAGAGGTCTTTAAGTAATAGTTCTTTTTCTTCCTGTGTCATAGTTCTTTTATATTATAAGATATTACAGAATAGTTTTGTAACGCTCTATCATACTTATATTTTCTAACTTGATAATTTTTAGACTTATCAATTGTATTCCACCAATATCGTTTACCATTTTCGTCTATAATAGAACTTACGCCATCGGTATTTAGTATGTCTTTAACCAATGACTCACCACTTAATGTTTTAGTAAATAACAATTCTATCATAATTTTTTTACGTTTTTATTTCCAGGAATTTTTACACATCAGATATAATTCATATAGATATTCATCTGTATATGTAACATCTTTACTTATGTTATTCCATTTCCAATCGTCAACAAAACCACCGATGTAAGAACCAAGTTCTTTTGGTATATTATTCATAACAGTATAATTCGGTTTGATTCCGGTTAATAATGAAATTATATCTTCTCTGTCTAAATACGCCTTCATAGTTTATTTCTCCATTTTATCTCTTAAGTCTATTAGCCATTTTTCGCAAGTTACAGAATTTTGCATATCGTTTTCATTTTTGCACCTATTAGACATTTGAAATTCTTTGATAAAGAAAAGCGTTTCATCAATCATAAGACTATCCACTTCACTCCACGTTGGTTTACGTTGCTTTTCAAGCCAATCAACCCAGGATTTACGATATACCCCAGTCTTAATATAGTTAAGAATTTCTTGTCTTGTTTTTTCATCAACACTCTCTTTGAGCGATGGAAACATTGATATCAACTCTTCCTTTATGAGTATATTTTCTCCTTTTGAAACTCTATCAAGCATATCTTTTGCTTTTTCAATGGCATTATCAAATGCTTTTGATTTTTCTTCTTGTGTCATAGTTTATTTTTTTATTGAATACAATAATAGTCATTTCCTCCAAGTTTCTCATATAAAGATTCCCAAAACTTTCTTCCTTGTGGTGCGTACGACCACTTGAATAAGTAAATAACATCGTATGAAAAATCCACTGAATTATAAACATAATCGCAATATTTTCTATAAGAATCCCGTGTTAAAGAATTCATATAAGCCCTAATCGCCAGAATAACATCACCATAAATGTTATGTTGCTTTAATTCACGAAGAGACTCACAAATACATTTATTAAACAGTTGTTTCATTTTCTTTATGTTCTTTTTCTTCCTGTGTCATAAATCAATTCTTTTTTCTAATATTTCTACAATGCGATATGATAGCATCTTGAATAAAAGTACCGGTATCATTAATGACGTACTTAAAACCACTCACTACATCACTTCTATATGGTGTACCGTCAATGACAGTGAACCAATAGCCACTCCATCCGCAGATAAATTCCAAATTGATGTTGGCTTGTTTTCTAATCCTGCGTAGTAATTTTGTTTTCATAATTATTCTACTGTTACATAAATCTTATTATTAGCGGTATCTAGCACCCAAGGGCTAATATACTTAATAGTCTCTTCTCTTGTTAATGCAGATTTATCAATTTTCCACTTCTTTATCAGTGGACTGAACATACCAACATCAAAGTATATATCATACACTTCTGGGTCCGTACCTTCTTCATATGACCCTCTTGCAAATCTTCTTACAATTTTAATATTAGTCACAATTACAATAAATTTAATTCGTGTAGTTTAATAATCATTTCGCTTCAATAAAGTTTGCTAATATTTTCCCAACCTTCAACATCGAAGCCTTTACCACAAGCAGCACACGTAACACAGGGAGAATTACCGCCATCTATATCTTTATGCCACCATATATCGCCTTTTTCAAGTTCCAACTTACTTCCGCAGTGAGGACAAATGCCAACAACTGATAATTCTTTTCTTTCTAATATTTTCATAATCAAATCAAGTTTGGTATTGGAACACTTTAAAGAATCATTAATGGTCTTATATCTTCTTTTTTTGAATTAATTTGTTCATATATAGCTTTTGCAACATCATAATCAATAGCCTGTTCATATTTAGCTTTTGCAACATCATAATCAATTTTTGAACAATATCCGCATAAATAACATATACCGGCTGCATCTTTACTATATGTAAATGGTGGTAAATTATCATAATACCCACTCATAAGACGCTCATTAATTATATCTAAAGGATGTTTCATATTAAATAAGATTTTCCAATACATATTTCAATGCTACTTCAACAGCTTCTGAATAAGAATCAAAGTGTTGTAATGCTGGGATAACGCCCTTGTCGTCCTTATAATATATTCCTCTTTTAATTTGGCGTACTTTTGATGAACCATCTTCAAGTGGTTTATATCTACTAATATAAGGGATATAGACTTTGACTCCTAACATACCAACCGCAGCATCAATATCAATATCAATATTATGCATTTCTCTGAACCACTTCCTTGCCATTTGATGAGTTGGAGCAGCGTATTCAAATAATCCACTATTGCTACATCTCCTTGTGCAATCCAAATGAAATTCCTTAGAACGAACTGAATATCTCCCACAACATTCCCAATCAAATCCTTTTTCTTTGAGTAACTTGGCTACTTCAAATGAGCAATAATCTTCTGTAATCATAATTCACTCTCCTTTCATAGCTAAATCAAGTTTTCTAAACAATACTTTAATGCGACTTCAACTGCTTCTTCATAGGAGTCATAAAAATCCACTGGATAATTCCATCCTGAATTTTCAGAGTAGGTATTAATATTAAAATAGATGTTTCCACTTAAAGAAATAACAGTATCAATACTCATATAAACACCTTTCTCTTCTCTCAACCACTTCATTGCCATTTGGTGAGTTATTCTAAAATACCCGTTTTTATCATAAACACCCCAATGAATATTTCCAATTTCATCATACATACAAAATAGCCAATTCTTGCTATCAAGTGATATGTTAAATCCTTTCTCTTTGAGTAACTTGGATATCTCAAGGGATACATAATCTTCTGTCATCATATTCTAATCTATTTCTATTTTATTACCACATTTAGGACAAGTAATAGTCTTTGCAAGATATGTTTCACCTGCATACGTTCCTACCCCATACCCTCTTTCTTCTGTGGAAATATCGGAATCTGAATATTCTATATAAGAATTACATCTATCGCATTTTGTAATATTACCTTCATATATCTTTGCCATAATTCATTCAATTTTACTGTTATACATTTCTTCAGGTGCTTCAATTGCAATACCTCTTTCAATCAGACCACGGTAGTCAAAATGATGAGCGTTAAGCCAATTTACAAGTAACCAAGAACTATCAAATGATATTAGTATTTCATCAAGTCTGAGTTTGATAAAATCAAACCAATCAACATCATTTTCAACGAGCCAATCGTAAATTTCTCTTTTTTCATCTTCTGTCATTGAAGAAATTGGTCGGAGATATGGTCTGACGGAATCAATGTCACAAGAATATGCTTGATAATAATATGAATCAGATATTGGAATAAGAGTTAGGCAGTAAATATGGCTTGGTTTTAGTTCATAAATTTTACATACTTTAGTGCGTTGCCTTATATCTTTTACATAAATTCCAAATGGCAACCTTGCACATAGGTCTTTCAATAATAAACCTTTATCTTCTTGTGTCATATCCAAAATATTTTTCCTGTTGGTTTGGGGAGTTTAATCTCTTTAACTTTATTACTTGGTATCGTAAGGTTATAATGAGGGATATCATATGTTTTCGGCCATTCAATACCGTATAAATGCTCTAATATATGTCCATCCTTAATCATATAAAGGTCCCCTAAAAACTCAACCATTTTCTAATTTTTTTAATTCTTCTTCTTTCTTTGATAACGCGTCTTTAAGATTTATAATATCTGCTTCAATATTCTTCCTTCTAATTTCATCTAATTTACCATCATAAAGCATCTTATTCCTTTCAACGGTTTCTTTAAAGTTAAGAAGATTAATGTATCTACCAAATGTTATTCCGCAGTCTGTATAATCATCTATATGTATTTTGATAGATGTATAAGAACCATTTATATTGGGGACCTCAAAGTCAATATAATCTTTCCAATCATCAGGATGTTCTTTAATACAGTCAAAAATTTCCTCATTACCTCCTGCTAACGGATTAAGGAAGTAATATATCCAATCTGGATTTGAATTAATATAAATTTCAATATCTCTTTTTAATTCATTAATTCTTAATACTAAATCTTTTTCTTCCTGTATCATATTATTCTCCTTTCATATAATTTTCAAAATCCTCGTATTTGTATCTTACCTCGTGATAATACGGTCTTATTACGTCTTTTATCCATTCTAATGCCTTTTCAATAAAGGCATCAGTGCGGATATATTCAACAGAATCTTCATTCAAAGGCTTATCAGCCCACTCTTCATCCCATTCATAACCCGCTCTATCGCTTGGGTATAAATAAATCTTCTCTGGTGCTTCCATAAGTTTTTCATATTTTAATTATATTGAACATTGTTGCCATAGCTTTTATTTATATGGATTGTTCCTATACTGTCGTCAAAACGATAACCACTCATTCTATTGCCAAGTTTTCGTAGCAAATCTCCAATTTTATAAATTAACCACGCTATACTTATCCATAACAAAAAGAATGGAAACAGTAAATATCTTTTCATACGCTATGATTATTTGTTTTCTAAGTTGATAACCGCTTGTGATACCCTATAAGTAAGAGTCTTCTTCCACACTCTAATATACTCTTCCTTTTTAATTGTTTTTTTAAATTTTGCCATAATTTATCTATTTAAATTTCACAATCATTTTACGTTACAAATGTACATAATTTATTTGATATATATGATATGAAATATGTTAAATATAGTTAAAGTACTGTCCATTCGTAATTTTCTTCGTTCCAATTTATGTTTTCTTTTATTGGTAATGTTTGATATGTTTCTGACAATAGTTTACATATATCGTTATTTAGTCTTGTTTTCCATTTATTCCTATAGTGTTGTCTGATTTTCACTCTTTTTCTTTTTGATATGAATGGTATGTAATATGGTAAGAATTTAGAGCATAAATCTTCGTATTTTGAGCGTCTATATACTTTTACTTTATTCAGATACATTTATATTCTATCAAATTTTCTTATAAACCAATATAAATCTTCTATTTTTTCATTCAGTTCTTCTATATCATTTTCGTTAATAATATCTAAATCTGATAATTGTGCGCAACATTCCTCGTTAATATCAACAATATGCGTAGGTGATGTTATGTCGTTGCTATTTTTCCAGAAAGATGTCTGACTATTTATAACATCGCATATTATTTGCTGTATTTTATTTGCTTTCATAATCAAATCAAATTTTCTAAACAATACTTTAATGCTGCTTCAACAGATTCTTCATATGAATCATATTCAGTCATTTCTTCTATATAAATAACGTTGCCACTATATGAAGAAAGTATCTCAAAAAACCAAAAGATACGTCTATCAACTTCATTCCCATCGGTATCAATTGATATGTCATAAGAAATATTACTAACAATATGAAATCCTTTTTCTTCTCTTAACCACTTCATTACTCTTTGATGAGTAACAGTTTTATATAAACCTGTTTTTTCATCATCAGCAAGATGATAATACTCAAAAAGTTCTTTTGCTTTTTCTTGTAAGGCTTGGGCTAAACCTGGTGAACAATAGTCTTCAGTAATCATAATCAAATTTTCTAAACAATATTTTCTTGTGTCATAACTATTCAAAATTAATTAAATCCTTTTCATATGCCCATCTAAATTCTCTATGAGCATTAAATCCCAGATGCGCAGACCATTGTTCAGGAGTATATGTGTGCGCCTCCCCTTCTATATGCCCATAAGCAGAACTAACAATGAAATCAGTAATGCCATTTGAATTATATTTAGGAACGACATTTTCACTATTCCAAACAGCATTAGGGTTTAACTTCCTTTTAGCGGCAGCGATAATAACCCAATCAGATGCGGACATATAAGGAAAATCTATTGCCCGACTCTCAATACTTTCAAGACCTTGTATTATTTCTTCCTGTGTCATATCATTTCGGGTCTTGGATATTCCTCAAAATCACAATTACCTTGAACTCCTATAAAATTATCAGGTACTTCCTCTGTAATAATATGATTCTTAATATAATACATTGAATTTTTCGCAATAGATTTTATTTCATCTAATGCTGCCCAATCTTCCATAATTTCTCCGTTAAGTGTTTTTCTATCATCTGCAATCTGAGCAATATGATTAAACCACTGCAAAATAAGTTCTTTATCTTCTTGTGTCATAACTTTATTAAATATTAGTTGATTTTATTATATAATTTTATTAATGTTTTTTCTCCTAATATAATATCATCACCACATAATCTAATTGGTTTTAGTTTATATATTGGTTCATTTGAATCATAAGATATTTCATATATCTCTATAGGTATTGTATCTCGTGTATGTTTTTTAGTGAACACGTCGCCAAGTTTAAATTTGCTTTCCATTATTTCTTATTTCATTATTTTAGAATCTTATTTTTTTCTTTCTTTGTTATATAATTTTTTCGAATAATGTATACAACCACATTTGCATACAGTATCACTTTCATCATAATAATTTATACAACCACTACACGCATAGATACGATTTAATTCACATTCTTTATCAATTTTACCAGTATCAATATTAATTGTCATATCTTTTCAGTTTAAATTATAATATCATAATATTTTTCGATTTGTTTTAATGATAATACACTACCGTTTGAACACTCAAACTCATCCTCGTGGCAATCGTCAGAAATAATACTTAGAATTAAATCTGGATTTGTCTTTGAACGAATTTTAGTTCCAATAGTAATCTTGTGGTTGTTATTTTCATTTTCTAATTCCAAGTCTACCTCTTTCACTTCAAGGGTGTTGAGGAAAGAAAGAAATTGTTCAAACCAAAATAATTTACATCTACCTTCATAAGTGTCAGTTGGACACTCTTCCTTTTTTATTCTCTCTATCTCAGCTACTACAGCAGATTTATCTATAAAGTGTTTCATTTCTCATATTAATCTTTGTTTCAATGATTTAATCCAATTGATACAAGCATCAAGTTCTACGGTGCTCGCATAGTGTTTCTTGGCTGTCTCTATAAAATACACATCATCGTTCATTCTATGTTCATCCTCATCGCTCCAAGTAGGCTTTTGTTCAATCTTTTTCAGTTCCTTTTTATCAGCATCCCACTCATAGCCTGCTTCTTTCATTTTTTCAAAAAATCTCTCATAATGAGTTTTTTGCAAAGGATACACCAGTTCTACATTGCCTATTGGCATATAACCATCTTGTGCAAAATCACGGCATAAATAACAATGAAAGAAGATTGTTTTATCTTTATACTCACGAAAAATTGCTTGGATTCCTTTTACTTCTGTACTAACATAAATTAAATCACCATCTTTTGCGTCAGAAATATCCCAATTTCTGAAATAGGTATCAACGCAATAAGTTAGCATAAAAGGAACATTGCTGTTGCACGGCGTTAAAAAACCATCTTTTTCACATAGGTACACATCTCCCTCGCAAAAGGCTCTGTTACCATAGTCATCAAGAAGATTTCTTACACACACATACCATTTCCCGCTTTCTATCTTTAACTTTGGTTCAACCATATCAGCGGGCTCTTGCTTAATTTCACTTAACTCTTTCTTCTTAGCATCCCACTCGTATCCTGCCTCTTTCATTTTTTGTAATAACAAGTTACGCTGTTCTTTGGTTGCAGGATAAACATCTTGGTCACATAATTGTTCTTTAAGTTTGGGAAAATAAACTCCACTATTTTCAGTGCAAGAAGCGCGAAATGCTATTGTTCCTCCTTCATCTAAATACTTAAATATAAATATAATATTACTATTAGTTACAAGCACATCACCCTCATTGGCATCTCGGATAGTCCAAAGATGAATTTTATCATCAGACAAAAACCTACTTGAAGTAAAATCATTCCCATCAATATCAAGTCCAACATAATATTGTTCTTGTATCTCAAGAATTTGTGCAACAGTTTTACCTCTCACAATCCAATCACCAACCTTGAACTTCTGCTCGACTTTATTAGCACTATCAACCCTTTCTTCCTTTATGGCTTCAAGTGCTGACTTTCCTTGTGGTTTCTCACCCTGTTTTTCAATCCAAGCAACACACTTCTCTATTTTCATTTTATCCTCATCGAGAGTACAATGTTGATATTCCCAATCTAGATATTTTATACAATCTTTCCTTATCTCCTCCTCATTCTCATTTTCTTTGAGTTCGGGGAAGATATTAAACAGTTCTTTTGCTTCAGAACTATTAGGATGAATTATACATCCAAGACCAATATGTTTTTTTATAAAATGTGCTACTTTATCAATAGCCTCATCATAGGCTTTTGCTTTATCTTCTTGTGTCATAAATCAATTCTTTTTTCTAATTTTCTTACAATGTGATATGATTGCATCTTGTATAAAAGTACCAGTGTCGTTAATGACGTACTTAAACCCACTAACAGCATCACTTCGATATGTCGTACCATCAATGACAGTTAACCAATAGCCACTCCATCCACCGATAAAGTCCAAATGACCGTTGGCTTGTTTTCTAATTCTGCGTAGTAATTTTGTTTTCATATCTTTATTCTTTATAAGGATTGTTTTCTTCTGTTACTTCAATTGCAAGTCCTTTTTCAATAAGACCTCTCCAATCTAAATGGTGAGAATGGAAAAAGTCAAAATGCTTTATATTAGCAATTTTCAAAGGAACAGGAGTCTTTACATACTTCCAAGCCTCAACATCATCATCAAATGGCCTTATTTTACTTAGTTCCATACATTCTTCCTCAGTCATAGAAGACAAAGGACGGAGATATGGAAGAGGTAAATTATCAATATCTTTTAAGTCCCATAACCCAATAATTTTGTTTTCGCCTACAGACTTAATCATTACCCCGTAAGGCAACCTAGCGCAAAGGTCTTTTAATAATAAATCTTTATCTTCTTGTGTCATATTTAGTAAATCTATTATTTCACTTGGGTTTTTACCACTTTCTTTTGCTACGCATAAAGCAAATAAAACACCATATCCATTTAATACTTTCTTATCTCCTTCTTGTGTCATTTGTTATAATATTTTTTGTATATATACATTCTTACTTTTCGTGGTATGATAGAAAATAGTATTATTGGTATTCCGTATACAATAAACCATAAAATTGGATGTTTATTACCGTTAACATACATACTCCTGCTTATTTTAATTGTACTATATTTTATTCTCCTTTTATATAGTTTTTGAAATCTTCAACAAAGTTGTCAATAACTTCTCCACGATGCAATCTACCTTGAAACATAAGGTTATCGTACATCAACTTCTTTAGTTTCACACAAGCTTTCTCAATTAAGGCATCAGTACGAGTATATTCAACATCCGTGTCTTTTTCTCTTGACTTATACCACTCACACAAGTATTTATTATGACAATCATTTGTTGTGTTTAAAGCTGTATTACTAGAAATATTTCTTATTAAAAATATCTTATCTGGTGCTTCATTTGTTTCCATAACTTTATTCTCCTTTCTGCGCTTTAAGTCGTTTTAACGCTTCTTGATAATAACCAATCGTTTCTCCTTGAATATCTGTCTTACAAAATTCTATCTCTGCATCAATTTCTGCAAAGATGATGTATAACTCCCTAATATCTTTCCAAGTAAGATTTTCTTTCTCCAAACCAACCTCTTTCGCTTCAAGGGTGTCAAGTAAGGAAAGAATGTGATTCAGTAATTCTATTCTTGCGTTATATCGCTGCAACTCACTTTGATTCTTTCGCCGTTCAAAAGTTCTGATGCTTTCTTCCTCATCGGTAATAATCTGCCGAATTTCATCTATCAATTTATCTTTGTCTATCAGTTTCATTTCTCACCTCCTATTCTTCCTTTAATGGATTTCAGCCAATTAATACATTTTTCTGCAAGTCCGTATGAACAAGTCTTTCTATTCTTTCCGACATATTTAATATTTGATATTACTTCTTCAAGCATCTCTCCATCCTCTTCACTCCAAGCAGGCTTCTGTTCAATATTATTCAGCTCTTTCTTATTCTCATCCCACTCATATCCTGCTTCTCTCATCTTTTGGAATAGAAGGTCACGTTCTTCTTTGGTGGCTGGTTTTGTACTATCTATATCAAAATATAACATTGTACCGTCATCAAAATCACCATCATCGTATAGTGTACAATATGTTTTTGCAGCAGTATTATTATCATTCAGCTTTTGAATAATAAAAATACAAGAATCTTCTGCAAGTACATCACCATCCTTGGCGTCTTCTATATTCCAAAGATGGAAAGTCTTATCAACCCATTCTATAGTAGGTCGTGATTCGCCTCCTTCTACATCTTCTAAAATGTAAAATTGATTTAGATTTCCTTTTATTTCCCAAATGTTACCACAGTTATCCACAACCCAATCACCAACATTGAATTTTGATTCTCGTGTTAAAGAATTGTCATTTTCATTATTATCAATACGTTTAACTTTTTGGATTAACAACGATGTGGCTTCAACAAACCAATCATTCAATTGCCATTTTTCTTTGTTTTCTTTTATAGCATCTTCCCAATTTTCAAGTGTTGCTAAATCATCACTATCTATACTTTTAAATTCTCCTTGTTTTTCAAGCCAAGTAAGAATATTATCAGTTGGTATTCCATTAAATGTTTCAGCCCCACAAGTGTTTTGTTCTTTGTAATTTTTGAAAAATTCAACCAATACTCTCTTTATCCTCTCGTCCTCTGACTCACAGAGTTCTGGGAAGATGTGTTTAACTGCCCAATGACCGCTTTCATCCATATCGGTAGTCAATGCGTATTTTGCTCTTTCAATAGCGTCTTCATAAAGTTTTTTATAATCTTTCATACTGTGATGTTTTTAATTTCGTTTATTTCCTTTATGTAATTTTTTTCTTGTTCGATAAGGTTGGACAATTCTTTTTTAATAATATCCATTCTTGTATCCAAAATGCTTTGTTTATTTGTTCCAATTATTCCCTTATAGAATATTATTGATTTATCCTCTCCATTTTGTACATTCCAACAGTGATATGGTCCGAAATCAATTGCCATTTTCTTCTTATTGACAATTGTGGATATATAGAAACGTCCTCTTGCTTGATGCCAGGGTTTTGTAATAATCAGTTCTTGAAATTCGTATTGTCCGTCTTTTGTTCTATTAAGTCTGAACAATGTATCTCCTTCTTTACATTCCCCAAATGTCTTGTCTTTAATACAATACTCTGTCTCAGGATATGTTTCATATGGAGTATAACAATCAAAAAATAAACTTGCACTCATATTATTATACATTTTTCGTTTACATAGCAAATGTACATAATTTTTTTAAAATAAACAACAGATAATACGTTAAAAAATGATAATTATTACGATATTTATATATATATAAAAAAGAGTCTCTTTATAGAGGCTCTTTTTTATTTATATATTTCTCATTATTTATGTACACTATTAGTGTAATGATTCCAAATCCTATTAGGAATAATATTGTTCCAACCATATCTTCTCAAAGAAATGTTCGTTGATTATTTGATAATTTTTTTATTGTTTGAGAGACCAATATCTGTGATGATATTACAATCCCTGATAATATTAAAAACATTAAGTTTGGCATATTACTTTAAAATAATTTTTGAGGGAATAGAAAATAAGGATTTGGCGTATCAAAAATGAAGGTAGATTTCTTCTTATTTTCAATTTTTCTTTCTTCTTCGTTTGACTTTTTTTCCAATTTTTCACTTTGTTTGTTTGATTTCTTCTTATTTTCAATTTTTCTTTCTTCTTCGTTTGACTTTTTTTCCAATTTTTCACTTTGTTTGTTTGATTCCGTATGATTTGGTTGGTAAACTGTTTTTATTACAAGAAGAGAAATAAACATTGTAAGAAATCCAAATCCTATAATTGTTCCATATTTTCTTTTCTTTTCATCCTCATCTTTTTTTATTTTTTCTTGCTCTTCTTCTGTAGTATAATCATACAACCTTGGATAGGCGGGTATATTCACACACCCATAAAAGAAGACAATAACTCCAACCCAAAATATAGTCCAAATGAATGCACTCATAATCTTATTTCCTATTGCTTTCTGTTACTGAATTAAGATACGCGTCTGCCGCTTCTATTACTCTATCTGGCAGTTTTTTTAGGGTTTCATTTGATTTGATATAATCAATAGTTCCGCCAACTCCGAAAATAATTAGCATTTCCTTTTGCGTTGGAATCATTGTTGCCCCAAGCATTGCAATGATAAAAGCAACAGACCATTTTTTATACAAACTTTTTACAACTGACTTATATTTACCAGTCTTCAACGCAAATATTAGAAGAGCAATAAATGGCACAATCATAAATAAGAGTACCCAAAACAGATAAGCGAAAATAATTTGCAATTTGCACAATGTTAAAATCCAGTAAAGTGTTGACATAATTTTTTTCTTTTTTTAAGTTTGTAATTTAGTTTTTATATTGCAAATGTAAGCAATTTATTTGAATAATTCAAATATTTTATGTTAAAAATATATTAAATGATTTTGAGTTTTGCTAAAATGAATAATGTCAGATATGAGAATAGTATAAACAATCCAATCAGTATTGTTATTGTGAGTGCAATTGCTGTTGGAATCCATAATGGTGATAATATCCATATGATATCCCATTCAATGATGTTGAATATCCGACATATAACAAATATCATTGTTATTGCGATGCTCCACCAGGATATAAGAGGTATGTTTATCTTTGAATTACTCATTTTCCTTTTCTTTTAATACATAAGGTGTTCTGACAAATTCCGACATTGCGTAAACATAATTGTCGATTTTGTCTTTTATTTCTTTGACTGTCTTATTGTTGATATACTTACAAACAGCCTCAACAGTTTCAATTGAATTGCACGCATAAATCTTATGCGGGTTTGTCAACCAAGTGTCAGTAAGGAAATATAATGCTCTGAAATTATACGCTTCATTATCGAATGAGAATTCCAATACATCATTCTTCTGTGCCACAGCCAAAATCTTCTCCTTTGTGACTATTGGCGGACGATGTATATCATTTGGGTGAACAATGTAGAGATATTCACCAGGTTTGAACTCTTGTAACAACTTCATAATTAATTTACCAAGGAAACCAACGAATCTTTAGTTCGTGGGTAGTTGACTAATCCCATTTCAAAGGTTTATCTGTGTGATATCTGAATATGACTCTACCTTCGTCATACAATGGTACGGAAATCTTTATATCCTTCGCTTTTTTTGCTTTGGCGATAAAGTCATTTGTATCATTGATGAACACGGTTTTTGAGTCAAGAGAGGACGATTCGGTGTAATAATATTTCTTTACCTTCAATGAATCAAATCTGACTTCAAGATAGTTGTCTCCATAATATTCGTTGCCAAAGATTTGACCGTCACTTACCATAACCATAACATCAAGCCCGAATCGTGGAGATTTTCTTACGGTAATTCCTGAAAATGTTTCTCCATAAGGGAAATCCTGCTGAATTGTATTGGTTGCATCAATTGTTGCAAAATACGCCACCTTATCAGTCATTTCATCTGTGGTTGTTCTGTATTTCCAACCTTCAACAACTTCTTCCTTTTGTGGTTCTACTGATTCTTTTACTTCAGTATTTTGTGTAGGTGATGACGATGATTTCTTTACTTTTACGCAATTAAGAAGCAAAAAGCAGAAAAATACTGTAAAAGCTGTTAATAAAAATTTTTTCATTGTGTAAATTGTTTTAAGTTTGTGATTTAGTTTTTGATTACATTGCAAATGTAGGCAATTTATTTTATTCTACCAAACATTTTGTGTGAAAAGATGTTAATCTTCAAGTTTTTCTTTGTAAGCGTCTTCTTCAAGTTGTATTTCTTCCCGGAGTTCTTCTTTTGTTTTCGCCCGTACAATTCCGCTTACTTTTCGATGCCCTCCATTTGGAATTTTATGTCCTCCGTATGCTGTTGATTCTTGTAGCCAAGCTGCATTTGGACATCTGGTAGTTATATACTTGGAAGGTCTGTTCTTTGGTGCTTCGTCGAATCTATGAGGATTATGCCTTCCTGTTTTCTTCATTGCGTGTTGTACTGCTTCAAGCATTTGTTCACGCATCCATTTGTTTTTAATTCTGCTGTTACTCATCGTCGTTTAATGAATCAAAATAGAAACTGTTTTGTTTTGGGTTTAATTTAAAAGACGCGATAAATAGGGTTGGTATAAAGATGATGATATACCAGCCCCATATCAGTATGTTTTTAAGTTTTCTAGTTAATTTCATCGATTAGGCAATGATTGCGATTTCAACTGCAAGTTTTGCAATTTGTTTATGTTCTGCTCTATCGAATAGTTTTGTCCAGAATGTACTATCTGATGACATAATGCCATTGATTACTTGTCCTGACAGATTGATTAGGTCTTCCTTATCATATTTACCTTCCATCTTCAAATCTATATGTATTATCCCAATCTTCTCTTGATATTCCGTATATATCGTTTGGATTGTTTGGGTCTTGAAGAATAAAGCCGCCTGCCATAACATTCTCTGTGCTTCCCCAAGGGGTGTTAAATGAGATATTATGTCGTATTGGTCCGTAGGCAATCATTGTTCCTTTTGGTTTGAATACTCCATTTTCTTCGGCTCTTTCGTATTTTCTATTAAATGTAGTAGTATCAACAGACCACTTATTATCTTTATTGTGAATGTTATTGAGTACGGTTTTATAAGCGTTTACAACATTTGTCGTTTCTTCTGTTCCATCAGAAGCGATTGTTGTTAGTGGTATACCATCTGTCAATAATTTCTCAATGGTTTCAGCGTCTGTAATTCCATTCTGTCTTACATAGTTAAGGATATAGTCCTTTCCGTCTTGTGCGTTTACTCTTTGGAACTTGGAAGCCATTCTTGGCTCAAATCCTTCTTGCCTGACGTAATCTATAAGATTGTCAATGAAAATAAAATTGTCCATATTGTTATTTTTTGAAAAAATTAAAATCAGCAGATAATTTCCTCTCTTGTATTGATACGTTTTTAATATCCAACCAATCAGAGAATGTAAGTGTTCTAGTTCCTTTTAATTTGGTTGTTTCTTCTTCAAACATTTGTTGTGCTTCTTCCTGTGTCATACTTGAATTATTGTTAATGTTGATTTGGTAAGTCTATGATTTTCAGCGTCCCATTCGTATCCTTTGTTTTTTATTTCGTTCCAAATAATATTATTTTGTTCTATTGTTGCCTCAGATATATTGGTGTTATCTGTTTTTTCAGCTGTTGCTCCGTCAGGGAATACATTTAGAACTTCTTCCTTTGGAATGAATGATGCGTACAGATGGAAGTTATTTCCGTACATTTCATCAATAAGGATAATTTCGTTATCAATGATTGCTGTAATTGGTTTATCAGTATGTATTATGTGTTCCATATACCAACAAATTGATTACAAATGTTATCATTGTAAGTAATGCTGCTAATGTGAATGATGGCGCAATAGTTCGTCGTATAATAAATTGTATTTTATCCCTGGCATCCTTTTCCCAGGATTTTTGAGACATATATTCCTGTATTGTTAAATAAGCTGTAATCAGGATTGTTGCAACAAACCAAAATATTGTCCAAGTTAATGCTGAATTATTTGTTATCATACTATATCTGTTATTAATCCGTTCAATTTAGCGTCAAAAGAATCAAAGAACCAATCTTGTTTTTTCTCGTAGACATCATTTAATTTATCGTCAGGGATAGTTGTATTATCCTTATAGATACTCCATATGATATTATGCAAGCGTTTTGTTTCTTCAACATTCTCTTCAAGTTCTTTTATTTTACCAAAATTTAATGATGATAATGTATGAATCATAAATGTTGTATTTAGTGCTGCAAACCTATGTTCTTTGTCAACGGCCAGCATAATTATTGTGGCGGCTGACATAACTTTACCATAACAATATAGATTGACAACATATGAGTGTTGAATTCTTCTTATCATATCATATATTGACAGCATATCGTATACATTTCCTCCAAAACTGGAAAGATATATATTGATATCAGGATGTTTTGGTACATATTCGATTTGAAGGTTATTCATTGCTTGTTGATTATTGATATCAATTTCATTATCTGATTTCAATATACTATCAAAAGCTTCAGCCAATTTTGTGAACATACCTTCATTAACCTCACCGGTTAATTGAATATTATGTATTTTTTTATCGTATGACCTAATAGCGATATCCATAATTTATTTATTCGTTATAATTATTGTTGACACAGGGTATAATAATATCCATATCAGACCCCGAATATTTTGGCGCAATGAACCTAACGTAGCCATATTCATTCATAATATAATCGAATATTTTATTTATAATTTCTTGCCGTTTTTCTTTCTGTGATTTTGTAAAATTGTAGTCTCTCACAACCAAACCATCACCTTTACCAACTACTGAAAAACCAAATAAACCATCTCTCATATATGGAGAAGTTAAAGTTAATACAAGATTATTATTCTCGTCGTAAAATCCACATTTTCCGTTGACATACTTATCGTCACTAATTCTATCAATCTTATAATCAAATATGCCTTTTTTTGAAGATATAATCATTTCTGTTTCATTAGGTAAAATAACGAATCCAAAACTATATTCCAAATTTTCTGTTACATACATTAACAATGTACGTTTTTCTAACCCTCTCAGTTCGTCTGCTTCTTCAATAGAATACACCCAAGTTGAATGTGTTGCTTCACTCATAGGTGTAAATTTTGATAAATCCTGTCCTAAACAGTTGACAGAAAAAATCCCAAACAAAAATGCGATTAATAAATGTTTCATAAATTATTTATTTTTTTTGATATTGAAATACTAACTCCATTCCTTCTCTTGCGTGCGAATCAAATTTGAATCCTTTTTCTCCTTCGTCACTTGTCTTATTACAGAACCAATCAATCAGCATAAGTATTTCGCTGTCAGTTAGTTCCCTCCTATCCCCAGTCATCATATCAGGGTGTCTCTTGCTTTGTTTGCCAATGAAAACCTTGTCCATTGCGCAACAGATTTCGTAATCCTTTGCTGCCATTTGTTTTTAATATGTATTTGATTGCATTAATATTTCAAAAGCCCTTTTAAATCCGTCAAGGTAGGTATCTTCCTCATACATTGTAATTCTTCTTCCGCTTTTGTCAAGTTTTTGCCTGATATAATCTGTCAATTCTTTTTCTGCAAGATTATAAATTCCTGTTTCAGTTACTGGTAATGTTTTATCGTTTTCCATATGATTAATTTAATTTGTATTTTTTTCAAGAAACATACATATAATTCCTATTGCTATAATTGGAGCAAATAGTATTGCTAACACATAAAATCTAAATTTATTCTTTATATACACAACACCTTTTTTGAACTCATCATTATAATGAATTGCCGTGAATATAATCACTAAACTTATAGCATAAATAATTAAAATGTATAACATAAATTAGAACAGATATTTAGTTACCTTTGATTGATATATGTCTTCTAAATTTCTTTTCATTTTTCTTACTGATTTGAAACCTTCTTCCCTTATAGCGTCAAATATATAAGATATGAGAAGTTTTGTTTCATCGTTAATTGCCTTTTCTTCCTTACAGTTGTTCCACCAATCAATTTCTTGTTCAACAGTGAAGTTCTTTCCATTATAGGTCTTTCCTGCTGCAAGCCAATCTGCAATTAGTTCAAGTACGTATTTATAAGGCATTTGTATGTATGTGATACCTGTATCATAATTGTCAGTCCAATACTCGTAATGATGCGGATTTCTACCCTTATGATGCTGCCAAGCTAACGAATATCCTTGCTCAGATTTTGCTACTGGTATTGGTGATGATTTACCTTGCTGATAGAACCTCAAACTCTCCTTAAATTCAACCAATGAGAATTTGCTCAAATCGTGGGTTAAACCTTGCCAAGGTATTCCAAGTTTGCAACAATAAAGGAATACCCAATATTTGTGTATTAATATCGTTTTAATGTGACCAAAAAAGTTTTTCAGCATATTTTCATTCGTATTTTGTTTATATAAGATGTTTTTTCATCTAGTTTTGTAAGTAACAAATCCTTCTCTTCACAAGTTGAAGGGTGAAAGCCTTCTGATTCCCACCAATCAGGCATTGTTTCCGAGCTTATGTGTAATTCTCCGTTCTCAATGTGACAATAACTATGGAATGTTGTGTCATTGTAGAAATCCTTGAACATCACAATGCAATCCCTACAAGTTAATACGTCTCCATCTTCTGTATCTTTAATATCCCAAAGACGATAATTATGTTCAACTTCAAAGTAGATGACTGACTGCGTTTCTATACCTGATGTCACTATATATTTTCCAATATTTGGCGGTCCCAACACAACATTTATCACCTGATACACGTTATAACCATCTGTAATCCAATTACCAATTTTAAATTGTGGTGTGAATTGTTTTTCAAGCCAATCACGATTACATTTATTGTATCCGTCATAATATGCCTTTTTATATTCAGCAGAACAATCTGACAAATTAGCGTCGCATACTTGACCTTGATATACATCCTTTCCTGTTCTCAAACCAGCATAAAACACATCTGCAACACTGTATTTTTCTTCATCTGTTGAATCGGCAAAATAATGCATTACTGCCTCATTTAGTTTTTCATCAATATATTTACCGTAACCGTTTGGCGAATTTGTTTCGTTTTCCATAATATTATATTTTAGTTAATCATCCATTAAACTGTTAACTAGATACATAATAATAGCCAATATAATTATAAAGGCAATTGCTGAGAATGTTTGAATAACTGATTCCATTATTTTTATTTTTTTATCTTATTCACCAATATAAGTTCATCTCCGACATTGTATTTTCCAATTTCATCATAGAATGTGACGCGTTCGCAATCCACTGAATTTTGTGTATCGTACCAAGATACAGCAGTATATTTTGCCATTCGTGTCATTTCACCTTTACTTTTGGTATACCCAAAAGTAACCTTTTCAATTGTTAGCGTTGGTTCTGATACCTTTCCATTCCTGGTGTAGCCTTTATTTATCTTAACTCCTTCATTAGTGAGTTCTAAACAAATAACAATAACAATGGTTATTATCATACAGATTATTGAAATAAATACACTCATATTTTCTTATTTTCTTTTAACCAACAAATCATTCCAAATACAGCATCAAACAAGTTTTCTTCTGAATACTCTGAATGAATGCAACCATCCCAACAATTTCTATATGTGCAAATATAAAAATCAGAATGACTTTCTGTATCAACATAATTTTCATCATTTTTCTCACCATTTGGCACCAACTCCAACAATGCAGAAAGACTCCAAGCAGGAATAAAATGGACAAACTTATTTTCTCTATCTTTCAATTCTTCAAATGTATTACATCCCCAAGTAGAAAGAATATGAAAATTATATGAATGTGTTTCTTTCTCTTTATCAAAAACATCTGCACAAAAAATATCAGCAGTTTTGGGGTCAATTCCAAGTTCAATAAGTTTATTGGATTGTTCTAATGAGGTACAAATTTTACTCATATTTTTTTAATTTATTTGGTTTAATAACAATCCAAATGTAAGCAATTTATTTTGTTATTCCAAATTATTATGGTTAAAATATGTTAATCAGATGATTTATCATAAATCAAAGCGATATTATCATCAGTATATCCTCCAAGTGTTAGTTTCTCAATACAGTCAATGTCATTGTATGGAAATTCATAACTAGTCTTATATATAGAAATTGCCTCTTCAATAGTATCGGCAACAACTATTGATTTATTAACCTTCCATACGTGTGTATATTTTATGTCTTCCTTTTTCATAATCTTTCAATTTCGTCATTATATTTTTTGATTTGTCTAAGAACAAATTCATACACAGTGTTATATAGTTCTTGATAGCCGTCTACAAATTTTCCAATACTGCAAACTATATCTGAAGGTGTGTGACGAAAGGATGCAACTGATATGTTGTTGTTGCTTCTTAAAGAATCCCTGAATTTCTCCCAGTATTTTCTTTTTTCTTCAATTTCGTGCAGTTTTTCAATTGTTTCCTTTTTCATTTGTATATTCCTCGTTTTAATAAGTTTTCTCTTTCCCTTTCAAAATATTCCATTTGTAACGGTGTAACATTTTCAATCCATTCACTAATATATTTATAATATTTTGGATGCCAATTCATCCTGCATCTCCATTCCAAATATGTTTTCATTATAGTGGATTACTTTGAATTAAATAATATATATCCTCAACAGTAACCCCCAATGGTGCGTCACTGCCTCTCAATCCATACTTGATGATTACCAATAAATCATCTGTTGTTAACTTATCAAGATATTCTTGTATCTTGTCTTTATCAATATTATTTTTAGACATATACATATATTTTTTTGGTTTTCATCGCAAATGTACATAATTTTTTTTGAATAAGCAAATTTTTTGCCAAGAACTTGATATTTATATAAAAAAAAATCACAATGAGAATACAAGAAAATAAGATTAGAAGGATAGTGTCAGAATCCGTCAGAAAAGTACTCAGGGAATGGGGAAATGAAGGATACGACGAACAATGGGAAGAAGAAATAGAAATGTTCCTTGACGGGTTGAAAAATGGAAGCGCAATATGTGGCGAAAATGCTGTTTATGTTAATTATGAGGATGATGAAGACAGATACATATATCTTAGACGAGGTGATAGAAGATTATGCGACGACAACTATTATATTCAGCACAGTAGAACATTGGACAATGAGGAAATGAAAACCATATTAAATGCATTGAGTAGGTATTATGGAGAAGATTGGTCTGATGAATATTATGATATTTATGAAGATGAATATTATGAGGAAGGAAGAAGAATATCGCGTCAGCCTTTAAGCGAGGCATATGGATATCCTGAAGGAATAGATGGTTTGGTACTATGTTCAGAAAACGACAGAGAGTGTTATGACATATATTATGGCATTATCAAAATGTTGAAGAAACATTTCCAAAGAGGCGAAGAATTGACAGTTGATAGATTGGCGAATTCTTCAATGATGAAGAAATATCAACAGTTTGTATTTAGAAAATTCAGAGGAGAACAGGAAGGTATGAATAAAACAACACCTTACCAGTTTAGACAATACATTGCAGATAGAATGATTTCACAAGTAACAAATGGTGAATATTAATTATGAAAAGAGTTCTATTAAATGAAAATGATTTACGAAGAATGGTAAACTATGCTGTTAAAACCATCTTGTCAGAAGGTAATAATGGCGCGTTGTATCATAATAAGCCTTTTTGGATTGGAAGTGTCAGTCTGTTAGATGGCGAAATAGAGGAAGTGCATACATTTGAAGAGGCTGAGGATTGTGATTTTCACCATACATTCGTATTCTCATCTCCGCAAGTAGAGAAAATCAACAACGAAGAAAACGCTATATTCTGGATTGATGATGGAAAAATACAAGGAACTTGGAGAGTTAATGTTCCACAACATATAATACAAAGAATAAGAGGCCAAATTAAAATACTCTGATTTTTATGTTTTTGTTGGGCAGTCTATAATGACTGCCCTTTTTTATTTTTCTGATAATATGAAATCATTTATTCTTTTATTTGTCATATCAACATACTGTTGGAATTTGTCAAATCCAATATAGTCAAATCCATTCTTTATTGCTGATACAGCTACGGTTCCGCTGCCCATAAAAGGGTCAAGAACAACTTTGTCGTGATTGTCGTTTGGTATGCAATGTAATATATTATCAGGTAACTTTATTGGAAATGGCGCAGGATGCTCACTATTTGTAATGAATGGAAAATCCCATACTTCTTTCTTGAATTCTGTATCCCTGAACCTATAGAAATCTGGTGAATTTGATTTCGCAAGCCAAAATATAAGTTCTGTTGTTGGTAAGTATTTACCTATGTTGACATTATGTGTTGACTTCCTATCCCATATTATTTCCTGTCTAATCTTGAAAGGGGTTTTGAACAACCATTGATATGGAGATACAATGCATCCGTGTCCTTTCCATATTCTGTTCTTGTGGTTATAGAACATACTACCGTTTTCTTTCAGCACCCGATAACACTCTGATAAGATGTCAATCTGCCATTGTTGGTATTCATCCTCAGGCAGGTTATCAACATTAACATCACCATTGTATGCGATGTTATAAATCCATTTGCCTTTGATGTCGCTATCGTGATTCAATCCCTTCTTATTATAAGGCGGAGATGTTATGATTACATCTATTGAATTATCGTCAAGCATTCTCAATCCTTCAAGGACATCAACGCAATATATTTTATTTCTGTCTAACATTTCTTACGCGTGGTTTGATATAATAGCATCACAATCTCTGCTTATTGAATCAGTGTACACTGATTTGATTTCATCAATTTGAGCGTCCGGATAAACCTCGTAAAATAATTCTATTGCCTTTTGAATGTCACTGCTAACAACAAACTTATTGTTAATTTTCCAAATTCTAGTATACAGATACGCCATATTTTTATAATTTTAGTTCTTTATCAATTTTTGCAAGTTTCAAGAAATGCTGTAATTCGTGTACATATTTAACATCCATTATGAATGTTCCATTTTCCCTGGTAATACAGAATCTATCTTCTCTTGCCTCGATATTATATCCAATATGCGTTACCTCCGGTATATGTCCTAAAACATAAGTCTCAAATACATTAAGATATTTGGTTTTGTCAAAATTCTTATTTATAAATTCCCTTGATAAAGGTATTGGATAAAAAACGCAACTAGATATATTACAACGTAGTTGTAAAACTTCGTTTACTCCGTTTCTTCTGCTATAAACAAAATCGCCATACATTAAATCATCCTTTGTGAGAATTGGTTCTGTTTGTAATAGTGTTTTTGCACTTTCATCCCATTCAAAACCTGCTGCTTTTAACTTATTATAAAAGTCAATATATTCAATATTGTTTGCAAATCTTTTATCTTCCAATTGCAACGCAAGTTTATGGTTGTAAAAATACATAAATGAGCTATTTGCAATCATACAATAAGCAGATGTAAATAAAATACCGCGTTCTTCTGTAACAGTTCCGTCACAAAGATATATTTGGTGTGATATTTCGCTAATCAAAACATCGCCATTCTTCAAGTTCTTAATATCTTTCTTATCCATCGATTTTTTTCTCAAAAAATTCAACTATTTTTTTAATTTCAACTATTTTACCAACATTTGTTGAATCCTTGTCATTCAATTTCTCATTTATTATTGATAAGACAAACATAATACCAATTTTATTTGCATTGATTAAAAGTTCTTCCCATTTGTTCAGTTTAATACCACTGTCACAATCGTTGAAAACTTTTTTCATAACGCTTAAAGAATTCGACAAATCCAATTCCTTTCCACACGATTTATATGTAACAGAATCATTGTTTGAGTCTTCTTTTTTGGATTGGATTTCTCTTATTTCCTCATAATTCAATTCATCAGCAGGTGTGAAAGGATATACTCCTTTATCTTTTGAATAGCACAAGTTAGCCTTTTTAAGTTCTTCAATATAATCTGACTCCTGTTTCTCTGACGCAAATACAAACTCATTAATCGGTGCTACGAAAATATCACCAGTAATGGCATAGCATACAAGTTCATCACAACCGTTATTACCGTTTGCATCATAACTGAAATATTTTTTATCCTTTACAATATAAACATTTCCGTTGATATTAACAACAAAATCCCCAACTTTGAATAAATACTTTCCCCATTCACTCCAATTTCTACACACGCGTTCTGGCCACAAAGAACAAGGATATGAATCATCGCCAATAAGCTGTCCAAAATTAGAAAAAGAAAAATACTTGTCACCGTCACTTACAATTACCTTTTCATCTGTTGAAATTTCCCTGTATTCTACATATCCAAATGAATCAGACCATAATCTCAATCCAGGTCTCGCATTTCTCAAAACTTCGCAAACATTAAACATTTCCATTTGTTTTTAATAAATTTATCCTTTTATTTCTTTCATTTTTGCAATCGCTTTCTCATCGTGTTCCCACAGATAATAATCAACTTTTTTCTTTTTGTCTTTCTGAAATACCCAAAACACACTGTTATAATTCCTTGCGTGTTGCTGCTCTTTTATCTGTCCGCTCAACAACCTTGATTTCGCATTCAGATTGAACTTGTCCAATGTTGTAAAACCAGCCTTTTCAGCCTCCAACCAAGTATATTCCTCATTTGCGTAGAACCTTGAACTTGATATGGTATTCTGGCATTTCACGACAAATATTCCACCATCCTTCAATATTCTGTAAGCTTCATTTATCCAATGATGATAAGACTCGTGTAGTTCATACATTGGATAATAAGAAGAAAACCTCTTTGATATTATACAGCTTCCGTCCTTGATTGGCTTATCAGTTCTTGGACCACATACAAAAGGTGGGTCAAACATAATACTTAAAACGGATTCATCCTCTAACGGCAAAGAACCCCAGGGTTCAATCTTAACAACATCTTCCAATTGTGGGAATACATCAAATTTAAGAATTGGTTCAGGAACTTCTATGTCCTTACTGTTCTTCTTTTTATAAAATCCACCAGTACTGTACGTTATATCAACATCAAATGGGTTTCCATTATTATGCATATTGATAATATTCATAATAATCTCCTTTTGATTAGTGGACACATTTCTTATAACTTCATTATACTCCATTTAAAAATCGTATTTTTTAATTCTTTTGTTTTTAACGGTATTTTTGTTGTGTCTAATTGTTTAATGTTGTTGAACACGTCAAAAAAAGACAAATAACTGTAAGTATGTGCAATAGCCTTAACATCCAATAAAGTTCCATCTTTTGAAACAATTGTGGAGTACTCTTTTTGTTTTAAAATATCTAACAAACATTGTAACCATTTACTGTTTTCATTACTACATCCATCAATTGCTTTCTGTGCGGACGAAACAATTTCCTCATAATTACGATATCTAGTTACCATCTATTTCATTTTTTTAGCAAATATATACAAATATTTTAAGAAAAACAAATATATTAAGATATTTATTAAGAAAAATAAGAATTTTATAATAGATATAATATGAAAAAGAGAATTAGACTAACAGAATCTGACTTGCATAGAATCGTGAATGAGTCAGTGAAAAGAGTGTTGAGAGAAGGTGGACATTTATATTGGACTGATGATGAAGGTAATGCACATACAAATTCAACAGATTTATATAGAGGTGTTGATGGTGCGATATTGGTAAGTCACGGAGAATGGTCAGACCCTGAAATATTGTATAAAAAACATTCTATTAACTATTGGGACGCAGAAGAATTACTTTGGAGTCATTATAAAGACTTTTGTGAAGAGAATGGTATAGAACCAACAGAAGACAAATTTGATGAATATGTTGAAGAATATGAGGATGTTGAAGGTGCCCTTGATGACCTTGTTTGGGCATTAGATGGAAATCCATAATTGACTATTATTATAACATAAAAACGGTGAGTTTAATTAAAAACTCACCGTTTCTTTTTTAAATTCACACTTACTTAATTTTTCTCAATTAAAAGATATTAGCACATATCGCTAATACCTTTAACATACAGTCTTGTATTAAGCACAATCAGATACTTTCTGTATTGTTCCCTATCCAATGTGTAATACACATTCCTAAGGTTATACTTAATGAGGTTCTCATATATCCTGCTCTTAGTGTCAATGAACTCTATATAAGGTACAGAGTCAAACTCCTCAATCAGGATGTTGTGGAACTTCTCAAACGAATCCTTCTGACTGTCATCAATCTCAATGAACTCCTCAATCTTGTTCACATCATCAATCATCGTTTCAAGACTGTCAACAGTAATAGTATCTTTTACACTCTTTGAATGTGATGGCGTACTCATCCCGAGTACGAATACTACCATAAATAATAACATTTTTTTCATTTCGCTCTTACTTTTTACTATAATTTTTATCATTTTACTCCACTGTGTGCGCACACAGCGAAAGTTTATAAAAAAAACCCGCAGTTTACCCTTGGGAGTTACTTAACTAATATTTTTTCGCACTTCTATAATATAAATATATCGAACTTTCAAAAAGTATCGATTTTTTTTAATTTCAACAATGCAAATATACATAAAATATATGTAAAAACCAAATTTTTTAGATATTTATTTAATAAAAAATAGCAATGTTATGAGAAAAAGGATAAGATTAACTGAAAATGAGTTAAATTCTTTAGTGAACAAATCTGTTAAAAGGATATTAAGTGAAACACACTGGCGAACGAGTTTAGATGCATATAATAAATCGTCAGAATTGGTAGACGGTGTTTACCACATAATAGATAATCTTAGGGAGGTTGAAAGTTTTTTAAGAGACTATGCTGAATCTGTTAAAGGAGCAAAACCAATGTATGTTAAATTTGCAGGGTACATAGATGAAATATTCAACTATCTTATGAGAAAACACGACCAAATGTCGAATTTTGAAGAACTTTCTGACGAAAATTTTAAAAATCAGCACGATGGAAAAACATTATCTCAATATACGGATGATTTTGAAAATGAAACTATGAGAGATGACTTTGAAGGGTTTAATGATACCAACGACCCAAGTGGTAAAAAAAGAAAATTCCAAGATTATTATGACGGTCCAAGTACTTACCAAAGAAGAACTGGGGAATACATACCAAATCCGGACTATTATGAAAAATCAAGAAGGGCTAGGTAAAATCTATTCTAATTACCATATGGTAAAAAAAATGAGCAATCTTTAAACGGATTGCTCATTTTCTTGTTCTGATGATACTTGTTCGACTGTTTCAATGTCTTCTTTATATCTTTCTTTTGCTATTTTCAAAAAATCAGTTGGATTAACATTTATATCATTTACAGTGCTTCCAAGATTATCGTTCAGGAATATAATTTTTTCTCCATCTACTGTAGCCACTATATATAATATAGATTTATGTTCAAAGTTAGTATAATTAAACTTCAATCCTTGAATTCTTTGAATAAAATCATCTACTACAGCCTTATCAGCGCCAGAATCAACCAATTGTCTAACTCCGCTAATAGGCGATTTAGGTGGTAGATAATTTGCGACTTGTTCTTTTGTCAATTCAGCTGTTATGTGCCCTGACTTATCAATGATATAATATCTTGAATTAATATTGGCTCCGTATGTATTTTGAGGGGTATAAGAATTACCTTTTTTCTCATCGTTTTCACCATTATATGTTTTTACGTGATGACTGTAATCCATATCTTTGGTATAAGCCTTTTTCTTCCCCATCGGGTCAATTCCAAATTCTCCTCTTATAGTGTTAACATCGTTTTTGTATTTATCATATAAGGCATTAACTCTATCAGTTTTATTAAATCTGAAATTATAACTTGTTAATTTGATTATGCCTCCAATTTCTCCTTCGTATCCCATTTCCTTACCAAATGATTCATAATCGTCATAACCTTTCTTTCTATTAGTCAGAGGATTTATACGTTGAACCTTTGGCAGAACTAACTTTGCACTATTCACATAACCAATTGTAACGAACTTGTTGTTTCCAATCTTATCCAAAATATCAAATAAAACGTTTGGAGACTCAACTTTTCTGGCTTCAGTCAACATCTTTGAAGACTTAAAACCATTAATGTTCTCCATTAATGACAATATTCTGTTTAATTCTTTGCAATCTTTTCTTTCCATTGATATGTAATTTATTTTTTTTTATTTAATCATCATCTTCACAGTATGTTAAAACTTGAACAAACTTGTCTGTCCATTATTAACTTCTTGCTTCAACCTACCACTGCTTTTTAGTGCCTCATCACTGAGTCTGTCATCCACAGTTGGATAGTCCACAAGCATAAATTCTGTAGTACTGCTACCTACTATTCTTAAACCTTCATCAAGTATGTTTAACGCTGCATTGTAGTCTCGCTCAATCACTTCACCACAAACAGGGCATAACCATTGTCTGTCACTCAACTTCAGTTCTTTATTGCTCTTAACATAAATTTCCTATTTAATCATCTTCTGTACACCACATACCACCAGGACAACTTGTGTCATTAAACGGACAGTCGGTACATTTATCTTTATTTTCTTCTTTGTTGTTCATTTTCTTCTGTTAAATTCATCTATAATATTTTGTGACGGTTTGCCAACTGATGCCAAATACTTATAGTAAAGTTTTTTGCAAACAAATGGGTTTCCATTACAACCGTCTGTATCTTTATGCGACCAAGGAAGCATACATTCAGGATAGCCATTATCCCACCACTCACATTCGTTTCCAAATTCAAAAAGCAATTTATTCGCCTTTCTATTAACAGATGTTCTTTGTTTATTTTTTCCCATCTTTCTTATTTTTTCTCCTTTCAGCACTTCTGCGTCCATAATACTTCCCTGAGAATGAAGCCAACAGTGACATCATATCAGCAGCCAATTCCTCAGTATCAGATACGTCCATACCATTTATCACAATTACCTCACACCCATAACTCTCAAACATCTTCTTGATGAACTTGAATTGGAATCGTGTAAGTCTATCCTTATGTTCTATTACCAACTTATTGACCTTTTGTTTTATTATCAAGTCAGTCAGTTTAACAAAGCCACTTCTATTGTCATTCAAACCACTACCAACATCTTTTATTATATGTGTGACAAGCATTCCTTTCTTGGCGCAATACTCAGATAGTCTCTGTGATTGTCTATCCAAATCACCTTTCTGTTTTTGCTCATCTTTCTTTCCAATAACCAGGTCTATGTCTATCAGCCTCCTTTAATACTTTATTGGTGGCTTCTTGTACGATGTTATTTATTTCGTATTCTGTTATGGGTTTCATTTTTTTGTTATCTTTCTATATAAATATGATTCACAATAAAAAAGTTACCAATGGTCATTAAACAATTTCCTTGGTAACTTTAAGCAATCATTACTTCTTCTCTTCTTCCTTCTTTGGTGATAAAATGCCAAACAACTTGTCAAGTTCCTTAATTTTGTCGTTCAGTTCCTGACCATTTACCTCAACAGTAAAATCATTGTTGTTAACCTTATCACCAATCGAACTAATTGTTGACATTACGTCATTCTTCAACGAATCAAAATACTTCTTTCCAACAATGGTTTGAGCCTCAGTCTTTGAGTAACCGGCTTCAACCAAATTCTTGAATAATTCTTTTCTGAATTCTGAATCTAAAATCCTCATAATCAATACAATAATAATAAAAAAAAATGTACATCCTCTGAGATTCGAACTCAGGACCCACAGTTTAGGAAACTGTTGCTCTATCCAACTGAGCTAAGGATGCAACATAATTATTTAAATGACATTGCAAATGTATATTATTTTTTTGTAAAAACCAAATATTTTAGAAACTATTTCATCTTCTTCCAATTCTTATCCTTGAATTATTTCTTCCAACTGAATTTCCCTGTGGTCTTCCGTGATTTACATTAGGACGTTCAGATACTCTTGGATATCTTTGTGGCTCTCTACGATAAATAACTCTTGGTGGAGGAACAGGTCTGCTGTACTCCCTCACAATAACAGTTCTCGGCGGCGTTGTTACAACAACAGTTCCAACATATGGATACGGGTCATATATAATGCCATATTCGTCACAAGAACTAAATGCTATTGCGACGAATATAAATGCTAAAATGTATAATATCTTTTTCATAGGCAATTATTATTTTTACCTATAAATATAAGTTATTTTTCGTTTTTATCTTCCTGAATCAATTCAAATGGTTCTTCCTTTGTTTCTTCAACTCTTTTCTGCGCAATATCACAGTATCGTCTGTCAATATCAATTCCAATATAATGTCTGCCAGTCCTTTTTGCAACAGCACAGGTTGTTCCAACTCCATTGAATATATCCATCACAGTATCTCCACGAAAGCTGAATAGTCTAAGGATTCTATCTGCAATTGCTTCTGGAAACATTGCAGGATGTCCCCATTCTTTCATATTCCTTTCACCAGGAATATTCCATATATTGCTCTTTACCCATTCAGAGAACTCTAATTTCTGCATATCGTCAGAGTTGTATGGCTGTTTAAAATGCTTTATATCACCTTTTGAATATATCTCAATAAATTCAACCATAGATTTCATATATGGACTTGAAGAACTCAAATAACTACCCCAACAGGAATAATGTACATTGCGATTATTCTTATTCCATATAATCTCATTTCGCCATATCATTTTATTCTCAATCATCAATGATGTTATCATATGATGTGTTGGAATAAAATCACTCATCAATGGCATTGTGTTTATTGCGATTCTACCACCATATTTCGTTACACGTATTACCTCTTTTAATATTGCGAATAATTGATTGAAATATTCCTCATTGGTGGATGTATCGTCATATTCACCATATTCCTTGCCAAAATTATATGGTGGGGAAGTAAAGGTCAAATCAATGCAATTGTCAGGCAATGTTTTTAAAAACTCCAAACTATCTGCACATATAATAGCATCATTTATTGGAGAATCATTGTTGACCTTTGAAAAGGTATTGCCATTGGCATAATAATGCAATACCCTTTTGTTCTTTCTCTTATTTATTATTTTCTTTGTTTCAGACATCTTTATATACCTTTATTTTTAAGGTCTTCTACAACATATAATAATATTTTTTTATTTTACCTAAGTTGTATATACCTTTATTTTTAAGGTCTTCTACAACATACTCCTACCTTTCTTTTCTGATTCTATGTTGTATATACCTTTATTTTTAAGGTCTTCTACAACATTATTGCAAAAGTCTGCTACGATTCATAGTTGTATATACCTTTATTTTTAAGGTCTTCTACAACATTTTCTAACTATCGAACCATAAGGCATCTGTTGTATATACCTTTATTTTTAAGGTCTTCTACAACACATTCGCTAACAAATCCTTTGACTTGGCAGTTGTATATACCTTTATTTTTAAGGTCTTCTACAACAGGGGGGGGATGTGTTGATGGTATGTGGTGTTGTATATACCTTTATTTTTAAGGTCTTCTACAACTTGGTGCTATGCTTTCAAGGATAAGTTTAAGTTGTATATACCTTTATTTTTAAGGTCTTCTACAACTCATTTGGAGACATCCTTTTAGAACCTTCGTTGTATATACCTTTATTTTTAAGGTCTTCTACAACCACCAAGACATTATATAAATGGTGCAAAGAGTTGTATATACCTTTATTTTTAAGGTCTTCTACAACCTATGACGCATAACTCTTTATTTGTCAGTTGTTTATGACCATTTTTGTGATGTAAAAGACCATTATTTTAAGGTCGTGGCATTCATTTTGCCACAGTTTTTCTGTTTCATTCTACCACTACTTTTTAGCGAATTGTTTCCAATTGGGTCATCCATAGTTGGGTAGTCCGCAGACTTAACATCCCCGATACACCTGGGTAGGGTTTTTAATTGTTTTCCTTCAATGTTATTTTGTTTCTGTCAGAATTCTATATCCTTCGTTCCTGATATTTATCGCTGCATTTATATCCCTATCGTGTTCTATTCCGCATTGTGGGCATTTCCACATTCTTATTTTTAAGTTCTTTAATTCCTTGTTTTGATATCCACAATTTGAGCATATCTGAGAACTTGGATAAAATCTGTCTATAACAGATAAGTTCTTTCCGTACCAATCACACTTATATGTAAGTTGTCGTCTCATTTCTCCCATATTGGCGTTTGTTATTGATTTTGCTATATGGTGATTTTTGACCATTCCCTTGACATTCAAATCCTCAATGCAAATAGTGTTGATGTTATCATTATTCTTCGCCACATATGAAGTGATTTGGTGTGTATTGTAATTTCTTTTACCTGCTATTCTATTTTGTAATTTTGCAATCTTGTCTTTAAGTTTAATGTAATTTTTAGAAGGAACTTTAACCTCAACATCCTTGTTATACTTGTGTGAAAACACTGTCTCACCGGTTTTTATCCATTTTTTCTTGGATAGTTTTCTTTCAAGTTTTTTAAGTCTTTTTTCAAGTTTGGAATCCTTTTCATTCGTCGGAAATTTTGTGCCGTCAGACGTAATGGCATTTGAGTCTGTCTTAACACCCATATCAATTCCAATAGATTTTTCTATTGATGGAGTTTCCTTTTCTTTTGCCTTAAAATCGTCATCGCATAGAATTGATATTTCATAGTAATCAAATGATTTCTTTGAAATAGTAAATTGGGTGATTCTACCCTGTATTTTTTTATGCAGTATAATTTTCACCCAATGAGGATGTCTTGGATTTTGTGGGTTAACAATTCTTACAAGAGATTTTTTGAAATTGAAAATCTTTTTGTTATCAGTTTCTTGTATTTGTATTGCAAATGAATTTCCGTATTTTTTACTTTTAAACCTAGGTTCATCCGCAAGTTTTTTAAACCATCTATCAAAAGCAGAATCAAGGTTTGACGCTGTATATATATAAGATATAGCTGGTGCTACCTTTAAAAATTCTGTATCTTGATTTCTTTTCAATACAGGAAGGTCTCTTGACACATCATATTGTGCGCTTAAGTGTTTTTTAGCTGTATCATTGTCTTTGTTTTCTTGATAATGTTTTTTTATTTTCTCTAAACAGTAATTCCACCACCAAACATTTGACTTAAAACATTTGTCAAAATATTCTTTTTGTTCATCGTTAGGATATATCCTGTATTTATATGCTCTTTTCATTTTCTGTTAAAATGAGGGTGTCTCATAAAACGCTTGAATTGCTTCCTTGATTCATAATATTTTGCGACTTTGAACTCCTTGTCATATACATATCCACAGTATATTCCACCGTTATCATACCATAATATTACTCGGCGTTCATCCTCTTTTACATTGAACTCAAAATGTCTTCCAAAACAATAGCTGTTATATAGCACAATAGCCATAGAACCATCAGAAGTCTTCTTGATAATCATTTTGTCCTTATGAGGAACTGGTGCCATATAATCACCATTCCCTAATGATATGAACTCATCATTATCAATGTCCTTGTCAAAATGAATCATAATACGCTCAATGGGTAATGAATCAACTACCTCATACTTTGAAAAATCAAATGGTTTCATTTGAGCGAATACAAACGAAGATATTGAAAATACAACTAAACTTAAAATGAACTTTTTCATAAAAACTATATATTAAAAAGATAACCGCGTGACGGAATCGAACCGTCATCTTTCGATTACAAGTCGAATGTTAAAACAGGAAAATTGCTGTTAGTCGCTTTAAAATATCATCAAACGGCATTTACAATATTCTACCATTGAACTAACGCGGTTATATATTGTTAAACAATCAATTACATTCAAAAATCTCAATGTTCATCCTATACTTACCTTCCTTGTTTGGACATTGTGATTCATCCCTTTCCTCAATGAAAGTTTTCAGACTATGTATATTTCTTTCAATGAATGATTCTAAACTATCTTCTTCACAAGAGAATGTCTGTGAACCATATAATAGTTTGTCTTTTAAATTGCGCTTTATAAGTTCAGCACCCAATTCCTCAAAAATACCCATATATAAAGTTAATTAAAAAGTAATTGTTGCGGGAGAAGGATTCGAACCTTACGTCCGGTTTTTGTCCCGGTCCAGTTTATGAGGCTGGCGAGTTTGACCACTACTCTATCCCGCGATATAACTATTTGACAAGGTTGCAGGAGTCGAACCTGCTATCTTCAGATTTGGAAGTCTGATATGGTAAAATGTAATATCCGTTCCACTCAACCTCTCTTATAAGGCAGACAAAACAACCATATGGCAAATCTGTACAGTCAAGGCAGTTCCACATCTTCATCGCCCTAGGGATGACCATCTACGCTGCTACGTATTATCAGCAGAGTTGTGCCTTATTCACCACTTAGGTTCTTCCATTATTTAACAATGCAAGGTTTTTAGAATCGCCTTGAACGGTAACGATGAAACTCCTTTCATCCCTCATTGCACTTAACTTCGATTGTAACGCTAATTTAAGATTTTTCTAAATGACTATGAATACAATATTATAAACTCCACGTCGTAATCGATATTAGGAAGACATAGATAAGCGTTTTCACAAACTTACTGGTTTTGTCTGGTATATTGTGGAGCCACAGGGACTTGAACCCTGAACCTTCTGCGTGCAAAGCAGATGCTCTAGCCAAACTGAGCTATGACCCCAATATAATTAAGCATCCAATATGTGACCTAAACTGCACTCCTATGGAATTACCCAATGGTCTGTTGCCTATGAACGGATTCACTTTGCGTGCGTGAGTTGTCTCTTTCAGTGAGGCTCAAGGTTTCAGGGCTGTCACACGGTACTATAAACCTTTTTTCCCTTGGATGCTAATATATTTGACAGGAGACATTTAACAAAAACCCTGATTTATTTAATAAAAAGAATTGCTGTAAGTCTCCTTATTTATTTCCTATTTAATCACACAACGGGAACTGATTTTTTCTGATGCATTTCAAGTACATTTAATAATAAAATTGCTGTAAGTTCCCTAATTTTTTAACATTGCAAATGTATATTATTTATTTTAAATATCCAAATTTTTGCAAAGTTTTTTTAGTTTTTTTTTAATAACTTTGTACGTGTGCCGGGACTCGAACCCGGAACTTGCAGTTTCATACCACTCTATGTTACCATAGCCAAACACTCTAAAATTCTTGCATTATTATCCCTATAGTTTTATGCTGCTCTTAGAGGGATTGCCTAAAAACTTGTGTTTGTTGTGGTCTGGGCTGTCTCTGTACCATATTGAAATTCTTGCAAGATATGAGTGTAGTTTCTATAACTACCAAGAGCAGTCCCTGTACTGCTGCTTTCAACGTCTTAAGGTTTTAACTTTATACTCATAAATTTCAACTTAGGTATCTCCCGTTCAGTCTCTACACGATTATAGCTTATTCTCTCCCCTTATTACCATCACTTCTGTAGAGAGTTTACCCACCCGATATAAGCCATTTTCGCTCGGTGTTGTCCTTACACATTATTGTTTAGTGTCCTGTTTATTCAATAAGTATTTCTCAGGGGAGGGTTTCCACCTCCAATTATGCAAACCATAAAGGCATTTTACTGCATACGTCAATCGTTTCACTTTCGCCACCTGGGGTCCATCATACTTATCTAAAGGATTTCCACCGAATTTAGGAGATTCTACATAGGGATTTCTCGCCTATGCATCCAATTTTAATAGAAGACTGCTATTCTATCCAGTTGAATTACACACGTCTGTGTTTTTTTTGATGCCCCAGAACGAGTCGGACGTTCCTAACAAGAGCCAAAATCTTGTGCATTACCGCTATGCTATAGGGCAGTATCAGGTATCTATAAAACAACTGGAGTTGCAGGATTCGAACCTACGTATCATCATTATTAGTGACGCATCTTAACCTCTTGATTAAACTTCACGTTTTAGATTGCTGTAAGATACCTTTTGTAGCCGGCACGGGATTCGAACCCGTATGGGCAGAATGAAAATCTGCAATCCTAACCTGTTAGATGAACCGGCCATCAAGAGCGGAAGACGAGATTTGAACTCGCAACTTTCAGCTTGGAAGGCTGACGCTCTGCCAATTGAGTTACTTCCGCATACTGTACGCTAAATTCTGAACAAACTTGTCTGTTCATTATTAACTTCTTGTTTCATCCTACCACTACTTTTTAGTACCTCATAGCTGAGTGTGTCATCCATAGGAGGGCAGTCCGCAAGCGTAAATTCGGGTGTACAGCACCCTACGTTTAATAGATAAATACTCATTTTTTATTTACAATGCAAATGTACACTATTTATTTGTAAAAAACAAATTTTCAAACTTGAAATATTATGATTTTAACGTTTTTTGCATTTCCTCATCCTCTAAATCATCAAGTTCAGACATTAAATCATATAACTTCTCATTTTCAGCCTCATATATCTTTAAACTTTCATTACGATGATATGGATGGTCTATTCCTAATAAAGAATTCCTTACCTTAATACATTGGTCAGCAATCTCAATTTTCTTCTTTTCAAGTTCTGTTAATCTCTCCATCTTCCAAATCATTTGAGGGAGTCTGATAGGATTCGAACCTATGTAAACAAGTGCCACAAACTTGCACCTAAACCTCTCGGCCACAAACTCCATATATATTTATGTGCGCTCTGACAGACTCGGACTGTCAACTCCCAGATTAAAGGTCTGGTACTCTGCCAATTGAGTTAAGAACGCATATACGCGCCCTGGGATGGGTTCGAACCACCGACATTTTGATTAACAGTCAAACGCTCTAACCAACTGAGCTACCAGGGCAGTTGTTGCAACTTAATTTGTTAAACATCAGAGGTTGCAACTTTGAATGTCCAAAACGCAAGGAAACATTCATTGTTGGCTTGGAAGGAATTGAACCTTCACAGACATTTCTGTCTCTACATCCTAATTGTAGTGCGTCTCAACCATTTGCGCCACAATACCAACATTATCTTTGCGGAGAGAGGGGGATTCGAACCCCCGGTACGGTTACCCGTACGGCAGTTTAGCAAACTGCTGGTTTCAGCCACTCACCCATCTCTCCTGATTGTTTCTGGCGGAAGCACTCCGATTCGAACGGAGACACCGCTTTGACACGATTACTGGCGGTTTTCCTTACCACTCTATGTTACCATAGCATATTTAACTTGGGTTGGAATTTCACCAACTTGGACAAGGACCATTTATCCCTCGCAGCCCCATACATTACTGTCTTACATCGTTAAATATTTGTGGTCTGGACCATCTCTTTACCATATTGAAATTCTTGCAAGAATATTGGTGATTCGAACACCTACCTAGTACGATTGCTAGATACCTCATTGCCATTTGAGGAATATAATTTCAACTTAGGTATCTCCCGTTTGGCCTCTACACGATTATAAGGCTGTTACCTTCTACATCTATCACCACATAGTATGCTTGTAACATTTTATTGGTTCACCTCATTTTCGTTCGGTATAGTCCTTACACATTATTGGTTAGTGTGCCTTACGTAAGTTTATCTATGCGTATAGGGATTCAAACCCATCGCCGTTTATAGCATCTGCTTACTTCTCTTGCTAAAAAGGATTTCCACCGAATTTAGGAGATTCTACTATGGGATTTCTCGCCATAGCACTCAAATTATATTAAGACCGCTGCCTTACCAATTAGGCTTATGCTTCCATTTATATTTGTTGGTGGAGACGGATTCGAACCATCGAAGACTAAAGCCAACAGATTTACAGTCTGTCCCATTTGACCACTCTGGAATCCACCAATTTTTTATGTCACAATATGTCAAAGAACTCAACATTGCAAATGTACACAATTTATTTGTCATTTCCAAATATTTTAACGTATTTTATAAAAATGAATTATTTGAGCCTCAATACGGAAGCGAGCCGTAATTTCAAGATTACAAATCTAGCGTAATAACCTTTATACTATTGAGGCAAAAAAACCACTCTACACGACTGTACTTTCCATACCTTGTCACCTACCTAAGCGCATAATGACTTGTAACATAGTCTTCTGCCTTCCTTCTCAAGCATCTCCATAGGATATTGTTACCTTACCTATAGCCTTCTTGAACCTTGAATGATTTTTAGTTTAAAAGTCGGGGCGACACGATTCGAACGTGCGTACCTGTTAAGGTCCTGCTCCCAGGGCAGGTCGGAAACCAACTACCGGTTACACCCCGTATTTTTTATTTCACAATGCAAATGTACACAATTTATTTTACAATTCCAAATATTTTGGTGTTAAAAATTGTTATTTTGAGGTAAGACAGAGATTCGAACTCTGGATACAACAGTTTTGCAGACTGCGCCGTTAGACCACTTCGGTATCTTACCTTTTGTTTCCGTATAGGAAAAATAATATGAATAGTAATCCAAAACTAATAATCCATAATGCCATATAACCTTACATCTAATTATTATGTGAACTACCCACAAACTAAAGATTTGTGGGCTTCTGACTTCATTGCTGACTGCCATTGAAATGGTCTTACATCTGCTCCATCAGTGTAATCGACAGTTCCTGCCGATATATTTCTTAATCCTTCTGCAAGGATATTCATTGCTGCATTAACATCTCTGTCAAGAACTTCTCCACAATTTGGACAAGTCCATTCCCTATCTTTCAACGATAAGTCTTCTTTAACCCAACTACAACAATGGCAAGTCTTTGAAGATGGGTAGTATCTACCTATCTTCACTACTTTCTTATTGTTCATAACTGCCTTGTAAGTAAGCATTGAAAGGAATGCTCCCCAACTTGCATCAGATATACTCTGAGCAAGTCTATGGTTTCTTTGCATACCCTTTACATTCAAGTCCTCACAACAAATTACATCATAATTCCTGATTAAGTCGGTGCTAATCTTATGTAATTTGTCAAACCTACAGTTATGAATTTTCTCTTGTATTCTCGCAACCTTAATTCTTTGTCTGTTCCAAGAATTACTACCTTTCTGCTTTCTTGACAAATGTTTCTGCGATTTTGCAAGCTCTTTTGAATAACGCTTGATGAATTTGTTACTTGAATATCTCTTACCATCACTTGTGACTACCAAGTCTTTTAACCCCAAGTCTATACCAACCTTTGCATTGGTTTTCTGCAACGGTTCATATATAACTTGAGTAAGTATGGAAACATAATATTTTCCGCTCGGTGTAACAGAGATTGTCATATTTCTGACATCGCCACCTTTGAATGGTCTATACTCCACTATCTTAATCCCATCTTTGAACTTTGGAATATATATCCTACCATTCTCAACAGAACAATGCTGTGGTATACGAAAACTTCCGCCATTTTTCTTTGCCTTGAATCTTGGAAACCTTGCATTACCACTAAAAAAATTAGTATATGCCGTTTCAAGATTTCTCAGTGCGAATTGAAGTGTCTGTGAATTGATTTCCTTTAACCACAAGTATTCTTCTTGTCTTTTTAGTTTGGTAAGTGCGCTTGCTTGTACATAGTAATTGTCACTTTTACCATTATCAGTGTATTGCTGTTTTCTTTCAGCAAGAAAATGATTATAGACAAAACGTACAGACCCAAAATACCTTGCAAGTATTTGCTCTTGCTCCTTATTTGGGCACATTCTGTACTTATATGTCTTTAAAATCACTTTCATCATTTAAAATATAGTTAAAAACTATCTCTTTTCAATAATAAATATTAGATAATTTACAAAAAGTTCCTATTTTTTGTAAAAAATATTTTTTATTATGAGTTATTTTTCTAAAAATTGGTCTAACGGATATTTTGTATGCTCCATTAGTGAAGCAAATCCTGATACTATTAGAAAGTACATTGAGAATTAAGGTTTATGCAATTCATCCCATTAACTAAAGATTAATGGGTTTTCTTGCATTATTTATATAAAAAATAAAAGCTGCTGAAACTTTTTTGGAGGTATCAACAGCTTGGGAAATATATAGTTAAGTAAGTGCGCCAATTTTACATCATATATTTTTCAAACTGTTTTAACCTTTTATTATTGGTATACGCCGGTGTATCACATTCTTGAATTGAATGTGAAAGACAAATGGATGGATATTTCTGACTAAAATTTTTCATTATATGTTTAAGGTGATAATTTCTTTTTATAAATATATATAAATTTTTGAAAAAAACAAAATTTTTGAAAATATTTTTTAAAAAGTTTCCATAAAATTCACCAAATCAATATAATTTTGTTCAGCGACAAAACTAACAATAGTTGATATTGCCTTTTTTATTCTTTCTGCATTTTCAGTATAACATTCCTCGTATGGCTTATATGGTGTCAGTCTATCGTGTTGTTTTGGTCTATTGGAATAATATTCGGAAACAGTTTTAAAATGATTTTTAATAGCACTATAATCTTGATTTAACACTTCTACAACAGCTTCGTTTAAACAATTTAGTCTAAACTCTACCTTGTTTTTACTAAGTGGGTCTATATCTATATCCACAAACCTCTTACAAAGGGCAGGTACTCTCTCTCTCCAATGATTAACGACTTGACTGTCTGGATAAAGACACAAACATACTAAATTGTCTACAATAGCATCTAAAACCTCACCGAATTTATCAGTCATTTTATATTTTCTATGCAAGAAAACCCATTAATCTTTAGTTAATGGGATGAATTGCATCAGCCTTGATTCTCAATATACTTTCTAATAGTATCAGGATTCGCTTCACCAATAGAACATACAAAATATCCATCAGACCAAAAAGTATGTTCCTTCCAAAAATGTTTTCTTAGTATTGGTTGGAACTCTTTCCAAAGTCTGTTTGTACTTACTTGTTTCAATACTCTGACAATTGAAGTAACTGTAATATTTGGCGGATAACTAATAAGAAGATGTATATGGTCTTTGTCCGTTTCCATTATCTCAATATCAAAGTCACATCTACTTTCTACTTCCTTAAATACTAAAAGAACACATTCTCTAATTTCAGAAACAAGTAGTTGTTTCCTGTACTTACAGACAAATATTAAGTGACATTTCAAGTAAAACTTGTGTCTATTATTAGAAAAATAACTCATATCAAAATATTTTTTTTACAAAAATAGTAACTTTTTGTAAATTATTTGATATTTATTATTGAAAAGAGATAGTTTTTAACTATATTTTAAACGTAAACGTAAAGAATATGGAAGTTATTAAAGGAATAAGTCTAAACGATGTACAAAAAGCAAAAGATACTTTGATAGAAGATGCAGAGATAATGAAGGCACTAAGAGATAGACTTAAAGAACAAGATGTTCCACTGCAAGAACAGAATGACATAAGGAAAAAGGTGATAGATATTCTTTCAAAGGATTTGTTGATAACAATGAATCTGTCAAGTTGCGCTGATATTATAAATGTTTGGTAAATAAGTAAAGATAATTATATGAAAGTGATTTTAAAGACATATAAGTACAGAATGTACCCAAATAAGGAGCAAGAGCAAATGCTTGCAAAGTATTTTGGGTCCGTACGTTTTGTCTATAATCATTTTCTTGCCGAAAGAAAACAACAATACACTGAGAATGGAAAAAGTGATAACTATTATGCACAAGCAAGCACACTTACCAAACTAAAAAAACAAGAAGAATACTTGTGGCTAAAGGAAATCAATTCGCAAACACTTCAATTCGCACTTAGAAATCTTGAAACTGCATATACTAATTTCTTTAGGGGTAATGCAAGATTTCCAAGATTCAAGGCAAAGAAAAATGGTGGGAGTTTCCATATACCACAACATTGTTCTGTGGAGAATAGTAGAATTTACATACCAAAGTTCAAAGATGGAATTAAAATAGTAGAACACAGACCATTCAAAGGCGGAGATGTCAGAAATATGACAATCTCTGTCACACCAAGCGGAAAATATTATGTTTCCATACTTACACAAGTTACATACGAGCCTTTACAGAAAACCAATGCAAAGGTTGGTATAGACTTGGGGTTGAAAGACTTGGTAATCACAAGTGATGGTAAAAAGTATTCAAGCAATAAGTTCATTAAGCGTTATTCAAAAGAACTTGCAAAAGCACAGAAACACTTGTCAAGAAAGCAGAAAGGTAGCAATTCTTGGAACAGACAAAGAATTAAGGTTGCAAGAATACAAGAGAAAATTCACAATTGTAGATTTGATAAGTTACATAAAATTAGTACTGACTTAATCAGGAACTATGATGTAATTTGTTGTGAGGACTTGAATGTTAAAGGTATGCAAAGAAACCATAGACTTGCTCAGTCAATATTAGATGCAAGTTGGGGAGCATTCCTTTCAATGCTTACTTACAAGGCAGTTATGAATGATAAACAAGTAGTGAAGATAGGTAGATACTACCCATCTTCAAAAACTTGTCATCATTGTGGTTGGGTTAAAGAAGACTTATCGTTGAAAGATAGGGAATGGACTTGTCCAAATTGTGGAGAAGTTCTTGACAGAGATGTTAATGCAGCAATGAATATCCTTGCAGAAGGATTAAGAAATATATCGGCAGGAACTGTCGATTACACTGATGGAGCAGATGTAAGACCCTTTCAAGGGCAATCAGCAAAGAAGTCAGAAGCCCACAAATCTTTAGTTTGTGGGTAGTTCACTTGGCTTCATTCCAAATTCACAAATCAATTTATGGTGTAATGTTGAATGTATTTCTTCTGTTACTATATCGTCAATATAGTTCATTTTGTCATTTATTTTGGCAATTATATTGTATATAATACATAAAACAATCGGGCGAAATAAATATTCCGCCCTTGTGTTTTGTCTTTCTTGAATACGTTTTCTTTGACTTATGTACCTTGGTAGTTGAATGAAATCCTGGACCAAGTATGTCAAATTGAATGTCTCTATTCGCTTTTTTCAGTGCTTTGTTTAGAATTTTTGATGTCATTGCTCTCCCAAATCTATATCTCCGTCAATATTGACGTGTGGTGGAACTTCTTTTGCGTGATAAATGCTCCAAATTGTTACTGATAACGATACAACGATTAACGTTGCCATAATAATACAAAAAGTACTCATAATTCAACTGTTTTTATTTATAAATATCTTGTTGTTTGATAAAAGCCATACCATAGCATCATATACAGCATCAATTAAATGTTCTTTTGATAAGCCGTAATAAGATTCCACGCCAACACACCATTTATTTTCATCATCTGTAAATACTTCAACATCAACACCTTCATTCTTCATAATGGTAAGTAGACAGTCAGTAGACCAAGCAGGAATATCAAACTCTTCGTCTCTTGCTTTTGGACCGCCTATTCTAAGGTCGCTACCACACCAATAATACATATCAGCAGTATCTGTTGGAAGGTCTAACATCTTTAATGTTTTGCTTTGGTCTATATTTGTCTGTCTCATTATCTGTCTTTTTTGTGTAATATACAAAATACGTTTTTAATATCCAAACAATTCAACAAAAATTATGATTCCTCTTGAATCTTTTTTAATCCATAACTATCCAATACAAAAGCTGCTCTACAATCAAGGCAGGCGAATGTTTCGGTGATAATTGGGTCGTACTCCTGTTGTGAATGTCCGAATATCTGATATACACCCTTTAATGATTGTAGTTCACTAACTCCCTTATTGTATAGATGTTCTCTTACATCTGCCCACACAATGCTTCCACAGTTCGACCATCCACCACGGTAAAAACTTACATCTGACAATATACGTCCGCATCTGTCAGAATCAAGAATTGCATTAAGGTTATCAACATTAAGTTCTCCAATCTCACGCTGATAATCCTTAAACCAATCTGCTATAATACCAGCGTGTGAGAACAGATATTTCTTATCTCCTATTTCGGCTTTATATGCGAGTTTAATTTTATCTCTATGTTTCTCAACAAAGTCGTTCATAGGTTTTTTGCTCATAGCGGACAATCTGCATCCTCCACACTCTCTATAGAAATCATTGTTCAGGTAATGCATATCGTGATTTCCAAGTAATAGGACAACCTTATCCTTTCCTTCCAACCACTCTGAAAGTTCTTTAAGGTTTTCCAAAGCCATTTCAACCGTTATTCTCTCATATGGATAAGGGTCCATATAGTCTCCAAGGAAAATTATCTTATCGTAATCATCATAGTTCTCAACTGCCTGTTTCCAGAAAGGTCTTCCGTGTACATCTGGTATAATTAATATCTTATCCATTTTATGTTATTTTTTTTATTCATTAAATACGTCGTAGAAAGCCTTGTAATTACCTTCTTGTTTTCCGTCAAGTATAGCAAACACTATATACTTGAACTTATCCTTATATTCGTCTGTTTCAAGTATTTCCTTGAATAGTTTGGCAATCTCCTTTGGCGGGTTATGAAATGCTCCACACCCCAATGCACTTAATACCAATGAATCGTTACCATTGATAAGTGCAACATTCAATATTGTTTTGATTTTGTTACGTGTGATGTTTTTTATTGCTTCCTCAATATGTCCATTCTCATCTACATATGGGTCACGATATCCGGCAACACTGACCACATCAACAAGAAATGGTTCTTCAAGTGGTGCATAATAGTTGTTTTCAGTATCCCTGAACACCGTAACGTTCTTACAATAGACTGCACCGTTGTTCATATTAAGTGGATATTGATTTCTATCGTCGTATTCCATACCCATTTTTTTTGCCATTCTGTCACAGTATCTGTACATTTGTGTAAATAGATTGGTACGTCTGAAAAGATTCTCTTCTTGTGCGCCTGAACCACTGAATACACCTCCTCCAGGGTTTGATGCAGAAGCCATATTCAGTACAGCTGGATGATATCCTTGCTCAACTAATTTATAAGCAGCTGCAAGGCTATCGCTATCAAGAACCTCAATCTTTGTGTCGTATTTTTCAAGATTGTCAAAGTCGATTGAAATTCTCTTTTTATAAAAATTAGAAGAAATAATGTTGTTGTCAATCGTTATTGTCTTATCTCCAATGGTATAACCGTTTTTAACCATATCTATCGTATCAAGATAGATTGATGCACGTTTTTCTTTTTTCATTTTATGTTATGATTTTTTCTTACATTCTTTTGGCTGTTTATCAACGAATGTAATCATCGCCTCTTTCATTCTTCTGATTACATATTCCTCACAATGTGTTTTAAGTACATTGAGAAGTCTTTGTGTTGAATGTGTTATTCGTTTATCCTTAATGTTGTTTTTAAGGCTGACTTCCTTTTTATGTTCATTTTGTATTTTTATTTCCTTGTTGCCGCTCTTAACAACAAAACTTTCGTTTTTCCTCATCTTCCTGACTTGGCGTGTTGTTTTGTCGTAAATATAGCCTTTTTTTGCAAGAAACACTGAAATTTTTAATGTTTCAGTATCTGTTGCTTTTCTCCAGTATTGGAGGTTTTTTTTAAGCAATATATACCCACAGTCAACATTATTAGTTACATCAATATCCAAAACACCTTCTGATACATCACAGTATGCTGTGAGGGTATATGCGATGCCTTCGTTATCAGCATAAGCGTTCCCTCCCCATATTGAGAAAAGTTCGGGTGCTTTATCTTGTACAATTACGTCTCCTTTAGCGAATTTAGCCATTGTGATTCTTGTTAAAATTATCAATATGTACTTTCAATATATCGTCGTGTATAGCGTTTAACACTGTAAGTATTTCATCATCTGAAAAATGCTTTTTGATATCCTTCATAAGGTTATAAGCATCGTTTGTAAGTATTTTCTTCTTCCATTCCGGAAACTTGTCATTTTTGCACCATTCTTCTGCCCATTCGATTACACCACTTACAAAACCGAGGTATTCTGCAAACAGTATTATAACTGGTATTGGTAAATTCTTAAAAGTTATATCCTCCATTTCTTTTTGTTTATTTTCTTTTATATTTGATGTTACAATCCATATTATGCCTGATATTACAGCAAGTGATATTAATGTTGTTATCATATAAGTGAAGTGTCTTTATGTTTTTGATACAATCCTTTATGGTTTACGACCTTAATTTTCTTTGATACCTCCACTCTATATATTAATAACCTATTATTTCCATATACCCTATTGTTACTGTCAACACTTGAATCAAGGACAACGTATATGATTTTTGTTCCAATATCATCCTCTGTGATATAATCCCTTCCAGTGTTCTCTACGAACCTCTTTACTTTATCAGGTCTGAATATATATGGCGAAGAGTATTCTGAAAATCCTTCAAACCTATTATTTATTGTTGATTTACTATATTTGTTTTTACCTTTCAACACAGCTTCTCCAATATAGTCATATTGTATGTCAATATTGTGTTTTCTCAACAGCTCAGGCAATATTTTTTCTGCATACCCAACTCTTGTTCTACAAGTATCCTTATCTCTTATAATTTCCCTTACTTCATCGTCTGATAATGGCACTGCTATATTTCCTATTGGTTTACTGCCAAACTCACAGTCTTTTCCTTGATAGTCACCATCAACCCAATCGTATTTTGTGGAATCGCTTGGTATATTTGCTCTATTTGAGAAATCCTGTTCCCAAGTTGAGTACATATCAGCGTATTTCTTATTTACATAGAACTTTGTTTTCTCAACTGGTGCGTTTATATCCCTATATCCACACATTCTACCAATAAGTGCTTGTACTGTGGTATCCGACTTTGTTGAATGGTCATAGACCATATATATAATATCCTTAAGTTCCCTTTTAATTGTTATGCCTGCCCTAAATGCTCCTTTTATTAGGAATAGTATTGGTTTTGTTTCAATTCTGTCAATATCCTTTATGTCCTTTATAATTCCAATGCTTTTGGACATAAGGTTATTCAGGTTATTTATTCTGTAAAGTTTTTCCATTTCACGTTCAATCATTCTGTAATCAATGTTTGAACCATTTGAATAAACATCAACTATTCTGAATTTATCTTTAACATAATCATTGTTTTTAAACACCTCAAATCTTTTGCTTCTGACGAATATAACACCATAAATCCCATCAATTTTCATTCTATCATAAGCGTCACATATATAGGAGAATATCCTACCGTCATATGTAACGTCGTCCCTTTGTGAATCTTGTATGAGTCCATTGGTTATAAAATCTGTTATCCCAAAATAATTGGAATCTGTTTTCAGGCTTATTATATCCTTGCACAATGCCGTATCACTAACAATCTCCTTGAATGGTGTGGCTGATACTGATACAATGTATATGTTTCTTGATATTAATTCGTTTCTGTTTTTCCAATCAATATTGTTTTTCTTGAAAAAGGCTGTAAGTACATTTTTCTCGCCACTTCCATAATGTGATTCATCAATAAAAATCACACTATTGTCTATTGTTCCTGTATATCTTGGCAAATCACTGTTTTTCAATATGATATACTTACAATCATTACCATTTCTTTTCTTTATGTATATATTATCGTCTGTTGCTCCTATGACTTGTTTTTTCAAACGTTCTGATGTTTGTCTCTTAAGACCGCAGTCGTTCATTCCAGTTACGAATATGTATCTTTTAACAGCCATTTCAGATTCTATTTCTGTCTGTGAGATAATGTTTACAACAGAGTTACATACACCTGTTTTTCCACTCTGCATCTTAGCTGTAAGTATGACGTGGTTTCTCCTTGTGTGTGGTTCATTGAAATCTCTCACAATGTCCTTTGCAGCGTCAATTTGTGTATCAAATACATATTCATCGTTGTGTATATCTAATGTTTTCCTTATACTATCGTTATTTAACGAATCCAATATAATATTTATATCAATCATCAATTCTACAAAAATCAGGTCTTGGTACGTTTTGGTCAATATTTGCCATTTTAAATATCTCTCTGAAATTTCCTTTATTGTCTTTGTACTTTGTACATACAATTCTGCTTAATCCATATCCAAAATACTCATATTCAAGCATATATGGGCAATTATTACATTGTTTTCTTTTATTATTCATATTATTTACTTAAATCATTTGTAGCAAATATATACGAAAAAAACTAGATTTCGAAATAAAATCTAGTTAAAAAATGTTATTTTTTTGATATAAATTTACATATAACGTCAGACGACAATAAAGTTCCGTATTTATGTGTTTCATTATCTGTGTAATACAGGATATAATCATACTTATCTGTTACGGTAACGTTTTTTCTTTCCTTACCTCTATATGGTGGGAAATGCAGTATATCGCCTTTTTTAATGTTGCTGAAATTAATTATTGGCTTAACTTTGGCTATCGTAATGTCCGTTGTATGTTCTTCTTCATCGTAGGTACACCAAAATGGTTTTTTTATTTTTGTATCTTCTATATGATACCTTTCTATTTCCTTACACTCTCCGCTGTCTGATTTATACTTATCGCATTTCAGCGTTGTATATCCTTCATAGAATGCAGCAAATTTTTTCAGGTGTGGGCAATTCTCACAATTTGTCATTTTGTAAAATCTATATAAAATGGTTTGTATGACATAATATAGGATTCATCAAGAAGGCTGACACCATACACATCTGTTTCTCCAAGTATTTCCTTATCGTGATTTGAGGTATGTAGATGTCCGTGAAGATTCAATTTTGGTTTCTTCTCCAAAATAGAATCCCTTAATCCACGACCTCCGATGTGTCCTCTTTCTTTGTGTTTGAATATCACATCGCTGCATCCATATGGTGCGTCGTGTGTCAGGAGTATGGAAACATTATCTGGCATTTTATTGTAAATGTCTTTAAGTGCTTCGTCGGAATAACCCATAAACGCCCAATGTCCGAATTGATGACACCAAGGTGTTCCGTATATTGTTATAACGTTTCCTTCTGAATCAATATAATCATATTTTTCGTCTTGGAGATATATTATATTTGTATCTTTAATAAGATTTTTGAATTTATCTCCGTGACGATAGAAGTAGAAGTCGTGATTACCACCAACAACAAAAATCTTATCCACTGGTTGTTCTTTACACCAGGGGATAAATGTATTGACAATCCACTTTTCGGAGTCTTTAGTGTACCCCTGTATCATTAGTGGCAATATGTCACCGCAGATACAGAGGATATCACTTTTCTCAATGCTGAAGTCAAATTGACCGTGTGTGTCACTTATTGCGCAAATTCTCATTTGTTGCTTTTTATTTTACCTGATTTTGTTTTCTTATAACCTGAGAAGAATGGATTAGTCTTAACTGTTTTCTTTTTGAAACATTTCTTCTCTTTCGGAATAGTCACAATGAATTTATTTTTATCTTTATCTACCTTTGTAGCAAGTTCTTCATTGTTATATCCTTCTGGAATAGTAGTCGTAACAGTATGTGTACTATTACCATCCTTTGAAGTTACAGTGACAATTAAAGAGTCTTTAGTCACCTCAATTTTCGGCTTGTTGTCTTTGTTTCTGTTGTAATCAACAGCAACCTTTAGTTCGTCTTCTCCGTATCCTAGTTCTTTGAACAGGTCGTTAGCGTCGTTAAAAAGGTCGTCTGCTCTGTTAATCAAATCGTTTCTTCTGTCGTAGAAGTCGTAGAATCCTGGACTGAAAATCATATCTGTTGAACTAATATCATCAAAAATGTCGTTCAGTCTTTTCATCATTGAATTAAGGTTTTTGAATTGCCTTGTCATCTCTCCTTGTTTAACTAATTTGTTTGACATAATTTTAAAATTTTTAATGATACAACAAATATATACATTTCATTTGTAAAATCCAAATATTTCAAATAGTTTTTTTACCGTCGCATATTTTTTTCCATTCAATATCCATTCTTGACCAAAAATCCCTACCCTCAGGTGTATTGTCAAATGACATAATACCCCCTATTGCATATCTGATATTGGATTCTTCGTTCAAGTAATTAACAAGTGTTTTAATGTCCTTAAACTTGTATGAACTAATGTGTTTTCTATAAGAATCCAATGCGTTATGTTTCTCTAAGAATTTAACAAGCGTATCTGCATTATCCATATGTACATTATTTACTTTGAATTACTGATGAGATGTGTTCTCTGACATATTCCATACATTCGTCTTTTGTGACATTTTCTTTATCCTTGTATTTCTCGACAAGCATTGATATAATCTTTCCAACAACCTTTCCTGGTTTAAGGCAAAACTCTTTCATAACATCATTACCGTTTACAGGTAACTTTGCTTTGATATCATCATTTTGTTTTTGTTTTTCCTCGTTCTCAATTTCATTATATGATTTGAGTATAGTAGGAATTTGATTAGCCTTTTTACCGTATTTATTGGTAATGTTAATGTAATGTATTATTTGAAGGAGTGTATCAAGGTCGTCACCCATCTTGATTTTTAGTTTCTTAAGTGTCTTATGTGATGGGATTGCGCCTTTCTTATAGTTTTTGAATACGTTCTGCATAGAGATAATTTTGCATACAGAATTAATTAAACTTTCAGAATACCCCATCTTCTCCATAACGGCTTGTGTTAGTCTCTCACTGTTTTTCTCTTCTGAAACCCCATAAAACTGTGTAACCTTACCAACTCTATGGAACAGTGCTGATAGTCTTGATTTAAGGTTTTTGTCTGTCATATCAAGTATGTCCATAGTTCGTTCAAACGCGGTCATTTCTGCGTCTTCATCAACATTTGTTATTTCCTTTAATGCTGGTAAAATATAAGACAAAAGACCATTACAAAACATCATTCTTCGAATGGCGTTACTAGGTTGGTCTGTGAGTATAATTCTTGATACTTCACTGGTTATATAATCTTGCGGAACTGATACAATTTTATCGGCGTTCTTTACCATACCAAGCCACGTGTTTTTCTCTATACCCCATCCAAGTTCGTTTGCAATCCTTATAACTTTAAGTATGTCCAAAGGGTTGTTTTTGAATTGTGTATCAGGGTCACCAATTGCCCTTATGGTATGCGTTGAGAGGTCTTCAACACCCTTTTCTGATGTATCCAATATATCATCCTTACTGATATTGTAATACATTGAATCAATTGTCAGTACACTATTTTGTGCGTCGTCGTCACAAGTTCCAAAACAGGTTATTTTCGTTCCGTTTTCATCATATTTTATTTTGGTTGTCGCTCTGCAAGTGATGTATGCATCTTCAAAACCTTTTATTGACAGTGAAAACATATCATTATTTGGATGGTACTGTATAGTACATTTTTCTTCGTCTTTTGTGTTGAGTTTGTCCGTCAAGAAATCAAGAAAATCCTCGTGACTTGAAGCGTATAAATCAACTACAAGTTCAATATCGATTGAAGAATAGAAAACAAAATATTCCCTAAGTGTTTTTCCACATATGAACACGTGTCCCTCCCATTCAGTTCCTTCAATAATATTCTTTATGAAGTCGTTGAAATTCATTAATATACTATCTTTCATCTTGTACATTCAAAAATTGTTATTTTTTCTTCTGGTTGAACATTCTTAACAAATCTATCGTAAAAATTCTCTATCCAATCGAGTTCCTTATTGTCGTCATCTAAACCAACCCATTTATTCTTATCTACAAAGGCGTAGTTCCAATATGCACTATTATATGTTGCATATGATTCCTTGTCCTTGAATCTACTGAAGTACTTTGTTCTCTCCTTCATATTGTCGTATATCATACGCTCTTCGTCAGTTTCAGGGTCTCTTACATTATGAACAAGGTCCCAGGCATCTTCATAAATTTTTCTATCCTTGTTAATCATTGTTTCCCAATCAACATCTTTATTGATAGCTTGATATACTTCCTTTCCATCTTTTAGAATCAACGGCATTGAGAAATGTTCTCCAATTGCATATGACTTCCATTTACCAATTGGGTTCTCTTCTGACAATGCATCTCCGTTCTCATCATAATACAATCCATTCGTTATTGTTCTGTAATATTCAAATGGAGACAAGTTGTTTATAGCCTTCAGTTGTTCCTGAATATATCCTTCTTGGAATTCGTTAAGCATAAACTTCTTGCTGTCCTTTATTATATTGGCATAAACCCTTGCTGTACTTTCCTTGATTTTAGCCGCGTCTTTATATCGGAACTTAACATATGGTTTCACTTTCAGAGACATATCATATTTAGCCATTATCTCATCGGGTTTATCGCCAACAACCATAACGGAAAAAAATGTGCTTGGTTTAGTATTCATTATTACTTTTTTTAGAATGGGTATAAATTATCATTTGCAGCAACTGCACGTGGTCCATCGTTTTCGTCCCCATCACGTACAATTCTATTATCAAGCATATCTTGCAGAGCATCATAAAAATCAGGCGCGTCTCCTATATGTAAGGGAAGAGGTCCTCTATCAACATTAAATCTTATTGCGTATGCATCATCGATTGGCGCATCAATTCTTATTGGTTGAAAGTCGTCTTCGTCCCTGTGGCGAAGCCTAATCCTTGCATTTTCAATTTGTTCTTCTCTAACTCCTTCGTCGTAATCTTCAGCGTCGTCGCAATCATCTTCTAATCTGATATGAGGTAATCTGTAATTTGTATTTACTTCTGATAACTTATTAAATCCATAAGAAGCGAACATTATACCCCTCAATATGTTTACCATTCCGGAAGATGAATTGTTCAAATAATCAGCAAAAATCCAATGACTTATTTTAACATTATTAATAATAAGCCAATGATAAACCTTGTCCATTTCCATTTGCAAATGGTTTATATCACCCAACAACGTATCGTCTTCTTCAACCCATTTGGATATATAATCATTGTTTAACAACATAAATGTAGGCTTCTCATTTGAAATTACAATATTGAAATCAATATTATTTGATTTTATTTCATCAAGTTTCTCTGATTCAAAAACAAATTTTTCAGAATTACTGTCGTACAACATATTTGGCTGTTTCTCTATCCATTTTCTGTGTGGGGAAATACCGCCACCAATACATAGAATGGAAACTTCTGTGTTTCTTATTATTGTGTAATCTGGAATCAGATGTATATGTGGTGTGCTGATTTTGTCATAATCGAACAAAGCCTTATCGTCATTTGCTCCTCTTATTATATAAATTGATATATTCCTACTTGCAATATTTTCTTCTATTTCATTCAATATTTTTTGATAATCAATTAACGAATTATTGAAGTTGTTATTGCTTAAACATATAACAGCTGCGTTATTAAAATCATCGTTCCTTCTACTTCTCCTGATACCTTTAATTTTCAAATAACGTATTATGCTATCTATATTATCTTTTATAGAAATAACATATATTTTCGAATTTACATTAATAATATTCATAACATTCTAAATTATTTTTAAAAAAACGGTGGTGTAATCTTTATGTAATCACACCACCGTGTTTATTATTTACCAAGTTTTACGAGTTGCTTTTGAACTTGTGAAAATCTTGTCAAAAAGCATATCGCAAGAATCTACGTAATCTTTACTAACAGAGATTGTTACAATATCATCATCCAAAAGTGATATTGCGTTGTCGGCAGCCATCTTTTTAATTTTTTCTGTAACAACAATATCTGTTCTTTTTATAAGAGACTTTACTGCATCTTTATTACCGCATTTAACGGCAATCTCCAATGCGTTCATTCCTTCGTCATTTACAATTGAAATATCAACATTTTTCTCGTTTACAAGTTTTTCTACAACCCAAGCCAATGAGTTTTGTGAACAAGCAATTGTCAATGCAGTATCAAGGTTGATGTCTTGTTCGTTAAGATTGTACACGCCTGAATCAATGGCAAAATTAATCATTTTATTCAGAATCTCACTTGTTGTTCCATCTTTCGCAAGGATGCTTCCACTTGCAAGGAATAGAAGAGTGTGAAGTACATTCTCGCCAAACCCTTCTTGAACTGTAGCGTCAAATGTTGGATGCAAAGTAATCTTCTTGAACAAATCAAACATAGTATTTGCTATTGCACCAAATATAGGGTAAGTATTCTTGTATTCCTCATTGACGTTGATTTCAGGCGTATCATCAATAAGTTTAATTGCCTCTTCCTCTTTCTTCTCAATAATATACTTATGAATAAGTAACGATTTATTATTTACTTTAACATCAATAATGGAATTGATATCAAATTGTAGAGTATCCTTACAGAAATCTGCCGCTTCTGTGCCACACAAAATCCTTCCATAGTTTGTAACAAGTCTGTTTACAACCGAACATTTGAAATCATCTTCAATAAGGTGAAATCCAACGATTGAATTTTCTTCAGTAAAGTCTTTGTCAAAGTCAAATATTAAATACAAATTACCAGTGTCGTTTAATAACTGCTTCATAAAACCACATTTACATATCGTTTCCATACAATGTGCGTTTCCAGTACTTACAACTAACTTGTTTCCTTCTTCGCTTAATATCTTGACTGGTTTTCCGTCAAAAAATTTCTTCAATGATTCCTTATTCCATTCAAACTTGTCTTTCAAATTTTCTGTGAACAGATTTCCAAGTTTAAAACCAACTCTTTCAAGTGCGTCAAAAATGTTTATTGCTTTTCCGCGATACTTAAACCCACTACCAATCATATTCATATTCTTGGTGCTATGAGCATTTGTAATACCAACACCGTCTTCAACTGTAAAACCAATATGAGCCAATTCATCTGTTTCCGGCTTATTGAAGTTGAACAAGAAATATTGTGTTCTGTTGTCGTATGAAGTAACGTAAGAGTTAAAATACTGGTTTTCCCTTGTCAAACACCATCCAGTTCTACCCCCACCACACAGCTTATGACTTGACTTGAAGGATGGTACTTTTAGAACCAAGACATTGTTATTATCAAAGATAATAGAACAATCCTTTGCGTTCTTCTTAATGAATTCCATTGCTTCATCTTTGTTCCAAGCGTATGTCGGTTTAATTGCTTGCTCTACAGCAGCCAAAATGTCCTTGGCATTATCAAATGCTGAAGACAGACTGATAAATTTACCCTGACGGTCAGCAGGCAATTTTGACAACCCATTGAAAAGTTTGTACCAATTTTTAAATTCGCCATTATTATTCAGTGAAAGTGTTCCAAGAGATGAAACTGGTTCAAACAATTCCAAAAGCATATTCTTCTGCTTTGTGTTGAACTTCCTAATCATTTTCTTGACGATGTTGAGCTTGTTAATCGTGTTTGTTTCATCTTCCAACAAAGAGAAATCTTCCGCATTTTTATATGCAACTATGTTTTGTTTTGAAAGGTCTTTGATGAATTCCCTATTGTTGTTAATCCATCTTGAAATTTTCGCAACACGATGAGGAACAATGCCTTGTACAAGCATCATAACAGCTGCCCAAACCTGATAATTTGGCTTATTGTTCAAAATATCCATCACCGATAAGAAGTACTTATTATCTTCAAATGATGGAGTCAACCCAGCATTGGTCACAATTTGTGAAATCTGTTTTTTTGGATAATTTACTGACATTTTATCTTTATTTTTTTATTTAACAATGCAAATATATACGCAATATTCAAAAAACAAAAATATTAAAAGTTAAATGATGTTAACAAGATGAAGATGATGTGGATGGACTGAATTTTGCTAATAAACGGATTCTTTCGTCTTTTAGTAAATGAGGGTAATTACACAATAATAGCAAACACTCCTGTACGACGTTATTGGTATAATCATCTTTTTTAGCCTTGTTTAGAATCTTACTCAACAAATATTCAAACATACATTGTCTTGGTCTACCTATATAAGAAGAGAAATTATTCACCAATCCTTCAAATACGGAAAGATTATTCTCATTGTTCAATATTGTTTCTGTTATAATATAAAGTGCGACTTTATATGCGTTATCAATGGAAAGAGTTCCGTTATTGAAATCTGTGAGTTCTTCATCACAAGGAATTCTATTTGTCATACCAAAAAACCTATTAACCACCTCACATATCAAAGACCTTACAATCTGCTTATTGACGAATATATCATATAATGTAATTCCGTGCTTATATAACACATTAAGCATATCAATTGAAATGACGTTTGTGATTTCTGTAATCAAAGCGTCGTATATTCTATCGTCGTTTCTTCCATTTTGCTGAACAACATACTTTATGAAATCGTCTTTTATGCTTTCATTAGATAGCATTTTATCAACCATAATATGGTTATGACTGCACATATAATCAATAACGCGTTTTCCATTGTTGCAAATTCTACAAATTACATCGTAAGACAACCCATACTCCTCCAACAAAGTATCAAAATAAGAACTACTTTCTGTGTGGAAAAACTCATTACATACCAGCATTGGCATTTCCTCAAATCCGTCTTTTTCAATAAATGCAATGAATAAACGCTTTGATTTTTCATCTTTTTTATTGAAATCAGCAAACATTATAACACTGCAATTATCAAAATATTCATCAAAATGATTAGAATATCTCTCTCCAAAGATATATTCCATAACGCCACCATTAATACGAACAACTAATTTGTTATCAGCATCCTTTATCGTCACGAAATCACATTGTTTACTTATGAACGACAACATACTTTCACGATTAAACTCAAAAGGAAGAACATCTACTTTCACAATTGAAGAAATATCAATATCATACTTCTTTATTATGTCGCTTATTGATACACTGCCATTGTATTTATTAATCAACGACACAATCGTGCCGACAGAGTTGTTTCTTTCCATAAGATTCTTATTGAAGAAATTATGCGCGTGTGTTATTCCGTGCGAACTGTCAATAGTGAACCCTATGATAGAATCAGCATCATTCTCGTTTTTGCTGAAATCAAATATTACAAACTGTCTTGCATCAGGGTTGTTTTCAACATAATCATTCCAATATTTCTTATTCTTTGAAATACACCAGTTTGTTGACTTTGTTAACCTCTTGATAGCCTCATAGTTCAAAATCTCAACAACAACGAACATCTTAGACTCTTTGACTATATTATATGCAAGAGATTCAACGTTATTAAGATAATCAAGAAAAGATTCCTTGTTCCATCTAAAATGCACAACAACCAAATGTTTCATCGCGTCCATAATCTCGTTATAATCCTCAACCGTGGACATTTTTCTGACAAAGTTAACACATTTCTTCATATTGAGAAGACTGAACTTGTTTAGCGTATCAATATCCTCATCACTTTTGTCAGATGTTTTCAAAATCTTTTTTTGCGCAGTGTTGAATAAATTAATTGAATCATTAACTCTCTTATATTTTCTGATAACACGCATTTCGTCAATAAGTTCGTTGACATCAGAATAAGCTGTGATAGTTTTCTTTGGCAAATTACTTGACAAACTTCCATATTTCTCATTCCACATCATAACCTGACGTATTGTCCATACTGATACCCTTCTACTGAATATCTGATTCAATGCCCACACAAAGAAATTCGGTGATTCATTTGTAATAGCGTAAATGAATTGGCACAATGGTTGCTTTATGTCCAGCCTATATTTATTTGAAACTGGGGTAATAATCTTCTTATTTGAGTTAATGAAATTGTCTAATTTCTGAGATATGTCATCATATATGCCATATACATAACTGAAAAACCTATTATATGAATCTTTAGTTTTTGGACATTCAATTTCATATAAACAAAATTGACCGTATTTATCAAGAAGGGTCGTGTCAATAATGCTTTTTAATGACATTAATCTCTTGTTCCATACTTCATCCGAAAAATATCTGTTATAAATAATAAGGTATTTGCAACCTTCTTTCTCCACGGTTACAGCATATCCATCATATATTGCAGAATCCTGTGAGGTGGAAAACAAAATATGCATAGGTTTTGCTTGCGCCAATTTGTATAATTGCCTATAAGTTCTTATGTGCTGTAATAACATATCTTAAAATTTAATTTCTGTTTCAAAAATGCTCTTGAAATTCTTGTCGTAGTCAATACCCATCATTTCACATTTAGCCTTTATCTCATCGGCAATGTTACTAATCCTCTTTTCATATACTGATACAATATACATCAATGTTTCATTGTTGCTACCATCAGACTTTGCTGACTTCGATGTATTACTTAAGTTACTGTTAGTGGTTGACGAGTTTATATTTGCGCTATAATTATAGTAATTATAACTTGAATATCTGTTGTCATCCCCTAATGTGGCTAAATACTTGTCATCATCATTTTCATTACTGTGATATACACCATTCTCATCTTTCACCCAAGAAGTACCAGTAGATTTTATCTCGTGTCGTGTCCTTCCAATTGTCTCAACAAGTTCAAGACCCATACCAAGAGCATTGTCAGTTTCCTCTGCAACAATATACTCTGACGATTGGTTATGTGCCTCATATCCTCCATTGCAGAAATTCATACACATAATGCCAGCCTTTTCAACAATATGTTTGACATCAGTATAAGGTTCTGAATAAAAACGAGTATAGCCAAATTTATCACATACAGGCTTCATATAAGTCTTATAGAAATCACCTGTGAACAATTTTGTACCACTACACTTCCAAGCAGAACGATTGTAATCAGGAGAGTCAAAACCAACAACATATCCAACATTATCAAAGAATGACTTGTTCAGGTTTGAACTACCCTTCATACCAACCTCCTCTTCAAGGAAGAACGCACCTTTTATCACATCAATCTTGTCAATCATTGCCAACGATATGAATATAGCACCCTTATCATCAGCACCAATACCAATACCATCAACGTATAGTTCGTGCTTATTCTCCTTATTTAGCCTTGTTCTAACATCCAAGTCAGCACCCGCCAATATAAAGGCTTTGTGCTTGTCCTGAACAGTGTCCAAATGCGCAGTCACACAAGGATAATACTCGCCCTCTTTCAGTTCACCTTTGGTGAAATACAGGTTTCCGTAATTATCAAACTCATACTGAACATTGTGCTTCCTTGCCCACATTACAAGATAAGTCACCATACGATACTCATATCCGCTCAAAGAAGGAACGGACATAACCTCATACAACATCTTCTTGTCAGCATATTTGAGTCCGAAATCATCGTTCCTCAATTCAGCCTCAGTCTTTTCAATTACAAGTTCTCCCGTCTCAGTATCAACTTGCTCTTTCTGATTCAATTGTACTACCATTTAATATTATTACTTTAATTTTTTTGTTCTTTTTGTGGCAAATATATATGCAAAAAAAATAAAAACAAAACGATTTAATAATTTTTAACACAAAAAATTGGAAGCCTAATCAGCAATGATTGACTATTAAGCTTCCAAGAATAATCCTATTTTCTTCAATATCAGATAATAACGATATTTTACGAATGTTATCATCATATATGTGACTGTACATTGTCTCACTTATATCATCACTATTATGCAAATCTGAAAATGATAATACCTCATTATTATCTGAACCAATAAAAGACACCGTAAAATCTTTACAATCACCAATTTTCTTTAAGTTATTGGCAATCCAAGACTCTGATAATGCCTTTAAATTATACATTATCTCTTCTTTACTTGCACTCATACTAATCAATACTTTACCATCTCAATGATTACACATCTGTTGAAATTGTTTACAGAATACCTCTGTGAATTAGAACCATTGGCAATAATCTCTATCTTTGTAGGACTTATACCATATTCATTTACAAGTTTGTTGTAAACTGTAATACATCTGTTCTTAGACAAATTCATATTCAATACTGGATTTCCAGTTTGAGCATCAGCATATCCATACAATGTTATCTTTGAATTTGGATAACGGTACACATAATCCCTCACATTCATAAGATTCGTATGAGCATCATTATTTGTTATAATACTGTATGAATTCCTTTCAAAGTTTATAGTCCAAGCTGTATATACAGGACTTTGTTGCACATACATATCATCCTCAATAACCTCCCTCTCGTCCTCTCTGACAATATAATTGTAATTGTTCGTTACATTCTTTTCAACAACAACAGGATACTCCGTTTCATATTTAACTGAAATCGAAGGAACTACAACTATACCACCATAAGGAACATAATTTCTGCTAATTAAAACCTCACCTTGGTAATAATAAGGATAATGCCTGGTTATTACATTAGCACCATATCCAACTGGTCTGTAAACTGGTCTTGGTCGTACATCTCTACGAGTTGCCACAACTCGTCTGTGACTAACAACTCTACCTCCACCACCACTTCCATAACGATATTGTCCGAAAGAAGATAAAGAGATAAGTAAAAAAGTAATTAAAAACAATAATTTTCTCATAATACTACAATTTTAATTAATAATTTATGCTCCAAATATATATCTTTTACTTAAATAATACAAATATATCTATATATTTTTTTGTATTTTTAAAATATTATATATATATTTAACCAAATTTTATATATAAATATAATGGAATATAATTGGTCAAAATATCAAAGGGACATATTTGATTTCGTTGAACACGGTGTTGGTAACTGTGTTGTCGAAGCTTGCGCTGGGAGCGGAAAAAGTACGACAATGATAAAATGTATAGATTTAATCCCAAAAGGTCACACAGTGCTTCTCACAGCCTTTAATAAGGATATTGTTGACGCATTGTCCTCAAAGTTGGAGAGAAAGGATAACGTCAGAACTATGACAATACATAGCATAGGACTTAAAATGCTAATCAATAACCTTAAAGACTCAAAACTCAAATTGGACGAATTCAAATATCGCACATATATCAATTCAAATATATCTGACATATCAGAAACATATAATAATTACAATCAACGCAATAAAGATAAGTATATAAAGAACATCAATAAATTCGTGGATTTCGGAAGACTATACCTATGTCAAACAGTAAAAGACCTATCTATGATTGAAAACAGATATGGAATACAAGTTCTTTCAGACGAAAAAGATATTGCTGTAGATGTAATGAAGTGGGGTAAGAACAACACGGACATTATAGATTATACAGATATGATATGGCTTCCAAATGTGCTGTATTTGCAACCCTGGGGATTCAGGTTTGACTGGGTTATGGTTGACGAATGCCAAGACCTCAACAGAGCGCAAAGGGAACTTATTCTAAAATGCAATAAGATTAACACAAGAATACTCGCATTCGGAGATGAGAAACAGTGCATATACTCATTCTCAGGTTCTGACCCTGAATCATTCAATGAACTCAGGAAAATGCCAAACACTATAACCCTTCCATTGTCAATAACATATAGATGCGCTGACAAGATTGTCGAACTTGCAAGAACTATAACTGATGTAATAGAGCCAAATGACTTCGGTAATAAAGGTATAATACTATACGATACCAAATTGGAAGACATTGAGAATGGAGATATGGTATTGTGCAGAAATAACTCACCATTAGTACAAGCTTATTCATACCTTGTTAATTCAGGTAAGAAATGCTTTATAAGAGGTCGTGATTTCGGTATTGAACTGATAAGCATAATAAAATCAACCAAATGTGATTATATCAACAAAGACTTGTCATCTGACGGTGTAATACCAAGATTATACGCAGACTTAATAGAATCAATCAATACATTAAAAGAAAAGTCAAACATAACTGATGATGAGGCTCTTGACTCTGAATATATATTAAATAAGGTTGACATTATCAAAATAATTGAGATATTGTCAACAGATTTGAACAGTGCTGAAGAACTCATAAATAAGATTGACAGCATTTTCTCTGATAAATGGACTGATGGCATTATGCTTTCAACAATACATAAGGCAAAAGGACTTGAATCAAAGAACGTGCATATACTTTGCAGGTCATTGATGCCATCAAAAAACGCAACAGAAGAATGGGAGAAAGAACAAGAAATGAACCTAATGTACGTCGCTTATACCAGAGCAATAAACAAGCTTTGCTTTGTTAAGGAAAACGGATTCCAAAATATATTCAACACGGAAAAAATCAGCCCTTTGAAAATAAGAACAATTGAACAAATAATCAATAAGATAATTATAAACGAAAATAACACCAATGATAACAATACAGTACAAACAACTGTTAAAACATTGGTAAAACCAAAAGTGAATATAAAAATATTAAAATAAAATAATATAATGAGTAAATTAAAAACTGTAATTGACACATATTCAGATAGTTATTATATGTGTAAAGTGTATGGTAAAACATTCGATAATGTGAGTAATATGGAATGTTATTCAAATATAGAATTCAGAAAAGTAAATCTCTCTGATGAAGAGAATTGGGATTTAATTGAACAATACGGAATAAGAAAGGTTCCTTCAACATTGTTCTTGGATAATAACGGAGTCTTATTGATAATACTTTCAGGTTTACAAACAGAAGATAAATTGATTGAAACAATTAATACATTGATTGATAATGAGTAACAATATAATATCATTAGCTGGTAGATTGCGTAGCGGAAAGGGTGAACTGTCAAAGATATTGGAGAGAAAAGGATATGAGCCAATATATTTTGCAATTCCACTAAAGAAAATGTGTGGAGAATTACTTGGTGTTGATTTTGAAACACTTGAAAGGATGAAGAACAACAATGAGCATATTGATTTTGAATTCACCAAAGACGATTGCAAATATATATCAGAAAAGACTGAAATACCTGAGGAATATATCTGTGAGAAACTATATGGCTCAAATGTTGATAATGTTCGTGGTATGTTACAATATGTAGGTACAAATGTCATAAGGGAATATAATCCTGATTGGCACGTCAATGAGATTAAAAAAATGATAGACCCTAATAAGAAATATGTCTTCAATGACACAAGGTTTCCAAATGAAACCAAGATGGTTGAGGATATGGGTGGAGATAACTGGTTTATTGTAAGACCTTACATTAAGGAATTGTCACACCATATATCAGAAGAATCGCTTAAATGGCAAATGTTTGGATATAACACAATACTTAGCGAGAAACTTGAAGAACTGTCAGAACAATGGGATATGTTCACAGATAATTATGAAGAGAATAAAAAACTTAGGAATAAAAGAATTGAAGAACTGAAATCAAATCCAACAGATATAAGTGACGGCATTATGGGTGATGATTGGAAATTGTTGATAAACAGATATATGTTTGAATACAAACCAATTGAGTTTAATAAGAACAATATTGAATCATATGCTTGTGAAAATGATGTATTATCAATATTGAATAAATACGGAAGTATTGAAATTATTGATAATCCATATAATATTGAGGATTTTAAAATATTTGCATAGATATTAAAAAAGCGTGACATTGTATTTTTGCCACGCTTTTTTTATTTGAATATTCTAAAATCTAACTTATAGATAATATATCACTTGCATAATCGCTCCAACTCGTTGCAGACTTATAAGTCTCAACACTTTCTGACGGAACATAAAACTTTCTGCCAGAAGCATTATTATTAAATACTACATTACCTAATGATGGAGGTGTCGTGGCATAAATTGTTACGATTGTAAGACTAGTGCAATAAGTGAATGCAGAAGATGCAATACTTGTAACACTGTTTCCAATTGTTACACTTGTAAGACTACTACAACCACCGAATGCCCAACTTCCAATACTTGTAACGCTATCAGGTATGTTTATACTTGTAAGACCTTTACAATTACGGAATGACTCCGTTCCAATAGTTGTAACACCATTTCCAATTGTTACACTTGTAAGGCCACTACAATTATAGAATGTTTGGCTACCAATACTTGTAACACCAGTTGGTATTGTTACGCTTGTAAGACTAGCACAATAAGTGAATGCATAATCTCCGATACTTGTAACACCAGTTCCAATTGTTACACTTGTAAGGCCACTACAATCTTGGAATGCACTTGTACCAATACTTGTAACACTATCAGGTATATTTATACTTGTAAGGCCACTACAACTTGAGAATGCACTTGTACCAATACTTGTAACACTATTTGGAATTTCGACTTTAGTTACTGTACTTGCAGAATAAAAAGCATATGTACCTACAGTTGTAACATCATCTGCAAACGTTATTGTTCCAACACCATCCTCAAAGTCGTGCGAAGATATTGTTGTATTGAATGCATTAGTGTGCAATCCACCGGTTTTCGTCGATGTGGTTTCTGTTAGTTTAGCTGGGGCATAGTACATTATAACATTTGTTGGAACAACAGGCTCATCACCCTTTTTATTGAAATGTACTTCGTTTTCTGTTTCGCAGAGGCTCACGTTAGGTAGCACAGCTGTATCACCTGTTATATAGGACTCATAGTCCGTGTGGTTCAAGAATTTCTTTAAGTATATCATATATATAATTTTTTTAATGATTATCCCAATATTGTTCGATAAACGATAACATATCAGATGTTGTTATCCCGTATTCTTTTAGTGCCTTTGGTATTTTTACCATTGGCTTGTTGCATACTTTATTGATTGTTTCGATATCTTGATTTAATGATACTTGAAAAGACATATAACGCCATCCATTAATAGTTGTCTCAACAGCAGAGGCTATTTTAAATCCGTCAACCAAAACATCATTGTTGTCACATCTAACACTAGATAGATTATATATTTCCTTCAAATGGTTTGCAAAATCCTTGGTGAATACATCGCCGTATGATTCTTTTCCTAGAGATTTGCGCTTGATATTTACAAAAATATTTCCACTTACACCTATTATACACCCACCGCCTTGCGGCATTTTTGCATATGGTATCCCATTTTCTTGACAATATTTAATGTTACACGAACCTTCCTCACAATATATAGCTTCTGTCCTGTTTAAAACAACAATAACAGTTTCTTCTTGTGGTGAATCAATAAATTCTTTTTCTTTTTTTAGGAATTCAACTTGTGATGTATATCGATTTGTTTCCATAATATAATTCCAGTTTTTTGAATTTAATAATAAATATCTAAATAAAACCATTTTGAACTTAAAATACTAATTTACTTTTGATTATTCTTTAATATTTTTTAAAGAAAGTTGATATATGTTGGAACTGAATAAGATATACAATATTGATGTGCTTGAAGGTTTGAAATCATTGGATGATAAATCCATTGACCTTATCATAACGTCTCCTCCTTATAACAAGAATGGTTTTAACAAGGTGAAAAAGAATAGAAAAGGGATATGGAATGGTTCGATTGACTACAATGGCGATACTATGAATGATTATATGGATGAGGAAGAGTATGAGAAATGGCAGATTGATATACTGAATGAATGTTTCAGGGTATTGAAGGACGACGGCAGTATGTTCTACAATCACAAGTTAAGGGTTAAGAATAATGAGGCTTCTTTCCCTCTTGATTGGATACACAAAAGCGATTTCATATTCAAGCAATTGATTATTTGGAATAGGACAGCAAGTCCAAATGTCAATTACTGTATGTATATACCAGTTCACGAATATCTGTTTTGGCTGATAAAAAGGAATAAGAATCCAAGATTCAGAAGAGGTCAGGATATACCTTTCAAAACTGATGTATGGACACTTGTACCTGAGAAAAATACTGAACATCCTGCACCATTCCCAATTGAAATACCTGATAATATAATACCAAATGTAGCACAAGGAGAAAGAATAACAGTACTAGACCCGTTTATGGGAAGTGGAACTGTGGCTGTATCAGCGATAAAAAATGGATGTGACTACATAGGATTTGAAAAATATCAAGAATATGTAGATATGGCTGAAAAAAGAATAAAAGAGATTAAATAGAAAAAAAGCGTCCCATTAACGAGACGCTTTTTTGTTTATTATGATATTGGCAAAATATAATTTGCGTATGAACTCCAATATTGTGCTGATTTATATGTTTCAACACTTCCTGAAGGCACATAAAACTTTCTACCAGATGCGTTGTCTTTAAACACATAGGTATCTTCTAATGTTGGCGGAGTCGTAGAGTAAATTGTCGCATTTAATAGATTTTCACAATAATCAAATGCTCTAGTTCCAATACTTGTAACTCCACTTCCGATTGTTACACTTATAAGACTACTACATCCATAGAATACATAAGCACCAATAAGTGCAACACTATCAGGTATGTTTATTGTTGTAAGACTATATCCAGAATAAAATGCACTTTCTCCAATACTTGTAACACTATTAGGTATTGTTATGCTTGTGAGACTTGAACAATCTTGGAATGCACTTTTTCCAATACTTGTAACACTATTAGGTATTGTTATGCTTGTGAGTCTTGAACAATTTTGGAATACCTGATTTCCAATACTTGTAATACCGCTTCCAATATTAACGTTTGTAAGGCCTCTACAATAACCGAATGCAGAATTACCAATACTTGTAACACTATCTGGTATATTTATACTTGTAAGACCACTACAATTATAGAATGCACTTGTACCAATACTTGTAATACCGCTTCCTAATGTTACACTTGTCAAACCACTACAATTACCGAATGTAGAATTACCAATACTTGTAACACTATTTGGTATATTTATACTTGTAAGACTTTTACAACCATTGAATGCACTACTTTCAATACTAGTAACACCACTTCCTAATGTTACACTTGTCAAACCACTACAATCTTGGAATGCACTTTCTCCAATACTTGTAACACTATTTGGCATTTCGACTTTAGTTACAGTATTTGCAGAAAAAAAAGCATAGTTGCCAACAGTTGTAACATCATCAGCAAACGTTATTGTTCCAACACCATCCTCAAAGTCGTGTGAAGATATTGTTGTATTGAATGCATTAGTGTGCAACCCACTAGTTTTCTGCGATGTGGTTTCGTCTAATTTTGACGGTGCATAATATATTATAACATTTGTTGGTACGACAGGTTCATCACCCTTTTTATTGAAATGTACTTCGTTTTCTGTTTCGCAGAGGCTCACGTTAGGTAGCACAGCTGTATCACCTGTTATATAGGATTCATAATCCTGATGATTTAAGAATTTCTTTAAGTATTTCATTTTCTTATAATTAATTTTTTACATTATAACAATTTCATCGTGTTTGATTGTTGTATATATCACTGATACAGTAGTATTTCTTGACGGCATTGTTCCTTTTACAACAGCCATTGATGGTTTATAACCTTCTATGATTGGGGATGGTACAGTATATCCCTGTCCATATTGATAATCTCCGTTGTAAGGTTGAGCGGCTTTAGCACCATTCATATGTCGGTAATTAATCGTCAACTTATATGTGTTCTTTGTGTACATTACCGTAACTGTAACACTTCTTCTTGGCATAATGCCTTTCACCTTTGTCTTGGCTGAAGAATATCCGGCGACTGTTGGTGACATTACATCATAAGAAGACCCATATTCGTATTCTCCTGTAAATGGGTCAATGAGCGGTTTTCCTGTTTCCGCATTGATGTAGTTTATTTTCAATTTGTAAGTTTTAACACTATTTTTTTCCATAATCTTTTTTTGTTTTTTCTTTATAAATATAATGATATTTTTGTTTTTTCTAATATCTGAATATTTATTGGGTGTAAATTTTTTCGTAAATATTATGGATGAAATAAGATTGAGGAATATTGAGAATAATAGTGTTTTTTGTAAATACAATGTTGAAATATTGAATGACCCAAGTTGGATAAGTCTCGACCAAAATGAACACGTATCATACAGTAGTGTGACATCTGAAGATGTTCAGACTATAACTGTATATTGTGACAAGAACAATGAGATTGGTCCGAATGGTTTGATAAATGAGCGTCAAGCTACCATAAGGTTTGAACAGGTTGACAAGTGTTCAGAGAAATTCGATGTTCTTGTCAAACAGTCTGGCGCTACTATAATAAGCAAATACACAATCCTCAATGAGAATATGACAATGGGAATAGATTTCATTGAGGGAGGATACGGTGATGTATCAAAAAAGCGTGACACAGAGCCGGGTGGTACTGGCGAAGATGAGATGTGGTTGTCTTTTGATAATGACAATGTAAGCCATATCATTGAGGTGAAACCAAGATATGAGATAACATTGAGGGAGACATTATATGCTGATTATGGCAATGGAACACAAGCTGAAGAGATACGTGTTGTTGGCGACACAACTTTTTCATACGACAAATGGGATGATTTCAACTATAGGTTGGAAGATATGAACAATGAGGGTCAGTACAAATATGAAACCCCATTGAAGCCTTGTGTTATACCAGAACATTTAAAAATGGATACGCCTAATATTAAATATATTGGGTATGGAAGATATAAACTCTATTCAAAAGCTGACAGTAGAAATCCAAGTGCGTATGAAATGGGTGACAAGTCTTTCAGAATAATGGCACAGGTGTTGGAAGGAATAAGGTTCAGACTTGCTGAAAGATACCACTTACAGGCTTGTCCTGATAGTGGTGGAACTGATTGTGTGTCTTCAACAACAAAGATTGGGTGTGACGAAACTGCAATACTGTGTCTTGTTGATGAAAAACACGTTCAAAGCGTTAGTTATGAATTTTATTTCACAAGTGGTTCTGATGCTAATGTTCAGCCAGAAGGTGAAACAAACCATCCTATCACAATAGTTTCTAATAAGGTTGTTGACGGAGTTAAAACGCCATTATCCACAATAACAACCTCAATATCATCAAGTAATATTGTAACATTGCATTATAATGGATATTCGGACAATGAATTCAAATATGCTTTTGATTGTTCAGAAAATCCGACAGATACAAATAGGGAAGTCACAATAACATTCATACAAACTGACGGTGGTACTGATACAGGAAAGAATCCTTTGATATATACTGTAAGGCAAACATATACTGCTGAATATGTTTTCACAATGTCAAATGTTGAGATACCTGCTGACAGATGTGGTGGTGTGAAGAATTACACTTATAATGTATATTGCAATAATAATATTATTGCAAGGAACATACCTAATACTGTTTATGTTACAAGAAATGATTCAACAATAACAAGGCGTTTTGACAACGCGTTATATTTCTTAAAGCCTTTGACGAAGGATAATCTTATTTCAACATTACCAAATAGAGATGCGATATGGGAAGCTGTTGTTGCGCAAAAATATGATAGATACGACAACATACACATAACACAAAGTGGTCTTTCTGATGTTGAAGACGAATACGAAAATGTCGAGTTTGTTATAGATTTAAAGAAACCGGAAGAAACAGTTAATTACATTTATCAGAATGATACCGATATAATTGGATATTTTGTATGTGATAATGTTGATGAATGTATATCGAATTGCCTTGTTGACAATAGAACGGAAAAAATATATCCTGTAGTACGAGACGATAATTATAGAAAAGATGGTGCTGTAAAGGACGGCTCTCACGGCGCAATTGGTGTGGACGAAGGAAACATAAGGATGACAGGTGGAACTGGTTATTTAAGTATAATGTTTTTGAAAAGGGTTAGAAAGGGAGATAATTGGTATTTCTCGCTTCCCTCTATGACATTTGCAAATGAAAATGATGAAGACCGTATAACTATAACATATCCTGAGGTGTTTATTTCAAAGGGTAGTTTGGATTTCATAGAAACAGACCCTGAAGACAACCATATAAGATATGTGGTTAAGAATGATTATATAAAATCATACAACAATGATGATTTCTCATATGATTATAAACTTGGAATATATGGAGAGAGATTTGTAAACCCAAACAAAGAATATATGTTCATTGTTGACTACAATCCTTCTGACAAATATGAGTCACAGAATAGTAATGTTGATTTTTTGGAGCAAATGAAGGTACAAGGTAGAAAATTCTTCTCCATAACTAACGATGGGTGTTTTGAACTTTCTCTTTCGGTAAATGCAAACTATTCAATTGAAAGCGATTTGAAACTTTCACCTTCTCAAATACAATCTGATAACAGTAAGACTTTATCCGCAAATTCTGGATATAACTATACTTTCTGGGAAGAAACATATAATAATGAATTTATAAGCGGTTCAACTCCTTGTCCAAGAGGTGTGGTAACAGTACCTAATATTTGGGGTATGCCTTATGAGGTAAAGGTATATGCTTGCATAAAGGAAGAAGACGATAATTCTGAATGGATGCAAGTAAGAATGGGTGACGACAATTACTCAATATGGCAAGACATTATGGGAAGTACATTTCCATTCACATCAGGTCATACATACGAGATAAGCATAAACGAGGGTGAGGTCAACAAACCTATAGTTGAATACTATTGCGTTAGTAAAACACAGCCGTCAAGTAGTTCTCCTGATTGGCAAACAACAGCACCATCTCAACCTGTTTGGCAAGAAGGTATGGAACACGATGGAAAAATATGGTGGTGTTATAGTACTGTTGGCGATACTTCTTCCAAATATAATATAACTGAACTTTGTGATTGTTATATTGAAGACGGTGATAGATATGATAATTTTGTCGGTTTCTCCGGTAACAATTATTATATAATGTCAAGCAATAATACAACACCTCAAAGCGGAGATTCAAGATGGTCTGAAACAATACCTCCTATAACATCAACGAACAAATACCTTTTCATTAGAAAAAGGGTTAGATATTATGAGGGCGGACCAAATTATAGGCACAGAACTAAAATAGTGGGAACTAACGAATTGGAATATACAAATCCAATAACAACCTACTATTTAGCGTCATCACAGAATACGGGTATAACAACAGCGTCAACAGGTTGGAATGATAGCATACCGTCATCATTCAGTTTAAATAACAGATACCTATGGAGTTATAATGAGATTGTATTCGGTGATGGAACAATAGAAAAAACCTATCCTACAATAATTACAGAATACACAAAACCTATCAGAGAAATATCAATATATCTTCTTGCATCTGAATTAAGCGACGGAGTAACAACAGGTGATACAGGGTGGGTTAATAATACAATTCCATCCATATCTGAATCAACATCTTATATATGGCAATATTGTAAAATAACATATAATGATTCTAAAACTGCCACAACTACACCATTTGTATCATTATACTTGGGCGGCGTGACAATTATGATGGATTTGGCTAACGATTGGAAACATCCTTCATATCCAAGTGAACGTCTGAATGGAAATTTTGATGCTGTTATAACACCAATTAATAACACATTGTTAGGTAAATTCATAGTATTTGAAAATGGAAAGAAAGGTTATTATGAAGAAACATACGATACATTATTTGACGCTGTAAATGTTAGAGGGAAAAATAGCGTTTTATCAACATTCGTGCAAAGTCAATCTGATAATCAAACAATCGGAAGACCCGCAAATTTCAGCGAAAAATATTGGCATCATTATTTCAATTTGGGTGATAATAAAGTTAAAATGTTGTCAATTAAAAAGTTATCAACAAATGCATTTAATCCGTTGGTTTTTTCAAACAACACGTTCACAAGAAATAAGGAGATGAATTTCATAACCACGAACGATACTGGCGCAACTGTATATTCTTATGAAAATGTATTTAATGGTAATACTATATATGATACAGGATTTGCTGCATTTGATGATGGTGAGGAAAAGGATTTCGGAAGCTTTCCTTATTCAGATTCAGCAACAGATGAAATAAAGATTAATATTGTGTCTGCCATTACTGGATATAAAGTTGATGGAAGTTATGCAGACCCGTATGAAAACCAATCAAATGAGGTGTATGCATTGAGCAGAAATGTAGCCGTTGTTGAGAATTATCCTGTTATGATTGTTGAATATCAGAATAATATTAATAAATCATCAATATTATTCAACAAGTCTCCATTATTTAATGAAGACAGTAATTATAGAACATTGAGATTTGATGTAAATTATGGCATAAGTGGGGCTATGTGGGCTGGTAATGTATGTAAATTACATATTGATAGAAACAACGGACAAGGTAAATTTGACCCAAATGCGCCTCAATTCCAACAAACAAAGGAAGTAGGGTTGTATTCCAGAAGTTGTGGTAACGTTAGAATTATTGCAAACACTTTCTTTAACAATAATACAGGTTCAAATAGAACCCCAAGAAGTATCATAATTGACAACTACAACGACAATGACAGGAAGGTCTCAATAGACAGTGGAGCATTTTCAGGACTTTCGGCATTAACCTATGTTGAAATAAAGGCTGACGTGTCAGATAGAATTGGAGACAGTGTATTTAAAGGATGCACCGGTTTGTCAAATGTAATAATTAACAGTAATAACATTCCATCAAACACATTCTCAGGTTGTTCAACACTTGAATATGTTATACTTGGTCACGATGTGTTTGTTAATAAGTCTTATCAAGGTATTGATATAACTGAATATACTGGATATGTTAATTCAAACCTTACAGATGAAGAGGGCAGCATTGGTGAAAATGCATTCTATGGCTGTCCAAACCTTAAAACATTAGTGCTTGCTGTTAACAATAAGGTTTCATTTAATTCTGCATCATTTGGAAATAGAAGTAATCTGAACAAGATAACAATATTGGTTCCGAAGAAGATACTAAATAAGTATAGCGGAAACGAATATAAGAACTTCAATATTGTTGGATTTGAGGAAACTTACTTCGGAGGTAGAAAAGAAACGCTTTAATCAGATATTTATAAAATAAAAAAATAAAATTTAAATAAAATGGAAACATTAGCATCTTTCTTTACAGAGAATTTTTGGGCAGCAGTATCACTCATAGCTGCAATCACAGTGCCTGTGGCATCTTTTATTAACACCAAGTTCGAACCATCCAAGATATGGAAACAAGTTATTTCCTGGGGAGTTGGTTTCGTGCTTACAGTTGTATGCTACTTCCTTAATATGATTAACCTTGGAGAACCATTGTGGGTATCAATACTACTTACAGGTTTTGTTTCAGGGCTTTCATCTAACGGTCTGTACGATATACCAACAATTAAATCCAAAGTTAATAACTGGATGGTCATATTACTAAGAAAACAATTGAAATAAAATGGAATTGAAACTAAATTTCTTATAAACAAATTGAATCCTGTCAGGAATGTAAAACTGACAGGATTCTCTTTTTCGGTAAAATACCGAAGGGTTACAAACTTAAAAAGTGAAAAAAATTATTCAACCACACGAACCTCAACTACACGTTGTGATTCGGGTTTATCTGCGCCAAACCACTCGACTTTTCTAATCTTAACTCCCTTGCTCCTCAAATAATCAGCAACAGCATTTGCACGTTTCTCTGATACTGCACGGTTGTACTTGCTATGAACATCCCTTTCAAATGATGCATAACCATTGATATCTACCACCTTATCTGTTCCACCAACAGCAGAAACAACCTCATCCAATCTATGAATAGCAAATGATGTCAATGTAGCACCTCTCAATGTAAATGGGATGCTGAATACTCCATTATTCTCCTTTACAAATACCTTCTTTTCTACTGTCTTCTCAACAACCTTTGGTTTCTTTGCCAATTCTTCATTCAACCTTGTAATCCTGGCTTCATATTCGCCAATATCATATGCCTTGAAATTATGTGTACCATTGCTTGTCTTGAACTTGTGAATTAAACCAATTTGTACACCAAGTTGTGCATTACGCTTGTCCATCTTAATCTTTCCTCCATTGTCAAGACCCCACCATACACAAGGCTCAATTAAAAGGATATTAGCCTTATTCTTTCCAAGATTGAACATAAAGTCAAGACCTGTTTTAGCAGTCAATAGATTGGTGTCCTTTGCGTCCTTATTGAATATGTGACCCCAACCAAGACCACCTGTCAATCCAAGTTCAAATGTACGAGGCTTTCCATTATATCCCGCCAATGCATTTGTGATGTTGAAAGTACCATTCAATCCAACATTCAATCCTCGGAAAGTGTAATGCTTCAACGCGTCAAACCTAAACTGTTCATCTGTTGCGCTTCCAAGCCATCCAGAACCTTCGACATTAACTCCAAAGATAGGTGTGAAATCCTTACCAAGCCTCAAACCAACTGTTGGGTTAACTGGGAATACACTGTTAAACGAAAGCGGTGTTGTAACACCATTTAACAAACCAATACTTGTGTTGTCAAACAACTTTGCGGCTTCATAAGCCTTCTGTGCGTTAACGTTCACTGCAAGAACCGTTAACATAATCATCAAAATAAACTTTTTCATTTCTCTCTGTAAAAATATAAAATGTTTTAAAAAATTATTACTCTTCAATATATCCAGTACTATTCGCTACGGCATATATACATTCGTGTGGAGTCCACCCAAATATATCTCCTTGAGTCGTTCCTATCTGAAACCAAGTTCCTTTATTCTCATCCTTAACTACATCAGTAACTCTGTGTATCATCATATGTCCGCTTATTGAACAGAATACAGCATCACCATTCTTTACTTCCTTTGCAGCATTCTTCACTGGTACTAATTTGCAATATTCTCTATCAAACAATATAGGAAACATTGACATACCATCCTCAAACATACAACAAGGATTGTCTTCTTTAAGTTCTTCCATAACTTCGTTATAGTTATGGACAACTTTTATCCCTTCAATCCGCGAGGGTTTGCTTACTATTTTCAGATTTAACATTGTCTCTCAAATAAAGATTCACCATAGGTCGCATTAACATATCCGTTGTTTTGGAATACCATTCAACATAAGCGTTCCAATTGAAAATCTCCTTAATACAATGAACAATAGCCCAAATTGGAAATGATATTGTTATTGTTATAATTGCAATTATAACCGCAATAGTATTCCTACATATAAGTTTTTTATTCATCATTCAAACAATTTAGAATGGCAAATCATCTTCAGGTTCTGATGTAACAACAGGTGGTTCTTCCTTTTTCTTTGTCTTAGGCTCTTTCAACTTACCAGTTGTGACTGGTATCTCTTCAGTTGCCGTACTTGTAGTCTGAGTTTGACCACTGTTTCCACTACTAACAAAATCAACGGTAAAAGCATTGATATCCCTTGATATCTGTGTGCTTCCTGACTTATCAGTATAGAGGCTCAATGTCTCAGTACCACACACGTTAACCAACCTTCCCTTCTTCAGCCATTCTGCCATTTTGATTGCTCTTTCCCCATTAAAAGCAACCCTAAACCAAGATGTTGTTTTCTCTCCACCCTTGAAATCATCAGTCGCAAGACTGAATGAAAGGAACTTTCCGTTCTTACCGTCAATGACTTCGGAATCATTTCCGAGTCTTCCAATAACATTAATTAATACACTCATATTTTCCTAATTAACTTTTTTTCATTCTTGTTATATTCCCAACCTTTCATAAACAAGTCTGTAATGTCATTCCTATTTAAATCAGATGATAATAACCTATCATAATCAATACCATAAAAATATAACATATTATCCCTGTCCATTTCAAGGTCAACTTGAATTTTCTCGTTTAATTTAAGCAAATCATATGATGTGAAATCATCATTATAAGATATGGTGTTAGATAACACATCATCCAATTCAAACTTATTCATTATCTTTTTTGCAAATATACACAAATTATTTTATTAAGCCAAATATTTCATCAACTTTTTTCACGTTCTGTAACAAATAATGCATATTTTTTTCCGCGACCAACCACAATATACTTTCTGTTAATGAAGTCATCTCCACTAATCTGATATGAAGCGTCAGACACCTTTTCTTTATTCAATGTTATTCCACCAGATTTAGCCATCTTCCTGAACTCACTTTTTGAACAAAGTTTGCCAACCGTACAAACCAATTCTGTAAGATTAATACCATTTAACAGTTCAACTTCTGATACAACAAAATGAGGAACATCCTTGAATACAGACAATAAAGTTTTTTGGTCAAGATTCATCAAGTTCTCTTTTGTTGACTTCCCAAACAATATTTCAGAAGCAGACACTGCATTGTTATAATCCTCCTCAGAATGTACCAATGTAGTCATATACTTTGCAAGTTCCTTCTGCAATACACGGGAACTTGGATTCAAATCGTGCTTTGCAATAAGCTCATCAATCTCTTCCTTTGATTTAAGAGTGAACATTTTAATGAACTTCTTGGAATCTTCGTCAGACTGATTAATCCAAAACTGATAGAAATCATACGGACTTGTCCTATCAGGGTCCAGCCATACAGCATTACCCTCTGTCTTACCAAACTTCCTGCCGTCAGCACAAGTAAGCAAATCCCAAGATATACTGCCAACATCGTCCTTTCCCAACATCTTATGGATTAGTTCAATACCAGTACAGATGTTACCAATATTATCAGTGCCACTTATCTGTATCTGGCATCCATAGTTCTTATACAAATGCACAAAATCATACCCTTGAAGCAATCCGTAACTGAACTCTTGAAATGAAATTCCAGTACCTTCTCTTTCAAGTCTCTTCTTGACATTCTCCTTTGCCATCATATAATTGACAGTGATTTTCTTTCCGACATCACGAATGAAATCAAGGAATGAATACCCTCCAAGCCAATCAAGGTTATTTACCATAATAGCTGCGTTTGGTGCGTCAGAATTGAAATCAAGAAATTTCTCAATTTGTTTCATAACACATTTTGTATTATGAGCAACTTCTTCCTTGCTGATTGATTTTCTTTCCTCACTCTTACCACTTGGGTCTCCAATTGATGATGTTGCCTCACCAACAAGAATAATTGGTCTATGACCATACTTCTGCAATACTCTTGCAGCCATCAAACCTACAGTGTGATGTACACCCAAAGACGATGCCGTTGGGTCAATTCCAATGTAAAATGACGTCGGCTTACTGAGAATTGAAATAAGGTCACCTGATACTTGGGAATAAAAACCCCTCCATTTCAACTCATTGGTTAAATCTCTAGAATTATTTTCCATTTATTATGTTTTGATATTAAGTGAAATTTTTAGCAAATATATACCAAATATATTGAAATCACAAATATTAAATGTTAAAAAAAATATAAAAAACCACTGGTATGTATATATCGTACCAGTGGTTTCACAAACAACCAACTCAACAATTACACTTCGACATTCAAAAGGATGTCTTGTGTTAGTGCTTTATTAAGAACCTCTTCCATTGTTGGATTCTTCTTCTCAACATTATCCTTCTCTTCAACCTCTGTTCCCAACAGTTGTGAGATAATTGAGCCATCGAAGCCTGAGAAGAAATAGCAACCGTCATCCTCCATTGTAGCAGGAGCGTCTTCCCTTCTACCAATACAATCCCACCAAATGAACTTCATATCGTTTACAAAGTCCTCTGGGAACGCTTCAAGCAATTTGTTCTTCATTGCCTCATAGTTGGTTTGATATCCGCCAACTGGGTTGAATTGCATATCACTTACAACCAAAATGGTCTTTGGGAAATCCTCCAATGGAATGTCTGTGCGAGTCTTCCTAACGCGTACAATCTCATCAATCAAACTTTGAAAGTTTGTACTACCAAAAGCTGTAGATTGTGCTGAAATTTCATCAACCATCTCTGTGAATATTCCACTAAGTTGAAGCAATCTTGAATGGTTGTCAAACATCGCCACATTCTTGTGGAATGCTCCCTTGTTTAAAGTTGAGAAGAACACACCAAGAGACACACATACATCGTATGCTGATACTTTAGTGCCTGGCACACTAATACTCATAGAACCACTTGTATCGAGTGCGCAAAGAACGTTTCCGCTTATCTTTCCGTCTGCTTCTGCCTTACTTATAAGTTCATCAAACTGCTTATTGATAAGCAAGTTCTTGTACTTTAAGTTTTTACCGTATCTATTTGCACGATAATCTTTCAGTAACTCAAACACATAACCAGTAAACTTTGCGGTTGGTTGTTCCATAATCCACCTAATGAAACTTTCCTCCAAACCGTGATTTTCAAGGAACTTTCCATTGACAAGGTTGGAAAGGGCTTTTCCTGGAATCTTCTTCCAAGAGATTTCGCTATACCTACCAGCACTAATCTGTTGTTGGAACTCGTGTGCCATTCCGCTCGACTTAATCTTGTTGTACTCTTGGTAGGTTAACCCGCAATGCTTGGCATAATGTTTTGCCAAAGAATTGGAAACCTTACCCCATAAGGTAGTACACTTTGAGTTGGATTTGATTCTTGGCATAAACTTGCGTACAAGGTCTGTCTGTGAGGCGTCCTTTAATCCTTGTGAGATGATATCGAAAATCTCGTCATCATCGATTGCGTGTACGCCAAACTGCTTGTCGTAGTACATCAATACCCACAAGTCCTTCCAAGAACCAATTATTGGAAGAAGCCATATGTTGCTGTAGAAAACCTCACTGTGGTTCTTTGCCACCCAAAGAAGGCGTTTTAACACTTCATCCTTCAATCCTTGCCCCTTCTGTACGGTATCTGTTGTTTCGCTTTCAGATACCTTTACTTTACGAGTGATAAGGCGAAGGTAAAATACAAACCTCAATGCGTCCAATGGAGACTCGTTCCAAATCTTGTCCATATCGTTGAACACGTCGTTAATGTCGCGTCCGATATAGCATCCAGCCTTGCCAAATTGGTCAACAAGGTCAGAACCAGTGGTTTTGTAACTCAATGCTCCATTCTCTGTGTATGCAACATTTGCCATAGCGTCTAAAAATTGGTTTGCCATATCGTTTCTCTTTTTTTGTGGTTGTTTATATCTGTTTTTTTGTTTCTAAAAGAAAGGGGACTTTTAAATGAAATCCTGATTATTTTATGAATAAAGAGTATTGCTGTGAGTCCCCTAATTTTTGTTATTACTTTATGTCTTAATTTCAAACATTGCAAATGTACACAATTTATTTTATTAAACCAAATTTTTTCCAAGAAAAATGACAATTTTAACGCGCTTTAACTATTTATTATAAAAAATCATTATGATAAGTAGGATTATATCAGAAGAAATAGACAATTACGTATATAATATCATCCTTGAGAAGAAAAAGAAATCAAAGAAAAAGAAGGAAGATAAAGATATATGGACGAACGCTTTGAAAGCCGTTGGTGGTAGGAGAAAGAACTACAACCATAAATTAGATAAAATGACCAACCCGAATATGAACAAGTCTGATGAGGACGCAATCACTAACGTGTTGGATAATGATGCTATCAACCTTGCAGCTGTTGCAAGAAGGGTTTATCCTGACCTTACACCAGCCGGCGCCCAATCTAAATTGAGAAAAAAGGTTAAGGGTGAAAAGAGTGATAGTGGTAGCGTGTATAAGATAAAGAAAAAAGAGGCTAATAAGATAGATAAGATACTTTCAGATTTGTTGTAATATGAGAATAACGGATAGAATGATTAGAAATGCTGTCAGAAGAACAATAAATGAAGCATCTTTTAACTTTAAAACTTATAATGATGACAAACAACTGTCAGAAGAGGCGATGAAACAGCTTCAGATTGCCCACGATGCATTAGGTTCGCTTCAAATGACACTGTTTATGAATCCAAATAGCCAATTGGCTAAAACCATATCAGACGGAATCAAGTCAATTAATGATGAGATTATAAATATGAGAAATTATTTGACATTTAATAGATAATATGAAAAGACGAGTTAGATTAACTGAATCAGACTTACGAAGAATAGTAAACGAGTCTGTAAGAAGAGTTTTAAGAGAAATGGATGGCGATTCAGAAACAAGAGCGTCAATAGAGGCAGCAAGAAATGCCGCTATTGCCGCTGCGATGCCTTGTATTTGCCCTTATCCAGATAATTACGATCCAGACAGATATAAAAATACGACTACTTCACGACACTTAAGTCCAGAAGAAGAGGATGAATATATTAAACGAAGTCAGAGGCGTGTAATAAACGCTGCAAGAAAAGCTGCAATAAATGCAGCAAAAGGCTATGATATCTAACATTTTATAAAAATAGGAAACCATATTTCAGGTTTCCTATTTTTGTTTTTTTTCACCCAAAAATTGCAGAACGAATTGGCTGATATTGTGGCAATTGTTTCATAAATGCATCAACAGTGTCTCTTTTACCTGTATATTTTCCAACGTCTTCTGACAGTTTACAGGTATCGTTATAGAAATTCCAATCAGGTGATTCCTTTATTGCAACAAGTTTTATTACAACATTCATTGGTTTCACATCGTCAGCAATTCCACTCCAATCATTTGTGAAATGTGTTCCAATACCAAAACTTGGTTTGCATAATTTACAAGCTTCGTTATGTATTTCAATTGCGGTATCAGTGTCCAATGCGTTTGAGAAAATGACTTGTTTTGTCTTTGGGTCTATTCCGTAATCATTATATAGTTTGACGATTTTATTCAATTGCTCTATATTGTCACCGCTGTCAATCCTCAATCCCTTGAATTGGTTTGCATAAGCTTCTGTTATATTCAATTTGAATATGTCAAAACCATAACTATCATATAGATATATGCCTAATGCGCCATTATAAGCCTTGTCCCAGGCATCCATTGCCATTTTGTTCGCGTTGATTGGACCGCCATTCATACCTGCAATTCCACATACGAATTCGTGCGCCATTGTGCCAATTGGCGTTAGGTTGTATTTCATTGCAAGATAAGGATTACTTGTTCCAACGAATTTCCCGCATAGGCAATCGTATTTCTTTGAGCAGTCAACAAAAGCCTTTACGGCTACGTCTTGTGTTTGGAATGAACTTCTTCTTCTTGTTCCGAAATCAGAGAAGGTACAAAAATTGTTGAGTAATTTCTCTGCCTTTTTATATGACTTCTCATAATATTCGTGGTAATCAAACTTAATGTCTTGTTCTGTCATTATATAATATAATTCAGAAACAATAGCCAATATCTTGACCTCCAACAATATCGTATTCCACCAAGGCCCTTCAATGGTAATGTCTAGTGTGCCATCTTCGTTTTGGCTTGCTGAAGCATATTCTGAATGGTATCTAAATCCTCTTAAGAAGGTATAGAACCATTCAGGAAGATAATAGCATTTAAGTTTCAAGAAAGAAATTTCTTCTTCTGTAATCCTCAAATCCTCCAACATCTTTATTTGTTTGTTAACCTCTTCTGCGAATCCTTTTGGATATACTGTCTTATTTCTGTCAACAAACTTATAAATAACCCAAGCTTTAGGAAAATTAACAAGTACAGCCAAACACATTGTCAACTTATACAAGTCGTCGTCTAAGAAATGATTTATAATTCTTTTCATATTACAATAACATTTTCTGTGTTTCCAATATATTCTGTAAATCCACTTTCAGTTCCATCCGGTATTGCAGGACAAAAATCCTTTATAACATTGAATTTAACGCCTTCAAGAACATTCACGCCGTCTTTCACCGTGTCAGCAACGCAATAATTATAGGCAATACCAACAACATCAATCTCTTGAATATTGTTCGACAGTACTAAATCTTTAAATTTTGTGCAAGACTCCTCGTTCTTGAAAATTGAATATTCCTCCTTATTAGGATTAGTTCCTTTTGTGAGGATTATTGCGTTATTACCTTTAATAGCATTCAATAATGGTTCATATATTGCTGACCCTTTAGAATATTGAAGACAATGTTCCGGCCATACGCCTAAATTATTAAAAAAAGAGCAGTGATTCACTGGATGAAAATCAACAGTACATACAACAAAATCATACTTGTCTTTGTTCCTATTAATATAGTCAACAAGATTATCCATTGTTTTTGTTGAACCTTTAACACCCAACTTACCGCCATCCATAAAATCGTATTGGCAATCAATACAAAGAAGCATTTTTTTCATATTCTCACTTTTTCGTTTTTAAGTTTCCTTAATATTTCATTTTTCATTTGCCTAACCCTTTCTGTTGTAAGGTTTAGTTTCTCTGCTATTTCCTGTAGTTTATATTCTCTGTCAACCCCAATTCCGAACGACATTGATATAATTTCCCTTTCTCTTGGTTTTAATTTATTCATCATTAACCCTACAATTCTTTGGTTAGCCTGTTGTTCTGCTTCTTCCTCATAAGAGTTAAATGATGCCGTATGTGAGTTATAGTTTCTACTCTCTCCGCTTGTTCTGTTCTCATCGTCATCAGAAGACGACATAGCATCAATTGAAGATACTTGCATATTGATTACGTCAATGTTCTTTACCTCAATACCCATCTTTTCATACAGATATTCCTTGATTTCCTCTGTTGAAGGATTTCTGTGATACTCTTGCACAAACATATCTGTAGCCTTTGCGAGAGTGCTATATGTCTTTGTGATGTTACTCTTTCGTATAATTCCGTCAGTCTTTGCAAGATATAAATTAAGGTTTCTCCTAATATAATGAACTGCAAATGTAATGAACGAATTGGTATATTCCAGTGGATTGAAATTATCAATAGCCTCAAACAATGCCAGATTTCCCTCATCAATCAGGTCTTCGATATTGCTTTCATTACCCATTGCCCTTGCTGCTGAAATAACAAACCTTTGGTTAGAAAGGACAATATTATTTCTAATTGACTCCAATTCGTTGATGTCAATTCCGTACTTTTGCTTTCCAATCCTCTTAACTTCTTCATTGGTTGGTTGGAATTTGTGTTCGTTGAAATAGGATGAACGTATCTTATCATACTTTTTCTTGATTTGATACATTCTCTCAAGCATACTCTTCTCTTCCTCCTTTGAGAGCATCTTGATAGTTTTAACATCACGAAAATAAGAGATGATAGTCTCGTTGTAAGCACAAACTTTTTTCTGTAAATTAATGACCATTCTTTTTAGGTTTAAGTATAACAATCGTTCTGTTTCCCTCATCCTTCGGCATAGACTCAGGTACAGAAACATCTTCAAGCATAGTTATGAATTCAAGGATAGATTTCTTATTCTCTTCCCTTCTTGACAATTCCCTTCCTTTCATAGTAAGAACCACCTTAACTTTCTTGTTCTCCTCAATGAACTTCCTTGCGTGGTTAGACTTTGTTTTCAAGTCATTACTTGCTATATTGACACTTAATTGTATCTCCTTTATCTGATTGGAAGGGTTTGGTTTCTTTTTTTCGTTTTTCTTTTGATTATATAGGAATTTGTCAAACTGACATATCCTTATTATAGGCATATCATTATTACGACCAATCTCCACCAAGTCCATTTCCATAGACTCTGCAATCTTTTTAGCCTCATATAATGACACTACCTTGCTTTCAATTCCTTCTCCCACAATTCTGACATCTCCCTTGAATCTGATGTCATCATTGACTCTGTATTTTTTGTCTGCCAATTTATCCAATGTTTTTACAGTTGCAAATGTAAGTTATTTATTTGATATAACCAAATATATTAACATATTTTTATACTTTTTCCCAAATAAGTTCATTATCCTTGCATTTATATGTTCCTTCTGTTATACCGCCATTTATAACAAATTGATGTATTAATGATTCAATATAATACAGATTATCAACAATATACTTATGCAATTCAAGCATATGCTTCTCAATATCATCGGGGAACGCTCTTCCATTTTCATTCTCCTCTGTTCCTTTAATGGCACTGTCACTATATCCCAATATCAATGCCATATCCTCTAACAAATGACTACCTATATTATATAAGTTTGTCCTGTCAACATAAATCTTGTTGTCACCTTCCTCCTGCAAGAAGAAAAAAGGTATTAGTTTAATGTGTTCCTTTGTGAGTTCAAGTTTCTTAATCATATCCAGTATGTCCGTTTATTTCTTTTATTTTCTTTGCTCTTTCTTTTCTCTTCCTTACCATTTCACGATATAAACCGTAATCCTTCTTCTTTGTTTCCATTTCCAATCTTAATTTTTTTATTTCTCTCTCCGCAAGAGACAACGGTTCATAATCGTATAAAGTTATATCTATATCATTGCAAGTGTTGTTGAATATTTCTATAATCCTTTCCTTGTCTCCATTACCGTCAAACCTTGTTGCTCCAAGCAATGTTGAGCCAACTTTCTTTCCTTTATATATCACATTAACAAGTTTCAAACATTTCTCCAAAGCCTCGTAAGACAGATAGTCCTTCTCTACGTGCGGTCTGAACCTGTTGCCCTTGGTTATGAAACATATGATAAATGTAGGTTGTTCCTCCTTCTTACACTCCAATATCGTTCCCAATTTATTGATATCGCCATACCTACTGTTCAAGTTAGCCTCAAATACATAAGGATACATTGCCATAACCTTTCTTTGGAAACCCTCGCTCATAATAGCGTAAAGATTAGTACCGACTAGGATTACATCATATTTATCCAACTCATCAATCAATTTGTCAGATTTAATTATATTAACCATTAACCTTAAATGATTCAGATTCTTTTAATTTATTTATCATTTCAAGTTCTTCATCAGTCAATTTCTTCGGCATCTTAGACTTTACAACACCAATCATCGACCCAACAATATTCTGACCATATGTTGGAAGACCTTTTCCCCTATACCTTATCTGATACCCATCCTCTGTACCACTTGGTATAACTGCTTCCATCTTATTTCCGTCAAGGTCATACACATCAACCTTACAACCAGTTATTGCATCAAGTACAGGTATCTCAATAAGGAAATACAAATCACTTCCATTCCGCTCAAATTTGTCGTGACTCAATACTTCTATCTCAACAATCAAATCACCATTCACACCATCAGGTCCTGCATAGTTACCCTTTCCACTTACAACAAACTGCATACCGGTATATAATCCCTTTGGAACATCTATATCGCACTCTTGCTTACCTTCGACCATTCCGACGCCGTGACAATCAGGACAAGGATTGGTAACAAACTTTCCGCTTCCATTACAATAAGGACACTCTTCAATCCTCTGCATCGTCATCATACCATTCCTCTGTGTCTTGACAATCTTTCCGGTACCGTGACAATGCTGACAAACACGTTCCTCACTTCTGCTAGTTTTTCCTGTTCCATTACAAGTAGCACAAGGCACAATACACTTATACCTTATCTTCTTTTTTAGACCGTTCTTTACATCCTCAATCGTAATTCCAAGTTTCACCTTAACATCAGAACCTCTTTTCTGATGTTCTCTCTCACTGAACATATCCTCAAATGGGTTGAATCCAAATCCACCCATTCCTCCGTGGAAATGATTCATAAAATCATTTAAATCAAAGTCAAAAGAACCATTGAAAGCCGGATTGTCATATTGCTTGCGCTTTTCTTCATCAGAAAGAACACTGTAAGCTTCATTGACTTCCTTGAATTTCTCCTCTGCTTCTTTATCTCCTTGATTTTTGTCAGGGTGATACTTTATTGCAAGTTTCTTATAAGCTTTCTTTATTTCTTCCTGACTTGCATTTTTATTAACGCCTAATATACTATAATAATCTTTCTTCTCCATAGTTAAAATGGTTGGGGAATATTGTTTTCCCCCAACCAATTATTTAATGTTAAACTGTTTCAACGTCTTCCGCTCCACCACTATTTGAAGTGTTATAAGCCTTGGCAGATATCTCATTCCAAACAGATAAATTCTCCTTTTCAAGTTCATCTATCTTTTCAATGTCTTGATTCTTAACGGCTTCCTTTATCTTTTCATTTATTTCAGATACCTTTTTCTTGTCTTCATCAGTGAGTTTATCCTTCATATCTTCCATAAGGTTCTCATTATTGAATACCATACTATCAGCCTTGTTAAGTTTATCAGCCTTCTCTTTCTCCTTGGCATCATTATCAGCATTCTCTTCTGCCTCTCGTTTCATCCTTTCAATCTCTTCCTTACTCAATCCTGATGAAGCCTCAATCCTTATTGACTGTTCCTTACCTGTTGCTGAATCCTTTGCACTTACATTTAGAATGCCATTTGCGTCAATATCGAATGTAACCTCAATCTTTGGTACGCCACGTCTTGCTGGCATAATACCAGTCAATGCAAACATTCCAACAGACTTATTTTGTGAAGCCATAGGTCTCTCACCCTGCAAAATATGTATTGTTACCTCCACCTGATTGTCTTGGGCAGTAGAGAAAGTCTCCGTCTTCTTACAAGGTATTGTCGTATTGGCATCAATAAGTCTTGTCATAACACCACCCAAAGTCTCAATTCCTAAAGACAAAGGAGTTACATCAAGCAACACTATATCCCCAACATTTTCATCCTTGTTCAATATTGCACCTTGAATTGCAGCACCCAATGCAACAGCTTCGTCTGGATTAACACCCTTTGAAGGCTCTTTGTCAAATACTGTCTTAGCCGCTTCTATAACCTTTGGAATCCTTGTCGAACCACCAACAAGAATTATCTCATCAATATCCTTCTTATCAAGTTTTGATAATGACAAAGCATCTTCGCATAACTTAACCAACTTATTATATAGGTGAGAAGTCAACTGCTCAAACTTTGCTCTTGTCAAAGTAAGGTTCAAATGTCTTGGAACATCTCCTACAGGACATAGATAAGGAAGACTTATGTCTGTTGACAGTGTTGACGACAACTCAATCTTTGCTTTTTCAGCCGCTTCCCTTATCCTCTGCATTGCCATCGCGTCAGAACTTATATCAACACCATTCTCATTCTTGAATTCATCAACCATCCAATTAACAATGCACTGGTCAAAATCATCACCACCAAGATGAGAATCTCCATTCGTTGAAATAACTTCAAACACACCACTTCCAAAATTCAATATTGATACATCACTTGTACCACCACCGATGTCGTACACCACGACATTCATATCCTTATCTGACTTGTCAATTCCATATGCAAGTGCGGCTGCTGTTGGTTCATTGACAATCCTCAACACATTCAATCCGGCAATTTCACCAGCTTCCTTTGTTGCTTGCCTCTGTGAATCAGAGAAATATGCAGGTACAGTAATAACAGCATCCTTTACTTCTTCTCCAAGATAATCCTCTGCTGTTTTCTTCATCTTTTGAAGAATCATTGCACTAATCTCCTGAGGTGTGTAAGTTCTGTCACCAATTGACACACGAGGATACCCGCTCTCATTGATAACCTTGAAGGTTACTCTTTCAGCTTCATCCTTTACTTGTTCAAACGTTTCACCCATAAACCTCTTTATAGAATAAACTGTGTTTACAGGATTCATTACAGCTTGTCTCTTACCAGACTCACCAACTTTTCTTTCACCTTCGCTAGTGAAACCAACGATTGAAGGGGTTGTTCTCCTTCCCTCACTGTTAACAATGACCACAGGCTCACCACCCTCATATACAGATACACAAGAGTTGGTTGTACCAAGGTCAATACCAATTACTTTTTTCATTTTAACAATCTCCTTATTTTATAAAATAATATTTTTTTTATTTACTACATTTAATACAACAAAAACCGTGCCAAAGTAGCAAAAAAATACGATTTTATTCAATAATTTTCAATTTTTCTTTATTTTTTATATAAACTACAATCCATCCAAGGTCGTCTATTATGCATCCTGTTCCCCATAGGAACAGTGCGAGTTTAAGTGATGGAAGGAACAGCATTGCCATCAGGAATCCTGTGATACTGAATATACCGTCGGCAATTGATATATTATTCTCATATATTTCCCTTGCTCTTTCGTTCCATAATTTTGTTCTGAAATACATAACGCATTTTGCAACAAATTGGCATACAAGGTTTGTATATATCAAAGACACTATTGCGTATATCCATACATTATATTGAACAAAACATAAGTATAATGCCAATAAAAAGCCACATATTGATTCTGTTATGCAGAATATAAGGAAATATTTGATTACATTATATCTTACTTTTCCTTTCCATATAAGTCCGATTATAAATCCAACAATTGATGTGAACAATGCTTGGAACGCAATCCATTGCGCAGGTAATGATGAATATATTTCCTTAACGAGTGTTGGACTCACATATGTTATTATAAGGCAACTTACGCACATACTACCCAGAATCCATTTTTGATTGGAATCTGGGTGTAAGTTCAGAAATTTAAGTATTTTTCTCAGCATTATTATTTCTTACCAATATACTTGTCAATATTTTTAGCAATATAGCTTATCTTTCCAAGTAGTTCATAATAACAAAGGTCTTCTGTTAGCATTGTCACGTTATTAGTCATAACGCTTCCAATATCATCGCCTTTCTCAATTCGCTTTTTAGCAATCTCAATTCCCTTTTCCTCATTGAATTCATCTTCAGGGCTGCATATTGCATAAGCAACCGTGAATTTACGTTCAAGAGTCCGTTTCTTGAATGACAATTCTCCCCTAACAAATCTACCTTCGTAGATTTCAACTGGAACATCTTCCTTGATTTCCTCCTTTATATACTTCTGTTCCCACTTTCCAACAACCGTGATGGTATGTTTTTCCTTATTGGAATCATAAGCATCAAGAGTTAAATGATAATACCTGATTTTTGACATAATCTTTAAACTTTATTTTCTATTATTTTTTTCTTCGTAAGATACTCTTCACAAATTTCTTTGTTGTTAATGATTTCCCTAAGTAGTTTTGCATAAGCTGGTAATACCATTCCACCATTGAAATAAATGGTTTGCCTTACCTCTCTTATAGTACTACCTTTTTCGATTGTTCCCATATCACAAGTATATGGTTTCTTAAAAATGTACTCAATCATAATGTATGTATTTATTTCTTTTTTTATAAGCAGAATATATTATACCCAGCGTATATAAGTGCTGACATAATGAACATCCCGAATAATGTTATTGATATTGTCTCGATTTTACTTCTGTGCATATCTCATTAAGTATTGGTGACATAATCTCATCTATCTTTTTCCAATCAACATATGGTCTTTTTCCTTCCTCGCATATCATTGGTGTGCCGACATTCTTATCATCTATATCAAACACAGAGAATATTTTGCAGGACAAATCTTCCTTATCTTCTTGTGTTGGATTCCTTCCAATGCCATAAAACTCTATCCCTTTGTCCTTTATTACATTGACAGCCTTTGATAAATTATCTCCACACCTCATAGTGTTCAATATAAAACCAACATTATAGTTTTTTTTCCACTTTTTCATAACATCTATACAGTCATCATTCACATCAATATGACCACTAATCCAATCAGACGCCGATGTTATTGTGAAATCAAAATCAATTGATATGGGTATCACATATCTACCGTCAGATGTTTTTTCTGAATAGTAAATTATCTCATTTACAATTGGTTTTACATTGATTATTTTATCATCCATATATGTTATATTTTTCAATAAACGCTCTTTTCAACCCAATCAAAACTGCAATATTAGCAGTCCAAAACACATCCAAATTATCTTCATAAAACTTTGGGTAGCATTCTTTTATAAATCTACCAACAGCCCTAGACCTTGAAACACCGGCTCGACAATGTATGTAGAAATCTTTTCCAATGTTACCATCAACAAATTCCAATACCTCCTTACATTGTTCAGGTGTTATTGCTCTTGCCTTTATTCCTTTAAATTCAATATCTTCACTAACATCATCAAATTCAAGATTAAGGACATTTGTATGATTTGTCCTGAAATAATGTTGTGTATCAGGTTCATCCAAATATTTTTCAATAATGTCTTTTGTTCCTATGATAGATATAAACGCTTTATTATCAAGCTTTTCAACATTATCATCATTTATACCGTTATTAACACAGTATTCATCAAATGCTTCGTGTGAGAATATCTTTATTTCCGCCATAATACTTTCCTTAATTGTCGTGTTACATCTTGTACTGGTATTAATATATAATCGCCAGTATCCCTAACCCATACTATTCTCCTCGCTATTACTTTCAATCCTATATCTTCAAGTGGTATCTGATATGCCGAAAGTTGCAATGTGTACATAGACTTCGGTTCATCATAGAAATCATCAAATGGTGGCAACAGCATTTTATCAACGCTCCTTGAATATTCCTTCTCTATTTCCTTGTTTGTCTTCCAATCAAATATTACAAGTCCGCTCTTACTGTCGTCATTCGGATGTTTATAATAGAACAATATGTCGAATGTACCTGCATAATCCTGTTCAAGGTCTGTAAGTATCTTGTTTTTGCCAGTATAAACTTTAGTCTCTGCAAGTACAAAATGTAAGTTGGGGTCAAGATTATCGTAGAACTTAACCATCGCCTCTTCCTTCTTTCTAGTTGGAACAAGCCAACCCTTATCAGGTATGTACTTGCATTTGTTGTCAGGCGTTATAAGTTCAGGGTGACCATTCCTTAACCACCCCAATGATTCTCCGAATGAATGACACAATGTACCCTTTATGGTTGCCATAAGGTTTGTCATCTTCCACTTGTCAAGCCAATATTCTTTTGTTTCCCCGTGCTTTTCAGCATATCTCTCAGCTTCTAATTCAGAATTGAATTCTGTTGCGAACTGATGTGTAACGTGTGACACAGATGGAAGATTGATACCGTTCAGCGTATATAAGTGTCTTTCCTCTTCAAACTGTAAGTCAGCAAACGCGTCTAATATCTTCCTCCTAATTTCAGTTACTTCATTTGGTTCTCCATTGATTACTATATCCATTTATTTTTTTTCTTTGTGACAAATATATATAATTTTTTATTGATTTCAAAATTTTTAAGAATATTTTTTCTAAAAAAAGTGGGAAATATATATTTGATTAGGGAAAATAATGAATCGAGCAATTATAAAATTGGCTCAACAAGACATAATGACATATCAAGGAGATTAAAAGGATTACAAACAGGTAATCCAAATGAATTGATGTTAGTTAAGTCATTTAGTACAAATGAACAGTTTAAATTGGAGCATATGTTACATAGACATTATAAATATAAAAGAGAAAATGGAGAATGGTTTATATTAAATGAAGATGATGTCAAACATTTTGATGACGTATGCAAAAAATATCAAAGAGTAATTGATTCTTTGAAAAATAATCCTTTTTGGTAATTTGGTTATATTTATATTAAAAAAAAGTTATGATATATCAATTAAATGAAAATAAGTTAAGAAAAGTAATTAACAGTTCAATTAAACAGGTTTTAAATGAAAGCATTAACCCAGATTTATTGAAATCAATAGAAAACATTATGATTTGTAGTCAAGATGCTTATAAATTGGCGCAAAAAGACAATATTGATGTATGGAAAGGACAGATTGCACGTCTACTTAAAGACATCAGGTTTTATCTTGATAAAATTGACTCTAAATTTTCTGGCATATCACAATCGATTGAAAGTGAATATTAAAAAAACACACAGTCAAGTCATCATTGACTGTGTGTTTTTTTCTTTCATTAATTTATTTTTAGTAGTTTGTTATCAGTACCTCGTCACTTTTAGACACTTTGTCTTTAGTGTGATAATTGCAATTGCTATATGTATAATCAAGGTGATTCACGTTGTATTTTTCAGACCATTCAATCAATATATCATTAGCCTTTCCTTTGCTTTCCAATACATTGGATAATGCGAATTTTATATGATTGTCATTTAATCTATCTAGAATTGACAGTAATGACTTCTCCTCATTCTCATTCCAACCGTCCCTTTCATTATAAGACGCACAGGTAATTAAATACGGAGGGTCACAATATATAAAATCATTGTATGACAGTTTGTCTATTTTTATTTCCTTGAAATCATAGTTTGTAAATATGATATTCTTTTCCGTAATGGCTTTATGGAAGTTTATCAAGTTTCCTTTCATCCTGTCAGTAAACATACTCCTGTCCTTTCCAAACGGCATATTATATTCACCTTTTGAATTAAACCTAATCTGATTGTTGAATGAATAACATATCAATACATATAATAAGATACTCTTAAATTTATCATTGTTATGTGTGGCGTTATAATCATTCCTTAATTTCAAGAAACCTTCACTGTTGGTTTTTGACAAATCATATTTATTTATAACATCATTTATATCACTTATTAAATCATCTACATTCTCAAATCCTTGAAACATTTTATATATATTAATGACTTCACTGGAAAAATCATTTGCTATGATTCTATCAGCGTCAACATTGACAGCGACATTGCCGCCACCTGTAAATAAATCAACAAATGTTCCAATATCTTTCGGAAACAACGGTAGTATTTGACTCAATAACTTGAATTTACCACCTGTATAATTCATTGGAGATTTAACAAAATCCATAAAATACTTTTAAAATCTAATGTTCTTTTTTTCTTTCCTTAATTAATCTCTTTTGCAACTCCTCAGCAATCACATCACCGTGACAGGGTAATGGTTTACAGAAACATTGTAGATAAACATCCTCTCCGCTCTTATAGGCTTCATATATCCTGTCAAAAGCGTCTGTAAGTTCCTTGTTCTTACCATAAGACTGCTCAAAGTATAACCTGTAAGCCTCTATTGCTTCCTCTCTTGTCTTAAAAGACAATTTGGCAAGGCTCGTCTTGACACCATTGTGAGTAAATGGGTTGCCCAAAGGATTTCCATCCTTCGACCTTCCTATGTAAAAATTGTTTTTCTCATTTGTATGGTCTTCATTCTTAACATTATAGACAATAATACGCCCCATTATAAAAATGTTTTACATAATTCCACTTTCATTAATATCATCACGTATTTTTTCCAGACCTTTTAGCAAATCACAAAGCTGGTCCTTACGGACATTCACTTCTTCCTCGTAATGCCCGTGCAAATCATAAAACACAATAGTGTAACCACCTTTGTCTGATTTTACTAATGTAATCCCTTCAGTATCTACTATATATTCCATTACTCAACATATTTTCTTTATAATTACGTCGTAATAATGGAAAAGTTAAAATATACCTCAATATATTTCTCTTCTTATAATCCTCCTACTAACAAGACCATTCTTCTTTGGTGGAACTTTCGTTACAGTTTTTGCCTTTGGTATAGAATTACTACTTACATTCTGTGTCTTGTTCTTACAGCTACATCCCATTTTTTCCTATATATTTTTCTTTATAAATATATCATCGTCCAAAATTATTCACTTGGTTCAGAACATATTGTAAGTTCTTCAATCCTATCCCTGGACATTTTGCAATATTCCTCACTTATGTCTATGCCTATATAATTGCGTTTCATATCAATACAAACAAGTGCCGTTGTACCGCTTCCAATAAACGGGTCTAATACTATGTCACCTTTATTTGTCCAAGTCTTTATGTGGTCTAATACAACATCATATGGATAGACAGCAGGATGACCGCTCTTGTTTTGAGCAACAGCGAAATCCCATACATTACCTTTTACTTTCTTCTCACTGACATTATAGTAAACCTTTCTCCTACCACTCTCGCCTCCAATCATCTTGGCTGTTGACTTGTACAATTTTCCTGCATTCTTGCAATCAACCATAATTGGATTGAATGTCTTCGGTTTTCCCTTGCTGAATACCATCATATAGTCAAATGTATCAGTGTATCTGGGTTGTGCGACAACAGGACAAGGATTCGTCTTGTTCCAAATCATAACATCATTTACATTAAAACCAATTTCATTGAAATACAAAGCCTGCTTAAAACTGGTCAATGTCTTACTGCCTTTCATTGTTCTGTCATTTACAATCCATACAACAACACCACCTGGTTTTATTACCCTATATAATTCATCAGCCACTCCTTTGAACACATCGAAATTCCAAGGATTATCAGGATTATTATAAGTCCTGAGATTATCATATGGCGGACTTGTGATGACCATATCAACACTTTCATCGTCAATATCCTTCATCACAAGCCTCGCATCACCACAGTATATGTTATTCAATTCAAGCATTCTTATTCTTTCTTTTGGATTCTTTTTCAGCAAGTTTATGCTCCTTCTCCTCTTCCTCTATCTCTTCCATTACAATCTTAGCCGTTTCAATAAGGTTGATATATTTATCGCCATACTTACTACGCATCCTTAATAACTCACCATATTGGGAAGAATCTACATTTATCTTGTCCTTCTCACTGTCATACGATACATTGGATAAAGCACCTTCAAGAATCATATTCTTGTATTCATCACTCAGCCTGTCAAAGGCTTCCTCATATAGGAACATATGAATTGTGTCTTGTTCCTTTGTCAAAAACTCTGTTGTAGCACTTGCCTTACTTACCTTTGCAATAGTGTTAGCCTTTGTAAGTGACATAACCTTTAGCCTAATTCCGACCTGTGCTAATCCAGTATTCTCAAAAATAAGGTCTGCCAACTTTACATTGGCTTCATCAGTCTTAAAAATCTTTGCCATAACTTCTAATATTTTTTTAACAAATATATATTTATTTTAGTAGAAAACCAAATAAATCATTAGGAAAAATTATGTCTAAACCAAAGAAAATGCTGTATCACATAATCTTGACAAGTTTTGGAAAACAAAAGGAAGATTTATGTTGGGCGGCTTCAGAGAAAAGCATATACAAGAAATTGGACAAGATAACAGAACAATGCGGTAAAGTTGTATTCCCATTGAAATATGTAAACACAAAAGCAATAAAACCAGCTGATTTTGAATTACTTGTAATTAAATATAAGGATGATGCCAATCAAGTTTCAGAGGTTAAAGATGATTATGGGAGATATGTGAAATACGAATCCAACAGTCCTAATTGGGAAATCATAGACAGAAGACCCTATGAAAAAGAGGAAACATTCTGGGTATATGGATACAATCCAATACATCAAAGGAAAAACTTTATGTGGATATATAACGAATTTGTCAAGAAGGAGTCTGAAAACAAATATAACTTCAAAGAGGTTCTTATATTGAAGAATAAGGTTATATTTCACAATGCAGGACATATAGATATGGTCTTATGCAAATGCAAGGAAGACGCAATAAGAATGTACAACCTGATTGAGAAAATGGCAACAGAAGACGGAATAAAATATATCGTCTTCAACGGTGAGATAAAACAAGGAAAAATGAGATATAACTGGTATAGGAAACTAATGGACTTTACAGGTTGGAATCTACGTAAAGTTACAAGATATTGTCTTAGACCATAAAACGATACAAAAAAATTATGAATATTAATAACATTAACATAATAAGAATTATACGACAAGTCATCAACGAATCAATCATACTTAACGAAGGTGACACCAGATTGAACCAAGTATATAAAATTAGGCGTTAAATTAAAATAACGCCTTTTAATAGTTCAATATGATTTCCTTATCATTTGTTATATCCTCTGAATCATTTATCTCTATTTTATATATACCGTAATCTGTGTCAATATCAACAAACTCAAATGATTTATCCTGAATATTCCATACAACAAATCCGTGTTGTGTTACCTTCTCTCCCATATTCTGCTGTATCAATGACCCAGGATATACAATATCTGTATCACCTCTTTTTAGATGCTGTCTCTTATGAATATGTCCAGCCATAACAACATCACACCCTTCAAAGAAATCATCATCAGTACCGGCATCCAATATGATACCAGAATTTAATGTAGCACCTTTAACTATTCCGTGATATAACCCTACTGTAACATTGTCAGGGTTTTCCCTTATTACATCCTTTATATACGGTCTGTTATATTCGTCGTGTATTGAATACAATACCCAAGTAATATTGTCGTCAATAACCACACCACTTTTGTAATCAAGGAATTTGTCAAGGAATATGGAATTATCAAACTGTGCTGTTTCAAACAACGCGCTTATGGTATCAGTTCTATTGTTGTTATTAACAAGCATATCGTGATTACCACTTATCACGAGAACCTTACAGATTTCTTCAAGTCTTCTTATGAAATTACCCATTATGACAAATAGTTCATTTGACACTGTTGTCTTCTGATGCGCAATATCACCACATACGACAATTCTCATTTCATCCTTATCATACCCTTGTGACAATTCCTTAATCTTTTCTATTGTCTTACAAATCTGTTCCTCATACTCTTCGTGACGTTGTACATTCCTTATATGAACGTCACTTATTTGAAAAACCCTCTTTATCATAGCAAACTCTCTCTAATTTTTGTTGATTTACTCATATGTTCCAATATCAATTTCCTTCCACCAATCTCATATATCTTTGACGGGTCAAGTTCATTATCTACTGGAATATATCTTATTTTACCATACAACCTATCACTGTTTAATGTCTTATATAATGTCTTAACGCTCTCATAAGCGTCTCCGTCAAGGAATATGTTTACATTAGATGAAGCCATCTTTCTTATCTGCCAAAGAAGATAAAACTCATCATTCAGAACCTTTCCTAATAACGGTATTGAATTTGGAACTACTATATGGTCAAAAGGTCCTTCAACCAGTGTTATATCAGCATCCCACTCAACTTTATTCTCGTTGAATATTATGTTTTTCCTCTCAACTTTTGGATTGTAATACTTTTGTCTTTTCTTAATTCCTGTATAATCCCTACCAGTCCAATAATTCAATTCACAACACTTGTCATAAGACGGTATCACTATCCTGTTCGACAATATCCTTTTATCTGTATCCTCTCCTATGAACCCAATATCATACTTCTCTATAATATCACGTCCTACACCCCTGTCAGTAAGATATTTCAAAGCTTTATCATTGTTGTGTTCACTAAATGACTTGAACCCATTTGGAAGCGTTATTTTCTCATTATCAAGGATAATATCGTCCTTATCAAAGAACATATCATATAACCTACTCTCTTTCAACGACTTGATATTCTCATCAAATTCTCTTAAATGATTTTGATTTCCATATGTTTTTATAAGTTTCCTTACATTGCCTTTCATATTGGAATCACATTCAGCACTGCATTTCCAACAGTTGAATATCATTCTTCTCAATGATATTGACAGGTTGTATTTGGCGATTTCTCCCTGTCCATATTTTTCAATACAGGAAGGGCAAGGATATTCAAGTTGCAATGTGTCGTCAATATCTTGTTTGGGGCTACCCAATATTTCGTCAAGTATGTTCTTTATCCTAGTAATCTCTATTGGAATCATAGTACGCAATGTCCTAATATAACTGAAACATACAGTATTAACATACCAAGAATGAAATAGAACAATAACCCTGTATAAACTGACTGTATAAACACTGTTATTATTTTCTCATAATTCTTAAAAGCGAATTTTTTGTCTTTTTCTTTAAAAAATAATAGAAAAAAACATTGTATAATTGCAAAAACAGCAAAAAATGTTATAAAAATTTTCATCATAATATTTTTTGTTTAAAGATATATTTTTATTTTCTAAAAACCAAACTATTTATATTAAAAAAACATAGATATGGATGAAAAAAAGAAAATATATGACAGTGATTTACTATATATGATGATAGAACGCATTGACCACGATATATTTGCGTGGGGACAATGCGCTCGCTATGCGATAAGGGAAGGCTATCTTGTAGAAAATGATGGCTTCACTATTGATTTGAAGGAAATTGAAGAGAAAAACAACTGTCCTGAACCGGATGGTATGTGGATGGCTGAAATTTAAAAGAACATTTTTCTGTTAATCTTATTGTTCCAGAAGGTAACTTCGAATTCAACAAATTCTTCTTTCTCATTTATATTCAGCGATTTGAATTTCGGCTCTCCGTTTTTCTCTTTATGTATTTCACCAAGGCAAGCTACGTATGCGTCAACCGCATCGTAGTTTTCCTTTTTTAATTCCCCTGACTTATCATAAAGCCAAGGTATCTCAGGGAATATCTTCGCAACTTTCTGTTGGAGTATTGTTTTCTTGTCGGTACACCAAGGATATTCTCCGAACAAAACAAATTTGTTCTTTCTTATATTGTTGACAATTTTGTCTTTCGGATATTTCTCATCATCCCTGTGATATTTTCTTGGAGACATAAGCTCAGGGAACGAATACTTCCTGGCATCATAACTTGATATGTATATTGGAACAATATTCAATATGTCATATATACAGCTTGACACCATACCGTTGAATCGCAATAAAGTTGACACAGTTACAGCGTTGTTGCTTTGTATCAAAGGTTCTTCTATTATAACCTTTGTTATACCCATATCCTTGTACTTGGATATGAATTCCTCAAATATCTTTTTCTTGACAAATAACTGTTCATTTACATCCTTGATTTTATTAGGTACTTTTGGCTTAATATGAGTCAATTCTATAATCTTACCGTACTCAGAACCGTCATCGTATAACAAACAAACACCAATACACGATGTACTAACGTCTAGTCCTAAGTATATATTATTGTTATTCTTAATATTATCCATCATATATATTATTAATATTGTTATTCCGGTTAATATTATCCGGACGTTTTATATAAAATATATTATTATATGTAAAAAAGTGAATGAAATTTTTGGTTTTTTAAAATATTTTATATATATTTCTTAAAATTTCTAAAAATAATGAAAAATTTAGATGAATTAATTAAGGAATATTGTTCATTGAATAATCTGAAATACCGTGAGTTTAAGGAAAAATGCCTTGAAACTGGATTTAACATAATAAGATTCGGAAATTCTCCAATAGAGAAATTCAGGATGGAAAAAATGATTGAGAGAAATGATACAGAAGAAAAACCTAGAACAGTTGTTAAAGTCGAGGAAAGAACAGAAGACAACAAAGATATCGGAAAAAAAGAAGAAGAAATCAAACGAGTTGAAAAAGATGATGTCAAGGTAAAAGAAGATAACAAACCAAAAAAGAGAGTCAGAATACTGAAAAAATAATGAAGAAACTAAAAGATAAATCAAAGGCAATAATATGTTGGAATGTATCTCCATATGACTATTCCAACGACAAGGTGCGTGATATCATATCAATAGCTTCATCAAAATACGGATTACCAAAATCATCAATCAAGGTGATACCTCAATTCACAACACAAGACAAGGATGGAAAGGATGTCACAATAACAAGCGATATAACGTCAAATATACAAAATCCTGATTTCCAAAAGAAGTTGTTTAGAGAATACATTGATATTAATAAAATTGAGGGGTATGATTGGGATTTGATATGCGGTATTGACGATGATATCAATAACAATATAAATTATTCTGTATACGATAAATACAGGAGATATAAGATTAAATGGGTAAAATGGAGTAATTTCCTTTCATATGGAAGTGATAATTTCCTTGATTTCTCCAATATGAGAGGTCTTGTATTGCTTAATGGTAGAAATCAAAGTGGAAAGACAACACTCGCATTAGACTTGATTAGATTCCTGTTATTCGGCAGTATAACGAAATACCAAACACAGGACAAGATATTCAACAAGTTTATACCAGAGGCAACATCAGTAACTGTTGAGGGGTGTATATGCGTTGACGATGAGGATTATGTCATTAAAAGGACGTTATCGAGACCTTCTCTTAATAAGAGAACAGCAAAGAGCAGGGTGAGTCAGAAAGTTGAGTATTTCAAGATTGTAGGTGATAATGTTGAGGAACTTGAAGACTACACTGAAAATAAACAGGAAGATTCAACGAAAAATACAAATAAGAGAATAAAGGAAGTTATTGGTATTGAAGACGATTTCGACCTTGTTATGTCTGTAACAGACGCATCACTTGATTCATTGATAGAAAAGAAAGATACTGAGAGAGGTAGATTATTCTCACGATGGATTGGGTTATTACCAATAGAAGAAAAGGGTGTCATCGCAAGAGAGAAATTCAATCAATCAATAAAACCTTCATTGTTGTCAAACAAATACAACATAGAAGACCTGAATAACGAAATAACAACAATAGCAACCAACATTAATGATATTCTTGAACGTAACAGTGTAATACATAATAAGATAAACAATATAACAAAGGAAATCAATAAATTAGAAAGGAAGAAGGAAAAACTTCTTTTATCAAAACAAAACATTGATAATGAATTACTTAAAATTGATATTACAACTCTTAACAGGTCTATTGAAGATGTAACGGCATTAGGCAAGAGAAAGAAAGAGGAATTGGATGCTGTTGTAAAAGAGATTGATTATATTGGCGATATTGATTTCTCAATTGAAGACTATGACAATATCATATCAAAGACAAATGATATGAATGTCGATAAGAGTGTTATGGCAGAGAAATACAAGTTGTTGTCTATGAGTATCAATGAATTGAAGAACAGCGAATACTGTCCTACTTGTGGAAGGAAATTCGATAATATTGACAACAGTAAGAAAATATCAGAAATAGAGGCTGAATTGGAAACAATCAAAAATAAAGGAATTGAGTTAAAGAAACAGATTGATTCAAATAATTCCCTGATTGAGTCTATGAAAGTAAAGAGGGAACAGTATTACAGGAAAGGAAACCTTACAGTTCAAAAGTCCGCGTATGAACTTAATATTGAACAACTTAGGAACAGACTGATTGAACTAAGGAATACCCTAAAAGAATACAATAAGAATAGTGACGCTATTGATGCCAACAATAAACTTGATATTGAAATTGCAAATGTTGATATATTATTAAACAACAAAAGAGAAGAAAAAACACTCAATGAAAAATATATAATAAACAATGAGTCCACAATATCATTGTATAAAGAAGAAATATCAAGGAGGGAAGATATTATCAATGAAATAAACAAGGAGGTAGAATTAGTCAAGAACTGGAAAATTTACCTTGATATGGTTGGAAAGAACGGTATATCTAAGATGGTTTTAAGAAAGACATTGCCAATTATAAACGCAAGGTTATCACAACTTCTTAATGATGTATGCGACTTTGATGTTGAGGTAAGGATGAATGACAAGAATGAGGTGTCGTTCAATATAATCAAGGATGGTGTTCTTTCTGATTTAAGTGGTGGTAGTGGATTTGAGAAAACAGCGTCTTCATTGGCTTTAAGAGCTGTGTTGGCTGATATATCCACAATACCAAAATCGTCATTCATACTGTTTGATGAGATACTTGGAAGAGTTGATGAGGAGAATTACGATAATATGCATAACTTATTCAACAAGATACTCACAGGATATGATTTCATAATATCAGTGAACCATATAAAGGAATGTAAGGACTGGTTCAATAAGATTATAAATGTTACAAAGAAAGACAACATATCGGTTGTTGAGATAGATAATAGAGAAAATGTTTAACCTTTTAAATGAGCGATTATGTAAATGATTTCAATGAATGTGTAAAATATTATTTCGAAGAATTGAAGAAATACAAGCCGTTGAAACGAGAGGAAGAGAGAGAATTTATAATAAAGGCTAAAAATGGGGATATTGAAGCAAGGAATAAAGTGATATCATCGAACCTGAGGTTTGTTTTTGAAATGGCTAAAAGATACAAGGGTTCAGGAATATCAATAGACGAACTTATTGCAGAAGGCAATCTTGGAATGATGAAAGCAATTGATAAGTTCAATGTTGACTATGATATAAAATTCTACTCATATGCCGTATGGTGGATTAAGCAGTATATGAAATCAGCCATAAAGAAGAATATGGAGAAAAGCAACATTGAAGGCAATGAAGACGAAATTGCTCACAGTATCATAAGCAATACAATTCCTGATGATGAAGACGAAAAAGTCAACAAGTCAGAAACCATAATGTCAAATGAAGAAGACGAATACAACGCTGAATTAGAAGCGAACAAAAAGGTTGTTGTTGAGAATTTATTGGTGAAACTTGATGATAGAGAAAGAGTCATAATAGAAAATTATTATGGAATAAACGGCAAAAAAGAAAAAAACCTTGAAGAAATAGGAGTTATGTTAGACATAAGCAAAGAGAGGGTAAGACAAATAAAAATGTCTTCAATAAAGAAAATGAGATGCGAGATACTCACTATGGACAAGGCTGAATTTATGTTTACCTGATATTTATATTTAAAATAATCATATGGAAGAGAAAAAGAAACCTGGAAGACCAAAAAAGAATGCTGACAAGAAGAAAACAGTAAAAGTGTCAGCGAAAAAGAATGTGGTAGTAAAAGAAACAAATGTTGAACCAATATCACTTTCAACAAGCGAAGTTGAAGAAATAAAGAATGAATCCACAGGAAAAACACTTGAAACAAATCCTGTATATAATTCATTAGTATCAAAAGAAGAAGAAACAGTTAAAGTTGAGAGTGAAGTAAATGAAATATCTGGGGAAAATAAAACTGAGCCAGATAAAAAAGAAGAAATAAATGAAATAAGCCATAAAAACAAGAGAGTGTATTTCACTTCTGTTTGGAATGGCATTGAAATGGATTCATATTAAAAAATGGCAATCAAGAAGAAAAACAATATCGACTTTACAAGGAAAATGTTAGAAAGAATAAGGTTAGTCAATGAAGTGAAATTCACTAACAGTCCTTTACTAACAGAGGAAAATGGTTTCGTTATAAAGAAAAACGACACTAAATTTGGTAATATACGACAATCACAGGAAGAACAGTTGCGACAAACCATTGGAGACGTTGAACTTGATGATGATGGTGTTGTGTTTTTCCCTGATAACAGCAATATCGTGCTTAACGGTTATATCAAGGGTATGAATGTTAAGTTCCAATTTAAATATAACGACCAGTCAGGTGATGGATGTTATATAACTGGCGCAGATGTGCAAATGACAGACTCAAATACAAAGACATTGCAAAAGATTAGGGCGGCTTATGAGAATTGGAAAACATCATTAGACCAAGACGCTACGATTATCAGAGACCTTGAAAACGCTGTTAAAAATAATAATAACAACGTTTCAGAATCATCAATTGATAATAGACGAATTATTAAAGAGGAATTTAGGAGGAGACACAGTAAAGCGCATTCAATTAAAGAAGATGTTATGGCAAGATTTTACAACATCACTACAAACAGAAATAAACCTGTTTTAGTTGAAGGTGTTACTATAGACCGAATAATAAAGAAACACGGAGATAAAGGACTTGTAATTGTTAGTGCCAACAGAAGCGATATGGATAGTGATTATAATGACAATAAAACCAGGGAATTAATTCACGATATAAAAGATTCAGGATATTCGTATTTACCAGTATATGGCGGCTACCGTGGAACTGATGGAGTTGAAGACGATTACGAACCTTCATTTATAATATTCAATTACGACAATAATGGAGATGAAAGAGATTTTGATGAATTACGTGATTTTGCTTTATATTGCTGTGGTAAATTCAACCAAAATTCAGTATTGATTAAAGCACCGTCAACGCCTCCAATATATGTTAACAAAGAAGGAAACAAGGTGAATTCTAAAGAAAGCGATGAAGTTATAAAGAATGACCCAAAACAGCAATTTTTTTCTTCTCTAAAATCAAAAGAAGATGTTGACAACGAAATAAGAGAAAAACTTATGGGAAAGTACAAGACATTTTGCCATATAAGTAATATACCTGTAACTAAAAGCGGATTTGAGAAATTTTGCAAAGAAAACCTTACTAATATTGATAGTATCGGTAAAAGATGGACTTATGACATACAGTTTGAATGTTACGTCAATCCAATGCCTTGCCAATTATCAGAAAGAATGAGGAGAAAAGGCGAGATTATGATTTGGGATTAAACATTATAATCTGTTGGTTTTCTTATATTTATAACCAAATTATCAAACTTAACGATAATTACATTATCGGACGGTACGAATTCGTTACCGTCCTTTTTTTCATTTAATCTGTAAAACAAATCCTCATCTATTTTTGAAAATGATTCATTGTCAACAGTTATTGATAATGTGTTCCCACTTGAATAAACCCCATCTGCCCTAAGTTTTTCTGAAACAAGTTTTCCAAGTTCATATATATTATAAGCTGTCAATTTTAAATCGCTTTTCATTTCTTAAAACATCCTTAATATCTTATCTATAAAATACCTTGTTCTCTCCCTTAAAGACAGTTTCACCTTTTTTCTTCCACTTAACACATCATCAATGTCGTTACCAAGTTCTCCCCTCAACCTTTCAGCATACATATTCCTGGTTGATTCCAACATCTTCTTGGATATGTTTCTGTCACTCTTTAAAAGTTCAAGTTCAACTCCAACTGTTGCTCCTTCTTGTAATTCCTCCATAATGTCTCTATCTTTTCCGTTGAATTGTTTTTAGTGTCATATACGTGAGATGTAAATTGATATTTCTCAAATCCGTTGTCTGTCAGTATTTTGTATCTGTCACAATCATATCCGCTTATCAAAATCTTCGCCTTGCTGTTTATTACAGCATCAAGAAACTCATCCTGTTTGTCACCATCCATATCAACAGCGTATCTTGTACTGGTTCTTGTACTCCAATCATAAGGCGGGTCGCAATAGAAAAACACTTTCTCATCATCATATTTCTTTATCAACTCAACAGCATCACGGTTCAATACAATCGTCTTTGACAACCTGTCGTGAAGTTCTGGTAACCTTTCAACTGCTGAAAGAAAATCTGACACACTCTTTGACATACCCCTTCTAACAGAATATCCATTTATAGAAATACCGCCTATAGAATTACGGCTAGTTCTGTTCACATAGAAATACATAAAAGCACGGTCAACAATAGATATACTGTCATCATCTTTCCTTAATACATTTATATATTCTTTCCTTAAGTCCTCACTATAATAAGTCAATTCACATTTTTTTCTGAATTCATCAAATAACTCACTATCATTCAATACTTTATAAAAAGAATACACATTTTTGTACAAATCATTGTATATTTCTATTTCTGGTATATATTCCATACCAAGACCTACGCCATAAGAACCCCCGAATGGTTCAATATATGTTGTATAACTACCTTTGTCAGGAAATAGTTCATATATCTTGTTTCTCATCACATTCTTGCCTCCGAAATATTTAATAGGTGCTAATAGTTTTCTCATTCCCTACCCTCTATATTGTTTTGTATTGTGTCAATTAGATATACAGATGAAGCTGTTGCTACCATATCCAACATTGTTATGTACACAACATTAAGTTCCCCTCCATACAACATATGAAAAGGTGTTACATTTGTTCCGAAAATATTGTCAATAATTGATAATCCAAAACCAACCCAGGTTGGCGTGCAGAACATACAGGAAAGCATTTCCTCAAAATGCGGATGTATCTTCGGCGCATATTTCCTTATTTTCTCAAATATATGGAATGGACCGTTGGAATACACAAGCATAAATGAAATTCCATACGCGACAAGTATATATACAATAAGCCTAACCCACATTGTCAACAACCTCTACTGTATTATTTACTTCAACAGATTTCTTCTTCCTTGGTTTCTTTGCTTTCTTCTTTGGCTCATCAATAACGAATTGAAGATTGTATAAACTTTCAATCGGTGTGGTTGAGAACAACTCCTTCAATTCCTCAATCTTAACCTTCAGAAGCTCTATTTTCAAAGCAACATTCTTGTTTGTTGAAATCGTGTCGTTAATCAAATCAAACACTTCTTCAAGTGTGACACCCTGTTCTGAATCACCATAGTAGAATATAAAACCATCATCAGACTTCGCAGGCTTAACCATACCATTATCAGAAGGATACACTTTCCACCCCTGTGGGAACTTAACCTTTACAATCAAAGCCTTTCCATAATATTCAATTGACTGAAAATACTCTGATATCTTTAAAATCTCATCCTGTAACATAGTGTGATTTAAATAATTAAAACAGTTATAATATATGATATGGCAAGACCAATTGACAATGTTGTCAATAAACTTGTATCTACCTTACCCTCACGCAACCTTATCACCTTAATAAAGTTAAACAACCTGTTCAATAAGAACAATATACAGAAAATGAAAACAAAAGTTTTCAAACCAATTAAAAACGTAAACATTTTTATTAAAAAATAGTGTTAAAATGTTTTAAATAAAGAATTAACAAAGGTTCAAAAAAATAATCTAATAAAAAAACCACAAATTTCAATTTGTGGTTTGTTCACTACTGTTGCATTTTGTACTTGTTGTATTCGTCTTCAAGTTCTTTGATACTCATACAGGGTTTTGTAATTATTTCACCTGTATCGTAGTTTTTGAGTACCATCACAGAACCGTCTCCATTCGGATAATATATACCGATATTATTGTTTCTCCCTAATTTATCATTGCGATATTTCAAAAATCTCTCACCTTGCAAGTATTTCTTACCGTGCGGTGAATCAAAAGGTATTTCATTTGATGGTTCATATTTTCCAAAACCTTCTCTACCAATACTATAAGCCTTATTCGCAGCTCTGTCAGCCAAGTCTGCCGATATTTCATTCAATACTCTATTTACAGATTTATTCACAATCCTGTGCAAGTCACTCTCTGTTAATCTAATTCTCGTTTTCATATTATATTTTCTTATTTTTTCTTTATAAATATCACGATATTTTTGCTTTTGTCAAAATATTTGTGTATATTTGTTAAAAAAATAATTATGCTATGTGTGTTCTTGGGTATATATACAGTAATAAGAATATAAAGGGTATAAACAAATATATATCGTTAATAAACGACATATCTGATTATAATGGCGATAAGCCGTTATTGATAATAGGCTTGGAGAATGCAAGAAAATATTCTGCAAAATTCTCAATATTGAACAAAAGAATAAGTCAAAATGTATTTTGGACATTCGATAAAAGCGAGAACCGGGAAGATTATGATAACGACATAAATAAATTTCACAAATTTGTCATATCCAACATATCAAGCCAAATTAAATATTATTATGTTAATTTCATTGGTATAAGTTTGAAGAGGATAAAGCATTTCATTAATATGATGAATGACAATACGATGAAATACGCGTATATCAATAACAGTATGGCTTATATAATGTATGGTAGTGATGTGTTTGGGATATCATTTGATATATTGGATTATTGTGGGATATCAAGGGATAAAATAATAGATAAAATCATAAAGAACAAAAAGATAAGGATACAGTTTGAAAACAAGGAAATAAGGGATAAAATCAAATATGAATATAATGGAAATAATAAAATAATACCATATTTAATATCGCAAATAAATGAATACAGAAATTGAAATACTGATAAGAAGGCTATTAAAATCTTTGGTGAAAAATATAAAATCAAAATATCCATACGTTGAAACAAACGAAGAAGATATAACGTTTTTTTTAGAAAGGACAAGAAGGAATTATTCAGTTACAATGGATTGTCACGATTTTTTCAATACATTTTTCTGTCCAATAAAAGATATTGAATTTATTGAAAGTTTCTCAGGAAATCCATTTTTAAAGATGATTCTAAAATTGTTGGCTGTTGACAACCCAAAAAAAATAGAAGATTTAGGATTGTATTAATACAACAAATGAGGAGCCGATTTGACTCCTCATTCTCTTTTTCACCTTTCAAGGTTAAGATGTTCGGTAAGTTTGTATTTTTCAGAAGGATTGTAATTCATAAGTGACTTAACCCTGTCAAGTTGTTCGTTTATTACCTTTGAACCTAATCTCTTCTGTATGTCTGGTTTTTCTAAATCGTGCCATTCAACAAAATACTTTGTCTTATCAGCATCCTCCATTATAAACCTACACCCTTCGTACTTATACATATCTGGTACCTTGGAAAGCATATGGTTTTCAGACAGGAATTTCAAATGCTTGAACCTTATTCTGTCAATGTTTCTTGATTCTCCGTACATAGTCTTCTTTCCATAAGACTTCTTGTCATAATGCTGCGATACAAGACCTTGGAATTGCATATCCTTCTTTATCTTATTTGAATCAACAGCGTGCTTCTTGAAATAAGGTGAAATACCGAAATCAGCGTTTCCAAACTCATCGTTTTTGTGGTTTTTCTTTGCCAATGCAGATGTCCACCCTTCTGCTTGCGCTTGAAGACGCTCAGTGTCTGGGTCATTGTCATAACGTATGTCAGACATACCCTGATTCTCTTCTGGTGTTACAGGACCAGTTTTCTTGTCGTCACCATCCTTAATTCCTTTGTAAACGGACTTGACTTCTTTCTCAATATCAGAATAAGCCTTGCCGTTTATATCCTTGTTCTTTTCGTTGCCAACAACTGGTTTGAATTCATTCTTCTCGTTAATGAATCTCCTTAATTCTCCAACCTTGAAAGTTCTTTCCATTGTAATTATTGCCATTTAATATAGTGGATATTGAGATAAGTACAACCCTCTAAGTAATTGTTCAAACCTCAATTTTGTTATTTTATTCTTGTCGATTTTCTCTTTACCAATTTCTTCTTTGAGCATATTGTCAACCTCAATTACACTTTTGATGTTCTCATTCTGCTCTTGGTTAGCATAATCTATCATTTCTTTCTCTTGTTAACCTCATCAGTTCCTTCCTCATCAGCGTGCTTTGTGGTCATATTCTTCCTTCCCATAGCAGGAGCGTAGAAACCACGTGTAATTGGCTTTCCCTTGCTCATAGGAGCATCATAGTAAGGATAACTGCCATCATTACCAAGACCACAGGTATTTGTAGCACCTCCGCCACCCATAGCACCTTCTCCTTCTTCTCTAATTATCCTCCTGACACTTTCCATTACCATACGGTGAATGTCACTCTCTGTTAATTTAATTCTTCTTTTCATTTGAAATAATCATATAAACGATGCATCTTATCTTCAAAGTTCTTTGAGCATACGGTGTATTTAAGATGATGAATTGATTTCTTCTTCTTTGATTCAGCATCATATCTCTCATCGAACCCTTCTTTCTTTATGACAATACCCCTATCAAGCATCCTGTTAAGTATGTCATTCCTACTTATGCCCCTTCCTTTAAGATAATCTGTTGTATCAGCATTGATAGGATTTGACAAAAGTTCCCTTAGGAATTTCTTGACCTCTGTTTGGAACTTGAAATAAGTCATCTCATCCTTGGAAGAAGACAGAACACCAATCTTATCCTCAGATATGTATATTCTCCTACCCATTCTTCAATGTGCTTGACCACATATTATCTTTCTGCCACAGAATCTTAAACAAATCCTTGATAACATCTGTGGTTATAGCCTTAACAGCCTTTTTGAAATCACGTGAAGAATACATACTGTCAATCTCACTTGATACAACAGAACGCACATCAGACTTATTCAACTCCTCCCTAATTATACTACGTATTCTCCTATTATTCATATATAAAGACTATTTTTTAATATAAATATCACAATTATCCTAAAATGTGTAATTTACGACAATTTTTCTTTCTTTATCGTTTTTCAATATAACAGTTCCAAACTGTGTTTCCTCTTTAGTTTCCGCTATAAGTTGTATTTCACACATATCATTATGTAAATTCACTGAAACTTCATCAGGGTTGTAATAATCCACACTATATCCGTATTCATCATTAGTTGTTATATTCCTTGACACTATATCAAGCATATATATAATGCCATCAGTGAATCCTGTTGAACAATCAGTGTATCCGTTGTCAAAATACCCATATTTACGTCCGTCAATGATACAATAGAACTCATCATATTCAACATCGTCGTATTCCTTTTCCAAAACAACATCAACAGCGTCATAATCATTCTCTATTGTTATGACGCATTTATCAGTATTCAAATTAAACAACCCTACATTCAATGTGTCGTTATTAGGTTTTACAACCACTATATTATCCTTTGTTGAATACCTGAAATCAATAAACCTGTCATTTACAGACGATGTGACCTTAATAGTATATAAGTTCTTTCCACTATGTATTATAGATACAGATAAATATTGGCTGTTATCTTCCTCTTTCTGCCTTACGTATATCTTCTTGTCTTCCAACTCAGATGAAATTACAAAGTAATAAGAATCATCAGGACTACCAGAAAAATCATAGCCAATTGTAAAATTACATTTTGAAACAACCATTATCTTATTATCTCCAATATCAAAAGCCGCGAACTTGTCAATAAAATAATTGGAAATCCTGTATTCAACATCAGCTGAAACAGATACAATATCAATAGTTCCGTCACCATACAAATCAACACTATCCCTGTCACACATTAATGACTTCTTACTTGATGAACCAATATAAATGACTTTTATACAGTTAGTTAAACCATAATAGAATGTAACGGAACCGGTTGTATATTTCAACAACCCGTCCGTTATCACATCTATTGTATCTGATATCAACTCACCATTTGATTGTGGTTCTCCACAGCCTTTGCTTAATCTGAAATTACCGTTTACGACAGCGTACCATTTAGTGTTTGTTGATATAGATATCACACCATTATTATTATATGTAGCGTTAAAATATTCCATTAGTAATTGATTTGTAAGAATGGTCTTGCTCTTAAATGCTCAACCCTATCTTTTTTATGTATTCTACCGTGTTCAAAATCAACTGCCCAACAATGAGATTCATTTTTATCACGCCTCCAGTTTGGAGTTGATGTCCAATATTCACCTCCGTTAACATTAATCTGTGATTCAACTCCCTTTTCCTTGACTATTTGATTATTAATCAACAGCAAATTATATATAACACATCCCATCTCGCCAACACTCGGTAAGTACCAATCACCCTTCTTTGTGTTCTTTGTCTTATACTCGTGACAAGCTCGCAATGGATATATTTCATTTGCAAGTATTTCACGGCAAGAATCACCGTTGAATATTCTGTTGTCTTCTCTGCATTTTGAAGCGATACTTCCATCAATATGAGCAAGACAGTTATCCTCATCGACAATCCAATGATATTTTACCGAACCATTATTCTTGCATTCTTCATCGTTAAAATCAGAATCAGACCTTTGATAATGCTTTATATACCCATCATTTATCTTACCGTTAGACTTGAATGGAATTGGGGAGTTATTCGCCCCACCATTATAGTAAATAGGAATGCCTCCTTCAGAACCTACATATGTCGTCATACCATAAGCTGGTGAACCTTTATGGCCTAAATGAGAACTTCCTTTACTTTCACGGTTTCCGTCTACTCCTGTACAAGTTTTAATATCACTACCTGTAATAGTTCCTATTACAAGACTGTAATCATATAATCCACCAACCATTGTATGCCAATCGTGGTCATTGTATCTTGAAGAAGTAAACTTTCCTACCACAGAATTATTATCATACCTTGCATCTTCAAGCGATACAACCCTTGCCTTTGAATCGCTGCTTATAGCACCCTGTGGTATTACAAGAATACCAACAGCACTCGCATTTGAAGGTGTGTCATCTCCATTTACCCTATCAACGAAGTATTGCGTAACTCCATCATTTCCAACATAATATACGTCACCAATATTAGGCTCTACCTGTTCCTGTGTTATGAACAGTTTTATCTCCTTACCAGATTCATCCTGTTTAAATATAACATATCCATTCCTTGTTCCCCTCTTGGTGTTCTTGTCAATGAACAATGTATAATATCCATTATCACTTGAAGGTGACGTTATACTTACCTTAATCCAATTTGCAGAAGTGCTTTTAACTTTGAATGATTGACGTTTGTCACCAAATTTACTTATAATCTTATACTCCTCAGTGCCATTGTTTTTGACTTGTTTTTCAGTCTTATGATAACTAATGCCGTCAATACTGCACTCGGTTATATTATCCCTAAATGTGAATGTGTAATCAGAAGGAGTCTGCCTTATCTCATACACAAATGAACCGACATTGGCAAGACCGTCAAAAGCGGTGAATGTTATAAACCCAGTTCTCTTTGATTTGCTCTCGTTCTCTAAAACAACAATGTTGTATTGAGTTGAAGTCAAAGATGAAGAAACAACACTCTCATTAATCCAACTTAATCCCTGGTCACTGACAGTTACAGTTAGACCATTTATCACACTTCTCTCAACTCCCAATATTGAAGATTCATCATTGACTGGTATCGAAGTTGAATTAGCGTTCAATTCATAACTAACAGTAGTTTTCTGACGTATCACATTAATTTGCGCATTACCACCATTATCATCAAAATCATATGAATACTCGTCGTCACCGTCAATCCTGAAATCATATGTAACGTCTCCTTCTATACCATCACCGTCAACAGTTGCTGTGATTGCATCAGGTGCGTTGTAAGCCATTCTTGTGTATGTTATGACATATTCATTGCCTTCGTATTTATCCACTGTCAGAGTGCCTGTATCGCAATTATATGTATCATTGTCAATATCTCCTGATGCTATCAGTGTATCGCCGTCTTTCAATTCAAATGTCCTTAATATGAAGTAATTCGTATTCAATGTGTAAGACACTGTTTCCTCATCGAACCTCTGTGCGAATTTGACGATATCTGAATTGTCTTCCGATGACACTTTGAATGTTGCGTATTTAAATCCTTGAAGTGTATTAGGACTTATATCAAACCTTATATCCCAATCATTCGTGCCAAGAATCCTTGATGGTTGATAATAATTCTCAACCATATTTTTATCGTCTTCAAGTACTTCAAGATAAGGTGTCGGACTAGTTACTGTTTCAATTGTCTCAAACACTATCTCACCGCCATTATGCACAATACCCGTTTCTGCATTGTTTGTCTTATACTGTGTCGTTGTTTTCTGTGAGTTAACAGTAACTGTAACTGTTCCTCCACTGTAATCAATATCAACGTATCGGTTGCTTCTGATATTAAGGTCTGATGCAGAAGATTCCTCTCCAACCTTAACAACATAGCTTGGCTCTGCGTTCTTTTTGTCCATCTTCACCTTGCAAAAACCTTGTTCAATTCTACCCATAACTTTCCAACTGTCATTAATGAAGAACATAACTGGTTGGTCTTCACAACCTTCATCACCTTTAACGATGAATATGTACTCTTCTTGTCCTGCATATCTATATTCAACCTCGCATATTGCGTCTGATGGAATCATCTGTTCAACATAAGGCATTACAATGGAATCAATATATTTTATTTCCTCCAATGAACCCTTGTCATAATGTGTATCAGGATTCTTTATATTGAACGTTATCTTCATTCTTTTTGTGTTGATTATTTGATTTGTAATGCCATCAACCTCTCTCTCTTCTCCAAACTTATTATAAGGTGGAATTACTTGGAGATTGTACTTACTTGAATCATTGACATCAATATGCTCATTCTCATATTCATAATTAATGCCGTCAACACCAATTTTATTTCCGAAATAATGAGTCTTGGTATCTTCAACAAGAAAATCATCATAGTTAACATTACATATGTCATCATTTATAATTCCCTTGAAACCAACGTCATATAATTCACTTACATCAATACCATAAGCATTCAGATAATCATAATTGAACAAATCAGAGTCGTAAGAATGCCTGAACAATCGTCTGAAATATGTAAGATATTCGTGTCCGTTATCATAAGACATATTACCCTTATGTGGATTGTTTCCAAGATTATCGTCTTGAACTGTATTCAACAGGTAATAGTAATAATCGCTGTCTGAAAGCTGTTGCCATCCGTTTGCGCTTATCTCGTCAATATAGTCAATGCTGTTAAGTTTGAAATAATGTGTGTAATTATCTCCAGGCATATATTTACCATCCTTGAACAATGTGAATGTTGTTATTGAATAAGCGTCAGAATATGCCTTTATGACATAATTGTCATTTTCTTCCATTATATAAACCCTTATGTCAATTCCATTGAAATCTCCGTTTCCTATGTTATACCTTATCTCGCCGCTTGGTGAATAAGGCGTGCTGACAATTATGTAATCTTCGAACAACGCTTTTCCAATTGACACTGTATTGTAGTATGGAGTTATTGATACATAATGATATACATAGTCATCAACAGTTTCCTCCTGTATGTCGTATACAATACCGTCTATTATTGCATAAGGTTTTGACAAGTCTTTGACATAATATATGATATTATCGTGCAGTGATGAAGCGTATAGAGATAAAAGTTCATTTATTCCTTCAACACTTTTGATAGTATTGACCGTTTCCTTGTTGAGTGACCTGTTATCTATGCTTTCCCTTGTAAGTATATTATTGTCATTATCAAACACGAAAGGCGTGGAACTAATCCATCCACCGTTCATCTGATAATACACATTGCCGTCGTATATGTTGTATTGGTTGAAATCAGGGTATATATATCTTGTATGTACAGGATTACCATTTGATTTGTCAACATAAGCTTCTTCAGGGTCTGTTGTTGTACCTTCCCCATCGTTCTTATCATATTCTATGTCTGACAATCTGAAAGAAGCCATAAGACCCTGATATGGAACATATTCTCCATTCTTGCTCTCTATTGTGTCATATGATATGGTTTTAGCCTTATTGCAGGAATCATATTCATAACCATTGATGAGGCTATTCCAGGGGTCTCTTATCCTGTGTGTGAATAATGTGTACTCACTTATATCATAATCCCATTTACCATATGACAATGAATCGTATTTCTTCTTCTCATATTCAGGCAATGCGTCGTACCACCTCTTGCTCTTCATTCCGAACATAGCGAGAATCATCTCAACACCTTCAATTGTTCCCTTATGTCTCAATATATATGGTGAATTTATTATAAGGCGTTTGTAGAACTCATTGTTTACATCATTCATATTCCAATGCAAGTCGGAAGAATAGTTCTTTATCCTCTTTAGAATTCTCTTTTCGTGTGATGACTTCCTTCCGCATATTGGACATTCGTCAAACTTTTCCTTGTTGAAATACCCACACCAATTGCACTTATAATAATCAGACGTGTAATAATCTCCTTCAATATCTTTCTCAACACAATCACCGTCAATATCCACATAGTCCTTGTCAAACTTTATTATACCATATTCATCACTGCACACCAAACCAGAAGATGATTCCGACGGTATCACTATTGAAGATTGGTTTTGTCCACCAATGTTAATTGTCTGAATATCTTCGTTTACATCAAGTTTGCAGTCAACGCCTGATAAGTTGTGGCATCCATAGAAATATCCGTTTTTCCACACGTCAAGTTCCCTTGAATAAGGTTTCACTTCCAAGTCAGTCATTTGATAGAAATCCCTGTTCAGTTTCATCCCTTGGAAAGCGTTACTTTTCTCTTCTTCCTCTGTTGCACCAGATACCTCATTCTTATAATCACCTGCATATTCATACAATTTCAATGGGGTTACATTCCTCAAATCCCAACCGAAATCATCAAGTTTATCAGTAAAGAAGTAGTCAGGCAAGTTGTTTGAATTATCATATGTTATGGTATTGAAATGGGAAAGGCTGTCAGCATATCCCTTTATCTCATCGAATTCCCTTCCGAACAACCTTATTGTGTCAGTAATCTTTGAGTTTCCATAATATAGTTCCTCCTCTTCTGTATCAACCCTCTTTTCATATGTCCAGTCGAAATTCTTGATTGCCTCGTGAGTCAAGGAACGATAAAGGTTGTCTGAGAAACGCTCATCATAGAAAGAAGCCAATGAAGACAAACGTGAAACATACGTCTCAAACTCCATACCACTGCTTCCCAAGTTATACCCACCGTAAGAAGTAGGGAATGTAAACCTCTCTATTGTGTTCATATACCCTTCTTCATTCTCAACGGCAACATTGAAAAGAACAGTGTATTTAGGTTCTGACTTGTCATTAAGGAGAACTTTCTCAAAAGAATCCAAACTATCAACAAACGCGTCGTAGAACTTTTCCTTTGGACGAGCGAAAGCAATGTATTTCTTGGATATGTCACCTGCTGTTTCATAATCCATAAAGTACAGATATTCAGAACCTTCACCCTTATATACCTTTATGTTGAATTTATCCTCACTGGTCACTTCTGAAGAAGTTACATCAAGACTGAAATTTTCAGTACTGGCACTTATGTCAATTGACTGCGTTTCAGGAAATTCACAGGATGAGTCAATCACGCCAATACCAACTTCTCCAATCTTGTCACCAAGACAGGGAACAAAGTCAGCAGATATCATATCCACTAATGCTTCCAATGGTTCTACAACATATTCCTCACCAGGAGATAATACAACTGTTTTAACTCCTTCATAATGAACTTCATCGTTTCCTTCAACTGTGCCGTAGGATATGCTGTATTTTACAGATATAGGACTTGTATGTGAAGAACCTGATATATGCCTTATTGTATTATTTTGTCTATCTATATCTATATATGATTCAGCGTTATCTAACGGTTTATAAGATATGTTATGTGTGTTTCCGCTGTTGTCTATCGCCTCATAGTTGTTAAAACCGACATTTGTGAAATACTTCAATGGATTTTTAGACGTAATCTCAGTTGAAATATCAACATCGTGTATGTTAATTCCAAAAGGATTTGAAACAAGACACAATCCACCATCTATCATAATCATACGCCCCTCATTGTCAATGATATATCCATAAGGAACTTCCCTTGTTCCGCCACTGAGTACAAATTGTTTATAGTCGTATGTCTTATGTATTCCACCTATTTCACCAAGGTTATGCCAATTTGTGTCACCTTCGTCGTATCCATCCCTTATAGCGTCTTCTGTACTGTAGTAGTGTACTTCATCAGTATACAATCTTGGTTCTTCAGGATTGTCAGGGTTGTCGTATATTGCCTTTGTTATTGTATGCGTATAAGCACTTTCTGTATTGTAATATATTGCAAGTTCCCCTGGAAATTTTGACAATATTCCATTTATAGAACCCCTTACAAGTTCAGAGCAAGAGCCGAAATACGCAAAATCAGTTATATTGTATATGTCTTTCTTTATCTCAATATCCTCATCAGAAGAAGAAACATTGTCCTTTACCTGTGACTTTATAATATCATAGTTCCAAATCTCACCGCTATCATTCCTCTCCCATTGTGTTCCATTATATCTTTTTGCGAATTTCTCATTGTTATTTATAGTTATTACAAAGTTACCGCTCTGATATACTGGCACTTGCCCAGGGGCAAAGTTGTTTCTTCCGCCAATTGTTGTTATATCCCTTTCGAATATAGTTCCATTGACGGTGTTCTTATGTTTAGTTCTCTCAACGTAATTACTATATGACTTAATGTATGGCATAAATCAAGATTTTAAATTTTGTCTTCAAGTGTTTGTGTATAATCAATATTGTTAACTCTCTTGTTCTTAACCTCGTAAACAGGTCTTCCTGTTTCACTGTTCTTCAATGTGAAGTGTTCTGTCTGATGATATATCTCATTGTCGTCATTGTATGTTGTAACAATACCATTATCAAGATTTCTCAACTGGCTTCCTTCCAACATATTTGAGATTGTGTCAGCATCGTGGTCAACCATTTCAATGTCAAGCATAACTGGTTCAAAATCAGTGTTTACGAACAATATCCTCTGTGCTACGTTACCTATATAAGGAGAAGCACTTGCCTTGAAACTTGGTGCTGATGACGGTGTGAGCGTAATGAACACAAGTGATGAACTTTCGTTATACCTATATGTATATGACTTATTTGATGAGTTATCAGAAGCTTGTATCACAGGTTCACATTTATTGTTGCTGGTTACAAGTCTGAAATAATTCATTCTACTCCCAAAATTATCTATATATATGATTCTATATCCAACTAACGAGTTATTGCTCAATAACTTATTCCTGAATCCTTCGTCAGTTATAGTTGATGAATCAATAACAATACCCCTGACATTTGGATGAGCTGCAAGTGTGCTTACATCTCCAATAACAGCACTAACTTCCCTTGGTTTAATGTAAACAGTATAAAACCCCTTGTTATTGAAATAATTAAGAGGCAATTTAAGGTTATACAATCCTTCTATAACATTGTCAGTTGATTCTGTATTGTTATACAAAGCCTTTGATAGTATGTTTGAAGGCAGTTTTGTGAAAACTGACCTTTCAGTGCTATCACTGTTCCTTGTTTCGTGATAAGAATAATATATATCAACCATAGAACTGTCAACAGTGCTAGGTATGTTCGTTCCGTATACTCCTACTCCCATTTATATATTGTTTTTTTCATTCCATAATCTTAAAGCTTGAATTTCCGTAATTCTCCAAAGCTTCCATTGTCATTATCTCTTGTAGTTTCAGGTGTTTGTCCAATGACTTGAAAATACCCCTGTCAACATAAATATCCGTATCTATTGTATTTGGGAACACAATACCGTTATTGTACTCCTCCCTGTATGTTGGAAGCATTGTGGTATTGTTGTCCTTGCTCATACCGTTTTCTTCATAATATATCCTGTTTGCAACGTCACCATTGCTGTCATATGTCATAACAGGCATTGAGAACTTGGATTCATTGAAAGTGAGAACAGTTCCGTCTTCACTGTTAGTGTATCCGGTATTATAATTAAGTCTATGATACCTCAAATTATAACAAGCTCCATCACCAAGCATATATTGACATAAATCATCTATAATTTCAGCCGTATCAGAATACATAACACCCGGATGATATTTAGTACCATTTGTCGTCTTGCTCTTCTCTATCTCATACCCATTGAATGTATAGGTTATATCTTCTCCTTCCTCATTGACATCAATCCTCTTGTGTAATATCGCACCTATATTGTATTCTATGGTGCAATACATATTATCTGACACATTCACATTTTCAATACCTACGTAATCAATGTTAACGCTTCCACAATTAGGACAAGTTCCCAAATCAGTGATAGACTCGCTCTTGAACAGCATTCCGCAGTTGGCACATTCATAAATATCCAACAAAATACTTTTAACAATCTTGCATATGTCAATAACTTTCAATACATCATAATAATTGACATCAGGCAATTTAATGTTATTATCCTCACAATATTTGTTAAAATACGCGTTATGGACTCTGTAATATTTTCCGTCAGAAAACTTGTCATTAGATAGTTCTACAATAGAATCATCAATTATTTTACCATTCAATGTATCTATATAGTAAAACTTAATCTTCTGTATTATATTACCGTCATAATACTGTTTGAATAAGTTATTATTATCTGTAAGTTTTTCATTTACAGTTAATTCTGATGTATCGCCAACTTTAAAATACCAATCGAGCAACACTCCGTCGTATGGTTGTGAAGTCTTTGAGTTTATTCTGTTGTTATCAGGCATATCATTGTTAAACCATTCTTTTTCAGCCTTGTAATCGACATTAAAGTCGTAATATCCAGGCATAACATTACCGAAATCATCAACTGTGAATCTTTTTGGATAAAAACAGCCAAGCATAGAAGATGATGTACCCGTTATCTTATCACACGTTACCTTGTTATAAGGATATAACACCTCAACATAATCGTCAGAAACATAAGGATACCTTGTGTCATTTATCCAATTAGCGTCAGGTTCATTATAATTAACTATGAAAACACCGTCATTGTCATTATAATTTGAAAACACAGCATCGCCAACAATAACTTCCCTTGTGTCACCTGTTATATAATATTTCACATCATCTATATACGTGTATCCATTCACCTTCTTATATAGAATATCCTGTTTTCCATCGAATATATCAACAACCTCAACTGTACTGTTTCCCTGATTTACAAATTCAGTCTTTATCAATCTGTCACCATATATTATACACCTTGTAGGAGAAACCATCTTACAGATATAATCCTCGGGGTGATTACACTCCTTTGCAATGTTGAAATTAAAATAATACCAACCGTTTTTCTTCATTGCATAATATGTATTACCCTCTATTTCAGTATAATACACATCATCAGAGTCACTATAAACAGGAAAATCAACACCATTATTAGGACTATCTACGTTTTTATTGAAATATGTTACATATGGTATCATAAGTATTTCATATTCAACACCTTTTATTGGTATGAAACCATTATCGCTTCTATATACGTTGTATTTGACCGTCATAGTTTTGTCTGTTGGGTTATATATTACAACATTGTTATGGTTTACAGCATATGAATTGATATAACTGTAAAAATCATTTATGTTGTTTTTCCTGAAATTGTCATAATAATCTCCCCATTGTTCTTCGTCAAACACGTTTTTCATAGTGTCCTTGTCATATTTATGTCCAGTATATTGAAGGCTTGACGCATATGAGTTTCCTCCGCTTATGACATATCCGTTATTGTCATTTATCACAACAGTTCCGCCATTCGAACTGTCACCGTTTATTGTGCTGTGATAGTCTTCATCGTTATCATACCTTTCTGAAAAGATACTCATTTGTCCAATATCGTAAATACTTGTTTGAAGAAGCAAAGGAATCGTGAAAGATGCCGAATTTGTCACATATTTATTAGGAACAACGCTGTCAATCCATTCATTCAGAGCAAAATACATTTCGTCTCCACCTCTGTTCACGTATTCCTCACAATTACAACACCCACTATATTCAGAACATTCGTAAACATTCTCAACACCGCTATACATCCTATACATACCGTCAAACCAGGCAGCCCATTTTGAAGCGTCAGGATAATATAGATACTTAACACCCCAATAACCAACATATTGTTTAGGTATCTCAAACCTTGCAAAAGAGGTTGATGATATGTAATCATAAAAATCCTTACCACCTCTTGCAATGAATAAAGCGTCCATATCAGCACACTCCTGCTCTGTTAATTCCAATAATGAAGGATTGGACGTCTTCATATCATATAATGTTTCATATTTTGTATCAGATGAATTAAGATAACCATAATATTCAACAAAGAAATGATACCACTTCTTCAATGTATGATACGTTATGTATTTCCTTTTCTCAAAACATCCATCTATATCGCCATTGACAATATCATCAACATAAGGCAATATGTCGTCACAATAATATATGTCATTACCGATATAACAATAAAACTCTAATTTTTCAACATCATATGTATTTGATTTATAAGTAGTTATTGTTTTTAATATATTATCGACTGAAAAATTTTCCAATTGATAGTATTCATCTCCTTTTTTTCTGTAATATGAATCTACTGGTGTTGGTATGTTTATAATCAGGTCTGTATTGTATGATATTTGGAATGTTTTCAAGTCGAGTTCCATATCGCTTGGCATATGGTTATAGTTTCCGTTTACGAAATACTCTGTCTTGTCAATGAAATCGACGAATTCTGATTTTTTATATATGTTTTCAGGTGGTAATCCGTGTTTTGAAGCATATTCAACAGCTTCTGAATACTTGTAGAATCTATTTCCTTCAATATACCACACATCAGATATGGATGCCATTGTTCCTGGCATTCTTGACTTTAATTGTTCTGATGATATTTTTCTGATATATGTTTTCATTGATATTTATTGATATGATTCGTTTTGTAATTTAAGTTCAAACAGGTTGAATTCCATTATATTATCGTCAACTCCTGTCACAATGTTTTCCCTATAATTATCTGGTAGGTAATAAACATACCTGTTGTTTTTAATATCATAAATCAATTTAACTGGTATATACAACCTCTTTCCTATCTCATCTATTGATATACCCCTTTTCATTACATCCCTATCAGCACCACTTGTTATTATGCAAGGTCTTGTTATGTTGCCCTCATCGACAGTTGGAATATAGAAAGGAAAACTCCTTCCAATACCGGCGTGAAAGAAATCAACTCTCATATAAACAGTAACAGGCTCAATTCCATTTGAATACTCCTTGAACATATATATGTAAAATCCATCAGAAGATGACTTGGTATTATATTTGTTTGTTATGCTTACCCTACTGCTTAATCTGAAATTATCGTTAAATTCATTGTCGTCTTTCTCACTTAATACATTTATTGAATTTCCACTGTCAACATAATAATCATCAATATTATCCAACGATGTGTTTATAGTTCCATAAATATATTGTGAATCAGCGTATTGAGTGTATTTTTGATATAATTGGTTCTCATCAAGAAATATTGTTGATGTATATAGCAGCATTTGTGTCATAGGGTCATTTGTGCTATAAAAAGAGAGTCTTATGAATGATTTCGACAACCTTTTCTTCCTGTACTTGACATCAGCATCATCAAAATTGAGCAACCCGATAAGGTCTGATGTGTTTTGCAATACAACAGTTTCGCCTGACTCAACTACATTCTTATATAAGGCGAGGTCAAGAACAAACCAATTTGAATTGAACCTATTTACGTCTGAAACGAATGAGTAAGTATCGTCAGAACTTGTTACCTCTCTTGTTGTGCTATTAACATTAACGCCATTCCATATACCGACTTCCTCAGATTCATCATTTATAATATTCCACTCACTATCCCTTGTTCTGAAGTGAAAATTAAACCTTATCTCATCAATCAAATTATATTTATCACCATCTAAAAACACAGGGTAATAAATGTCTTTCTCCATATCAACAAATCCATTGATATTATCCTCAATTACATCATTCGTGTAATAATTCTGTACAAGGTCATCAAGTTGAAGTCTGCTTGAAGACTTACTGGACAATTCAATTGGCATAACCATAGATGTGCCTACGGCAAACACCCTCAACCCATCAGTTATATCGTACAAATCATTGCTTGACAACGGACTTGTTGAATTCAACGCCGCATAAATACCATTTTCAGGATATTTCTCGCTGAATGCGAATATATTACCTGATTTATAAAATCTGAAATCGCTGAAATTCTTTGAAATATCAGAACATATCGTGTTCCTATAATTTGCAAGATTAACCGCATTACTGTAATTAATTTCATTTCCAATTGATTCTGATATAACCGGTTCACATATAAGCGTACTTGGACCGTATATGTCACTAATATACAGACTGTATTCCCTTTTTCCACTTATAGTAGCATAATAAGCCTCAAAAGACCTTATATTATCACCTTCAACTATATTGTCATCTATGTGCGTTATCCTGAAATTCCTTCCGTCAATAGTAACTCCACTATATTGAATTATTGGATATGATTTAATTGTATCTGATTCAGATTGTTTTGCATAATCAGTCAATACAGTTTCATACACATCCTTTTCTGTATAGCCATTCATCAACGCAACATTATAAGCCTCCTCAAAAGAAGCATATGTTGTCATATAATCAAGCTTAGGTATGTACCACTTCTTCTTGCTGACTATTATAACATTGTCCTTATATTGTGCGCTCCAACCATCATCACCCTTTATGACTTTAAAAACAATCTCCTTGTCGTTCACAAAAGCTATGCATTGTGTCATATCATCAACAGTATATGTTATATCATACTCAATACCGTTTATTTCAACGACATCACACAAATGCTCAACAGCATAATATCTCTTGCCATTATAAGTCAAATAAAGACTAGTATATCCAGATACTGAACTTTCATCAATATAATATACTATATCACCAGTCTCAGTTTCAGCACTTAAATACTCAGCTTTACTTTCATCAACTGGTGGGTTATCCTCAATGTAAAGCATATATGTTTCGTTATATGTATATGCTGAACATCTTATGATATCTCCTATATTAAGCATTATGCTTGTATCCGAAACATCAATAGCAATTAATGCTCCTTCTGCGTCGTAGTCAAGTCTTTGAAATACATTATAATATTCATCTCCTATCTGTATTTTTGTTAAATCTTCAAGTGCCTGGTTTCCAATCGTATATATATAAGATTTAACAGGCATTATTCCGTCAACATAAAACTCATCAGCCTTATATACATTATCGTCTATTTTAACGCCAAACACATATTCATCATCACTGTTTCTGTAATAATTCAAATCATATGTGTTATCACCGTATTCAATATAAGGAGAATAAGAAACAATTCTTGCCGAATTTACACCAATAGTTTCAAAATTCGGACCATATATCTCAAATTTATTTACATAATGCCACCTTTCGCTCTCATAATCAAAGAATTGTATCGGTTTGTTGTCAATATATGAAATTGGGTCATATACACCTTCCTGCCTTATAACAGGCATATCATTCTCATTCTTATAAGTTGGGTTGTATGAGTAATCTATGTCAACATCGTATTCAACACCCTTAATCACAACCTTTCTGTCTTCAATATAATGTTTTGTCGGTATCCTTACATAACCGTCAGATGTTTCCTCATAAAACTTGTTATTAATCAGGAAACCACTTACAAAATCATTAGAGAACCTGTAATAATAAACACCATCGTATTCAATATACTTGACTTCTTCCTCAACTAAAAGAGTGCCATCACCAGGATTGAAATTATATATATATCCATTAACTGTGAAAGTATCAGTATTATAATCCTTATATATTATATTTCCATTATAATCAATATAATATGTATCGCCTGAAGGGTTTATTACATAAGTGCTGTATCCGTGTATGGTATTAATTGCGTATAATTCGTTAGTCAATACGTATCCCTGTCTTATAACTGACTTGACAGTTATAGGAAGCAATACATCAGTACCGTTATATGGTGAACGAACAATAACATTGTCACCGCTATGTATATCATATTTATAATCTGTCACACCAGACATATAAGAAAGGTCATCACTTACGTAAACCTCTCTGCAATCAAGCTCAACAGAACTTGTAGTATTGTCTAACAAGAATTTATACCTTAACATCTGTTTTTATCTATATTGGTGTAGTTATCTATATCCTCATCAAAATATATGTCATATGTCTGACCATTAGGCTCATATTCAGGCACATTACCGTCTTGGCTTTCTTTTCCAACAACCCTGGGACCATAATATCCATATGGATTTTGCCTTCTAAGGAAGAAATTTATATTGTGTGTCACATATATCGCCCCATTTGCAAACGGATGCTCATATCCACCTATTCCATTACTGTCTCCGTGGTCTAAAACCTCTCTCCACACATATTTGCAAGAACCGTCCTTTGAAAGTTCCGCATAATATGGTGTTGTTTCAGCATCCCTGACACACAATTTAAGGTTTCGTATGTCTGTATAGTCTATAACCTTGTTGTTTTTGTTGGTTATTGTCACAAGCAATCTTGTGTCACTCAATATGTCATAAACCTCGCATACATAGGTTTCAGAATCATTGAAAGAATATATGTCAAAAACACTACCCTTTCCAAGGTAACATTCTTCCTTTACACAAACCTCAAACAAAGGCTTACCTTCATTATCATTCCAATATGTTTGTGTTATATATTTCAATGTGTATGTTATAGGCTCAGAATTATAAAGGTCGGCGGATAATGTCCTGAATGGTATCCTGTGATGCATCTGATGATAATATCCTTCAATACGCGCATTAGTATTTGCAGTTATAATACTAAAAGTTTTAACCTCCTTTCTACCGTTCTTTTTTATGCCGAAATCATCGTATTCTATGGTTGACAAGTACTTTTTCGCCTTATCATTTTTTTTAAGTTCCCTCTGCGCCGTATTGAACCTGTTCTGCATAGTCTGCAATACCTGTTCAAATTTCATATCATCATTATAACAGCATATATCACCGTAGAAATTAACAGTATTGTCAAATTCTATCTCATAATTGCTGTCAGCATCCTTATATCCATCCTTGTTTATCCTTCCGATATTATATCCATTCTTCCCTTCGAATGTGTTTATTGTCCTGATATCAGTAACTCTGCAATGATAAGCCTGGTCTGAAAGCCTGAAAGAACACATATTCGCTCCGAAACAATGCGAATACTCCACATTGTCAGATTGTATTTCTATTTCCCTGTTATTTATTCCATACCATTCCTTATATCCCTTGTTTCTCTTTGTAACGGTAAGATACAAATCTGTCAAAGGTCTTCCAAGATTGTCTTTCAATCCGCTTACATCGATATCGTCAGTGAACACTATCTCACTTACACTGTCACCATAAGCATTTGTAGAGAATGACAATTTACTGTTATGATTTTCAAACTGATATATCATACTGTCATCCTTTCCAACATATTTCTTATTTGGAATCTTTGAGAATACCCTAACATAATACTTGCATTCAACACCATTGTCATCTATTTTCTTAAATGACAAATTCTGTGTCTTGTAATCAACATTTATGTTATTCTCGCCTATATTAACACAATAAGTATTGTTGTTTTTATCATACCAGGAATAATAATCCCTTCTTGTAATTGTTATATCTTCCTTTCCGTTATTGCAATCTATTGACTCAACATCAACACCATCTATTGAAACCCATCTATCACTTATTGTGTTATTGTTCTTATATATACAGAATGTATATCTGTCAATAACACTGAACACCTCACAACCATTTATCAATATTTCATCTATATTCTCGTTTTCCTCATTGATATAACTTGAATATATATTGATTATATCGCCTTCATTCAACCCGTGTTGGCATACACAAAAGAACAATGTCAATTCATCTCCATTCTCATTCTTATAGAACGGATTGAAATACAATATTTTAAGAGAATCAATATCACTGTTCAGAAAATCATCAAAACCAACAGTAGTTGAAGAACTTGGATATGTGATAGAATAATCCCAGTTATTCTCAACCCTATGTCTTATACTGTTATATTTTGGCACAAAGGAAAACAATGTCCTGTCAGGATACATATCAATGAACTTGTCCTTGTTTTTTTTACCGTTTATAACACTGTATATATCCAAAGACTCTTCCTCAAAATTATCGAAATTAACATAGTTGGAAGGCATTGAAGACTTGTTGTTAAACCCAAACCATCCATTGCTCTCAATCATATTTTTTTCAATTGATTCGTTGAATGTAAGTATGTCGTTTGTTTTGTCATACAACTGAGATGGTGACGGCACAAAATACCCACCACTTTCAGGATTCCATTTATTCGTTAACGCACCGTTAACAGCAAGTCCTTCTGAATCCCTTAGGTAATCCCTTATTGTGTTAAAGAATCTAGGATTGAATATGTATTCTCCATCTTCATTTTTTTCATATTTTGTCTTACTGGTATATCTGACAGCCTTTGTTGTAATATTTCTCAATATATGGTTGCTGAATATATCAATTCCACAATGATAATCATATCCACAAGCATCATCCTCTTCATCATCTTTAAGTAATTTAGAATCCCTTGACAATTGTGTGTCTCTTATTATGTCAAGATACTTCCAAATATAGTCAGTTCCCTTTCCTATTGAGGTGTTAAATTTTTTTCCATTTGCAAAATAATTAAGACATTCAACTTTATCACTACCCTCATTCTTAACAACTTCTGTTATAGGGTTGAACAATGCATTGGTACACACTGAATTAACTGACAAAACAAGCCTTATCCGTTCACACTCATTCCTCTCCTTAATGTATCTTTCATATATATTCAGAGTATCATAAACGTCAACGGTAGGCATTATTTCCCCATTTCTGCCAAGTGATACGGGAATAAACTTGTTCTTATTCACCGACTTCTTGCTCGTCTGTTTGTCCAGTAGAAGTTTCATCCTCCATTTCCTCCTTGTTAATTTTTATAGTGAAAGTCCTCGTGTCTTTATTATCTCCACATTCTCTTGTTAACGTGATTTCATACTCACCTTCTTCTTCTATATGGAAAGTCAACACTTTATTAACATAATCAAAATCATACGGTTTCGCACCAGTTTCCTCATCTATCTCACACAATCCATCAATTGGTGATATATCCAATGTGAATGTGGAATCCTCCAAAGACGTGCTTAATATACTTTCGTCAAAATCAAAATCCGTTAAAGTGACAAACTCAGATTCAACATATAGTCCTGATATTGATATTTTACCATAATAAGGATTTTCCTGTTCCTGACATATGGTATCACCAGTGTCTGACGGTTCACTTATGTTCTTTGTTGCAAACTCCATAGCCATTTCTATACGATTCAATGGTATATATACCTTTTGTGTATTTCCATATATATCAGATACATATAGTTCGTAATTGCCGAAATCCAAATCGCTGAATTGATGATTTATTTTATCTACTTCATCTGTCGGTACCTCATAAAAACCGTCCATAATAAGTTTAACGCTATTGTAATCAACTTCTCCGCTTGATATACACTTAACGTCCCAGGATATAACACCCTTATCGCCACATAATGTAGGATTTCGTTCAATTTTATATGTTATTCCAAAAGGAAACGAATAGTCAACCTTGCAATCATCAGAGAAATTCTGTTTCAATTCATCCATTGCTGTTGCACCATTATTCAACCCAAAGAAGAAATAAAACGAGTTCTCATACAAAGGAAACTTATATTTATTATCATTTTTTGTATAAAAATGACGTTTGTTTATGAAATGGTCGTAATATGAATCTTTGTTATTCCAAGATTTTTTCGCCTTATTCCCACTCCTGTATTGATACAATGCACTATCTTTAAATTCAGAATACACTAAATCATAGTCTTCATCTTCCCAAAATTTGCTGCTTAATCCGCCAGTTCTGAACAATAAATAATCATTATCCCTGTTCTCAGTTATCAATATATCATCTTTATAATCTGATACTGCGTTTCCATCTATAAATGAACGCAATCTGGCATCAAAATTAACCTGGTAATTATATCCAATGTTATACCTTTTATATCCAGTGAATTTATCATTAGCGATACCAACTAATCTTGAACTATTCAATGATGCAAACATAGAACGTATGTCGCTGTTTGATATTTCATCAGATGTAATCAAACCATCAACAACACGTCTGTTTTTATTTTCACCCGTATTATTAATTTCATCTGAATTTTTTGGCAAATACATCTGTGTATCATTCGTAACACCAAGTTCACATATCCTTTCAACATTTACGCAAGTTTTCCTAACCGTTCTCACAACTAATGTATGACTTGCATCACCATAGTTATAAGACTCCCATCTAACAGCAACGCCAAAAAATAAACCCGTGTCAAATTTAACCCTGTTCCATTCAGTTTTTTCTGTATCTCCCCAGTTCATACCATTTATAATGCTTTCATAAACATCATAAGTACTGCTACCACTTGTTCTATCTTCAGGTTTAGGTGATGTTGAATGTACGGAAATAGAAGGTGGTATATTGCTTGTTGAAGACGGCATTTGATTATTGAACTTTGGTATTCCAAATATGTTGTATTCTGACAAATTGCCCAACAATATTATATCTGTTGAAAACAAACGAACGTAAGAATTTTCACCATTTGTCCCACAAGAATAATAATAACATATTGTGCCATCTGAATTTTGATGCAACTGTATTATTCCATTCTTAATATTTATTGTTTCTTTTTCAAGGTCAAATCTCTTTTTGTCATCACTATCACTGGTGTATTGAAAATCATCATTGTCGTAACCAATAGAACAAGAATCAATAAGGACAATATTCATATTTTTGTCGGGTTGCTTCTGACATTCACAGAACTTTTCCTCAAATGTTTTTTCTCCTTCATTATAGTTTTTCTTAAGCCTATTCCTGAAATACCATAACGGAAAATATAAACAGCCATTCACCCAATCATTGTAGAAATCAAGACCAACAGAATCTGATTCATTCATAACAGACGAAAAAATCTCATTTGTATTATAACCAAATGAACTGTAATTCATTACGTCCCATCGGTCTTCTTTTGTTGCTGGTGGTCTATTTCCTTGGTAAGCATCCCATATGTTGTTAGCGACATTCCTATAATACTCCCTGTGTATGTTATTCAACCTTATCCTATTAAAAGGGAATGGATTCTTGTCTTCTGTAACTCCAATGTTTATATCCTTTATACCAGTTCTTTCAGGAGTTACTGTTTTATTTCCGCTTTGAACACGTGGGATATAACTTTTGACAGAATATACATTGTTCCAATACAAATCCCTGAAGCAATTGTCTGGTGTTGCCGAACCGAAATGATACAAATCCTCAAGTGAATAATCGTCATACAGTTTAGGTATGACCTCATTCTCTTTCAAAAAAGGATTGCAAGGAACAAGGTATCTAGCCTGATGATGCGTCGAAAGTTCATCACCATTCTCACTCAATGTTATTCTGAACCTTACAGAAGTCCTTGTCGGTATTCCTTTTGTAGGGTCATTAACAGGAACAATATTACCATATTCATCCATACCGACATAATCAAGGTTCATAGGTATCTGATAACACCATACACCGTTTGAATCAATAAGTTGGTTTCCCTTGATTGAAAACTCCTCTATATTACCATAAGGTGTTTTCCTTATCATCTCGATAGTACCCTCAGATGTTGTGAGCTGCGAGAAAATACCACAATTCGCATTTGGTACACAGTCCTGTGATATGAAGTTATCACTGTTATCAGTTACAATAGAACCCATAAACACACAGGTTGTCTCAAAAGAATACTGTATGTCAATGTCCTTCCTTGTGATAGCGACATCATCAGACGATTCATCTCCACAGAACGGATATACATTGATAGCCTCATTCTGAGAGAACACCTGCGCAAGTGATGACAAATCCGTTGCGCTTTTGAATTTTGACGGACTTTCAAATTGATTTATATTATACCCCTTGTATATTAAATCACGAGGTTTTTGAGATAACAGTCCGATATCAGACAAATCAATGTCAATATGGATTGTATAATTTCCAGTTGGAACTCCAAAAATCATATAATCACCTGATTTATTGGTAGTTGTAGTATATTTCCAATATTTTTCATATATTTCAATGACGGTATCATTATCCAATACCATTCTCTTGCTTGGAAATGTTCCAACTGGTTGAAAACAGGCATCTGAATTGTTTTCCATTGGAAGTAGATTATATGCTATCCCACTTCCGTCCCTATCTGTAACAGAGTGATATGGATAATAATGGACAATATCACTTCTTACAGAATCAGCATCAGACAATGGAACGAATATGGACACTTTTGCATTTGGTATTCCAAACGCCTTGTTTGCAAGCACTCTACCGACGACAATTCCATATCCAGACCTTTGCGCTTGATAAGCTTGTGATTGTCTGAGAGTTAATGAAAGCATTTCGTATAGATTAACGCCTTGTTTAAGTTGAAATCTAACTGCTTGGTTTTCTCCTATTCTTGTATGTATCCTAATATTCTTTTCCATTCATAAAACAGTCTATTTTGTTTAGAACCCACTTTGGAATTGAGGGTCTAAGCTCATTTTTCCTGATGAAATTATACAATGCTGTGAATGTGAAAAATGTTTGGAATACCAAATATCCAATCACAACTTTAGTCTTATAAAACCATCCAATTCCTTGTTTTTTCTTTAATTCACTTTCAAGTTCATTCACCGTATTTACTTTCTTACAGTTACAGGACATATTATTTAACTTTCACTCTAATACTTATGTCATTTGGATTAAGAATCTCAAACATTGAGTTATATTCTCCATATAGCACTCTGTCTATCGCGTCAAGGTCAATCTCATATGACTTCGCACCTTCAGGCGTCTTGAAATCGCTGTCAACATAAGGCATACACCCATCATTGTAAACCTTCTCCGGGAATGGACATCTGTCACTGCTGTAACTTCCGTCGTATATGTTGAACACCTTTATTGAAATCAAACTTATCACACCGTCAATCATAGTAATCTCCTTCTCCAAATCACCTATGAATATATCGTCACCCATATCCCTTCTGTTTATGTCCATATAGTTCCTTATTGTAGCCACAATTGTAGAAAGGACTGTCGCTGAATCATAATTCTTGCTTATGAACACGTCAACGAAGAAACCTATGTTGTATATCTTTCCGCTTCTTATCTCAATATAATCATTGATTGACTTGTAATGTGACATCCATTCCACTATATTGTCAGCAAGCGTAGAAGGAAGGTACTTGTTCAGTTTTCCTGTAGGTGTTATACCTAACAAACTGAACAATATCTTATTATTGTCCTCAATAACACTGTTTCTGAATGGCGCACCGTATTTTGGCGGCATCTGCATCATCTTAACCTTATAATCCTTCAATGTCACGCATCTATCTTGTGCAGATGTGTTGTACTTCATAAGATATTTAATCTCATCATTTGAAGGGAAACTCTTGCCGGCTACTGATGGACTTGCGTTATATACCCTCAAAGAGTTGATTACCTGCCCCTTTTTCCTTGAATTAAGCCCTATGTCATTCTTGAATTCATAGGTTATTAGACCAAATCCGTTTATTGAGCCAGCAGCTAAATTAGTTTCAATTCCACCCCCAACACGATACATTATATACATTGTCCATCCTTCTCTAGGGATAACACCCAACATATCATTGTTGACAATCTTTGATACCCTGTATTGAGCGTATTTTGACAAATCAGATGGCATCTCATCGTAAGCAACTCCACTTCCGAATATAACTTTCAGATAACCGTTATCAGTATATTCTGTTATGAATTTCTGTTTCAATGGTTTCCATTCGCCTCTGTAAATCCTTGTTGTTCTTGTACTTCCACTATCATAAGATTCTGTAAAGTCATCATATATTTCCGGATTGTATATATCTTTAATAATGGTATCATCAATATTAGTTGCGCTTCCAAAACGATATTGGTCAGCCAAAGAATCTGTTTCAAAGAATCTATATGTCGTTATGTCCTCAGATGATAACTTATACTCCTCTGCGTCAAAATAAAAGTCTTGAATCATAGGGTCTTCCGATATGTTCGCTGATTCCTTACATATAACAGATTCAACATTCATAACATTTTCGTCAGGCAATACAATCTCCATAAAAGGCTTTATGTCGTTACGCATAAGAACCTTCTTGTATATCTTTGTGGTACCATTGACAGCCACAACGCTTTTTGTTATTGTATAACTTGTTATTGAGCCGTTGTTATTTCTGTTAGGCGCAAAAGTCCTGTTCGAAAATCCCTCTGAGTTGAACTGTGAGCCAAAATCAACGTCCTCTGATAGTTGGAAGTTATAATTGCCTGCCGTTACAACTGTTGCCCTCTTTAATATTGGAGCATAAGACCAATCAGGTTGTGATATATTCTTACTGTTCACGTCAACGACACAACTTATCCTAACCTCACACATACTTGCCTTTGGACCTGGTATTTTGAAACCATTAGTACGTGCTATGTTCATAACAGAACTCCTCAAATTAGCACTGTTTATGTTTGTTTCCTGCGCCATTCTGTCTATGTGATAACTAAGGTTGTCCGCAACAGATGAGACCAAATCAATAAACCACGAACCGACACTGCTGTCGTTGAATGTGGTTGCCATATTAGGATAATACTTGTTGCTGAAATTAATCAACTCAGATTTATAATCATCAAACGTCCTTGCCAAATAATTTATCTTCTTGTTCATTTTCAAATGTTTTTTTTATAGTTCAACTGAAATACTGTCGCTTTCAGATGAATTTCCATTTATCAATTTATAATCAATCCTGACATATATCAAGTGGTCATTGCTCTCATCCTGAATGACTTTTACGTCATCGATAGCAACATTGTTCACATATTTTGCCACAGATTCCTTAATCTCATTCTTTACACCCTCCCAGCTGTCACTGTTATTGTTGTCAAATATATACTTTATCAAATCCGTTCCAAATTCAGGATTCCTTAGCCTCTGACCTTTTGGAGTGAATATGACGTGCATAATCTGACCTCTTACACGACTTTTCATAGTGTTGCATAAGTCAACAAAGTAATTCTCTTCATTCTTCGCAGTGAAAGGATATTTTATACCATAATATTGTTTTTGCGCCATCCTAATTAAAAAGATTTATCACATATAATTACCTAAAAAATAACTTTTTTATCATTTTTTTAAACAAAAAAAGGTGACTATGCAGCCACCTTGTTAAAATCACACTAAAATATTCACGAACCATATCCTTCAATATAGTCAGCGTACACACTCCATCCTTCTGCTTGCTTATAAGCGTCAACAGCTTCATAAGGCACTAATATCCTCATACCTTCCACACTTGTATCAAAAGTTCCACTTCCAACAGTAACAGAATCTGGTTCATCTGATACCATCCTTATATTCACAAGATGCGAACAACCATTGAAGGCATTGTCACCAATACTTGTAACACTGTTTGGTATTGTAACGTCTGTTATTCCTTCACATCCTTGGAATGCTGCGTTATTTATCGTAACTAATCCATCAGCAAGAGACAACGACGTTAATGTTGCGATATCCTTAAAAGCTGATACACCAATACTCTTAGCCTTTATGTTAACTCCACGCAATTTTGTCCCAACAAACACGCTTTCTCCAATACCGTTTGAAACCATTCCATTGAATGTAACAGAAGAAAGACTATCGCATCCGTTAAACGCATAATTTCCTATTGTTGTAGTTCCATTCGGTATCACAACGCTTTTTATTCCAATACATCCATCAAACGCGTTGTTTCCAATTGTTGAAACTTTACCAGCTAATGTCAGTGATGATATTCCTGTACATCCGCTGAATACTCCATTACTTATAGAATGGCTTGATATGCTCACTGATTTCAATGACGTTCTGCCTTGAAGTGTATTTCCGCTTATAATTCCAGGGTCATTGTCTTTTCCTGATACAGTAAAAGCCGACAATCCCGTCATAGGTGCAAGAACCCCAATATTGAAACCACTGTCACCACTGATTTTAAGGTTTGTACTAAATCTCTTGACATTGTTACATCCGTTAAACGCCGATGTTGAGATTTGCCTTGAATTATAATAACTAGACGCATTCAGAGTTATAGAAGAAATATTTGTGCAATTAGCGAACGCATTGCTGTCTATTTTCTTTATATGAGGCAAATTCAAAGTTGTTATAGTATTATTATTGGCGAAAGCATTTGAACTTATACTTGAAACACTTGACAATGAACCACTTGTGAAAACAGCGTTTGTATCACCTGAAAATGCGGCGTTTCCAATGCTTATGTATTTATTTTGCGGCACGGATATTGTTACACTTGAAAGGTTATTACAGTTACTGAAAGCAGCATTTCCTATTTCATTTGAAATGTTTGTGATAACCATTGATGTCAATGAGGAGCAGTTACTGAACGCTCCTTCCCCAATAGTACTTGCCTGTGTCGTTGCGCTTACGATACCATTACATCCTTTGAATGCGTTTCTTCCAATACCGCCTGTAACGCCTGATATATCAGGTTTGACAAGGCTTGTACAACCTTCAAACGCTGATTCATTTACATTTATTCTACCAGTAATTCTTAGATAGTCAATTTCAGTACATCCACTAAAAGCAGACTTTCCAATATTTTGGTTGCCAACTGTAACTTTCTGTATTGAAGTGTTTCCCTTGAATGCGTTCTGATTGATACTACCACTACCACCGATAAATACCGTGTTAAGCCGTGTCATCGCTGAAAATGAGTTCTCCGCGAAAGAAGACATATCGCTATAACAAGTAAACGATGTGACACCGCTACATCCGTGGAACACTCCTGACCCAACAGTTGTTAATTTGTCACCTACATATATATTATTAACACCGCTACAGTTATAGAAAGCACCCTCTTTTAGACTGCTTATATTGTGCAAGTTTAAATCAGTCAATTTAGAACAATCTTCAAACGCCCTTTCGTTAATCCATTGAATCTGTTCAAAATCGAATATTTCAAGATTTACACATCCTGCAAATGCGGCTGTATCCACACCAACAAGTGTATTGTTCTTTTTATTTACACTTGGGGTTATGTCAACTTCTGTAAGTGCTGTGCATCCGCTGAATGAATTTGCACCGAATTTCCTTAACGGATTTTCAAATGAATCTGTATATTTGTTCACAAAATCCCAATCACCTCCGTTTGAGTCAAATGGAACTGTGACTTTTGTTACGCCAGTGTTTCCTTTGAAACACACGTCCTTTACCTCGTTCTCTGTAAGGCAGAAATTAACACAATTGCTGCCGCTTTGTGGGAACTTGAAATACGTGCTGCCAGTTTCAGACGGTGTATGCGCAACCCTATTAAGGCTGTATTTCCATACATTTGTATTTGCGTTGTTATTAAGTATGAGATAGTCAACGTTTTTTGTCGGAACATTATATGTAATGCCAATCAAAGACATCTTCATAACATCTGATTCAGATATTGTGATAGGTGATTTCAAGTGTTCCTCAATAAGTGACAACTGTGAATTAGCACAAGATGTCGCGTCGTTTCCACTACCACCTATAAGAAGTGTGTTGTATTTATCATCCAGGTCTATGAGAAGCGATTCTATTCCACCTTGTACTGTTTCATTTGTAGTTACAGATTCTGCAACACCCTTTATCATCCAATTTGGTATAATCTTTTTAGCCTTCAACACGAATTCATCATACGAAAGGTCTTCTTTGCCAATTATGTTCCTCAATGCGTTGTCAGCCAATGCGAAAAGATACTCAGTATATGTCATACTTATGTTTGGCGCAATCACCTTATATGGTTTCAACCCTTCCATCTTGTCACCGTCAGAAATCAGTGTGTCAAGATAATATGTTGTATTTGGAGAACATTCATTGTCCATAACAACAGTTATCTGTGGCATAAAATCCTCATCTGAAATCGCCCAAATACCGCATTCGTCATTGTCCTGAGATGTTGAAATTCTGTATATCACATCACCCCTGACAAAATAGAACCTCTTCATAACATTGGTTGAAAGTGTCGGCATATAAGCCTTGCCGTATGAAATAGAAGGTTCTATACCAGGTTCTCTGTTGTTCTCATCCTCTATAAATTGTCTTATCTTGTCCTCGCCGCTTTTCTTCAACATCTTGTTGTCAACAGAAAGACTCTTGTTTGCACAATATATCGCACTTTCAACTGCAAGCTCAATAACAGAATCGTTGAAAACCTTATCAACATCAATCTGCATTTCGTTTATGTTTGTAAACGCTGTGCTTGTAGGTGTAATAGTTCCGCTTATAGAATACCCATTTCCACTTATCATATATTCAGGTATTATTTTATGCACATCATTTCTGAACCTGTCAAGTGATGGACGTTTGCTGTTTATATACTTCTGTATTTCTTCTTTGGCAAGTTCAAAATAATAATCCACAAAGTTTATCTCAGTAGCGGCTCCGTCGTGCAATATCTTCGTTGGCAAATGCCTTGTCTCCCATAAATCTCCATCATCAATAAGTTCGCTCAAATATACATCATAAGGTTCTTCACTACCTTTTTGAACCTTTATCTTCGGCGTATAATATTCTTCTGTACCTATTGACGGTATCTCCTTACCAATACCACCTGCATTATAATCGATTATGGAATAAATAACTTTGTTCCTAATGAAGTAAAAATGTGTCCTGTTTAAGTTATCCACAAATTTCATTTTATGCCTTTATTTTTTAACCTTTATCTCATCACATTCCTCCTGCAACTTATTCACTTGCTTATAATTGGAATATGCGTTGTTTGTTATATCAATCAAATGAAATGTCTCGTCAGGCATCTCAAATGATTCAATTACCTTGTTGTTCCCTACATTCCATAATTGTATGCTGTATTTGTTATTAACAATGTCAAGGACAAATTTATAGTTATCAGAACCATATAACCAATATCTGAAACTATGTATGTTCTTGTCAAAGTTCTTGTTCTGTATGTTATACCCAAATCTTACACTGTTATTCACATTTGAAACAAAATCAGGTATATCATCAGACAATAACGACCAACTCTTCTTTCCATCAGTTCTGAAAAACACATTGAAATTATCATATTTCTGCTCAATCCTCACATTATTTATATTATATAATGTGACACCATCACTGTCGGACACTATTGAAAAGTCCTTTTGAGCCAATGCGCTTGAATTAAACAAGCAAAATGACATTAATAAAAAAACAAATAATTTTCTCATATTTTTTCCACTTTTTACTATAAATATCAAAGATGAATCAAAAATCTTTACTGTCAAACCATATCTTTAACGTTCTTTAACAAAAAATGTTGTGAAAATATTTGGTGGAATAAAATAAATAGCTTACATTTGCAATGTTTCAAACAAAAATCAAAATTAATAACCAATAAAAAAATTCACAACATTATGGCACACAATCTTGAAATGATTAATGGAGTAGCATCTTTCGTAGAGAACGGTAAGAAGGAAATCGCTTGGCACGGTCTTGGAAAACAGTTTGACAGACCACTGTTTGTCGCAGAGGCAATCAAAGAGTGTAGGGCTGACTACAATGTATCCCTCCAACCAATCGTGGCACTCACACCTGAATTGGTGGAAGCAATGAGCAACGAGAAAATGATTAACGCGGGTGACCTCTTCAACTACCTCATCGCAGGCAAGAGGGCAACAATGAGAACAGACCAAAACAAGGCTCTTGGAATTGTTGGGGATTCATATGGAATCGTACAGAACATTGACGCGTTCAAGTTCGTTGACCTTATTTGCACTGGAAAACTCGCAGACAGAGACCATACACCTGTCATCGAAACCGCCGGTGTACTTGGACACGGTGAGAGGGTTTTCGTTTCCGCCAAGTTCCCACAAGACATCATTCTTGACAACAAGGGAGATGACAGAGTTGAAATGTACGTAATGTTCACAACATCTCACGATGGAACTGGCGCTGTCAATTGCATTGTAACCCCTGTAAGGGTTGTGTGCAACAACACATTGAGATACGCAATGCAGCACAACTTTGGCAAGTTGTCATTCAAGCACACAGTGAATGTAATGTCAAGACTTGACCTTGTTGACAAGGAGAACGCTTCTTTCGCTTATCGTGCGCTCAATATGTACGACATCTATAAGAAGAGCCTTGAGGATTCATTCAACCACCTGAAAGAGGTTAGAATCTCTGACAAGATTCTCCAAAACATCGTTGCAGAGACAATCCTTCCAGAAGAGGCTTGGAAGGTGTATGTCAACAACAACTTCAACATCGAACACGATGAAATCAGCACAAGGGGAAAGAACCTCTTCAACAATGTGCTTAACTGCATCGAAAACGGTGTCGGACAAGAGATTGGGGAAAGAGGCACAGGTCTTTGGGCAATCAATGGTATCACATCATACTTCCAAAACGAGGCAAACTTCAAGGATGATGAAATCAAAATGGATTCAATCATCAATGGAAATGTTGCAAAGAAGGTTCAAAAGGCTTATGACCTTATAAGTATGGCTGCATAACATACAATAACAAAAAGAAAAGCACCCCAAAAACGGGGTGCTTTTTATTTTTTTTCTTAAAAAATTTGGTTTTTACAAATATTTCATATATCTTTGCATTGATAATTTTATAAAAACAATAATATATAATGCCAAAATGTTGGAGATGTGACCAAGAATTAATATGTTCAGGTAATTTTATGGCAAGCGAATGTGGATTCTCTGATTCAGAAGAAGAAGATAGAGATGCAATAGTGACAGACTATTCCTGTCCTTATTGCGGTGCATATTATCAAGTTGTTGATACGCCAGAATCAGAAAAAGAACACTATAAATACTGGAACGAATATTGGAAAAATCAAGAAAATAATGAAAATGAATGATTTTTTGAATTTTATGTGATATTTATTAGAGATATATAAATTTTTTATTATTTAAATTGAGAGAGAAATGAAAAAGTTAGTTTTAGTTGCATTTGCGCTTGTTGCATTTGCATTTTCTTCTTGTGAAGGATGCGGTGGTACCGCAGTAGTAGAGAACGATACTGTAAGTGTTGATACAGTTGTTGTAGAAGACACAGTTGATACAGTTGAATTTGACACAGTTGAAGTTGATTCTGTTCTTTAATTCACAAAGAAGAATTCAACATTGATGTTGGAAGGACGCCTGATAAATTATTAACAGACGCCCTTTGTTTTTTTATGTGGGTATATTTGAACAAAAATATTTGAAAAAATGAATTATTTAATCAATACAGCAATATTTGTTAGAAACATTGTTGGTAATGTTTTTCACTACAAAAGACTTGAAAAAAATGGATTTGGATTTAAACGTATGCTTCAATATGAATGGAAAAATTTCAAAAAAAGAAATACCTACGAATATTATGAGACGTGAAAATGAGCAGTCAATATTATGGCTGCTCATTTTCCTTATGATATTCTCACATATTCTGACAATATATCATTTATCTTATTCTGTGCCTCATACAGTTCCTCAACCTTGCCACAGACAATTGGCGGACTATAATGTGGATGATGTTCGTGTGTCATAAACGCCGCAACAAACAAATTGAGAAAATCAACCAATTTATCGCCAAGCGGCACCTGATGCAAATTGTCCATTAATTTTGATAGGTCTTCTGTCTTTATTAATGTATTTCTATCTGTCCTATTAACGTCAATAGTGTCGTCAGAAATACCAATAAGGTTAATCTTGTCAGCAGCAATGTTGACCATACTGTTTGCGAACTTTGACTTTCCTTTCTTATCACTTCCAGAAGACAACCCCCATCCATATTTCAATTGAATGTAAGCAGGGTCAATGTCATTGAAAATAACCCTTCCTTTCAACCCTTTGTCAAGTTCTTCATTTCCTGTTGTCGTATCACTATATCCCCTTATACCACAACGCAATGTAAGTTCCTCTGCATTAGCACCATATGAAGGTTTCATTGTAATGTCCTGTCCTTCCCTTCCGACCATTGAAACACTTCCCTTTTCAGGAAATGAACCGTCAGTCATCTCTCCATAATTGGATAATCTCGGTAATATATGATATCCAATACCTTTTTGGAATAAAGAAGTTGCTGGACCGGTATCATTGTTATGGCTGCACATATCCTGATATTGTGGCTGGGATATTACAGGTCCGATATAGAACCTATCACTGTTCTTGTTGTCAGAATTAGCCAATATAACAAGAACACACTCGCCAATCTTTGGAACACATTGGAATACCTTTGGTAACAAAGGAAATGCCCAACAAGAAGGCGGTTCTTTCTTGTCACCATCCTGAGATAATTTAACCTTTACCCTAAGACCATCATATTCGTCGTCAATATCCTCTACTTCTCCGAATTTGATTATGTTATGCTTGTTTACCATTGTCTACGATTGTTTATTTCTTCCTTTATCAAAAGATATTCGTCGTTTAACTCTTTCAATTTCTCCATTATTGACAAAGCTTCTTCCCTTTTTTTATTATAAGCATTTTCCAATTTCAATGACTCAATATTAAGTTCAGCATTTGTCATTTTCTTGTATTCATTTTTCTTTGCCATTGTTACCTTATAATATTGTAGCACTACCCCCAGCAGGGTTTATATTAAATCCTTGTATAAACACGGGTCCTCCTGAATTAGCACCCCATCCAATAATCCCAATGCCACCAACTGGAATACCAAGTTGTACATTGGTATCCTGTCTTATTGCCCTGAATATCTCTTCCACAATGGCATTAACTAACGCAACACCTCTGTTTTGAGAACCATCTGGGGCAGGACCAGTTTCAATGCCAATTTCATTCATCTTAGCAATGATATTACCAGTTGACTTTATTGTCGAAAGACCTGGTCTACATATCCCTGCAAGCGATATTAGGAAAGGCGGTATTATACTTGTCGGTTTTGTTATACCGTCAAGCAAGTTATTAATTGGTTCAAGAATTGACTTAATTAGCATAATTTCAACAGTTTGTATTTAATGGTTTATCTTCATCTCCGTATAAATCTGTATCAAATATATCAGCATAATTGACATTATCAAGTACAGTTGGAAGGTCTGTATTCGTATTCTTTATAAGTTTTCTCAGTTTCTTGAAAATTGAACCCACAATAGGAGCATAAGCACCGAATAAGTTCTTCGCACAATTGAAAGAGCTGTATAATTGTAATAACAACCTATACACATCCATAAATGCCTGTAATTGCTCCATAACTATCTTTTTAGACAGTTCTAATACTATTTGTCTGATATAATCAAGAATAAGTTCTGTAAGTTTCCTGATTATCATCTCAACAATTTCCCTCGCAATAGCAACAACAACACCCTTCATAGCATTAAGAAGGTTCTCAACTGTAATGTCAGATATGGAATCCGTTAAATTGTTTATCGTTAATTCCTCTCTTCCTCTCAATGTGTCGTTGACTTTCTTTCCGCCTAAAAGACGTTGATTGACATATAATATAAGAAGCATTTTTGGAGTTATCAACGATTCCATAAGTATTGACGTGAGATTTGTTACAAGTGACAATACAAATTTAATCCTTATCTGCCTTCTGTCCTGTAACGCAACACTGCTTTGGTCAATAACATTAGCCATCGAAGCCTCTATGGCATTGTGTATCACAGTTTTCTGCATATCAAGAGTTGCAGAATCATCATATAATGAATCTAATAGAGAATCAATATTTGTATTTCCATTGTATTCATTATAATTATAATCAGTTCCAAAATACCTTGCATTCTCAGAGTCGCGTAACATTCTGTCATAATCATCATTTGAGAAACGATAGAAACAACTGTAGATTTCCTCATCCTCTTCCATAATGATTTGTCTTACAATATTTTGTATTCTTTGAGATTGATTATTATAACTATATTTGTTATGGTCGTTATGCACTTCCAAAGACAACCCAGGATAGATTTCAACCCTGACAGCGTTTAACAGTCTTTTTGCCACAACACCTGGTTCAAATAACCTCTGACTCATTATATAGTCATAATTGAACTCATATACTGTCAAACCATTATAACATTCAACAAAATGTTTTGAGAAATTATTAGGTAATATATTCTTTGTTTCCTCTGTGTCACCACCAAGATTATATTCGCCAGTTTTTTTATTAACATACAACATACAATGGTCGTCGTCTTCTCCAACCATATATTTTGCATATATTTCTGATTCTGATGCCGTTGACGCTTCCTCTTCTTCCTTTTCACTCAACCATCTTGTCAATAACGCGCATAATCTTATGTCAGAATCATTCATTATATCATTAACATCATCGTTTCTGGCGTATGCTATCAACGCATTCAAATATGCCGTTGACTGTTCTTCCTCTGTTGTCAGATAAGCGTTTTTTAACGCCTTTAAAATATCATCATCTGTAAATGATTTATATTCTTCTTCATCAGCGTCCGTCCTGTTTAAGAACGCTGTTATATCAAGATATTTTATAATTACCTCTGGATGTTCATCAATGTAATCTTTTGTGGATTGCTCCATCATAGTAACTTGTACTCTTCTCACATATGGTGTGCCAGAAGATGTTGTAGCATCGGTTGGTAATGAGAATCTTCCTTTCTTATCCTGAACGCCAAATTTATTGAATAGTATTTTCTTTATCTTACCTGTTAATCCTCCATATGGAGCATACACAAATGGTTTTGGTAAAACTGTAACCCTCAACATTTCCTCTGTGTATCTATTTCCGTTAGAACTATCAGCATAAGGTCTTATATATTCAACATTACATATACCATCCTCCTTATTGTAATCGTTCTTATCATCTGGCAATCCAAGGTTTCTATTGAAATACTTTGATTTATCCGCATACCAGTTAAGGCTTGTCCAATCACTCGATATTGGCATAATAAGTTCTGATGTCGGTTGTTTCGTTATACCATTGTCGTATGTTTTGCTATAACACATACTTATAACATTTCCGGCGCCTCTTGAAGTGAACACCTGTCCTTCAGTAATCCTGTCTTCATTATAGTCTTCATTATACACTGGATTTGCGACAATTGAAGACAGTAATGTATTGCCATTAACCTTATACTTAAAATTAGTGTTTGGATAATAAAAGAACGGAGCATCATCACCTTCCGTTTGTATTTCAATGCCAGTAGGTGATGGAAATCTCCCCTTATGTATAAGATACCACAGGAATGCGTTGAAATCATCAGCACGAGATAGTTTATGTGTTGATTTTTTCAATCCATTTGCATAATACGCGCCGAAATAGTTGTCCTTTCCATCTCCCCAAGGACTTGTATGCAATATACCTTCAGGGTCGATTGAATTGACATTAACCAATATTCCCCTACTATAAGCAGGGTTATTTTCGATGATATCGTATATATAATCCTCAAAATACTTGTTGGTCTTCTTTCTCAATTTCTTTGGAATACGTGGGTCAGCAACACAGGAAATTGTTTCCTTAAGTTTTGCAAGCAACACTCCCTTCACTCCAATTTCAATTGAAGGTAATGCCACAACCAACATATCACAGAGCCAGTTTATTATTTTCTCATCAGTAACTCCAACCCTGTTAAGTATTTGCAATAGGACATACATAGGACTCTGCAACAATGCCGATATATCACCGTCAACAAATTCTCCAAGATAATAGTCTATAGTCGGCAATTTATTCAACACACATATAGCACTGTCCAACTTTGAATAAACCTCAGATTGTGCCTTTCTTGCGGATTCTGTTATTGATTTCTTTTTTGTCGGAACATTGCTTATTGGATTTGTAACGGGCATATTATTTCCTATCGAAGGACTTTCAGAAGTATTCACATTTGTGAAATTGTTGTTCTCCGATAGTTTTGTGTTATATTCACCAGTCCAATAATCGCTGCTTCTTTTTGATGTGTCGAGTATTGTTGCCATCAATCAATTACTTTTTCAATGTTATCTTTTTTGGCTCTTTATTATCAGTATATGACGAATCAACCATTTCCTTTATCTTTGCGAAATCGAAATTCATCTTTCCTCCCTGCTGTTCAGTGACTTGTCCTTTTGATTTCTTACCGGATTCAAGTATCTCAGCCAGAAGTTTAGCCACATCCATTTTCTTTCCAATAGCCTTGTCTTTGATTGTCATATAATCATTCATAGCCTTGGAATACTTTTGCTTTGCATCCATAACTTCCTCTTCAAGTTTTGTCGAGTTTGCCAATTTATCCATCTCGTTCTGCGCCTGAATTAACTGTTCATCTGCAAGTCTGTAAGCCTCCTGTAACAATTGTTTTATATTATCAGGAGAATATAATTCCACTTTATATTTAGCCATTTTCGTAAAATTGTTTTATACCCATATAAATATCACTCAGACAATAAATCATTCTTAAATAGATAATACTGTTTCTTGTATATCTTCATACTGTCACGTATCTCCTTTGCCGTCAATAATGTCCTCTCCTTTAAAAACAACAATATCGAACTCTTATTGTATTTATTACTACCCATCTGAGTGAATATCTCATCCCAATTTGTAAGCAATTCTATTAACGCCTCCCCGACAATTACTTGATTATCAGTAAGTTTGTTTTTCTCTTTATCGTTTATTGTTTGTCTTATTCCTTCAACTGTCTTATTTATCAGTTCGGTTAGCATAGACTCACTGCTTTCTGAATCGTCGTATGAGAACTTTATATTGTCTGATAATCCTCCACTTGACTCATTATAAGCTTCGCTTCTGTTTCTATTCTTATTGAATTGGTTTATTTTGTATATAAGATAGTTTTTGCATACTGTTCCACAATACGAATAAGACTTATATCCCTTTGACGCGTCGAAGTGGTTTATCTTTGTCAATAAGAATGATATTGTATCATCAAATGTTTCCTTGAAATTTTCATCAGGTGGATAAAGTTTGTATCTATTAATGATTGATTCAACCATTTTTGAGAAAACAGGATGAAGTATTTCGTTATATATCTTGTTCTTCTCTTCTTCATCTGTTGAATTTATATAATCAACAACTGCCTGCTCCTCTCTTTCATAAAAATAACCCTTTCTTTTTGCACCAGGCTTTCTGCCTCTTTTAGCCATTTTTAAAACTTATTGATTTTTAATATATTATGTTTTAAAAGGCTTCACTACGTTATTAAAACGTACTTTCCGAATAGGCAATTTTTTAATTAAAAAATCTTCACGTCGCCAACCTAAAAAAACAGACCGACTACCTTATTTATTAAATAATCGGTCCATAATTTATGATAATTATTATGACAACTACTGTTTTTATTCTTTATAAGGTTCAATGTCACGTTTCTTGAACATATATTCCTTCCTTGCGACATCAACCCAATATTTAGACTCTTTCTCATCAACCGTCTTCTTATATTCCTCAATAAGAGAGTCTTCCCTTCCAAGATAATGTACATAACCAACCTTTGGAATGACAAACACCTTCTTTCCCTTATGTGTCATCCTCATAAGGAATTCATACCAGAATGTAAGTTTGATATTATCTTTCAGACCTCCTGTTGATTTCCAATCCTTGATATTGAAAACGCCACCAGTAAGATAGAAGTCAAAGAAATTAGTTAGACAGTCAAGGTCAATGTATCCTATCTCATTTGAGAAAGAACTTGCCCAAGGTGCTTCATTTCCAAACGATATGAAAGACTTGTTGTTGAAATCAACAATATCCTCAATAGGCAAGAAAACACTTACATCAGGCTTATATTGCAGATATTCATATACATTGCCGAACCATATCTTTGTGTATTCATCATCATATTCCAAAATGGAGAAATATTCTGTATCAACATTTTCAACAGCATTGTTTACAAGTGTTTGGAAATCAGATTTCTCATCTAATGATATCACGTTAATTTCCCTTCCTTCGTATTTTGACGCGAATGATTTGATTTTATCCGCCAAATCTGTTGTGGTTGAGATATTGATTTTTATATCAACATCAACGGAAGCAATAGCCCTATCCAATAAAGCACTGACACCATCATCGAATTTATGTACTGGTATTATAACTGTTAATTCGCTCATTTATATCATATAATTTAATCCTTCTTATCTTCAAAATTTTTAACCAATTCCTCCATTTCTTTCTTCCTGTCAGATATAACCTTATCAAGATAGTCAACAACAGCATTTTCTGTATCCTCTTTCTTATACATACTCATAACTTTCTTGTCTTCCTCTATAATCTCTACTGGTATGGTATCTGTTGTCCAAGACCTTACAACATTGGCTATAATCTTATGCACACTGTGGAAATCATCAAACCATACACAGTTGTTCTTATATCTGTCCTGTTCATCCAACGCCCATTCAATCTTGTTGTCAGGCATCTTTGCGATAACAATGCATCCGCTCTTCAAAGCCTCCAATGCGCTGTATCCAAAACTGGTTTCTTCATCAACCCATACTGTAATAGCAGCCTCACGCATCAATTCTGCGAATTGTTTCTTTGGAAAACCTCTTAAATCCCTGAATGATACCCATTTAAACGACGGATATTTCCAATAGAACGGTTTCACAATCTTATTCACATCACTTTGGTCTCTTGCTACTATATTGACAATCATTTTCTTTGGCTCAGATGTCTTACCGAAATATTCCTTTATATATGGTGGTATTACTGTTGTTTTAACATATGGATAGATGTCGTTAAGCACCTCACCATTAGCCTTTGTGTTTGTTATCGCTTCAAGAATACCGAAATCACCCCATTGTCCCGCGAATGGCATTTGCTCTACAAGGAAATCGTAGTTCTGGAAGATTCCAATCCTCTTGCAAGGCAATTTCTTTGTCTGATTCATAACATTCGCAAAAATCTCAGGTATGAATAGTATATCAGAAGGACCGATTTCAATGCTGTCATTGTTGATGTTGTGATGAGGAATATTGGCATATTCTTCGCCAAGCCATTCTCCTACACCTACAAAGTCATCATCCTTTGTTTCCTGATATAGCATAGATACATTGTACCCTTTGTCCTTGGCAATCAAGGCTATGTTGTATATATATTCCAAACTTCCGCTTGGAACGCCTTTGGTATCAAGAACAAAGAAGAAAACATTGTTCTTTTTGTCGTTAATTTTGGAAATTTCTTCCATTACCCTTTTCAAAGCCTTTTCTTTCTTACTGTCAGCCATTAACTAATTCTTTTTAAAACTTAAAATTATCTTATTTAACATTTCCTTATCTGAAATGAAATCAGACAAACTATCATATGAACAATCAGACATAACATCCTTATTCCACTTCCTGTTTATCTTTACCTTTGTTCCTACATTAATGTCAATATTCTCCAATATGTCGTTATTAGCGGTAACAACAACATCAAACTTACCATCAAGTTCTGATATGTCCTTTGGGAATATTATCTCCCTTACTCTTGTTCCCATTCTACTAAGGAAAAACAATGTTGATTGTATCGTCAACGCCTCCTCTTCCAAAGAGAACAGGACAACACGAATTTCATCATCCTCAATATTAGTAAGTTCATTGAGCCATCCATTGAACTCAACTTGCAAGTCCTTTGTCATTGTCTTTGCGCATCCATAAATCTCATAAGGATAATCAATGTACAAAAATCCCTTTCTTTCCCTTATGCTGTCAAATTTCGCATAAGTTTCAAACACATCGTCATTATCGTCAATATTATCAGTATCATAATCATTGGCATAGTCACGACCATAATACTTGATAATCTGCTTGTTTATGTTCCTGAACACATTGTTCAATTCAATACCAATAGTTATCATTTCTATTTCTCTCCAATTAATTTCATAAGACAATCAGGACAAATAGCACGTCCATAATCATACTTTGTTATATCTCCGTCATATACAGACATTTCCTTACCACACTCTGAACACCTTATAACCCTTTTCATAGGTGTTGCGTCATTACTAACCTCTTTCGGTGCGTTATTCTCGTATTTCAAAGCCATATTACTTGAAAAATACTTCTCCATAAGATTCTCATATTTCATCGCCTCCCACTTGAAAGACAATAATATATCCCCTTCTTCATTATATCTTACAGATACAAGTCTTGGCGATATGAATGTGAATGAAACCATATCAGGAAAATCATTAGACGCATTCATAGTCACAAAAGCCATAACAGACATCGAAGACGCAATCTCATTATGCTTTATAAACTCAGATTTGTTTTCAGAAGAACTGACACCGTGTTCAAGTTCCTTTAGCGCGTTTATGAATGGCATAGAATTCTCATCGTAAGGATTCGGCAAAGTGTCAAACCTGAATGTGGTTAAATAATATTCCTCATCAACATTTGCATCAACATCTATGTATTTTACATATTTTTCAAGTTTGAACCTTACAAATTCATTGATATACAATACATTAAGCGTATAATTTTCAGTACCGTAATCATTAACCCTATTCAATTCCTCCAATACACTTGCATATTGCATCTTGCACCTTTGTGTGAACTTGAATTTCTTGAAATCAAACTTATTCCTCTTCTTCTTGAAAGCAAATCCATTGCCAGCATAATCGTACCCCTTTGAAGCGTCTGCAACTGTATAAGTCCTGTACCTTAAATCCTCAACTTCCTGTGTTACCTCACCGTTCATAAGGTCTTTTGACAGTCTTTTTTCCTCGACAGTCTCAACTACGCCTTCTCCTGTTTCACTGATATTTCCACTTCCAAGTATCTCTTTATCAGCACCTTTCAAGCCAAAAGGTATTGCATATAGAAATCTTTTTACAATGTTACTTATCTTCGATATAATCTTCATAAATCTTATTCTCAACTTTTCTGTTTAATATGATAAGTAATTTGGCGAAATCATTGCGTCTCTCATATGATTTAACCATATCCTTGTCCATATCGTTAAAATAAGGGTCGTTATGTGTAACAGCATATGTTGTCAATGTATTAGCGTAACCCTTGCAAATAATATCAACCTCATTCCTTAATAGAATCAGTTCATCAAATGACAAACCATTTATTTTCTCAATATTTATCTTCATTTTTTCACTTCGATTGGATAATATTCCTTATATTTTTCATTTATCAATTCCCTGTTTATATACCATCCCGGTTTTAATTCGCCAACAGACTTATGACACATTCTGATATTTGTTGTCACACCAATCTTTGTCTTGCCGTCAAGATAATTGTCAAGACAGAATGTGATGTCATAGAAATCAAATCCTTCTAAATCCGGATTAAAACCTTTTGTAATCCTGTCACGATGAACAGCCATAAAAACACCGTCAATTACGCAAACCTCTTCAAGGTCTTTATTCAATAACGGGGAAAACGCTGTTAACCAACTCTTTCCGTTACTTCTGTGTAGAATCTGCCCGAATTTCTTGTCGTATCTCCACCAAGCGGCGTTCTCATCAAACTGAGCAGAACCTGCAACACCTATGATACCGTAATCCTTGTTATCGTTGAACAAACGTATGACTTCTTTTCCCCATCCGGGTTTAAGGAATTCAACATCATCGTGTATAAAAACAACAATTTTATCGTTAATTTTTCCTGGTTGCATAATGTCATCATATATCTTACTCAATCCAACACCGTCTGGGTTTATAAGGTAGAAAAAATGACATTCACAACCGCAGGTTGTCTTAACGTGGTCTATGAAATCTTTGTTATCCTCACTGGTTAAACGAGAACAAATAACAATAGCAATGCTTTTTTCTTTCATTTTTATTAAAAAATATCAAAAAAAAATAGTAAATAAATAGTTTATTTTAACAAAAAGACATATTTATTGTATAAACATTTGTTAAATTATGAAAAAAAGAATTAGATTAACAGAGAGTGACCTGCACAGGATTGTAAATAGGTCAGTGAAAAGAGTACTACGAGAGTCACAACTTCTTACAGAACTTGACCCGAGAACATATGCAAATTATGCAAGGGGTCGTGCGGCACAGGGCAATTATAAAAAGGCTGTAGAAGGGCAAGAGTATGCTGCTCAACAGTTTAACAATCAATATGGTTATGATAATCGAAACCTAAATGGATATGTTCAATCTGATAGCAATAACCCAAATGTCAAATATATGGGTTACGACACAGATTATTACCGTATGAGGAATGATAAGAAACCAGGTTATAGATTCAAATGGGATAGCCCTGATTATTATAAAAATCGTTATAATAATAACGTATATGCTACTGAAAGATGGCAAAGTAAAAATTACCCAGGCAGAAATGATATGGACGACCAAGAAACATTCTCAACATATAATCCTGATACAGATACAAGTAATTCCACAACATACGGTAGAATGAAATACCAAACGCAACCAAACAGACTTGTAGTATATGGTGATTATGACGGAAGACCAATTAGAAATCAAAATAACAATAGAAGTGGATTGTATGGTGATGAAGTTGCAAGACAAATGCAAACTGGTACTGGAATTTATAAAAATGGCAAATGGCAATAACAAATAACCCAGACTAATTAAAGTCTGGGTTATTTATTTGTAAATTAAGCAAATATTAACGAAACATTTTATCTGTTATATCAATCATTTGTCCGTCTTTAATCTCGTATAACCTTTGGTTTGTTGTTTCTTTATTTATTGGTCCTCGTTCTTCAATATATCTCCCAAGTTTTATATAGTCAAAATTACTCTTTTCAACCTCACTTGCAAGATATTCTCTTCCTGAATACCATCCAACCTTTATTCTGCTGTATTTTTCCTTGATGTATTTAGCAAGAATATTTATTTCTTCAGGATTTCTGTCTCCACCCATAAAGCAAAAACAGGTAATCCCATTGTTACTTTTTATTAATGTATCAATTGATTCTTCATTTAGTTCCTCCCCAATATCATCCCATAAATGCTTTGAGTGGCATCCTTTACATCTAATAGGGCAGTTGCTGATATTGACAGCAAGAGTGATTTCATTTGGTATTTCAGAGAAAACCACCTCATTTTCAACAAATTTCATAATTAAGCAAAATATCTCATTTTTTCCTCTATCTGTCGAGGTTCACTAAAAGATGATACCCTTTTCAGATATCCTATAATTCTTGTTATAGCATCAACCTTATCGCTTCCACATTTAGGACATTTGTCAAGTTTTGTCTTCATAATATATCCACAATCATCACACACTCCACCTTCAATATTATAAGTGAAATAATTCGTACCATTCTTTGCTGCGAAATTCAATAGTTCACGATATTGTTCCTTTGATAAATGTTCTTTAAGATTTGCGTGATATGCACTTCCGCCATCAAGATATTTAACATAGTCACCGCCGTGCATAACAAACTTATCGAGTATACTAAGGCTTTCGTCTTCTGGGTTATAAAAATAAGAACTATACATAATATGTTTTGGACTCACATAATAACCATCTTTTTTATCCCAATTATAATTCTTTACTGACAAATTCTCGCCTGGTACAAATTCTGTATTATACATACACTCCCTAGTTTTATCCTTTGCATTACACTTGTTTATAGTTTCAAGTATAAGGTTTACAAATTCTTTATATTCGTCATTTGGTGTTATTTGCAATCCCATAAATTCTGCCGCGTCAGTGAGTCCATTAACCCCTATTGTCAAATATTGCTTTTTCATATCAATAAATCCAGCGCTATATACAGGCAGCATATTAGCCTTGTAAAAATCCTTGATTATCTCGTTAAAAGCTTTCTGATATTTATGTACGTTAGATGTCATACCATCGACATATGAAGCAATATGGTTGTATAAGGAATCTTTATCCACAGACGACATATCAAATCTTCCATCATCAAAATACTTACCGCCAAATTGATAAACATAATTTCTAACAGCGTTCTGTATTAAACGATTGAGATTAATTGTCATTACAGATTTTGAACCTGTCGCAACAGATGCAGTACCCATAGAGAATTGATGTGTTGTATAATTATGGTTTTCATCTGCCTGATTATTTTTTAACGAGTTTCTTAACCGGCAACACGATGATAACGAGTCTGGACTATCGCTTATGTAACAGAAGAATGAATGTCCTTCAGACCACATTTCTGATGTGAAATCTGCGTATTCCTTATCAATGAAATCACCGTTCCCATCAGATAATAACGCCATAGTCTCAACTGGGAAAGTAAGGATATATTTTTCTCTCTCCTTATTGAACCATTTCATAAATTTCTTTTGAAGCCAAGATAATGTCTCCCATTTGGGTGAAGTTCCATCAGGAAACTTAAATTCGCCGAAAACACCTTCATAATAAGGCTTATCAAAGTAACCAACGTTCCAAAAGACCGTTTGGTATCCTCTGTTCCCAGCAGGCATATTCATACTATGCACTACCTGTTGGAAACAATTTTCAATAACCTGTTCAAGTGTTCTCTGTTTCCTGTTGTTTTCTACAACTTCATCTAACCTTGTTAAATAATCATCACCGTAATCTTTTCTTATGAAGTAATCTAAATATAATAAAAATTCAGGGGAAGCAACAGCGCCAGCGAACTGTGAAGAAACTGAATATATTAGATTTATAAATTCTCCACAGAAACTTTTTAAATCTGTGGGCGCAACAGATACCCCACCCAACTTCGTTAATCCATCAATCAAAAATGGATACATTGTAATACTGACACAATATGGAACACCAGGAATTGCAGTTTCGTCGTGCTTATATAATACGTGGCTCTCAAGGTCTGTTATGTATTGGTCTGCCAATTTCTTATTATACAAAGACTTTATTTTGTCACGCATTATGTATCTATTCTGCTTTATATTATTAACCTTATAAAGTTCTTGACCCATCGTAACAACATTCTTATTACTTACATTCGCATTTGCGTCATATTTTGAGCCAGTTGAAGCATTTGAAGCTTTTATGTAATCAGAAATAAAGTTACTCTTCTTATTAAGTTCACTTTCGTTGTCAAATTTCTCTATGTATTTCCTTGCAACCTTTTTATTAATAGACATCAAACTATCCTCTACTTGTCTTCTTATTTCAGAACTTGATATCTTTTCATAAACATAGATACTTGACACTATCGCCTTTATCACTTCTTCTTGACAACCTTCTCCTGCTGATTTGTAAGCCTCACAAATGCCATTTGCGACCTTTTCAGGGTTGTATTCCTCATAAGAACCGTTGCTTTTATATACGTTCATAATTAACTATTTTTCTTTTTTTATCTATTAGGTCAACCAAAAATTTTAAATACGCGCACTCATAAATATGCAATTTTTCATTAAAATTTTCCTGAAATTAACAAAAAAATCATATAATTCACGCAACTCAATGAGTGTCAGCGAGAAAAAAATTTAACTTTTTTTATCTCTTACCATTTTGAAAATTGACTGTTGTAATTTGACCTCATCTGTCTCTTTTTTCTTATCATAATCAAACATACTGTCAATCTCATCAACATTGTCTGTGCTTATTCTACAAGTACCATTGTTGAATTCAACGTTGTTGAAAACCTTACCAGCTTTACCAGCTCTGTTCTTCAAAATGGCTATTGTTGCCTTGTTATCCTGTATATCCTCATTGGTTCTCGCTATTGACATAACAATATGGGCAATCTGTATCTTCTTAAATGAACCACCTGCCTTATCCATTGTCACTAACTCTGCATTCACAGAATCTCTTGTACCCTGAACAGGCACCCATAGTGCAAAATCCATCTCACCAGCCATTGATTCAAGTTTTCTCATTGTCTTACCCTCTTTCTCCCATTCATTGTTAGTTGAAGAGTCTCCAACAATCCTCAATGTCTCAAAATAGTCTATTATGACCATATCAGGCTTAAAACCGTGATTTATAAGTTTCTTTATGAACCTTTTTATGTCGTCAGCAGTCTTCTCACCAGATGGAAACCTCACAATTTTAAGATTGGCTTTCAGAGTATCCCTCTCTCCAAATCTTTCAAGTTGTTCCCTGACAATTTCAATATATTCAGGTTTTGAAAGGTCTTTAGCCTCAACCCCAGTAATTCTTCCTATATGTTTCCTCTGAATCTGCTTAATTCTGTCCTCAAATACAATTTGAAGCACTTTATATCCCCTGTTATTATTGTTGTCACATCTATATGTAGCGGCATAAGAAGCCATTGCCGTTGACAATGACGACTTTCCAAATGAACTCGGACCTACTATTACACCCAATTCACCCTTTCCAAGTCCTCCTTCAAGGGTTTCGTCGATTTTGCCTATTCCTGTTGGTATTGTTATTCTGTAATCGTCAGAAAGCGTTTCTTCTATGTTGTCAAACACGGTCACGCCAAGGTCTTCGTGGACACCAGTTGCCATCGCATTGTTAAGTAGGTCAACGCAATCCTGATATTTTGTTATATCGCCATCACCTGCTATTTTAAGTATCTCATTAGCCGTTTTGATTATGTTCTGCTGCCTGAAAAACTTGATAGCCATTTCCTTTATATAGTCAGCACCGTCGGAAGGTGTGTCTATAATCTTGTCTGTCAACGCTATATAAGTCTCTCTTTCAATCTCGTTATGAGAGCGGTCCGACAGGAGAATCTTCATTATATCATAACTTGGAACGACGTCGTGTTTCTCGTAATAGTCCTTCATCGAGCCAACAAACACCCTTAATCCGGGGTTTGTGAACATATTCTGATTTAATATGGATGACAAGTCCATAAACAGTTCCTTGTCATCCATAAATTCGTGAATAAGCTTGAATTGGAACTCCTCGCCCAAATATCCCAAGTTATTTCTATTCGTCTTATATACCATTATTTGTTTTTGTTTTTCTGTTTTGTCCAAGACCTAAACATCCTTGTATTCTGGTCTTCAATATTGAAGTTGTATTCTTTCTTACCCTTTGACTTGTCATCATTTCCGTATGTGACAATTGTGTTTGCTGAAAGCCTTCTGACTGAGTTGTCTCTTGATGAACAGGTTTCACATATCTTCTTTGTTATTGCGAAAAGAACATCAGGTCTGTCCATAATCATACCTCTCAGTACTAAAAGGTCTCCAAACAGCGTGTCCTTGTTCTTCTCAAAGAAGAATTCCTTGTCGTATACAACCGGTGTTCCATTTGTCATTATCTTCACAGACTTGTTCGCAAGGTCAACGTTGTCACGCACCACTCTTGGATAACAATATCCATCCCATATCTTTGACATAACAAGTTTGCCATTGTCTGTAATCTCAAATTTGAAGGTGCATTCCCAAGGTTCTATCAATGGTGACGTCAATTCCTCTGTTGCCTGAGGATTAGCATCAGGATTCTCAGGATTGAAATTATACCACGTCCAAACTCTACTTTTTGAATTCAGGTCATTCTTAATCATCTCAACAATCTCATCAACACAATACTTGAAATCAAGCGTTTCCATACTATGCTCTATGAAATTGTAAATTCGTACAAAACGCTTGCATATTATGAAATTGTTGACATAAATAGCAAATTCAAACCTCTCATCTGGATAAACTTTTTCCTCATTAATCTTTTTTTCTTCCATTTTCAATAAAAAAATTAAAATTAAACAATACTTTTTTTCTCAATATTTTTTTGTAAATATACGTTAAAAAATGTTAAAAACAAAACAAATAATTAACTATTTTTGTAAAAAAAATCTTTTTCCCTCTTAATCAACCCCTCAAATATCCCAAATAAATTCCCAAATGAATTCTCAGCAAGCAAATCATTCATTCCAAGTTTTGTGATTATATCATAAACATTCTTCATATCCCTTCCTTCAGGGTCAATTGGAACATACATAAGAGATTTCATAGCATCAACAGCCTCCTCAGTCATCATTGGCTCTGATAGGTCTATAATCCTCTTGTTTATATCATATATATCACTTCCTTGACAACCTTCTGTTACTTTGTTTACAATGTTTTCAAGTACCTTTAGTGGCTTTTTCTTATTCCTGACCCTTTCCTCATTGATTCTTGAAGCCTCATTCACTATATCGTCAACACTTCTCTCATTTTTAATTACATCAGGGAATGTCTTGATAAACGTAGTCTTTCCAACACCTTTGATACCCTTGATATTATCAGAATTGTCTCCACATATTATTTTCTCCAATACGATATTCTTATGTGTTATTCCAAGCACATCTATTGAGTTTTCGGGTGTGACATATTTCTTTATTGAAGGTATATATAATGTAACCGTATCAGATATAAGTTGAGATAAATCCCTGTCTTCAGACACTATGACAACCTTATCATCATCATTCTTGTTGTTTACATAATACGCTATAAGGTCATCTCCTTCAATGTCGTCACACATCAACTGTCTTACAAACAACTCCTCCAATATGTTCATCAATACACCTCTCTGTCTTTGAAACACCTCATCATCAGTTTCAATACGTTTCACCTCACCTCGCTTGCTTGCATAATACTTATCAGCCCTCTTACAGAAATCCATTATAGCCTTATCATACTCACTCTGACATTCACCATAATGCTTATCCCTGTTAGCCTTATAATCCTTGTATATATTATACCTTAAACTTCCACTATAATCACCGTCCCAAAAAGTGTAAACATAATTAAAGTCCTTGACTTTTAGGAATCTGTTTATTTGGTAAAGGAACTGGTATATACCACCATATTCCTTCCCTTCAGAATTCTCCCTTCTGTCAACAAGTGATTTCTTCAACAAGTTATTCCCATCTATCAATAATGTATATGTGACATTTGATTCAATTATGTTATTAGCATCACGTATGCTTTTTCTTATAACCTGTTTCATCTCTATTCTGCATTAGCATAATTGAACAAATCATTGGCAAAATCAATAACCTCCCAGGGATAGTGGAAGGAATCATAACTTGCGTCACCAAAATGACCGTATTTTGCAAGATACTGATTTCTTGGTACTTCAGCTTTAAATCTTTTCATTATACCACTTGGAGTACAGTCTATATTGTTGTCTATGTATTCAATAATACGTTTGGCAAGATGCTGATTCTCATCCATTTCAATATTAATTGATGATGGCTTTGCAATTCCAATCATATATGACAATTCAACCTTTGCAGTATTGCACAAGCCACTTGCAACTATATTCTTTGCTATATATCTTGCCATATAAGACGCTGAACGGTCAACTTTTGTCATATCCTTACCTGAAAAAGCACCACCACCAACGCTACAATAACCACCATATTGGTCAACGACAATCTTCCTACCAGTAACACCACAATCTGATATCGGACCGCCAATATTCCAAGTTCCACAAGGATTCACCGTTATCTCGGTATTGTCATTCCTTATCTTGTCTATAATTTGCTTCTCAAACCCAACCTCGTTATCAACTATACACCTTACAATAAATGTCCTTAATAAATCAATATCACATTGATGCATAGCTGAAACCAATATTGACACTATTTTTGATATTCCACAATCATACTCCACAATTACTTGTGTCTTCACATCAGGACCGATTGTATTACCCATTTTACCAGCCACAAATTGACATAGTTTCTTTGCTACAAAATATCCAAGCGGTAAATATGATTGAGTTTCATTGGAGGCGTAACCAACAACAAAACCCTGGTCACCTGCGCCAATCTCACCGTCTTCCTTGTCAACGCCTGAGTGTATTTCTGTTGATTGTTTTCCTATCAGATTGATAATCTTGATGTTATCAGGATTTAAATGATGTGATTCGGGGAATTTAATTTCACTGAATACTTTTCTTACAACATAATTGTAATCAACATACGCGTTAGAGTTTATTTCACCACCCAACACAACAACATTATCCTTCACCATTGTTTCGATGCCAGCTCTTACATTAGTATCAGCTGAAAGATAAGCATCAAGAATGGCATCACTGATTTGGTCTGCGATTTTGTCAGGATGACCCCAACTTACATATTCACTAACAATAGTTTTTTTCATTTTTTTACTAAAATTAAAGGTTTAACATCTATTTTTTAACTAAAATTTTGTTAAATATACCCACTTTTTTCGAAAAAAACAAAAAAATATTAATAAAAGTTAACAATAAGCATAAAAAAAAGCGTCCAAATCGGAACGCTTTGAGGATATATTCAATAAGTCTATTGGACTGATTGTTACTGGGGTGGATTAAGTGCGCACAAGGTGGGTTGAACTCATCACCATCCAATTCTAATATGACTATCGGCTTGTTTAAACCTATTTATTAATTCATTGTATTGAGATGGAAATAATGCTTGAAATTTTTCTAATGATAGTTCCCTTTCATCATATTCTTTGTTGAATTCTCCTTCTATTTCATACCATCTTATAAAACCGCCATTTTTAAAGTCTGAATATTCACGCAAAGAAACCAAATAAATATAAACATCGTTGTTACCATCCACGCTTACATTATAAACCTGATACATTTTATTACCAAACGGAACTATTATACAATGTGTGCTATATTTGGGTATTTTTCCATTAGCCTCATCGTTATTCAGTATATCTTTAACAAATGGATAATGACGTTCTAAATCTCTTAAATCTGGAGAATTGTGTAAAACTTGAATTATTATATTTTTTCCGTAAGCATCACTGTTTTCTTTCAAAATTCTTTTCACTGACCTGTTCACAATTCTGTGAAGGTCTGATTCTGTTAGTCTAATTCTCCTTTTCATATTATTTCTATTATATTATCTTATTTTTCCTTATAAATATCACGATATTTTTGTTTTGTCATATTTTTTACTAAAATTAAAGGTTTAACATCTATTTTAACATTTTTTTAAGCAAATATACATACATTTTAACTAAAAAACAAAGAAATCTTAATAAAAGTTAACAATAAGCATAAAAAAAGCGTCCCAAAAGGAACGCTTCATTGATATGTTTTGGTAAGTACAGTTGTATCATCAATAGATACACTAATATCAAAGTTGTATTGATGTATGGCTAAGCATCGAATACCCTGTTAAGACTCCATTTTCTATGTAATGGTCTTTTATCAGCAGCATCTAATGCTCTATTAAATGATTTGTCAGTTTTAGGCTGCTGCGATGTTTGTTTATCAAAGTCTTCAAACTCATCATTATCAAATCCGTCAGCACCTCTTACAAACCAATCGCTTGGTCGCATCCATTTACCGCTATCATCTGAATATTCACGCCCTTTAGGTTCATCAAGTCTATATTGATAATTTGTTTCGGCTCTTGGGTCTCTATGTGGGATAGACCTTAAATACTGTTTGGTATCAGAAGCAAGTCCACGACCAAGACCTCTTACATCAGCATATGAACGGTTTTTTGCACGTCCAAATTCATCATAATCTATAATTCCGCTATCATCTATATCCCATACTTCATTCAAGGTTCTTTTCACTGATTCATTCACAATTCTATGAAGGTCTGATTCTGTTAATCTAATTCTCTTTTTCATATTATATTTATTATATTTCCTTATTTTTCTTTATAAATATCACGATATTTTTGTTTTTGTCGTATTTTTTATGTATATTTGTAATATATTTATATTAAAAATGTTAGATTATGTATTTAGAAAGTCCTTTTAAGAGTTGGTGGGAGGCGAGAGATGTATTCAAGATGCCTCGTTTCTCATTTTATATGGGTTCTTTGTCAAAATGTGAAGGTGTTTACTACAACGATGAAGAAAACGAAGAATATAACAGAAAGGAAGCAGAAAAACTTCTTAACATATATAAATTAAAGAAAATGTTGAAAATTATGACAATTTCTTTATTATTGTTGCTGTTTTTCTTGTATGTTATTGGAAATGTGTTTTTAAGTTGTACAATATGTGTTATATGCTCATATCATATAATACAAGGTGTAATAGACATATTTAAATTAAAGTTAATGCCTTCGAAATTCTGTAAGAAAACAAGAATGTCATACACATCCAAGGGTTTTGTTTACTTCGTATCGAAACATTTCCTCAAATGGAGCAAATATCCAATAACAATAACATCTCACGATATTGGTTGGAAAACTAAATTTGATGATGTTAGATATGAAACCCCTGGATTTTTCTCAATAATATTCGGAAGAAACCCTGATACGGCATACCAAATATGTATGATGGTTTCAAGCCCTAAATCAGAACTTGAACATCTTAATAAAAGCACATCATTCAGAGACCTAATATATTGGGAAATGATTCTTTCTTATCTATATGTAGATAAAGACATAGAAAAGGCAAGGAAGATGCGTTCAGGATGTTGGGGAGGAAGCGACGGAAATAAAACACCTGAATGGGATGAAAGTTTCGTAAAAGACAAATATAAGACAAAAAACACCAGTATGAAATAACATACTGGTATTTTTTTAGTTCGGATTATATATCACATTGACAGTTGTATCACCTGTTATCAACCCATTAACAACAGGTGTTTCTGTTGTATATCCTGTTATTTCAGGACTGCTTACTGCATAATGAGTTCTATATGTCATTTGTTCCGTATATTGGCTTGATATAGGTTCGTCATTTTCATCAATATAATTGATAGTTAACGTATACAATATCGGATTATAATGTAAAGCACTACCTTCCTCAACGTAACTTACATTAGGATAATCTGTATTCCCTGTGATATACTCTTGATAATCAGCATCATTTTCAAAATAAGTTAAATATCTCTTTTCCATATTCAATTCTATTTTTCTTTATAAATATCACGAATAATAGAATTTATAATCAAGATGTTTGTCATAATCCTCAATTAAATATATAATTGTTGACTTTGTATTCTTGTATTTTGAATTATCGCCAGAATAATTGAATATCTTTATATCATTAAACTCCTCGCAGAACTTCTTAATTATAGCCTCCTTCTTCTCCCAGGCGCACCGTATGGCGATATCTCGTTCGTCACCTACATATGATACCGTGGCAAGAAAAAGTCTGTCCTGGTTGTTATTTCGCACCCCTTGTGACTGTTTGTCATAAAAGAAATTTATGACAAGTTCTGGGTGTTCCAACAAATAATCCTTTTCATAAGTTTTCAACAAATCATTTGGCAGTCTTGTTGATTTCAAGTCAAATTTGACACCATTTATGGAGAAATCCCAATTCTTATCTTTTGAATCAGGATTCTTGGATACATTTTCATTCAGACAAAACAATTCCTCATCACACATTGCAGCCTGATATCTGAAAAATCTAGTATGGTAATATTTTATAATACCTTCTGCGTTAAATCCTTTCTCCTTTAACATACGGTCAATTTCATCAATGGTGGAGCATTTGTAAAACGCCCCACCCAATATCTTGTCAAATCCATCATTCTGTATTGTTCCCCAACCATAGATGTCTTTTCCTATTCCTGTTAGATAAGATTCTCTCTCCTTTAATGTCATCCACCATCATATTTATCCATATTATATCAGTCCAACGTTTCCTCTTCCTCAAAATCAACTTCCTCAACATCAGACTCATAAATGTCACTCCTGTCACTTATCTCACCAATCTTGTTCAATATTTCCTTTACATTATTCTTCTTATATTCATCAAGTTTATCTTCAGATATAATTCCATTATGCACGCAACACATTGTACCTGAATATGTTATATTGAATGGCGTTGGCAATTGGTTTTTAGTTACAGACAGTTTTGTGACAATACCATAGTTATATGTCTCACCCTTTGCTGTTGCCGTAAGTTTCTTTGTAGCCGCTTTGGCAACGCCCCCAAGGTGAATAATAAGTCTTGCACCATAGAAGAATGTCTTGCCACCCTTAAGTTCCAGTGATACACCTGCCATTGAATTCATATTGTCCTGCCATATCTTGTTAACACAGAACATTGTATTGGTATATTTCTCACTTACCTTTCTCGATGTTGGTATTCTATCGTTTATAATACTGTTGAATGACTGTGATATTGCACCAGCATCAAATTGATTATTACCTAATTTACTTGTAAGTGACTTAAATGATATGATTGAGCCAATACTATCCCATATAAAGCATATTGGTTGTTTTATTTTACCATCATCTTGATAATCAAGTATTTCATTGATTGAATATGCAATATCCTCAATTACAGCACGATGACGTCTTTTGGAAACTCTTTTACCGGCTGAGTAATCCATATCGCCGTATTTATTAACCAAAGTCTTTGTGTCGTAATATATGAAATTACCTTTATAATTGATAATTCCTTCAGTTACCTCACCTGTATCTTCGTCAATAATTTCTCCGTATACAGGTTCTGCTTCCACGCCACAGTCGATTGCGTATTTCCAATCAAAATTACCCTCAGTCTCATAAATAACTGGCAATATTCCTTTCTTTTGACAGGCAGCGATAAGACAATTTTTTATAGTTGATTTGCCTGTATTTGACCATCCTGTACATAATGTCAAATAACCCATTGGTATTCCAGGTAATTTAAGAGCATTCTCAAATGCTTCTGGTAACACAATGAAATCAAGAGGTTTTTCTGCACTTGACACTTCAAGGTCACTTCTCTTTACAGGTTTGTTATTCTCTTCAATATTGATTCCCAATAACTTATTTATATCATCAATACTTGGAATTTCAAATGTTTTCTTTTTAATAGCTTGCTTCATAATTTTCTCTAATTTTTTTCTTATAGCATAATCTGCATAATGGTTGGTAAACATCGTCTCCTCCAATCATAAACTGATTACCTTCCTTTATTATATTGCCATCCTTATCAAACCTTGCATTAACTGTTGCCTTTCTACCACATTTACAACTTGATTTCACCTCAAATATATCGTCTGCAATCTCAAATAATCTTTTAGATGCTTCAAATAGTTTAGATTTGAAATCAGTTCTAAGCCCATAACATATAACATCCGTATCCATAAGGTCAACAACATCTGATAATTGGTCAACCTGTTCTGGTGTCAGGAATTGGCATTCGTCAACCAATACCCATTTGTTTGGCGGTTGTTGATTAGCCATTCTAACATCGTTATATGTCTTAACAGCCTCGTAAATATTGACATCAGAAGCAACACTTACACATTCCATTTTCAATCCAGCCCTTGATTTGACATATCTCTTTCCGTCTCTGTTATCAACTCCTGGTTTAAGTAACATAAATGGTATTCCCTTTTCCTTGAAACTATGGGCAGTTGCCAAAAGATTCAAACTCTTGGCACTCCCCATAGCACCGAAATAAAACCTTAATTTAGCCATTAAAAAGGTAATTCTTCTTCATTATTCTCTTCATCAGAGTTTATTTGTTCAACCCACTTCGTGTAATCAGTGGTTGACTGTGTTAAATTGTCTTGTATCTCTCTCTCTTTCCTTTCAGCCTCAATCTTATTGAAACTATCCCTGTCAACGTATTTGCCTGATGTCTTGTCGAAAACAGGTATTCCGCCTTCAACGATTATTGCCATATATTCATATGGCTTCACAGTGAATACATCAGTCCATTTCTTCTCGTCATTAACCCACGACAAAGCTTGTTCATAATCATCAGAAAGAGGTGTGTTCCTTCCTTTATCTGTAACTTGAACTGTCGTCTTGTTATTGGAGTCTTTTGACAAAGTTATAACAAGGTCTTTTCCTTCATTAAGGTCAAATATATTTTCCTCGTGACCGTCTTCCTTACCTTCGTCATATCTTGTCTTGAATAGGTTCATAATCTTGTCGTACACACCGTCCTTCTTCTTTGAATGACTGAATACCCAGAACTTAACTCCGTCTTCCTCGTGTCCTCTCTCTATACATCTGACAATCCAAGATTCCTTTGCTCTGTTAGCAAATTCAATATCTCCGTATTTTTTCTTTTCAGATTCAGAAGATGCTTCATTGCGTAACTTCCTAGCTTGTTCAGATGTCTCACAGAATGGGCATTGGTGTTTATTTTCAATGTCATTCTTCTCTGGACATATGAATGTGCGCCAACCGCTATTGGTCAGTTCTTTATTAACCTTTACAGTGTGTGTGTGGATTTTATAAAATGGTGAGCCACCTTCAGGGAAAAACGGCAATAACCTTATGGTTATTTTCTTTGTGGTCTCATCAGGTCCAAGCCTTGCTTGAAGATAATTTTTTGGATTAAATTCTGTTCTCTTCTTTGGTGCTAAAGTCTCTTGTTCATTTTGGCTGATAACAGCATCTACATCAATGTTAACATTTAAATTATTCATAATATATAAAAAGTTTTAAAATGCGCACCTATTATGCGCTTAAATATTATTTCGAATTAAAGATATATAAAAAATGTTAAAAAACCAAATTTTTCCACTATAAATATCCGGAAAAAAATAAAAAAATGCAACCATTTTTTTTAGGTTGCATTCTTATTTACCATTCATCATCATAGTCTGGTTGTCTTACAATACCGTCATCTATTCTTCTTTCTATTTCATTTGTTAGTTGTTCTCTTCCGTAGATGTCGAACCATCTTTCAAGTTCATCACTTATTGGTATCTGTCTTCCATATCCACTATGCCCACGCATAAGAAAGTCTAATTCTATTTCTCCGTTTGCATAAGTTCCTCGTAATGTGTACCAATTGTTGTCACATCTTGCCTCAAAATCGTAATATCCATCTGGGTTTTCTGATATATCTGTGATATGCCAATCACTGAAATCTATCTGACCGCCACCAAGATTCATTTCACTTATAATTCTTCTAACTGAATTATTTACAATTCTATGCAAGTCACTTTCTGTAAGTCTTACTTTTCTCATTGTGTTTCTATTTTTGTTTTCCTGTCTTATTAAATTGTGATATTGAGCCATTGTCATTTCGTCTCCATCTGACTTGGTGAGTTTTTGACCCCATACCTTATCCCTGTTCCTTCTGAAATCTTTCAATGCTCTCCATTTCTCGTAAGGGCTTTGAAGATGTAGTGGTCTATCGTCATTGTTTGTACTATCGCTTTCATTCTCTTCAGAATCATAGTCATTACGTCCAGTAACATCTTTTGTTACTTTTGGTTCTTCTCCGTGAATAAATCCTCTGACTGTCCAAGAAAGAACACCATCCTCACCGGAGTCGAAAGAAGTGTCACGAAGATATGTGTAGTTCATCAATGTCATAACAGGAATGCCTGAAGTCTTACTTAAATCAGTAATAATTCGCCTCATTTCGCCTGGTGATAGATTCTCATCATTATACATACATATAATGTAATCCTCAGTCCATATTCTTCCATTATACTGTGTTTTATGATAAAACCAGTCATTGAATTTTCTAGATGAGAACTGAAAATCAGAATCGCTGTTTATTAATGAGTAAAAATCATTTGAGTAAAGTCCTGTGTAATTATGGATAATGTCATCATAAGCGTCTTTATTGTTGTCAACAATTTCATTTATCTGACCATACGTAATACCACCATTAGCTTGTCTGAACTTAATGATTTGTTTGAACGCATCGTAATCATCAAAGTCACCGGAATAATTATCATAATAAAAAGTCGCAACATCTTCATTATAATCTTCTTTGTTATTGTCATATTCCTCCAATAACCATTCAAGTTCATTCGCACGCTCATATTGAAAATCGTCCAATAAACTGTTAACACATTCTGCGTAAAATCTTGATGAAGCCTCTTTATGTGTTGTTTGCTCTTTGCCATAGCACATCTTATACTCTTCCCTGTCGTCAAGAGTAGCCCAATATCCAAATGGATGGGCACCGTAATAGTCCCACATTAATTCGATATCATTCCATTCAACCAAATCCGGTGTTGCTGTTAACATAATTCTAAATCTTTCCGAATATCTTGTTTATATTTTGAATATCGTCTTCGTCAACATAGAAACTGTCAGCCATTTCTCTCTCGTCAAAATCGTCAACATCACTATTTGTTATTTGATATTCAGCCGTAGTCGGCTCGTTATTATCACCATAAGCATAATAATTGCTTGTACGCGCCTTGTTATCCCAATACTCATCAGGCCGGACATTGAATGGATAAGAATCAAGTGAACGAAGATTCAATTTCTCCGTCTGAGTTGGATTCCTCTTCTGAAACTCACGATTTAAATCAGCAATATTCCTATTGTTATTATCAATCATAGACTGCATCTGGTCAATAGCCTGAATAAGTTGTGTGATTCTATGATTTACCTTAACAACATCACGACCTACTGCATTAACCTTATCATTACCCTTCTCTTGAGCATTTGTCAGGTCATCTACATCAATAACATCCTCATCTCCACCCATTGGGTCATCCATACCCATTGGGTCTCCCATTCCTGGGTCTCCGCCCATTGGGTCACCACCCATTCCTGGGTCTCCACCAATTCCTTGGTCACCACCCATAGGGTCACCACCCATTCCTGGGTCTCCACCTTGTGGAGGCATACCACCGCCCATTCCTGGGTCACCACCTTGTGGAGGCATACCACCGCCCATTCCTGGGTCACCACCTTGTGGAGGCATACCGCCACCCATTCCTGGGTCTCCGCCCTGTGGAGGCATACCATCGCCCATTCCTGGGTCTCCACCTTGACCTTGTGGGTCGTTCATATCATCGTCTTCGCCTTCTTCTTGCATCATAGTCGAGTATCCGAATGTCTCGTTCATAATCTGCATAAATCTCTTTCTGTACTTTTCAGCCTCGTTGTTTCTATTTCTAGCCATTGTATCAATCTATAAGCAATTCTCTATTATCTTCTGTAAGTATTGTTTTGGAACTTTCCGTCTTCTCTATGAGTCCCTTGTCTCTTTTAAGTGTTTCAAACTTGAAGTCTTCATCACACTCACCTTTGAGGACTTTCCTCGCAAGCGCAATTTTAGTCTTTGTGTCCATCATATCTGTTCAATATTTATGTCGTTATCAATATCAGCAGACTCAACGTTATCAACCGTTGTGTCTTGCTTTTTGTTTCTTTTCTTGTTTCTCTTTTTCTCTTGTTGCTCTTCGGAAACCTCAACAATATTTTCCTGTATATTGTCTTCAATTACCACAGACTCAATATTTACAGGTTCTTCCTGTATGTTTTGAACATCAGGTACAATTATGTCTTCAAATTGAATTGGTACAGCATTAAAATGTACCGTATTTGTCTTCTGTGGTCTGTTTCCAAGCAATCTTTTTGTTATAAAACGCATAATACAAATATATTTTTTTTAATAAATATCAAATAAAACTTAAAAAATCATCACTTGTGTCTTAATAAGAAGTAAGTTAATGGATATTGTTTAAAAGTTTCGCCACTTTTAGCAGTTCTTGTTACTGCGCCGTATGGTGACACGTGCTTTTGTAATGTACCTGCACACCATTGTTTATATTTAGAACCACAGTATCCACAACTGTGATATCCACTACCAGGAACAGAACTTCTTTTATCCCATCCTACAGGCCACATAACGCATATATCACCTGTTTGTGGAGTGACTGAAAAATTAAAATCTCTTACCACTGACGCAGGTGTAGTTCCACTAGCCGCAGCAACCCATTCTCCTGTTGATAAAAGACTCTGCATTAATTGCCAAGGATACGTTACTCTCGTGTATTTCTGACCGCTTTTATCCAAAGCGACCATAACCCAATGCGTACATCTACCGTCATATCCGTGATTTGAATCAAGTATAAGTTGTTTTTCGAACAGTCCTACTTTCCACCCTCCAATCGTTGCGTTTTCATCAATTCCTTCAATTGAGCCGCCTTTGCCAAGTTCAGTTCCATATCCATAGTCTGAATTTCCAATCAAAGAGTTGCAATCTTTGATTTCAATTCCGTTGCTGTCAATCTTTGTCTTTATAAATGATTCATTTCCACCGCTTTTAAGATATTTTGTGATGCATTTCCTATATCCGTCGTGTACTTCCTTTGAATCAAAACAAGTACCGTCAGCCTTATATACACCAATTATTCTTGACGGTGGAGTTTTCTCAACAACCTTTACTTGTATGTGCTCAGGATTTTCCTTTGCTCCGTTATCATCTTTTATAACCCATTTAAGTTCCTCAACATACCGTATATAGTCACTATTAAGACAAACGTCAAAAACACCTATAAGTTTTGACTTGTCATCACAGGTGAATCTTATTGTATTATTCGCAATATTCTTTTCATCAATTCCAATATTAGCACCTATACCTGAACTCTGACAGGTTTGGTTGACAGCCTTTGCAAAAGCTTTAGCGAGTTTGTCTTTTTCCTTGTCCTTATCATTCCTTACTTCTGGTTCTAGTTGCCAAAAATGGTCTATCGAACCATCATTTACATAGATGTGATACTTATTTTGAAATAGCCACTCACCACCCCACCAGAACGCTTGGTTTGGATTTTCTTTTGCAGCACCTTTACATACTTTCTGCTTTGCAAGAACAGGGTCCCATCCACACATAGTACAATAGTTTGTCATTTTTGACAACATATCATAAGTCAACGCAACAGGTGAAGATTTTTTCCCTGTGTGATTATACTTGCTTACTATCTCGACAGGATAAGAAACTTCAGTCATCTGTCCAATCAAAGAAGCTGGGCCATTGAAAAAAACTTCCTTAATATCTTCCCAATATTTGTATTTTTTATAATTACCAGCACGGAATGGTTTATCTAGATAATCCTCATTATACCATCCCATTTTCTTGTTCTTGAAAATACCGTGTGAATATTTTTTGTTAGGGTGATGCCAATAATTGCAAATAAAAGCTGCTTGTATTTTATTTCCAATTCTTCCTGAATATTCACCGCCAGTTTCTCGATATACAATATCACATAACGTTTCCCATAGTGGCTGATTCTCAAATGCGCTTTCAATTGAAGCGTCTTTCCACTTATCTACATTCCATCCGTATTTATTCCACACATCAATCGTTCTGCTCATCAAGTCTTCCTGTGGAATTGAACCACCCTTTCCACCTCCGAACAATGGATATACCTTATAAGGGCAGTCATTGTCATAGTTAGCCAAGGCATTCTTTCTCGCTTCCATATCATTCCTTCCTGAAGATTGGTTAAGTAATCCTTTAGTAACCCAATTCTTCACCTTTCTATTCTGTACATTAGCCATTCTAACACCTTTGAATGTAGTTGTCATATTTCCTGGTTGTATGCTGTGCGTTACATTCATAATCTGATATGTACCCCTGAACAACGGAACATTCGTAAGGCAGAAATACATAAGTGGCTGTATCCAAGCACAACCCATCATCTTTATTGTGCAAGTATATGAGTTGTTTGAATAAACAGTGTAAAGGTCTTGTCCAACAAATGACATCCTCTTGTTCTCAGATTCCTTGTTGTCATTGTTCATAGAAGCAATCATATACTGTGCCTTGATAGCCTGGTCTGTAGCGATAGGCGAATCCATAGAAACGTCAATATCAGAGAAAAAACTTTGGTATTGCTTTCCATAAGACACACCGAACGCAGGAATATGATAGTCAGTTTCATTTCCTCCTTGCAATGGTATTGGCAAATGACTTCCTTCAGGCGTTATCATAAATGAATCACCCTTATAGGCGTTCCCATCGCCAAGGTCAAGGTGTGATGAAGCCTCATATGTGTAATTGAATATGAAATTAGGATGATTTGCAGGCTTTTTCATATCCAAATATGATATCGGCTTGAATATATTCTTTAAATTCTCCTGTTTTGACAAATCTATGAAATTGTTTATGCAGAAAAACAAGAACTTATTGACATTGCATATATCTCCAAACATTGAAAGCAATGAATACTGTCTTGATGTCTGTGCTTCAATTATCTTATCCGCAAAATCGCCAATATTTATCAATATGCTCTGTCCAATCTTGTGATAAAATGTATCAATGAATACAAATACCGGATTATCACCCTCAAAATAGTATTTAAGAGTGAAATTATCCCCAACATTATCGCCGGCAATCCATCTATCATATATAAGCTTTATGTATCTGTAAATACCTACCCTTATATCATCATTTGTCATTGTTGCATTGTCCTTGGCAAGTTTTGTACCGCTTGTCTCACCTTTATTGTCTGTGGTATTGCTTGAAACACCATATTGAATCTTCAATTCATCAACAAACCCATCAATGAAATTGTTTCCGTTTGATTGTGAAATTGATATTACACCTTTTCTGTCTTTTTCAGCGTATGCTGTTGTTTTTAATACAGCATATCGTTTTAGAATAACCTTTGTGGCTTCTTTTGTTCCTTCTCCAGATTCTCTGTTGGCTAATAGGAAACCGTCTACGTAATCTTCGTCTACTGTCACATAATTAGCAAAAAAATCTTCGTAATTCTCCAATTTATCTGCAAAATATTTTACAGTATCACCTCCTTTTATTTTGTCATCTTGTACATCTTTATTATTTAATACCCATCTATGAAAATCTTCTTTTGGGAATTCACCTGTAAATCTTAATTCAAGTTTTTGTATTGCCTTGAATCCTTCATTCATCCATTTGTTAAATTCGTCTATAAAAAAATTCCTAACGTCATTTCTTACGTTAATAAACTTTTTTCTATAATCATTGATATTTTCCTTAAGTTCCTTTATTTCACTATCTACAGACAATACAGCACCAGCTAAAAGAATTGAAGCATACGGTACAAAAGAACAAGGTGTTTTGTAATCTACGATTCTATCAAGACAAGTATCATAATCAACAAGATGCCTTAATGAAATTAGAAAATATGTTGCCTTTTCTTTGTCACTACTTAATGAATAATATACAGGGCTTCCAAAAACACTTCTACTAACGTTCCCGTCATTTGTATCATCATAATCAACATCTGTTAATACATTTACTGTGTATTTATTGAAATCATAATCAGCGCAAAATTCTTCAAAATTTATCTTCTCATATTTAACATCACTTTTTTCGAAATATGGCAAATTTCCTAAATCAAAATCAGAACCAGCTTCGCCATTACCCAAGACAAATCCTTTTTTAAATAAACCATATTTTTTTCCTTTATCAACCTTAATTGGAAAAACTTCTGCCGTTTGTTCTTTATCTTCAGTACCATCCTCTTTTTCTACAATAATAGGAATCTCTTTATTTATTTTTTTATAAAGACCCTGGTGGTTAATATAGCAGTCCTCATACATCGCAGCGGTACATTTGAAATCTTTGAATATACCCTGTACTTCAGAAGAATACTCGTCGTTAAACTTATTATTTATTATATTCTCATACCTATCAGGCGTTGCGTCTATGAAAACAACATTTGGAACTGTCTTGTCCTTTTCCTCATCATTTGCTGTGTCACTTGTAGCCAAATAATTATCCAACGAAGAAGGTCTTTGCCTATTGTCCTTACCAACAAAAGGCATATCACTGTTTATTTCTTTAAACCCTACATTTTGAACCGGAATATAGTAAGATTTATTTTCAGACGTACCATCTTTAACGCCTGCATAACCTGCCTTAGACCTTGTTTTTACTGTTTCCTTTACAAAGAAATCATTTAGTTTGAAATCAGCGTTTCCTTCAGCCATAAACAATCCCTTGCTTCCCTTGCTTGATGGGTTGTCCCAGGCATATCCATATTCAGTGTCACTGTATTTCTTACCATATGTCTTTCTTGTGCTATCACTTGAACCTTTAAGCAAGTCAACGAATACTTGTGTAAAGCTAACATTATCAACACTTAACTTCTCAATGAATTCCTTACTTGGATTTGGAAAGAACTTGGCGAAGTTATACGCCTCAAGTTTACCTATCGTTTTTGCGTGGCTTCCGTAATCAATGTTGCTGACACCGAATATCTGTGCCATTCTTATACCAACCCTTCCAACTACATCAGTAAAATCTGAGAAATCAACATCGCTTCCGTATGGGTTTCCTGTTATTATGAAATCAGTAGGGCACATAGGATATTCCATAGGTGTTGTATAACTACCTACATTATCAGTATTGGAAATCGGTTCTCCTCTTTTAGCGGCTTCTAATTTCTTACTCGCTTCGTTGACACCGTTAATGATGCCGTTAATCAAATCTTCCTCTCTCCAATTACCGGATAAGTTTCCAATCCAACATTCCTCTTCGTCGGAATATCCGCCTTCTGAATTCTTGTTCGACACTTCTGTTACCCTTGGAAATGGAGGTATATGGTCTTTTCCTATCCTCAAATCTGGTATTCTGTTAAGGTCGACGCCAAGTTTCTCCGGTGACCTGTTCTCTGTATCATTCTCGATATCAAGTGCTGTCTGTTTAATCATATGGATTAACGTCTCAAAATGAGCCATAATAATCCTTGATATGTTCTCTATCGTAGGAACAAACCCAAGAGCATCTATCATTTTCTGTTGCTCTTCTGTTATGCTGCTCTGTTGCTCATTCTCAATGTTCTGATTTACATCCTCATTCGTCTTGAACAAAGTGTCGTAAAAACCGTTGTCAAGTATTATAACACCACTTATTTCATCTGTCGATATAGTGTGTGGTTTATCTTTATCATCTTTTCTCCATCTATCACCTTTTCCAAATTTGCTTAATTTTCCCTTTCTGAACTTTTCAAGATATTCATTTAACCATTGTGTCACACCAGGATATGACTTGAGTTTTTCCTTCATATCGTCACTTATCGCAAGTGACATCTCGTTCATTTTCTTTCCTTTGAATGAGAACAATGTTGTAGGCGAAATTGTTTCCGGCGAAGTAAGTGTATTCTTTATGTTCTTACCTGTCTGACTATTGTAATTGTCTATTGAATCATTAAGGTTTTTCCATAAAAGTGCTGTTTTACCTTTATCAGACATAGACAATCTGTCCATTATGTCCTTATTACTCTTAATATCCCCAGGTAATACACATACAACACCCCTTACATATTTTTGGCTTACACTATCGTATCCAATCTTGAAGTCTGTGAACCACAGTCTTTTAGCCATTAAGAAATTAGCAACATTTCTTATGTGTTTCATATAGTCCTCATAACAAGACATTACATCAGACAATAATTTCTGTTCTGTGCTTCCATCTACATTGCTGTTAGTATTTGTATTGCCTGTAGTGTTTGATTTTCCATCATTCTGATTGTTTGTCTGTTTCTGAACAATGGTTCCATCAGCGCTAGCATAAGGAGGTTCCGCTGGTCTGTTTGCTCCGTTTGTCGTACCTGTATCTCCAAATCTAACAGGTTCATTCTGATTTTGCACTGACGGTGTTGTTTGCCACCCAAAATCAGGTCTGCTGCCTTCCGCAGGTGGTAATGACGCAACTAATGGCTGATTTGAAGTTGTTTCTGAAACTGCAGAACTGTTTGATGTTGTGTTGGTATCTGTCGAGTTAGTTGAGCCTGTGCTTTGTGTTTCTGAATTACTTGATGATTCTTGTGCTTCCCTTTCTGCTTGTTCCTGTACATATGCTGTGCTTGTCTGTTCTTGCTGTTCAGTAGTTAAACTCTTTATGGTCTGTACAATTTCTGGAAGTCTTTTCATTGGTGTATGTCCACCAGTTTCATCTATTGTATAGAACTCACCTGAATTTACTTTCTCATTCCAATAGTCTTCACCAAGATAATCAGAATATGGTGCAGACGTTATTGCATTCATCATAACATCAGAAAGGAAAGCATATGCAAATCCGACAAACGTTGAGTCAACATTGAAATTTCCTGTTGAAGAATCAAAATGAGCCTTCCATTCTGAACAAGAAAGTTCATAAGATACAGGTTCCCCATAAAATCCCTTCACTTCAAGTATATACCTTGGATAAGGAAAAGAGAAAAATGACTTGAAGAACGAACCCTCAACATCTAATTTGTGTAATCCTGTAGTAGCATCGTGAGCCTCTTCCTCAGGAGAGAATAATGATGCGCCCCTAACGTCGACGAACTTAATCTTGACTTGTGGAACCATCATATGGGTGTATTCAATGTCAATTGAAGATATGCCAAACATTTCGTTATTCTCACCTGTTTTAACATCGTCAACATACAAATCAGTGTATTTTGTCGTCAAATAACATCTTGTTTTGCATTCAACACCCTCATATTCAGTACCTTTTAGAAAACTTAGGAATTCTCCAGGCTGCATATCCTCATAATTCACAGCAAACTCCTTACCTTCGTTTGTTGTGTGTATGTTTATATTACGCCCCTTAACCTGAACCTTCAGATTAACGAATATCGAATAATCTGATGGGTCAGGTATAGACTCATTTGTATGTAATCCGTGTTCTCCTATGTCAGTTCCTACATTGCTGACATAATTTGGTTCTACATAATATATCCTACTATTTCCAATTGGTATTAAATCTTCTGCCATAATGTTAATCTAGTCCGTACAATTTTATATATAAGTCAATGTCGTCGTTGTATTTCTGAATAGTGGAATCCAACGGAAACGGTATCCTTAATAACGCTCCGTTTGGAATACAGAACTCCAAAGAGCCGTATTCAGGGTTTGCCTGCATTATCAACCAATCATAATTAGCATTGCCATAATACTGATACGACAATAAATCAAGCCTTGTCCTACCAGCTTCATATGTATGGTAATAATCAGTACCCTTCTTTGGTATTGCTATAAATGGAACTTTCTTAACCTCGTTTCCGTTCCTGAATTTTCTATATCTGTCGTATGTTGCCATTACGGGAATAATTTAATCTTATCAATTTGTCCATTATCATTATAAAGTACCTCCTCAGACCTGTTGTCATAAACACCAGTGTTGGCATAATAATTGAACGAAACAGCATTCTGAAGCCTTGCAATAGGTCCTGCAAGGTCGCTTCCTCCAATAAATGTGAACCCAATCTGAACGTCAGCAACCATCGGCATAACACCAATACCCTCTGTGTTCAAATCCCAATGTATTGGGTCGTAATTTATTGAAACATTCTTTATTATGACCTTTGTATAATAGAAATCTCCAATTCTAAGTATGCATACAGGAGGTCTTCCGAAAGAAAGGTTTCCTGCTGTCTTTGGTGTCAAGTCACTTCTTCCTACTGTCGGTCCTTGCCTTGTGCATTGATGTAAGAAAGTAAGCCTTGCATTAAAACCTTCAGGGGTTATTGAATGGAATGCAGGGTCAAAATACTTTATCTTGTCTGTTATCTTATGATGTAAGAATGGTGCTTTTAACGGCAAAAGTTTGAAAAACTCAGCCTCGTTATCGTGATTGCTGCTGCTGAAACTATATTGGAAATCATCAATTTCATCTTTTTTCTCATCAATATCAGTATTCTCCCTTATAACATCATCGCCAGCAATTGTTTCACCTGTCATATCATCTAAATACCTGATAGAATCGTTAAATTCATCAGGTGCAACAATGTCAAGTCTCTTAATCTGAGGCATACTGTTATAATAAGTATCTTTCTCATCTTCATCATCAACCACAGGACCAAGATACATACCACCACTTCTTTCAGAAGATTCACCAATTGTCTGCGCTTGACTTTTCTCGTCAACAATTACCTGCCTTGTTCCTCCTGTAACGCCTACACTAGTAACTCCAGTATCGCCTGTTTCTGAATCTCCACCGACATTAGCACCTCTTACAACTTCCTTGATTGTGTCCTTGTCTTCATTGACCTCATCTGTGTCAACGTACATATCAACCCTTACACATCTGTACATCTTGTTTTCAAGACTGCTTACATTACCTCTATCGCCCTCACTTCCACCAACAGCACCTTCTTTGAATAGATATTTGTCACACTCAACCAATTTCTCATCCTGAAGCCATAATTTAACAGTGTTCGCACGATTCTTTATTAGTTTTGAATTCCTGTCCTTGTTCCTTGTTATTCCGTGACTGTCAGCAAATCCCTGACAAACTATCTTACTGAATTTGTGGTTCATAACAATATCCCTGAATGCAAGAACACGTTCCTCATCATAATACCCAGTAAAAGCGTCCTCATAATACTCATTCAGTGCAATATAAACATCAAATAAACTATACAGTTTTCCCTTGTCTTTGATACCATACACCTCGCATATCTTGTCACGTTGACCACCAGCATTCAATCTGTAGCTTGTCGTATCATAATAATCTATTGTTGAATTGTACTTATGACCACTACTGTCAATCTCTTCCTTGTCGAGAATCTCATTCTCATTATCCTTGTCAACCCTGTACGTCCATTTTCCAACCTTCTTGTCCGTAGAACCCTGTCTGAATATATTCAACCTTCTTCCGCCACCTTCTCCATCCAAAGGCGGATTAAGATTTTCGTGAGAACCCTCGTGCCATACCGCTACAAGAAAATCACTCTCACCAACAGTATAAGCTGTATTGTAATCAACAACACTGACTCCAATACCATTTCCTTGTACCTCATATCCTCCAACCCTTAGGTTCTTGTTTGGGTCTGCATACCATTTGTGCATATCATAGCTCAGTATCTTTCTCCTGTTTCTGTCAATCATTGGTCCAACGCCGTCAAGAAGATAACATATCGGTTCAGAAGGTTCTTGACTGTTGTCAAATTTACCAGAATAATCATTTGGGAAGAACACAAAGAAAGTCAAAACATCAGTTGTTGCTGAATTTTCCTTGTCCTCAGGAACTACTTCTTCTGTTTTTTCAGGAGCGTCCTTTGCTGTAAGCATATCACATCCTGCAAAAAACCTCAAAAGTGACTGTTCTGAGCTATCAATATCGTCAACCTCAGAAGGTTCTTCATTATAATCCTTTCCATTCCAAAAATCAAGGACAGATGGATGGTCTATCAATAGTTTAAATGACAAACTACCCTCTCTGCTTGTGTTTCCATAAGTATATATATCCTCGCCTCTTCCAATGAATGTATTGTTCTTCCAATCAACATTGACACTCTCATTGAACTTCAAGTCGTACGGTGGAAACCACATAATCCTACCACCAAAAGGTCCTTTCTGTTCATCTGACAAAGCATTTGAGAACATACCCTTCCAAGCAAGGTTCTCAATGGAGAACATACATTTCTTGATATCCTTAACAACATCATTTGGAGTTATGTTGACCATACCATTCTCAGTGTTCTTAACTCCATAAGTATCAAGCCTTTTGCCACCTGTTCCACCAACACCGCTGTCAGTACTCCTGAAGTTTTTGAACCCATACTTGTTCTCCAATTCCTCATTGGTTATAATCTTACCATCCTCACTTAATGGTCTTATAGCATCAGCCAACGACTTGTACTGATGATGATAAGTCCAAACACGACAATAAGGATTGCCATACCCCTCAGATGAATCAGGATTCCTTTTCAGAAGGTTTCTACCCTTTGACATACCATATTTCTTGCTTATGGCAGAACTTGTGATATCACCCTCAAATGAATCTGTAGCCTTTGTGTGGAATCTTGCGATAAGGGTTTTGTATTTGTCGTCCTTGAAATTCTTGTTTGTCTTGTTTATCAGGTCATTCTTACTTGTGTCCGACAATTCAAAACTTGAAACATATCCATATTTAATTCCGTCGTTAAAACTACCGCTTATATTTGGAGATGAACCAGCCTCATTTTCAGCATAAGACTCAATTCTGTTCCCATTAGAAAAAGTACTATGCAATTCACTGGTATTGAACACATATCTCATTGGATTACTTCCTATTGTATCATTTCCGACAATAATACCTATGTCATCTATGTAGTTCTTACCACTTAACGGATTGAAATCATTGTTTGACAGTATATTATCAACATACCCCTTATATTTGTCACCAAGTGATTTATAATATTCTTCATAAGAGCCTAAACTATTATAATTCAAATAGTTACTATTGTAAAGCGGACTTTTATTCTCTTCAAGTGGACTTAAATTACCGTACCTACCAGTTTCTTTGTCCAATCTATTTGATATTGAAAATATGTTGTTCTTTACAACGCCATCTGTATTCGCTCCGAATAATTCTGCAACAGCTTTGGTTATATAGAATCCCTTGCTTTTCCTTTTATCATTGTATTCTATTGATTTGTCGAGAGTGCCTTTCAATAGAAAGTTTCCCAGTTTACCTGTTCTTGTGTCATTTTTACCGTTTGGATTTGTTATGATAACAGTATTGCTTGCGTCAGATAATAGGTTTGTTATAACATTGCTGTCAACATATCCTACCTTATAATCATCTGAATACAAACCATATCCATATACATTCTTGGCATATTCGATATAATTGAAATACCTTTTCTTGTCAGAATCCTCACCAAACCAAGGTGTTTTATATAGGTTATAATACGGGTCAGATACCCAACTTATAGGTGTCGAGTATCCGTCGTATTTAAAGTCTGCATTTCCTATGTTTCTCCTAAGATGTCCAATCATAAAGTCGTAACATCTATTAAGAAGACCTATCTTGCATATTCTATGTGTTCTGTCAAAACTATAAATCATACCAAATAAAAAATACAATTATCAGACAAAAAGTATATAATTGCCGTTATTTTATGTTCTGTTGTACATCATACTTGTGTTATATGACATACTCTCCTTATTCATCTTACCACCAGTTCCCTGTGTATTAAGTCTTTCCTTAACCATCTCAACTATCTGTCTTCTGAACTCAGCGTTGTTCATCAACTCATTGAAATCTATTCCAACTCCTCCATTAGCACCTTCCAACCTTATTGTACCGCTTATGTTGACATTTATATCAGATACTGTGGTGTTTCCACCTCCATAAATCATTGTCTCACGATATTGTGAAACATTCGAAGGAACACTTCCTATTGGTTCTGAAGGCTTTACAGTTTCAGTGTAAAGACTTGATATGTTGTCGTTATTTAACTTCCTTACAATAATCTCATTGAACTTGCTTTCATTGGTTTCCTTTATTGTGTCACTAACCATACCATTAGCATTAGGAGTTTCAATGCCAGCAATCTTATTCACAGCGAACAATATCTTCGATAATATTGAATCCTTATCCTCAACATTGTTATCACCAAACACAAAGTTTCCAACTGAATCAAGTATGCTGGATATTGGATTCTTTACATTGCCTCCTTCTTTCTTTCCGAACAATGAACTTGATATAAGTCCTGCAACGCCAAGCATTCCTGACTTACCACCACTCTTAAGTAGTTCAAATAACGATTTCTGTTCTGCCTTGTTGAGAATCATCTCGCCACTGTTAGCCATAACGTGTACCTTATCACCAGTGTATGAATCACCAGGAATCATAGCACCAATTGAAGACATAACGCTACTTGCGGTATTCTCCATCATACCCTCAATGGTATCACTTCCACCCTTGCTTACCAAAAGTCCTTTTTCCGCCTTTTCAGGTATTATTCCACCATTTTCCTCACCGAAGAAATTGGAAATCTTGTCATATACCCATTTATTGGCATCTGCGATAGGTTTTCCAACAATAGGTATTTTCTCAAAATTGTTCGACATATTGTCAACATATTCCTCAATCATACCCTTCTCAGTACCATCATCACGTTTTCCTTCCTCTCTATTCCATTTGGTTATCAAAAGGTCGTGAATTCCAATAGTTGCCATAGCAGCCTTTTCCATCAACGCAGGGTCTGTAATGTCGGTATAACCAATCTTACCAGTCTCAAAATCAGACTGTTGCTTTAACGCTGCTCTTTCTTCTTTTGATGTTCTCTTTCCAAGGATGTAATTAACAACATCGCTGTCACGATATTGATTTAAGGCTTCATAAATAGCGCCAGCTGTAGCACCAATAGTAGTTCCAACTCCAGGAATTACACTTCCATAAGCACCCCATTCCGCGGCACGAGTACCAATATTAAGTAACTTATTAATATGACCACCTTCTTCTATAACACCGCCCGCTACAAGCCCTTGGTTAAGCAAATCGCCGGCCATTGAGTATAAAGAACCCTTCATAGCCCCTTTAAGGACTGTTCCGGCTACTTTTCCTGCCATTTGTCCGACTGTTTTGCCAGCAATAGAAGAAACTGCCTTGCTTGTTACTGACGCGGTTGTTTTTTCACCTGCTAAATATGCAGCCGTCATAACTGTATTACCAGCCTTACTTGCTATACTTTCCTCTTCTTCTTGTATTTCTTCCTGCTTTTCTTCTGTACGCCTTACTCCTGCTAATGCTGAAAGTAATTCATTCCTTTCAATAGCAAGTTTAACTAACTCGCATATACTACATTCGCCTTCACTAACATTTGTATTAGCACTTGAAATATTTGAAGTAGGCTTTTCTTCTTGAGATTGTTTTGAAGATAAAAGTTGACTACCAATCATTAATGCAGCCATAGCAATCATACCCTTACCACCGCCGCCTTTGAATTTAAATCCGGAAGAACCTGGTGGTGTTACTCTTCCTCTTGCAGGAGTTGGTCTTCTATAGCGAACTGTCATACCAGTTCCACCATTTCCTTTTCTGACTCTAATATTCCGCGTTCTAGGTTTAGCAGTCCCGGTTGATGATGCTGATGAACCACCTGCTGATGATACTGTTGAACCACCTGCTGATGATGCTGATGAACCACCTGCTGATGATGCTGATGAACCGCCTGCTGATGGTGCTTGTGTACTTGTTGCTTTACCTTTAAACCAATTCTTTGGATTTAATTTTTGTGACGCTTTGTATGTCCAACCTCCCTTTGCATAATTTCTAGCGAAACTTTTACGTATAGCACCATTATGTCCGAAAAGTTTTCTACCTATCATAGGTCCAACGACAGCAGTACCTAGGCTTGCAATACCAATAACCCAACTTGGTAAAGTGGATACAAGACTTCCTAATGGTTTTAAAATTAAATTCTTAAACCATTGAAATGGTGTACTTAACCAATCTGCTGATGCTGCTTTTACTCCATCAATAAAGCCATCCTTTAATTCTGCTGCGCTTGCTGTCTTTTTAGCTTGTTCTTTTAATTGGTCTGATATTGGACCAGTAAGATGTTCCCTAATTGCACGAATATCTTTAAACGCATTCTCCTCATTTATGTCGAGTGCTTGATTTTGTGCTATTTCTTCAGCTGTGACTGCTGTTATGGCTTTTTTCTCAATTTCACCATTTTCTTTGATGATATTGATAACATTCTGTTTGGTTTCAGAGTCAAAATACGACTTATTCTTGATATAAGCCTCTTCAATTGCTCTTTTGTCCTTATCTTTACTTAACTGATTTCTCTTACTAAGTTCAGCATCAATTATCTTCCTTCTGCTTTCCTGTTTTGCTATATTGGTAAGTTCTTGCGCTGATATACCCATAGCATCAGCAGCAGCCTTTATCCTATGCATATCAACAGGATTGATTTTCATCTCACCCGTATTCTTATCCATAGTAGCCAAACCACCAACAGCCTTAACAACATCATCAAACAACGCTTCTGGGTCTGACCAAGCCTTATACATCATACCCATTGGATTACTTGCAACTGACGCGAAACCACCGCCAAGCATCTGTAATCCTGCCGCATTTTTCAAAGAATCTTCAATGGTGTCAAACTTATCAGTTACACCCATTACGGCATCCATTGATGTTTTTAACTCCTGAGTCTTTAAAACCATACGAGTTAATCCATCAACACCATTCCTAAAGTTATATTTGTTAAGTTTATCAAGATTTTTTGCAATAGCCTCAGTTGATTTACCAGCGTGTAAACCTAATGCCTTGGCACGCTGCTGTGCCATAAACATTATATCGCCAGTATCAGTTATTGAAACTCCAACCTTATCAAGACCAACGAGCATATTATTGACGGTTTCTTTGCCAAACATCTTTGACATCGCCGTCATATACTCGACATTCTCATCAGTGAAATACGCAGCCCTTTCTGTGGCTTCCATATAAGACTGCTTCATATCTTGTATGGCTTCGTTTGTCGTGCCATAAACACCAGCAAGTTCCTTTGTATTAACTAACTGTTGAGATGTCAGATTTTTAGCTTGTTCCGCTGACATTCCAGCGGTTCTTGCCATTTTGTATATTTTATCTTCTGTTTTTTCCCAATAAGAATAAGTGTTCTTTAACCATCTCCAAGCGTCACGAAGAGCATAAACTATTTCGTCATACTTTTTGCCAGCAGCGTAAACTTTGTCTTTGATTTTTTCTTCTAAAACAAGTTGTTCCTTGGTTTTATCTACAATTTCTTGTTTGTTTTGTAATACTGCGTCTAATTGATTTGTTGTGTCGGTTAATGCTGTCTCTCCTCCTAATTTATTAAACTCGTCACCAAGTTTTTTTGCTGCTTCTTTAGCTGTAGTAGTATTTTGAACTGTAACTCCAACCTTATCACCCCAATTTTTAATTAATTCTTCACTTCTTGAAATTTCTTCTGAAAGTTTGTTATGCTGTTCTTCAAGTTCTTTTTTTCTATCTGCTAACGCATCTACTTTTTCTTTTAAAATGCCTTCTTGTATTAATAAATTGTTTCTTTCTTTTTCTAAATCACCAGTATATCCTCTGTTACTTTTTTTCGTGTCTATTTCTTGTCGGAGCCTTTCTATTTCTTCACGATATTTCTCTAATTCGTCATTTTTTGATTTTATTTCGTCAGAAATTGATTTTTCTTTATTCTCAATACCTCTTAGATTCCATCTTCTTGAAATATTGTTTCTATATTCATTTATAACGTTATCTCTTCCTGTTTTATATGTTTCAAGTTCTTCTTTTTTTTCCTTTAATGACGCAATATCGGCTTCTGCTTGTTTTAATTTTTCAAGCAAATCACGTAGTTGTTTGTTTACCTTAGTTAACTCATATATATCACCTTCTTCTCTGTCGTTTTGTTTTTCGTATTGCTTCAAAAAATCAGCCACATTATTGAAATGTGTTGTAGTATTTTTAAGTGAGTCCTTAACATCTTCAAGCATATCTTTAAATGCTTTTAACTCTTTTTCTGAAAAGATGCCGTTACGCTGTCCTCTCTTCAAATACTCCTCTAATAATATTATGTCTTCTGAACGTGTTATCATATAATTTAAACAAAGATTTTCTCAATAAATATTTATAATTAAACTTTTTTAACATCTATTATTTTGTACATTAAAATGAATTGCGTACATTTGCATTGAATAAAAAAAGAATGATATAATGAATGGATATTTTTATAAAGAAAAAGACGGTTCTTATACCGTAATGGATTGGGACAACCCAAAACCAGTACAATCTTGGTCGGTAACATTAACAGTTTACATCGTAATAGTTCTAATAATTTCTCTATTAAACCTTATAGGGTATTTAATTGGATAAAAACAAAAAAATGCAGCCATTTGGCTGCATTTTACCTATTTTTACTATTCTCAATTTTTTGTTGTTCAATATCAGTATAAGCATTTATTGCCTCACCATTTATACTGTTATTGGTATGATATTTCGCGTTTTCCCTCTCTGTGTATTCATTGTGTTTCAATATGTAGAACTTTCTATCCCTAACAGGCATTTTGTCAAGGATATCTATCGGTATCCCTATATACTTGAAACATCCGAATAGTTCATCCTTAAGTATTCTCTCATAATTGGGAGATATTGAGGAAAACAGAATCGTCCCATTCAAGAAAGGTCTTGAACGAACCACCTCCCAGATTCTCAGGTCTCTTAACCTCTACTTCAAAGTCCAAACCAGGCTCATTCTGTATAATAAACCTCCTTAATGCCAATGACTCATACGCAGGCATATTCATAATTGCCTTCCTGATGTATTCCCTGTCATAATTACCATTAATCGCAACAATCTGCATCTCCATCCTGTTCGTAACAGACTTATTGAATGTGTTCTTATTCGCATTCCTTATTCCTTCAGCCCACCTGTCAATGAGTTTCGTGGTTTCAGCCAAAGACGCTCTCTCATTTGGAAGAAGAACGCCATCTGCTGTTTCCAATGCAGTCTTAATGGTCTTGTTCGCACTATCAATCGTGTTAGCCTTAATACCCTCATCTTCCATCTTGTTGAGCAAATCAAGGTCTCTCTCTTCCTTTCTCGTCAAATACTTAAACTTAACCTCCACATTCGACCTTGGCAATACAAATGAGAAATGACCATTCTCATCAGCCTTCAAATTAAACGGTTTAGCCTTGATTGTACTTAAATCAACAGTTGACTCAATATTGACACCAGACTCAGGGTCTCTTACAATGATTGGGAAATCAACACCATAGCTTGTTGCTCTGAGGAACAATACAATTGCGTCAGCATCACCACTAACAAGATTGTCAGGGTTAATGTCCTTGTTTAAAATCTTATTTCTCAACAGGAAGTCAATAACCATTCCATCCCTGTACAAATTTGGAGAAGTGATGAAGTTCTCGTCATAAGCAGTAAGGAAACCTACAGGAACTCTGTCAATCTTGTTCTCATAACACTCACCATTACTTGGAAGCGGAACAATGTCATACTGAGCATTCGAATCAACATTGTTGTAATATGTAGAAGTATCCACATTGTTATGATTAGTAGGCTCAATAGGCTCATTAACAACAGTTTTCTCAATTGGTTGAGCCTTCACGTTGTTTTTCTCCCTGTCAAGTATGTCAAATATAGATTCACCATATCCTTCATTTTTAACATTCTCATTATCAGTGATTTCATCATCTGATATTTCCATAGAGGGTATATCAATTCCTTTATTCAACAGTTTTATTTGTTCTGAAACCTCTTTCTGTGCATTTTCAAGACGTGTTACAGTATCAGTCTTTCCACGCATTCTTGCTTCTTCCTTGGTTCTCTCATACATCTCATTGCTTGCTCTAAGCAACTTTATCTCTTTTTCTTGCTCTTCTGTTAATTTCTTTTTCTTTGCCATTGTATTTATTGTTCTTTTATTCCAGGTTATCAACAAGTTCTATATTTCCGATATATAAATAATAGCAACATATATTCTTTTTGTTTAATATAAGACAATTATTCAATTTGAAATACTTTGTTTCATCAGCTTTGTTTTTCAGTGATATAAAGAAATCAGCAATACCTCCGAATGAATAATTCAATTCACTCTTAATTGATTTATCAGCCACATTCTTCTCAAATTCATTATACTTGCGACTTGACTCATTCCACGCTCCAATCCACTCAAAGAACTCATCATCAGCATTGTCAACATCAAAAATGAAACTGATTGTTGAAGACTGTCCTTTAGCCCACAAATCAAAGAACTTGTCAATGTCACAATCTATCTGTATTGGACATTCAGCATAAGAATCACTGCCAAAAGAATCTGATTTCTGTATTTCGTTATCATCTATCGCAGAACACATCTTGACATCATTTCCCATAACGTCAACATTGCATTCGTTTGATAATTTATTGAAATAATCATCATTATCCTTATAAAAATCGCTGTTTAAATCAAAAACGCTATCATCCTCGTCAAAATACTTGACATATGCAATCGCTCCAATCATAAAATATTATTGTGTCTTTTCCTATTATTTTCAATTATATCACTTTTTTTGTTCTCTTTCCTGAATATATTCTTCAATTCATTTAAAACCATTGATGGTTTGTTTCTTATGTCTATTTCCCATATCCTGTATATCGGTATTCCGTGCATCAATGCCCACTTGTCCTTTATCTTGTCAACCATTTTGTTATGCTTCTGCATAGGATTCATATCTCCCTCTTTGATTAGCCTTGGGTCACTGTGATAATAAGAACCATCTATCTCAATCAATATTGGGGAACCAGTATCAGTATATGCACAGAAATCATAAAACCTACCAATATCTTTAGCCTCAAACTGTCTGTCGTACTTAATCCCAATCTTATCAAGAAAATTTAAAGCGAAATCATCCTCCAATTTACTTGTGCCTATTTTCTTGACTACTTTCTTTACATTTTTCTTTCTTCTTATTTGCTTTTTTATCACTTTATTCTTTACAGGCTGTTTCATCTCTTATACCGGTAGAAGACTATATTTATATATTAATAGTATAATTATTATTTTTTATATTATTCTAGATAATATTAATAAAAAAGAACTATTTTACCGGATATATTCTAGATAATATTATGTAATATATTATACGTTTAAAAAATACAAAAAATAATTGAAAAATCAATAAAAATACAAAAAAAGGATGATTTTTTCTTTAATCATCCTTTTAATTCATTATCTAACCATAATTTGATTAAGTGGTTTCAAATCAAGAATCTTCTTCAAAGAATCTGTCAAATCAGCCTGGTTCTTCATTAAATTCCAAGGCAGCATCCTATCAAGTCTTTCCTTTAACTCTGTAAACACTCTCTCTTTCTCGCTCTTACCTTGGTCAAGCAACATATTGTAATCCATCTGCATCTCAGCTTCAGGTATCTTCACAGCACCACTATATGTACCTCTGATTATGCCAAGTGTAATCATCGCCTCTGCAACAAGTAACTGTCTGATAGTCTGCTGTGTAGGCTCATTCATTAATTCATACCTCATTTTGTTCAATGGTATCTGGTCTGGTGTAATCAACACATCATCCTTATTCTCAATCATACACTGTGTAATACCATCAGCATCAGCACCTTCAACGTCATAGTAAGTGTACCATACATAACAGTTATGATACTTGTTCCATCCCCAAGTATCATCAGCCGCTACACCTCCAACCATATTTGGAGAACCAGGAGTTGAAAGTAAATGAATTAAATGTGTTCCATTAGGTCCGGCTGTTACCTGATATGCCAAGTCACCTCTCAACAATGAATTCTTGTATTTAAGGTCAGCAGCCATTAATGAAGTATCATAAGCTGAACCAACATAGAAACCTGTTATACCCATACCGTTACCCATATTTCCATATTGTCCAAATCCACCAGCTATACCTGTGTCAAGAGTACCTAAATTACCATATAACGCAGCTTTGGTTGTTGAAGGAGTTACATATAAAACCTTGTTTATTTCCCTACCGGCTGGTATTACATACACTTGTTTACCTCTCTCTACCTTGAAAAAGTCTTTTTTTAACTCATAACTACCTCTTTGCTGTAATCCAACTTCCCTACTGAACCAATAAGAGAAATCCCTTGACCAATTCATTGTCCTTGTTGTCAAAGCATACGCCAATTCATCTGGATTCTGCATATATAAGTTTTTACCATATAAATTGAGCCATTGAGATTCAATAACCCAATTCTGAACCTTTTCAGCATAATCTCCAACAGCAACACTTAATAAATCACACAATTGGTCATCTTCAAGTTGTACAACACGTATAGGTGCGCCAAGCTTTGTCCTTACTATTTTGAATAAATCCTTTAATTCCTGAGTTATTTGCATTTTACAAAATGATTTTTTCTTAAAATAAATATCGGAATTATTTTGTTTTTTTCCGGAAAAATATGTATATTTGCATTGTATTTAAAAAATGTTATGAAAAATGGATATTGAGAAGAATTATGAAATTTACATTGAGAAGTTAAAGAAATTAGGTATTGACACTGAAGTTCTTGATTATAGTTTTGGTGATATTATAAAGAAAGCCACTTTTTCACCAACAACAGATTCAGGTATGTGTGGTGAAGGTTCATTAATTGAAGTTGTTCTTAAAATACTAACTCCATATGCTGTTAGATTGAATGAATTATTACCTGAAAACATTAGGGTTGACAAGAATGAATTGGTTAAGATTTGTCTTTTACACCAAATAGCAAAGGCTAAAAGACTAATACCGAATGATAACCAATGGGAAATTGAAAAACGTGGAATGGTGTTCAAATACGACGCATCACAACCTTCAATTAGAACAGGGTTACACTCACTGATGATGTGTATAAACTGCGGTATTACGTTCACACCTGAAGAGGCTGAAGCAATGACAGTAAACGACCGGGATTTGACTGATATGCAAAGTAGATATCATAGTAGCATACTTGCTTCGATAGTCAGACAAGCAAACGAAATGACATATATGCAATTAAACGCAAAATAAAAAATGGGTGACTACAATTAGTCACCCATCATCTGTATATTATCAAACCTATTTACTGTTGGTCAAAAAACAATCCCTCAGGCGTGAGGACGAAATCAATTGTCACATATTCAAGAGCGTTATATGGCTTGAAGAATATCTTAGCTGGCAATTCCCTTCTATCTCTTGCCTCGATTGTGTCATCCACCTCAATCTTGTAATCAGAGATACCTCTGTTACTTCTGATGTTGTCAAGTATTGGTGTCACAGCTGTCAAGAACTGATTCTTTGTTACACTGTCATTAGGTTCGAAGATTAGACTCCTACAAGCAATTGCAACAAGTTTTCTCATTCTGAGGAGAAGACGTCTAACTGCAATTCTATTCAACTGTGTATCAGCGAATTGAAGGTTCTTCTGTCCCCAAATCTTAACACCGTCAGTTGCAAATGTCTTAACAGGGTTGATTCTTCCTTCATAAAGAACATCTTCGTCTGCAAGACGTGTGATATATTTTGCTCTAACACATTCTACATCACCTCTTGAAAGACCTGCTGGTGCGAACCAAGGATAAGTTGTATTATCTGTTTGAGCGAAGTTTCTAACAGCGTCCTTTGTTACTGGTAGATAGATGTATTGACTGTTGTCAACATCGAAATACTTAACCCAAGGATAATAAGTACAAGTGTAATTTGAATTAAGTTCAGAATCCTCAAGGTTGTATACTGCATCTTCTGCTGTAAACATATCATCAACAAAGTCTTCTGCTCCACTTGGTTTATCAGGTGTTGTAACAACATAGATGGAGTCTGCACGTTCGTTTTCAACCATATCTATAACTTCTTCTACAAGGAGTTTGTTGTTTACATAATCAATACCTGGTGTTGCAAGTATATTGATATCTGTTGCCTCAGGATTAGCGAATTGTCTGATTGCTGAAAGATATGCATACCAGTCAGAAGTGATACCATTCTGATTCAAACCAAGAACGTCTGGGTTCTTTATCTTATTGAATGAATAACCTTCGCCACTTGCCTTGTTGTAAGAACCTCTATACTTTGACATCTTAAAGTCGTCAGTGTTACTCCTCTGATTCCTGTATACATCCCATCCGTCAAATCCACCATAGAAGTAAACGGTGAACTTTCTGAGGTTAACATACTCATAAATGCTACCTTGCATCATTGCCTCATTACCAATTACTGGTATTTCAGTAAGCAATGTTGTAGTGTTGTTTGGAGAAACAGCGTCAAACTTATATCCAAGAACGCCGTCAACAGATACTGTTGGATATTTCTTATCTTGTTTATCATTCTTATATCCACTTATATTCAGTCTTGAATCAAGGTGGAAACCATTTGAAGTATTCTCAGGTACATCAATGTAAGTGAGATTTCCATTGAAAGTAAACAAGTCAATGTCAACACCAGTTATATCTGAAAGACCGAAATACTGTTTTCTGTTCTTGATTTCGTCATCAAAATTAAGGTTGTATTTGATTATTGGGTTGGTGATACCTGAATAAGAATCGTCAACAACCTGCAAACCATCGTACTGATGTATTGGATAACCAAGGAAACCAGCTGGTATTGAACTTTCAGTAACACCATTCTCATTAACCTCTACTGTAATATACTTAGACTTGCTCTCATACATACCATCATAAGAACCAATCTTGAATGCGATATAATTGTTAGTTCCTGGCACAAGAGAACACTTTGAGAATTTCTCCAATGGGATGATATTGAAATCAATGTCATCAATTCTTCTCACAACAACATCGAACAATCCTTCATCTGGTAATATGTTCTCAATTGATATCTTGATTTCCTTATTAGCGTTATCGCCATCAGATATTGTGTGGAATCTGAACAACTTGTTAAGTTCAATCTTATCGAAGTCTCCTTTCAAGTTTGAAACAATCCAAGGTGTAGACGCATAACGATATGCTGACTTATAATTATTCAGGTTACAGTTAACAAAACCAATAACATAATCGTCTGGTAATGATGGCTCTTCTACTATTGGAACAAGTCTATAATACAGTCCATCAGACTCATTCTTTACGATAACCATTTGGTTGTAAGGGTCTTTAGTTTCCCAATAGTTTTTACCATATTGCAAATGGTCAATAAGTGTTATAGGACAAGCTGAAACTGGGGTTGGGAGACCATCTTTATAATATCTATAAAAATACTCTCTTTTACCGTCTTCTGTTGTATATTGAACAACTGTATATATTTGTCCAATCTCAACACTTTCAACAACCAATTCTTTTGTTTCACCAGATGTTACAGGGGTGTTAGTTTCGTAATTGTATGGATGACAAGTAAACTTAATGCCATCCTTTATACTATCCTCTGTTGCAAGGAATCTCTGTCCGATATTCCTTCTTGAAAGTGCTGTCTCAGGTTCAGTCATAAGTCCTGTGATTGGTTCAAGTCCACAATAATCGCTTTCATAGTAAACCTGATAGAAAGTCAGTTCTGGATTAATCGCATTAACGTGTGTTGTTCCGCTATTTGCAATGCATTGATATAAAGCAACATCATAAAGTTTCTCAACATAAACAGGAGCATCACCATCCTGTGGGTTAGTACCAAGAACATTCAAAATAAAGTCCTTATCATTAGGATTAAGGGATACTGGATACTCAAAATAACCCGGAAGATTTTTAAAATCTTCTGATGTAGGGTCGGTACAAGCTGATTGTATTCCTGTTACACCAATAACCTTAAACTTACCCCAATTGTTAATACTAACATTAAAATCACCTTCTTCGTTAACAAATGAAGCGTCTTCACACTCATTACCTGTTGAGTAAAGTGGGTTATATGGTGCTAATGCCAACGCCCCACCGTTATACATCTTTGGTTTTTGACAAGCATCATCTCCCTGTTTTACCTCACCAACATCATATACAAGACTATCGTAAACATCGTTAGGACATTCACAACTACCGTCATTCAAAGTGAATTTCCTATATGGATAGTACTTGCCTCTTGAACGTAAAACACACACAACCATATCCGTGTTACCTTCAGGAGTTGTTTTTTCAAACTTTGCTGTCACAACCCAAGCTGGACCTGCATTATAACCACAAAGACCAAGAACTCTGACAACCTCCAATTGCTTAGATTCAGTCAGATAAGACTTTGCGATGTAAGGCAACTCGTATTTTGGGTAAAGAGTACCCTTGTATTTTTCGGTGCTTGTACCTCCAAACATAGATGTGAATTCTCTCCAATTCTCAATATGCATAGGCTGAAAAGCCGGACCCTTGATTGTCTCACCAACAACACCAAGTGTAGTGATACCAAGACTCTTTACAGCATATGTCATATCAATCTCCCTTGAATAAACACCCGGGGATACGTGAACACCTCTTGCGTTATCTGCCATAATATTTATCTGTTTTTAAAATTATTATTTTCAAAAAATTATTTTATTATAAATACAACCAAATTTCCGTAAATACCATAAAAATCAAAAAATAAAACAATTTTTTTCACATTTCAACCACCATTTTTCGTTTAGTTTAATAATTATTATTAAACTAATGAAATTATTATGAGAAAAAATAGAATTAAACTAACAGAATCACATCTGAGAAGAATAGTATTGGAATCTGTGAGAAGAGTACTGATGGAAGGAGAATATGACGACGAAATTTTCGACAATGTTCATAAATTCCCTGAATATGATATACACCATTCGCTAAAATCCGACATAAATAGGCTCAAAGATTCTTATGATGATAATCTTGACGGTATTGGAAGGACAGTCCACGGAAGTTTTATTAACGATGAGGGTGATGAGGATTATGATTATGTTGATGAATACTATCCATCTACGCCTGAAGCTAAATCATATTATGACTATGCTAACAGGGTTGGAAATAGAAGTAGTAGAAGAAAAGAAGATATGGATGCGGATTTTAGAGAATTGGACAGAATTCGTGCGGATAAAGCTTACAATGACAGATTAGAAAGAGAAAAAGTAAGACGTGGTGAATATTTCGACCCAACATATCAACGTCATATAAACTAATGAAATCATTGAATTATAAATAATAAATAAGCAGTCAGAAATGGCTGCTTATTTTATGTATTTTCACTTTTTAAACTAATCGAAAAAATGCTCTAAATTGCTAAAAAAATGTCCTCATTGTCTAATTTTTTCTTATATTCGTCAAGTTCCTCAACTGTATGATTATTGGAATATTCTGCAAGTGAATCGAAATATATTGAAGTGATATCAGATATCTTTTTCAACTTAACCATATCAGATATTGATAATCCTTCACTTACGTTTTTCATATATTCCATCTCTTTTTGTATCAAATCATTAATTTTCATCTTTTTTTTCATAAAAATTGTTAAAAAAACCTAATTTTGCAATATTTATTAACGGAAGAGAATTTTTAATTGATAAAATAATTTATAAAAATGGGCTGCTGTTGTTTAATTGTGATATTAATGTTGTCAATCATCATAATGATGATTGCCTTGGCGTTGCTTATGGCTTTTGACACGTCCAAGCTGAACATTTATGATAAGATACGCATCAGGTACATATTTCTAAACTCTATGGTATTCATATCTTTCATATGGATAACATTCGGCGTGATTGAAATAGTGAGGATAATTATAAGTTAACCGCCAATCTCAATGATTTCCTCTGATACGTCAGCATCAAGTTCAGATTCCGGATTATTTCTGTCATCTAACACAACGTTAGGGTCATAGCCTATTATTGTCATTGTCCCGCCCTTATATTCATCATCAAATGACAGTTTTATCTTAACCTCATCCCCATCATAAATCTTGACATCCTTATCAAAATCAACTTTCTCCTCATTCAAGAACATAAGGAAATCATATATGTTCTCAGTTTCAATTGAAGTCACAACCATATCTGTGTCCATAGTGAAAGTCAACTCTTTCTCACAATTAGGTATGGTTATCAATACAGTAAGTTTCTTGTTATAATAATGACTATCATCACTATCCTCCTCGTAACAACAAGAATCTGGTATCTCGTCCTCCTTCAATACAACATTTGGTCTTCCATTGTTAATGTCAGAAATCTCTTTCACATCACATACGTCAACATTACCATACATCTCAATATCAGTTATCTTGCCATAATCACTTCCAAGGTCATACCTACTGTCTCTCTTGCTTGGTATCTTCTTTCCATCACCGTCGTAAACATCAAGAAACCTAACAATCATCCTTGAAGGCAAATGAGTGACCTTAAAGTCCTCTTTCCTTATGATATAACCCATTAACTTTATCGTGTAAGTCTGAGAATAAAACTTCCTGTCATCAATCGAATATTCAGACTCATCAGATATTGAATCCAACGTCATAGGCATAGAATGACCATTTGGGAATATATAACACTCCAAACCACTGAACTCATAGTTAATCTTCTCATTGAATCTGTTCAATAACTCATACTTGTTACACACAAAATTCAATGTATATACAAAATTAACTGCGAACGGCTGTTTCATTGAATATAAATCATAAGCCTCCTCACCATTCTCCTGCAATACAGGAACATAAAACATAGCAAAATCCTTATGACCAGGAATATTATAAGAACCACCCTGACTCTCTCCGTGTTGAGGGTTGTTCTCCCTCGTTATCGTCTTGAAATTCATAACAATATTACCAGTTTCATCAAGATTCTCCCAAGTCTGAGAATACTCATTTATCCTCTGATTGGAAAATAAACGATACGTAGGTATCTCCTTACCATTATAAGACAAAGACAACTCCTTTTCAACCCAATTGAAAAAAGTCTGGTCAATATCCTCATACGTAATAGGCAATGGAAAAGGAGTACCCCTTTCCAATATAATCTTAGACATATTACGCCTTCTCTCTTCCCCAAAGGCGTGATTCCTCAATCTTAATCGATTCAAATATGGTTTAGGCTGTATTAATTCCATTATAACATTTTTTCTTATAAATACCACATAAAACAAAAAAAGCGTTCCAATTAAATAGAACGCTCTTTTATATATTCAAGTAAAAAATATATTACTATTTTAGTAACCCTAATTTTATGCAGTAAGAAATGTTTATTAAACCATTTTATAACTGCTTGATAATCAAAGAATTAGAATGCAAGTATAGCGTAATCAAACCGTAATGTAGCCTGTATGGTCGTTAAATCACTGGAAGAATAGTCCAGGTCACCGAAGTTAACGTTGGTCAGCATTGTATTTTTAAGAATCCACTTTGAAACGACTACTCCTGTTGGGTCGAGCATTTCAAGTTCGATGTCTCTTTTATATCCTGCTGCGTATCCTTGTCTACCGGTGACACTTTCAGAGTGAAGTCTTACCCATTCCATCAATGCTTGTGATGCTGATGGTCCAATTGGGTCACGGAAAGTTACTTGTATTGTATCCCATTTATATCTACCAACAACGTATGTTGATGTGTTCAGGAAAGGTATTTCCGTTTCATCTTGTGTGATTGAAGGTCTGGATGCGCTTGACAACCACCATTCCTGAACACCTAAATCTGCTGGGAACCTGAACAGCCATCTATTTTTTCTTAGCGGCTCAAAATCGAGCGGCATTTTCAAAAGTAAATCTGACATATCTATTTCTTTCTAAAAAAATTATTTTTAAATTAAACTGCCATTAATCTCCGGCAGAATCATTTTCACTGACGGCTTTGTCACACATAAGCCATACCTTCTTATAAAACTGGTACATTTCAGAGTCAACGTCCTCGCAATATTCCTGAAGACCATCCAATGCAATTTCCCTAATCTGTGAGATTCTCTCGTCTTGTGCTGACAAGTCTTGTCCTTGCATTTCTTCGTCTTCTCCGCCATTTCTTTTCATTCCGCCACGTGGGTCTTGCATACCGCCATCCATTGGTGGTTGTCCTCCACGCATAGGCATTTCTTCCTGTGGCATATCTCCATATTCATCTGGGTAGTCGTAATCTTCCCAAAGTACGGACTCTGCTAAATATTTTTTGCCGAATGTCATAGCATCGAGCAAACTGTCAATATATCTCCTAGCCATTAATATTTTGCTTTTTTAATATAAATACAATATTATAACAATTTTTAACAAAAAAAATCAAAAAATGAATTTATTTTTTATAAATGTTAATAATCAGCATCGTCTTCATCATAATCTCCGTCATTATATCCGGCGTTCATCAGTTCGTCGTACAATGTCTCAAGATTTTGGTCTATTGTCATATCTGGGTCAACTTCTATTTCAACACCCATACAGGACATTGTGCCTGTATTTGGGTCATATGTAATATCTCCATATTCCCATTCACCTTCAGGATTCTTCATTTCAAAACCGTTAAGAAGTCCTTGACTTGAACGTTTGTCAATCATATCATTCCAATCATCATCAAAAGATTCTTTTATAACTCTTCTTACCGATTTATTAACGATTCTTCTTATATCGTTCTCATTTAACCTTATTTTTCTTCTCATATTTTTTTATTTAATCAAAAATTATCTTCATCGTAATATTCATCATCGTAATCTTCGTCTTCATACTCATCCTCGTTGAGTATAGCGTCTGCTGTCTTATCCATAATGTCCTCAAAGACATCATTAAGTCTCATACCTTCAAAACCTCTTTTATATCCATTGAACAATATATTATCGGAAACGCCTCGATAACAGTCCAATTGTTCGTCAAACCACACCTCTCCAAATTCGTCATCGTTAAAATAAACTGTATAACCTTCTGTAGAATTGTGGAATTCAGCAATATCTGGGTCTTCAACCATTGATAAGTCATATATATTCAATCCGGCTTCTTCCCATTCTTCTTTCTCATCGCCTTCACCTTGTGAAGGGTCATAGAATATATGACCGCTTGCATCTTCTTTCAATATTCGGTTTACTGAATTACGTATGATATTATGAATATCACTTTCAGTTAAAATTACTTTTCTCATATTATTATTGTTACTATTTTTATTTTCAGACAATTTTTCAATGTTTCTAACAGCATCTATTATTTTATCCTTATTATTATCCAATAAATACTTAACCTGATTAATATTATACAACGAAATATTCGGTTTTCCGAAATATTCAGTTGTAATAGGTTTAATTCCAAGATTTTGAAGCACCATATGTATATGATAAGGTGATATATCAACACCAAGTAATTTCTTGAACTGTTTTCTAAAATTACCAGCAGGCGCGTACATTTTATTTAATGTGTATCTATCCATAATTATGCTTTAAATTCAGATGTATCAACGGGTGCGCAGTTTATCGTTCTGTATAAAGGTGCTGTGCCAAACAACGTATGCGCATTGTCATAATAATTTCTTCCGTCATTTGTGACAGTAAAGAATTCCATATGTTCAGGCGTAACCTGTATGCCAATATAATCGCCAACTGTAATCTCAATACCAAGTTCAGTTAGAGTCTCCTGATATACACCAATTGTAAGTTTGCCTGTTTTCATATATGTACCGAGATTCTTCGTCTTGTCATAAGACTTCAACTCTGGTTGTTCAATCTTATACACACAATGAAACTCAACAGGTGTTTTGAATACAACATCATTAACACTTTCACCATATACAGCGTCAATATTGGTTTTTGATATGTCAACACGATACAACACAGCTGTCTGATTCATATCCTGTTCAACATAGTTCTTACCAATATCACGTTCAAACTTGAAAGAATCCTCACCATAAAACAATCTGTTTCTGTTAATCGGAACCCTCTGTATCTTATTTATGTTAAATTCAGGTGTTGATGCCATTAATCAAAATTTTTAATATAAATATATCGAAAATCCAATATTTTTTCGTTTAGTTTAATAATAATTATTAAACTAATGAAAATTATGAGAAAAAATAGAATAAGATTAACTGAATCAGACTT